>Ga0137371_10002828_pt1 | contig 13820 bp, 17 predicted proteins | sample SagtaG_7_FD_104919 | JGI IMG/M metagenome (GOLD analysis project Ga0137371, IMG submission 104919) | Vadose zone soil microbial communities from Sagehorn Ranch, Mendocino, California, USA - Sage1_R_40_16 metaG | ecosystem: Environmental > Terrestrial > Soil > Vadose zone | place: USA... | reverse complement strand
GCCCCGACGGCAAAGAGCGCGACCGCGCCGGTCGCGAGCGCGAAGGCGCGCAGCCACGGCCGCATCAGCACCATGCGGCCGACAAGCCTCGCGACGGCGCCGGCGGTGCGGACGATGATCAGTGCGAGGCCGAGCGACGGCAGCGCCAGCGCGACCATGCCGAGCAGCGCGAGCGCGAGCGCGGCGAGGTCGCCCGCGTGCCATGCCGCGACGGTGCGCGCGGCGTCCGCGACAAATGATCGCCGTGCCTGGCCGACGAAGCGCGGCAGGCTGAGCGCGAGGAGGATGTACATGGCCGCGAGGACCGGTACGACGGTCAGTACGTAGAGGCGGACCACCGTCCGGGACCACGTCTTGAGCTCGGCGATGCGCGGGTCGAGCGACCGGCCCGGCACTAGGCTGAGCAGCGCCGGCCGCGTGCGGCTGAGGATGTCGGGCACCCCCGCGAGGTCGCTGACGACGTAATAGCCGTCCAGCCGAACCCAGGGTACGAGCTGCTGCAGCGCCTGGAAGTGCTGCAGCACGGCGACGACGAGGAGCGGCCGGAAGTGCGTCTCGAAGTAGGCCGCGGCGAGCGCGAGTACGAACAGCCCGTTGAAGTAGATTCCGCCGAGGTCGGTGCGCAGCCGCCCCCGGCGATCGAGGCGGTAGGCGTCGGTGACGTCGGTATAGAACGCGGGCCAGACGAGGTAGAGCCCCGCTCCCATCGCGCCGGGAACGGCCCCGCCGTAACGGCAGGCGGCTGCGTGACCGATCTCGTGGAAGACCGTGGCCAGCAGCGCCAGGCCGAACAACGCCAGCAGGAGCACCGGCCGCGCGAGCACTTCGCGCACGCCGGCAGCAACGTCGCCGTGGGTGACGAGCCAGGCGTCGAACAAGCCGAGCGACGCGAGCGCGGCACCGATCGCAGTCGGGCGGAAGAGCGGCTTGAAGAGCTTCGCGAGGACGTCGACGACTGCGGCCGGCACGATCGCGCGGCGGACCGTGAAGGCGAGGGGCGCGGTGGCGCGCGGAGCGGCCGCGACGTCGCCCGGCCCGGCGACGAGCCCCATGGGCTGAAGCTTCCGCCCCACCAGGTGCAGCACGTTCTCGACACTCAGCGTGCGGCCGAAGTCGTCGCTCACGCGCTGCGCGATCTCGAGCGCGTCGCGGCGGCCGTCGCACGCCGCCGCGACGAGGTGCAGCAGACGCGTCAACTGGACGATCTGGCCGTCCGCGCGGCGCGCGAGATAGGGCGGCTCCTTGTACCCCGAGTCCTTGTAGGGGCCGAGGAGCTCGACGGCGTCGGCGAGGCGCGGCCTCGGCAACGCCTGCCGACGCGGCCGCGAGACGAGCTTACGAAAGATGTGGCGTGGGAACATGAGCCTGTTCGGTGGTCGGGGAGGGGCCCGCGGGCCCCTCCCCGGCGGGTCGCACTAGATGCCCTGGGTGATCGGGGCGTACTGCTGCGCGTTCGCGTACGCGACGGAGTTGTCGCTCAGTGCGTTGAGCGCGACGGCGGCGTTGATCGGTGCCGCGATGTTCGCGTTCACGAGCGACATCGCGGCCCGCTCCGGCAGGGCTTCCGCCGTGTGGCTCTCGAGCTCCTCGAGCGCCAGGCCGTGGGTCTTCTCGTACGTCATCGTTCTTCTCCTTTCGTCGGTCGGTCGGTGGTCGTCAGCCGGTCGTGGTCGTAGGCGGCTGCATCATCAGCCCCTGCGTGATCGGGGTCTGCTGCTGCGCGTTCGCCGCCGCGATCGCGCCGTCCGAGAGAACATTGGCGGCCACGGCTGCGTTGATCGGCAGCGCGAGGTTCGCGTTCACGAGCGACATCGTCGGCCGCTCGGGCAGTGCCTCGATCCACTCTCGCTCGAGCTCGACGGAGTCGAGGCCGGCGTGCGTCTGCAGTTCGTAGCTGAACACGGTGGTTCACCTCCTTAGATGGTGGGTAGCTGGGGCGGTGAGGTCAGCCCCTGGACGACGGGTGCGGTCTGGTTCGTGTCGCCTCCGGCGGCCGACGCCTGCGAGACGAAGCCCGCGACGTCGGTCGGGTTGACGGGCGCCGCGAACAGGCTTCCGCCGAGGAGCGACATCGTCGGCCGCTCCGGCAGCGCCTCGACCGCGTGCGCCTCCAGCTCCTCCCTCGGGACGGTGCGGGAAGCGCCCGGGCGGATCGTCATGCCATCACCTCCTTCTTCGATACAAGGGAGCATCATGATGAGACATTGATGTCCCATTTCGAGAAAGCTAAACTTCACTTGCGACACCGATGTCTACGCGCCCCCCGAGCCTGCGTGACCGCGTCGCCACGGCGATCCTCGAGGCGGCTGCGAGCGTGCTCGCGAGCCGCGGCGAGCACGCGAGCATGAGCGACGTCGCGGCTGCGGCCGGCCTGGCGCGGGCGACCGTCTACCGCTACTTCCCCAGCCGCCAGTCGCTCCTGGATGAGCTCGCACGCGCTGCCGTGCGCGACGCCGGCGACCGGCTGGCGGAGGCGCGGCTCGAGGAGGTGGCAACAGATGAGGCGCTCGGGCGCGCCGTTCGGGCCCTCGCGGCCGTCGGCGATCGCCTGGTCGTGCTGGAGCGCGAGCACGTGCGGCCCGAGCCCGAGCACTTCGACGCCGCCGTCGCGGAGCCCTTGCGCCGGGTCTTCGAACGCGGGCAGGCGACGGGGGAGATCCGCGCCGACGTGCCGGCATCGTCCCTGGGCGAGTCGCTCGTCGGCCTCGTCGTCAGCGTGCTCCGTTCGACACCCTCGCTCGGCGTCGAGGCCACCACCGCTGTCGTGACGAGCCTCTTCCTCGACGGCGCGCGCGGCCGGGGGCCGGCCGAGGGGGTCTGACGACTCCTCGGTGGGCGATGCTTGGACTCGGCGCAGAGCGGGAAGTGCAGGCCGTATGGAGCGCGCGACCGAATCGCTGCCGCAGCCGCCGCTGAAGGCTCCCGAGATCGACACGTCGCTGCTGCGCGAGCTCGTCGCGTACCTCCGCCAGGGGCGCACGGAGCTGCGCGACGAGTGGGTGCGGCGCATCACGGACGCGCAGCTGCTCGGCGTGATGACCGCGGACGAGATCTTCTCGGAGGTGACCGCCGTCTACGACAACTACGTCGACGCGCTCGAGACCGGCAGTGTCGAGACGCTGCAGGCGTACGCGCGCGACCTCTCGGAGCGGATCATCCGTCGCGGCGTCGAGACGCACGAGGTGCTCGGCATCGTGCTCCTGCTGCGCGACGTGCTCGCGCGCTCGCTGTTCGTCCACTACCAGGACGACCCGGGGTTCCTGAACCGCATTCTCGACGCGTACGAGCCCGCGGCGAACCGGATCGCCGTCACCGTCGGGGTCAGCTTCGTCGAGGAGCGGGAGCGCGTGATTCGCGAGCAGCAGGCCGCGATCCGCGAGTTGTCGACGCCCGTGCTCCAGGTGCGCGACCGGCTCGTGATCCTGCCGATCATCGGCGTGCTCGACTCACAGCGGGCGCGTCAGCTCACCGAGCAGCTGCTGGACGCGATCCAGGCGAACCGCGCGAAAGTCGTCGTGATCGACATCACCGGTGTCGCGAGCATCGACATGACCGTTGCGAACCACCTCGTGCAGACAGTGAAGGCGTCGCGGCTGATGGGCGCGAGCGCGATCATCACCGGCCTGTCTTCCGGCATCGCGCAGACGCTCGTCGACCTCGGCGTCGACCTGAGCATGATGAGAACGGTCGGCGACCTGCAGGGCGGTCTCGAGGAGGCAGAGCGCTTGCTCGGCTACAGGGTGATCCAGGACGTCGCTGCGGCATCCGGTGTGCCGCCCGAGTGACACGCGCGTGGCGGTTCCGATCCTGAAGCAGGGCGACTACCTGATCGCATCGATCCAAGCGGCGCTGACGGACAGCGAGGTGCTCGGGCTGCGTGACGATCTCGCCGACCAGGTCGGCAAGTTCCGTTCGCGCGGCATCGTCATCGACGTGACGGCGCTGGACGTGATCGATTCGTTCGTTGCGCGGTCCCTGCGGACGATCGCACTGACGGCGAGGCTGCGCGGCGCGGAGACGGTGATCGTCGGCATCCAGCCCGACGTCGCCGTGGCGATGGTGCAGTTCGAGCTCAATCTCGAGCCGCTCCAGACGGCGCTCGACCTCGAGGAGGGCATCACCGTTCTCCAAGGCGCGACGCGGGGAGTCGACGAGGATGGCCGATGAGATTCGCATCGCTATCGCGGTCGACCCGGACATGGTGAAGGCGCGCGCCGAAGGGCGGGCGCTCGCGGCGCGGCTCGGCTTCTCCCGCACCGACGCGACTCTCGTCGCGACCGCGATCTCGGAGATCGCGCGCAACATGGTCGTGCACGCCGACGGCGGGGAGATCGTGATGACCCCTGTGTACGACGATACGCGCTATGGGCTCGTCGTCGTCGCCCGCGATTCCGGGCCCGGCATCCGCGATATTCCCGCCGCGATGCAGGACGGCTACGGTTCGTCGAGCGGTCTCGGTCTTGGGCTGCCCGGCGCGCGACGCCTGATGGATGAGTTCCGCATCGAGTCCGAATGTGGCAAGGGAACGACGGTGACGATGAAGAAGTGGCGCGTGCGCGACGAGCTCGAGCGGCTCCGCGAGCAGCGATCCGGTCGTGGATGAGCAGGGGCGCGCGGAAGGTCTCGAGTGGGCGGTCGCCTCGCGGCCGCTGCCGGGAGAGGTGACCTCCGGCGACGCCGCCGTCGTCGCTGCGGCCGGCGACCGCACGCTCGTCGCCGCGATCGACGCGCTCGGGCACGGGCCAGAGGCCGCACGTGCCGCAGCGGCGGCCACGTCGATCCTGCGCGAGTTCGCCGGCGAGGATCTGGTGTCCGTCGTGCGACGCTGTGACGACGCGCTACGCGGGACGCGCGGCGCTGCGATCAGTGCTGCATCGTTCTCCGCCGCTGAAGCGACGATGACGTGGCTCGGCGTCGGCAACGTCGAGGGCCGGCTCATCCGCGCGGATTCCGGCCGGCCAGGCGCCGTCGAGGACGTGCTGCTGCGCGGCGGCGCGGCCGGACACGAGTTGCCGCCGCTCGCGCCGGCGACCTTGCCGGTTCGGCGCGGCGACCTCGTCGTGTTTGCAACCGACGGGGTCGACGGGAGCTTCGCCGACGACCGCGAACTCACCGGGCCGCCGGAGCTGATGGCAGAGCACATCCTTGCCGAGCACGCGAGCGGCCGCGACGACGCGCTCGTCGTCATCGTCCGGGTCCTGGGGAGATACGCATGAGCGCGCGCACCGGTGAGTTCCAGCGCCACTACGAGCGGGCCTTCGCCGCCTACCGGGTCGATCCCGGCGAGCCGGCGCTGCGGGCAGCCTACGAGCTCGGTCGGCGCGCCGTCGGCGACGGCCTGAGCGTGCTCGACCTCGCGGCAGTCCATCACGGCGCGCTGCTCGCCGCGCTCGCGGACCAGCGAAGGCCCTCGGAAGCCGAGCGCGTCGCCGCCGCGGCCGGGGATTTCTTCCTCGAGAGCCTTTCGGCGTTCGAGATGGTGCAGCGCGGGTTCCACGAGGCGCGCGAGACGGCGCTGGTCGAACGGCGGCAGACAGCGATGCTGCGCCAGCTTTCATCGTTCCTCGCCGATGCGTCGCTCGCGCTCGACCTGCCGAATGCGCTGGAAGAGATGCTCCAGCTCGTCGCCGAGCAGGCGCGGGAGCTCGTGGCGGCCGACTGGTGTCTCGCGAGCCTCGTGGTCGACGACGGTCGCGTGCCGCTCGTCAGCGTCGCCTCGTCGGATGCCGGCGACGGCGCGCGGCCGGACATCCGGCCCGAATCGCTGGTCAAGCTCGCGTCATTGATCTCCGGGCACGCGGACACGGCGCGGCTGACGGCGGCGGAGCTCGCCGCGGATCCGACGTCGTCCGCCCTCGCCCAGCTCGTCGGCGCGACGGGGCCGATCCGCGGCCGGCTCAGCGCGCGCCTGACGGCGCTGGACGGTCGTGAGCTCGGCTCGATCCAGCTCTTCGGCAAGCACGGCGGCGACTTCACCGAGGTCGATGAGGCCATCCTGCTGCATCTTGCGGAGACGGCGTCGGCGGCGGTGGAGCGCTCGCGGCTGCACGAGCTCGGGCGCCGTATAACCACAGCCACGCTCCCCGCTGCGCTCCCGGAGTTCCACGCGCTCGAGCTCGCGGTGCGGTCCATCGGCGATACACCGCCGCGAATCTGGTACGACGTCGTCGCGCTGCGCGACGGCTGCGCGGGGATCGCCGTCGGCGAGGTCGGCCCGCACGGTGTCGCAGCGACGCTGGCGGCCGGGCACGCCCGCACCGCGCTGCGCGCGTGCGCGCCGTGCACGGACACGCCGGAGGACGTAGTCGCCGCCGTGAGCGCGGCGGTGCGCGACCACGAGCCTGAGCTCTCGTCGAGCATGCTCTACGCCATCGTCGACGCGTCGCGACGGCAGGCGCGGATCGCGCGCGCCGGGCACCCGCCGCCGCTTCTCCTCGCTGAAGGCGAGGTGGAGAGCGCCCACGAGGCACTCGTGCAGCTGGACGCCGGCGCGACGCTCGTCGTCCACGCCGGCATAGCGCCCGACGCTGCCCGCGCGCTCGTCGAGCACGGCGGCACCGAGCCGGCGGCGATCTGCGGCGTCGTCGCCTCCGAGCGCGCGGCCGACGGAGCCGTCGTGATCGCCGTACGCTGCCGGCAGTAGAGCTCCGCAGTCGCTGCGGCTCCTCGACACACAGACGAACAGCCGCTCGCTGGCGCACGCGTCGGAGGGATTCTCGTCGTCACGGCGCGTCCCAGGCGAACGCCTCGCCGAGGGCGCGCAGCGTCGCCCGCGTCTTCTCATCGCAGAGCGCGCCTTTGACCCCCGCCTCGTAAAACGTCCGCGGGGAGATCCCGAACGAGCAGGCGGCCTCATAGTCACGCGTCAGGTCGGTGTCGAACATCACCGGGTCGTCGGTCGAGATCGAGCAGGCCACGCCGGCGGCAACGAGCAGCGGGAGCGGATGCTCGGCGAGGCTCGCGACGGCCCCTGTTCGCAAGTTCGAGAGCGGGCAGACGTCGAGGACGGTGCCGCGACCGGCGATCTCGCGAACGAGGCCCGGGTCGTCGGCGGCGCGAATTCCGTGACGAAGCCGGTCGGCCTCGAGCGCCTCCAGCGCCCCCCGGACCGAGGCAGGCCCCACGACCTCGCCGGCGTGAGGAACCGAGCCGAGCCCTTCCGCCTTCGCGAGCGTGAACGCCGGCTCGTAGGGCTCCGGCGGATACTCAGCCTCGAGGCCGCCGAGGCCGACGCCGACCACTCCGCGCTCGCGATAGCGGGACGCCCAGCGAACGGTCGCCACCGCCTCGTCGAGGGAGTACCCGCGCGGGATGTCCGGCGTCAGGCGCACCTCGACGCCGTGCTGCTCGCGCGCGTCCTGCGCCCCGTCGCAGACGCCTTCGAACATGTCCTGCCAGTTGACGCCGCGACGAACACGCTCGGCCGGCGTGAAGATCCCCTCGATGTAGACGGCGCCGTGTTCCTTCGCCTCGCCCGCGTAGTCGACCACCATCTGGCGGAAGTCGCGCTCCCGCTGCAGTGCATTCGTCGTCAGCACCCAGACCTCCATGAAGTGGTGAAAGTCGCGGTAGCGGTACAGCGCTGCAAGATCGTCAACGGTGTCCGCCGGCAGCCGATAGTCGTTGCGGCGGGCGATATCGAGCAGCGTTTCCGGCCTGACGGTCGCCTCGAGATGGACGTGAAGCTCGATCTTCGGATATATGATCTCCTCCAGTCGCGAGAAAGAGGAAACGGGGGCGCACTACGCCCCTCTGGCGCTGGAGGAAAGTCAGTCGATCTTGTCGCCGCGCTTGCGATACTCGCCGTGGATCGGCATTGGAGCGAGCAGCGGCTTCGGCATCAGCGAGATCCTAGCCCAACACGAAGAGCAGCAGAGAGCGCAGGGCCCTGCTGGCGGCGCGCTATGGCGATGCCCGCCTGCCAGCCTGGGGCTCGTCCGCCGAGTGGGGGCTGGACCGACTCGAGATCGAGCCCGCTTCGCGCGATCAGCCACGAGATCAGTGAGTTCGAGTTCCACATCTCGCCTGTGCGGAGCTCGTCGCGACCCCACACGGGCGTCGGCACCTGCGGGACCAGCTCGAGGAGCCGCCGCGCGCAGTCGGGATCGTCGCTGAGACGATGCGGACTGTCGACCGCCTCGGCGACGTCGGGGATGACGCCGTCGCGCCAGCGGCGCACCTCATAACGGAAGAGCCGGAACGATCACCGCTCTGCATCCGTGAGACGTCAGGGAAGACGCTGAACGCCCTACGGAAAAGCCACGAGATCGACGTTGACCTCTCGCCGCGGGTAGATCCTGCAGCTCATCTTCAACATCATCATCTTCGAGAACGGCGCCAATATTGGCGTCGCCCTGCTGCGTGTCGCGCGAGGGGGACGGATTGGCTGATCGGAAGATGCACGCCGATGAGCTCCACACGGACGTGGGTCTGGTTCGGCGGTTGCTTGCCGCACAGTTCCCGGAGTGGGCAGCGCTGTCCATCGAGCCTGTCCCGTCGAGTGGGACCGACAACGCGCTGTATCGACTCGGCAACGACATGGTCGTGCGACTCCCTCGCATCCATTGGGCCGTCGCGGGTCTGGACAAGGAAGTCGAATGGCTGCCGCGGCTCGCCCCGCTCCTGCCTGTGAACGTTCCCGTCCCGCTCGGGAAAGGAGAACCCGCTGAGGGATATCCGTGGCATTGGGGCGTGTACCGGTGGCTGGAGGGCGAGAATCCGACCGTCGACCGCATCGCCGACCCCGACTCCCTCGCCAGGGAGTTAGCGCAGTTCGTCGACACGTTGCACCGGATCGACCTCACCGGCGGGCCGTCTGCTACTCGCGGCGTGCCGCTGGCAATGCGGGACGACCCGACTCGCACCGCGATCGCCGCCCTCCAGGGAACGATCGACACGGACGCGACGACTGCCGCGTGGGACGTAGCCCTTCGGACGCCTGCATGGTCTTGCCCTCCCGTCTGGGTCCACGGAGATCTGGCACCGGGGAACCTGCTCCTCCAGGGCGGCCGGCTCACCGCGGTCATCGACTTCGCCGGACTGGGCCTGGGCGATCCGGCCTGCGACCTCATCGTCGCGTGGAACTTGCTCCCCGCCGATGCGAGAAGGCTCTTCCGCGACGAGCTGGGCGTCGACGACGCGACGTGGGATCGAGGTCGCGGCTGGGCCCTGTCCGTCGCACTCATCCAACTCCCGTACTACAGGGACACGAACCCGGCGCTCGCGGCCAACGCCCGCCATGTCATCCGCGAAGTGCTCGCCGATTACGATGGCGGAGTTCCCCCGCTTGGGTGGACACGGGGCGGTTAGTCCGCATGCGGTTGCCGGGCGAGCCTGGCCCGCGCGCCCCGTCGACGAGACGGGAGCTAACCCGGACGCTCGGAAGGCGTAGGCGGCGGCGGGAGCGCCGGCAGCAGCAGGAGATGGCTGTCGACGATCGCCTGGGCGATGTCGGCCAGCTTGTGGCCGTTGTGCTGCGAGTGGTCGCGCAGCATGTCGAAGGCTCGGTCGGCGTCGATTGCGTGCCGCGCCATCAGGATCCCCTTCGCCTGCTCGATCGTGGCCCGGCGCCCGAACGCGCCCTGCAGGTTGTGGTACTCGGCGAAGCGTTGCAGGGTGATGTCGATCGCACTCTCCAGATCCTGCGGGCTGCTTTCGACGATGTAGGCGAAGACGCCGCGCTTGGCCGCCTCGTGGACGTAGGCGGGATCCTTCGCCGACAGCAGCGCGATCACCGGGCAGGAGGCCTCGCGGACGATCTCCGAGATCAGCTCGAGTGCATGCTCGGAGTGCAGGCCGAGCCCGACCAGCGCGACGTCGGGCCGCTCTCTCGCGGTCACGGCTGCGACCTCCTTCACGTAGATCTCGCGCGCGATCACCTCGTGCCCGAGCCCGATGACAACCTGGGCGAGCAGCTCGAGCCGCTCCCGCTTCTCGTTCGCGATCAGGACGCGCAGGTGCCGGAACTCGTCCTCGGCCATCGGCATAACGAAATGTAGCGCGGTCAACTGGCGGTCGACTACCCGCGCAGATGCGCGCTAGACTTTGTCTTTGCGACGCCCTAAAAAACCGGCGCAGCGAATCACCTTGCGGGGCCAGAAAACAATCCGGCCCCGCGAAGATCCGCCCTCAGTAGAGCAGGCCGGAGCAGCTGGCGGACCTCAGCGCCCAGGTAGGCGATCGAGCTCACGACGGAAGGATCGGATGATGGCGATGACCGGACAGCGGACACCGGCCGGTCATGCCGCCGACGCCGAATGGCGGCGGGCGCGATCCGGACGGCCTGATCTGGTCTGGGCGTTCGGCCTCGTGGCGCTCCTCGTCGTCCTGATCGCACTCGTAATCGCGAATACACGGCAGGTGAAGCTGAGCTGGGTCGTCGGCGTGGGCCACGCCTCGCTCGTCTGGATCATCCTCGCCGGCGCCGTTCTCGGCTGGCTGCTCGGAATCCTCACGAGCGTCGTCTTCCGCCTGCGGACACGGCGCCGGCCATCGGCGCCATCCCATGGCTGAGAACTCGCCGACGGGCGACCTGCGCCCGGCCACGCTCGGGGCCGAACGGTCGAACGGGCAGGCTCCGACGGCGCGGGGCAGCGGCCCGACCATCTGCCACGTCAGCCACGATCGCGGCAGCAGCGAGATCCACTTCAGCCGGGAGACCGTCGCGGAGCTACTCGCAGGCGGCGGCTTCTTCTGGCTCGACCTCGACCGGCCGGACTCCGGCGACTTCGAGATCCTGCGCGAGGCGTTCGGGTTCCACCCGCTCGCGGTCGAGGACTCCGAGCACTTCGACCAGCGCGCGAAGATCGAGGATTACGACGACTTCGTCTTCCTGGTCGTCTACGGCGCCTCACCCGACGACGACCGGCTGGTCGAGGTGCATTGCTTCTACTCCGAGCGGTTCCTCGTCACAGTCCACCGGGACGATTGCCCCGCCTTTGCGGAGATCCGCCGCCGCTACCAGAAACGCGAGGAGTCGATCGACCGCCCCTCGCTGCTCCTGTACCGGATCGTCGATGGGCTCGTCGACAGTTTCTTCCCGATCCTCGCCGACTTCGACGACCGCATCGACGAGCTCGAGAACGCGATCTTCTTGCAGGTCGACGACCGGCAGCTGCAGGAGATCTTCCGGATGAAGCGCCTGCTCGTCGGGATGCGCAAAGCCGTCACGCCGCAGCGCGACACGTTTGCAAGCCTGAAGGACGGGATCGCCCAGCTGCCCGGATTGGCGCAGGAGGACGAGCACTACTTCCGCGACGTGTACGACCACCTGATCCGGATCAGCGACCTGATCGACAGCTACCGCGACCTGCTGACGAGCGCGATGGACGTCTACCTGTCGACGGTCTCGAACCGGCTCAACGCGGTGATGAAGCAGCTGGCCGTGATCGCGACGATCTTCCTGCCGCTCAGCTGGCTGACCGGCTTCTTCGGCCAGAACTTCGGCTGGCTCACGGGTCATATCGGACACTGGCAGGCCTTCGTCGGCGTCGGCGTCGGCACCGAGCTCGTCGCCCTCGCGATCCTGCTCGCCTTCTTCAAGCGGCGCAGGTGGTTCTGATGGCCTCTGGGACGCCGACTGGAACCGCCGAGGTCTCTCGCTCGACCGGCTACGGCCGTGACCCGCTAGCGGCGATCGCCGCCTCCGCCGCGCCGATCATGCTCGAGGGCAGGTATCGCCTGGTGGTCGGGGCTCTTGTGCGCCTCCGTCGTTCGCGGAGGGGCCGGTGGACGCTCGCCGCGGGCTCGGGCGCCTTTGCGATCGTCCTCGCGCTCCTGGCTATTCGCCATTTCGCAACGACCTCCTGGCCGCTCTCAGACGGAGAGCCCGCGGTGGTCGCGGCCGCTGGACTGCTGCTTCTTCTCGCCCAGGCCTTCAAGGCATACGGGTGGGGACGGCTGTTCGCGCCGGCTGAGCGACCCAAGCCGCTCGCGCTCGCGGCCGGCAACGGGGGCGCCGCGCTGATCGGAGTCGTCCTACCCGGCCGCTTCGACGATGCGATGCGGGTCGCCGTCGTCCGCCGCTACCCGGGATGTCCTGCAGGTGTGCGCGCGCTCTGCCTTTCCCTCGTCATGCTCGGTCTGATCGATAGCGTCGCGCTGGCGCCGCTCGCGCTGGCTGCCGCTGCATTTCCGGGCGCCGGGATGGGCGTGCGCGCGGGGCTTGCAGTGGTGGCTGCGGGCGGAGTCGCGGCCGCCGCCGTGATCATCGCGCTGCCCCGCCTGGCCGCGAGCAAGCGGGTCGTGCGCTTCCGGATCGGGCGTTGGCTGAGGCCGCGCACCACCTCTCTGCGGGGAGCATCGGAGGCGTGGGCACTCGTGTCGGCCTGCTGGCTCATCCGCGCAGTCGCGCTCTTCCTGCTCCTGGGCACCCTCGGGCTCGGTTTCTCGTTCCCGCTTGCGCTGCTCTTTCTCTGCGCGGGCGCGGCCGCCGCGGCGCTGCCGATCGGTCCGGCGGGCGCTGCGACGCAGGTCGGCGCCGGTGCCGCGAGCCTGATCGCATCGGGTGTCGGGGCCTCTCAGGCGCTTGCGGCCGCCGTCGCTGTCGGCGGCCTCGGCGTCCTCTCTGGCGCGGCGATCGTCCTCGCCGCGGTTGTCTGGCGGACCGGCCTCTCGCTGGCGCCGACCCGGACCACCGCATGAACGCCCCAGACTTGTCGCTCGCGAAGGAAGGTGAGGAATTGCTGTTACGGAACGCGACGCTCCATGGAGCGTGTCCACTGCAAATCGAAGGAGGCTTCTACTCATGAGCGAAGTTCAGGATCTACGGCAGCGCCGCCAGGCGCTGGAGGCCCAGCTGGGCGCGTTGCGCGAGGAGCGGGAGCGCGCCTTTCGTGCGAACAGCGACGCGCTTTCGCGACAGCGGGCGGGTGTCACTCTTCATGACGATGCGGAGATGAAGGAGTTCGCCGACCACGAGGTTGCCGGCGATTCAGCGATGACCGACCTCCGGCGCCAGATCGAGTTGATCGACGTCGAGCTCGCCCGCGACCACGGCGGTGGTCTCACGGAAAAGGGACGCGGGATCATGAGATGGCTTCGTAAGTAACCGTCCGAGCGGACCGGTGATCCGACGGTGAAGCGAGATTGCGACTATGGTGGGTGTGCGCGTAGACCTAGCGCGGAAGCCGCTGAGGCTCCGAGGTTCCCTCTTCGACTTGCAAAACCCTGGCCTAGGTGCACCAGGAGAGTTCGACCCGAGCTCTCCGACCCTGAAGCATGAAGTTAGGAGTAGTAGATGTATGCCACCCATAGGCGCTACGAGGGCATCGATCAGAGCCGGATCGAGGAACTGACTCGGAAGGTGAACGAGGGCCTGATCCCGCGGCTGAGCGAGTTGCCCGGGTTCAAGGGCTACTTCTTGATGGAAGCCGGTGACGGCGTGATCAGGTCGACCAGTCTGTTCGACACGTCCAGCCAGGCCGAGGATTCGACTCGTGTCGCGGCCGAGTGGACGCAGGAGGAGAAGCTGGAGGGCCTCGTTCCGAATCCGCCGAAGGTCACGGTCAGAAAGGTGATCGCGTACGAGACGAAGGCACCCGTTCTCGTCTAAGTCTTCGGCCTGACGGACGTAAGAGAAGGCCCGCGCTCGCGGGCCTTCTCCGCACTTCGACGGCGCGCTGCTCGTGCATCAAGCGGGGAGCTCTTCGTTTGATGCGTCAGACATGAGCAAGTACACCATCCAGCGGTCGAGGCACCTGGGCGAGATCCACCGCCTCGACGAGCAAGCGCGCGTATCGGATCTTCCGGCGGCCGCCGCTGCCCATGAAGCGCCGAAGCTGCTCCTCAGTAGTCTTTCCTTGCCACGGATGCTGCTTCTG
>Ga0137371_10002825_pt1 | contig 13824 bp, 9 predicted proteins | sample SagtaG_7_FD_104919 | JGI IMG/M metagenome (GOLD analysis project Ga0137371, IMG submission 104919) | Vadose zone soil microbial communities from Sagehorn Ranch, Mendocino, California, USA - Sage1_R_40_16 metaG | ecosystem: Environmental > Terrestrial > Soil > Vadose zone | place: USA: California... | reverse complement strand
GACAGTGACAAAGATGGCGCAGTCTGGCAGCCCGATTTTGCCGACCCTCTCTACCTGAAATTCTGGGGAAGATTGATTGCGTCTGCCGGCTCACACTACGATGGCCATCCTGATTTGGAGAGCGTGGATATTTCGACGGTTGGTTATTGGGGAGAAGGCTGGAGCAATTACATGCCTTCCTTCTCGATTCAAAAGGAACTCATTGACGTATACTTTGACGCTTTCAAACATACTGCGCTGCTAATGAATTTTGATGAGCCACAGGCACTCGCTTACGGAACTGGGCGGGGCGCGGGTTGGCGTCTCGATTGTTTAGGCGATATGCGCAGTGCGGACCCAAAGCCGACCGGGAGTTGGTCGCACATGCTTGACTTCTACCCTGAGCAAATTGCCAGAACGGGAATACAGGATGTCTGGCAGCACGCCCCCGTCTCGCTGGAAACTTGCTGGGTGCCGGGTTACTGGAAGCAAAAGGGTTGGGATGTGAATTACATCTTTAATCAGGCGCTGCGTTGGCATATCAGTTCGCTAAACATCAAATCTTCAGTGATTCCTCCTGAATGGAAAAAGCCGTTCGAAGAGTTTCAGAAGAAGATGGGCTATCGCTTTATCCTTCGGCGCTTGGAATATCCACGAGTCGTCAAAGCCGGCCAGATGATGCCACTTCACATGTGGTGGTTCAACGCTGGAGTGGCTCCCATTTATCGTGAGTACACACTGGCTCTTAGGTTTTATTCGCCAAACGGCAGCGAACAGATTCCACTTTCAACTAATGTCAAAAAATGGCTGCCTGGTGATGCTGTGTTCGACGGCTCTGCTCATATTCCCGGAACACTGCGAGCGGGAACTTATAGGCTGCAACTTGCCTTACTAGATCCTCGCACGCAACGACCCGGCATCCGATTAGCTATTATCGGGCTTAATTCATCTGGCTGGTACGACATGGGGACCATCATTGTTGAGGGCGACGCAAAATGAAATGCTTTCAGTTGTCTCCGGGCGCCATCCGCGACAGCCTAATGCCCGTTCACCAGTTGCATCGAGGACCTGGATCGGCGGGAAAACCTTTCTTGCCTTGCGCGAAAAGTAGTGCTATAAGACAAAAGTTCGAAAAGTACGCTCGACTTAATTTCAACTAAACAATAGACGCCGACCGAACTTAGAACAGGAGTTTTCCGAGGTTAGGCAGGAGCCACAACTAACCCTGGTCGGGAGAGTCGTTAAGGTAAAAGTCTCGCGTGAATTTCGCCGCAATAGATTGGGTGATCGTCGCCGGCTATCTAATCCTGTCGATGGTCGTTGGCATCATCGGCAAGCGTTACATCGGCAACGTCTCACACTATCTTGTCGCCGGGCGTGAACTCGGTGTCTACGTTGGTATTGCTACGTTGGCCGCGACTGAGATTGGGACGATTACCTATATGTACAACGGCGAGCTTGGCTACAAGTACGGCTTCGCTGCTTTTGCCGCCGCGCTCGTTTCAGGCCTGGTGATGATCATTGTAGGTCGCACCGGCTTCGTTATCAGTCGTTTTCGTGCGCTGAAATTGATGACTGTGCCTGAGTACTTTGAGGTCAAGTACAGCCGGGGCTTGCGCATCGTTACAGGATTGCTGGTAGCTCTCGGAGGCATCCTCAACATGGGAGTCTTTCTCAAAATCGAGGGCGAGTTTCTAACTATCGTAAGTGGCATTAATGTCCGTTATCTGGTGGCGGTAATGACGGTGATTCTCTTACTGGAGCTCATATACACCGTACTAGGCGGAATGGTTTCAATCGTCATCACCGATTTTGTCCAATACGTTCTACTCTCAATTGCCACAATTCTCGTCCCGGTCTATGCAGTCTATTATGCAGGTTGGGGCCACATCGTAGCGAAGGTAACCAGCACGATGGGCGAAGCGGGTTTCAACCCACTGGTCAATCCAAAGTTCGGGCTCACATTTATTATCTGGCAGGTGCTGCTCTGGTTTTCTCTTCACACCTGTTGGCAGACCACCGCAATGAGGATGTTCTCGACCAAGAGTCCTGAGACTTCGCAGAGAGTAATGACCTGGACCGGCTTTATTTTCCTGGGGCGCGGAATGTTGCCGATGCTCTGGGGAATAGCTGCCTTGACTCTGTTCGGCACGGGCGCCATGAACAATGGGGTTCCGCAGCCTGTCGTTAACGGCCACACCCTGGCCCCCATCGATGCTATGCCGGCTATGCTGGCGCAAATTTTAGGGCCAGGCATTCGCGGAATCGTGGTCGCGGGAATGCTGGCTGCAACGATGTCTGTGAACAGTTCTTACTTGCTGGGGTGGAGCTCTGTTATCTCGCAGGATGTGATCCTCCCGATTCGAAGGGCTCTGGGGAAAGGAGCGCTTAGCTCGCGTAAACAAATCTTCGTTAACCGGGCCGCAAACCTTTTCGTCAGTCTCTTCCTGATGTTCTGGGGACTCTATTACACACCGCCGGGCGCGGTCTATCTCTACCTCAACATCACGGGCACGATCTTTCTTGCGGGCGCGTTTGTCTCGGTCGTCGGCGGCTTATACTGGCGTCGCTCCAACACGACGGGAGGCTATGCGGCGATGTTGCTGGGAGCGGCGGGCGCAATCATTCCTTATTTCTTTTTACATTGGGGGGAGAACGTGACCGGTTTCGCTGCCTTTGGTCTGGCGGCCGGCGGTCTTGTTATTGGTTCGTTGTTGGGAAGGGCGCCGGCGATGGAGGCCCCCAGGGCTGCGACAGTCGGGTAGAACCGGAGGGTTATGCGTTTTTGGCAATTGTTCTGGACGATCTGGCTCGTAGTCGCAGGCTCGTCTTTCGCGTTCATCACTCTGATGGTGATGCTCAAAGGCGGTAGGGATTTGCGTGTCATGTTCAGAGACCTCAGCAAACAGCAGAAAGAAGACAACCGTTGACTCCAACAAAGCTAGCGCCATCATTCAGTAGTAGAACACTGACGCCATTTTCAGATGAAGTTAGTTGTCATTTCGAACTAACGCCGAAGAGCCGAGCGCGACAGATACCCGGACGACTCGGCGATGAATGTACATGACAGGCGAGCAGTATCAGCCTCGGGCAACGAGACTGCTTGTACCCATTCAGTCAAATTTTTGATTGCTAAGGAGTGAGTTATGAAGAAAATGCATAGAACCATTCCCGTTTTCCTGCTGGCCATTTGCTTTCTCTGCGGCGCAGTGGCTGTCTTTCCACAGGGCACTAACCTGGGAACAATTCGCGGTACGGTGACTGATCCTAATGGAGCTGTTATTCCGAACGCGGCGGTGCAGGTGACCGATCAGGAAACTCGTCTCTCGAGGGATCTTACAACCAACAGCGACGGTAATTATGAGGCCGCCGCGCTCAAGCCCGGCAATTACAAGGTGACCGTTACTGCCTCGGGATTCAAAACCACAGTCGTCGATGTCGTTGTCGCAGGCTCCGATGTTGTGCGCGCTGATGTTAAGACCGAAATCGGTGCTCCGAGCGAAAGCGTCAGTGTTATTGCGGAGGCTGGACTCATTGAGAAGGACCAACCTGTAATTTCCAGCACACTCAATAACCGGCAGCTCCTGGAGATCCCGCGCGACAGTCGTGAAATCCTTGAATTTCTGTACTTGAATCCGGATATCACTCAAGGACCGGGCGGCGACGGGAGTTTTAAGTTCATAGGCGCGCAAAGCTATGGAGCAAGTTTTTCTCTTGATGGCCAGCGTACGAATGGCGGCATCTTCGGTGAACCAACCTCCAGTCAACCCTCGCTCGAAACGATTGGCGATCTGATCGTGCTCTCAAAAAACTTTACCGCTGAGTATTCCGGTATCGCTAACATTCGCATTGAGACGAAGCGCGGCGGCAATCAGTATCATGGCTCGCTCTTCTACAACAACAAGAATTCGGCGCTGGCAGCTTGGGCCACACAGGACAAAATTGCGAAGGCCAATTTCCTTCCGACCGCCGCTCTGGCCAAATACCCAACGCCCTACTTTAACCTTAACGAGACTGGTGGATCATTCGGCGGCCCGGTTCCGTTTAGCCGCAAGAAAACATTCTTTCTCCTCTCTTACGAGCGGCGCTGGGACTTTGCACCCGTTCAACTCAGGGCCAGTAATATTCCGACCTCTCTAATTCTCGGTGGCGATTTCTCGGCGATCAGTGCCGGTAGCAGACCATTGGTTCCCGCTGCCGTAAAACCCCTACTGACGCCTGCCGAAATAGCCAACAATACTACGGGCTCAGGATCCACGCAGCGTTTCATCAGCATCCCGACGCGGTTACTGAATCCTATCGCGCTGAACATCCTCAACGCCTATTATCCCCATGCGAGTCCGGCCGCTCCCTTTAGCGCAACGACCGGACGTTTGACGGACTTTGTCCAAACTTTCAGCGGCTTGTTGACGCGCGATCTCGCCACGCTGCGCGTTGATCATGACTTTTCTGCTAAGGACAAGTTTTATGCGGTGTATAACTTTCAAACCCGAAGTGGAAATCGCGGTTTAGTTGCCAGCCCGCTGCCTGCCTTTGGCAGGCTTTCGCAGCACCAGAAGAACCACACCCTCTCGCTCTCGTACACGCGGCTAATCTCAAACAGTCTGGTTAACGAGGCGCGTGGTGGGATCAACTACCAGTTTCTCTATCGAAGGGCCAACATTACAACAGGTCAATTCCTGTCGAGCGTAGGCTTTACTCCAGACGAGATTACGGCCTACGGCGCCGTCGTCGGACCAAGTCTAATTGATACTCCCGGTCAGGTGGCTTTCACCTTCGCACCCTTTGCTGGAATCCCCAACGGGGGCCGAAATACCAACCGCCCTCTGGATCAGAAGCTGAGCACTTTCGGCGACACCGTAACCTGGAACGTGGGAAAGCATTCAATCAAGGCAGGAGGCGACTTCGTGCGCAACCAGGCGGTTGATGGATTTGCTCTCAATAGAAACGCTCCGCGTGGAACCATCAACTACGGAGCCAGTTTCAACGGCTTCGCCAATTTCCTTCTCGGCTTGCCGCCTAGTACTGTCACTTTCGTACGTGATGTTCGCCCGGCTCTCGACGTCTCCAATCAGGAGTATGGCGTGTTCGTTCAAGACGACTTTAAGTTGCGTCCGCGACTTACGCTCAATCTGGGCCTGCGATATGAGGTGCATACTCCTTTCGTAGATAAGAATGATTTGATGGTCAATTTCGATCCGAACGGCACCGGCAACAATGGTAACAAAGGGCGATTTGTCGTGCCGACTGAGGCGGTCAAAGCGAAGATTCATCCATTCTTCATAGCCTATGGAGTAGTCACGGCGAAAGAGGCTGGTGTTGGCCGCGGCCTGATCAATACCGATAAAAACAACTTCGCACCGCGCTTCGGTATTGCCTGGCGCGTGACTGATAAGACTGTCTTCAGAGGCGGGTATGGATTTTTCTATCCCACGTCAGCAGCACAGGGTATACGTGACGCAATCGCCACCAACACATTCAATCAGCGCGTGACGAAGAGAAACACGAACGGCTTGCCGCTCGGCATCAACCCGGCTGGCGGTAATTTCCCGCGCGGCATTACTCCATTTAGCGGCGGCACGATAGCGGTCCAGGGAATAGCGGCCAATGCCATTCCGTTCAAACTGCAGGACCCACGCTTCGAACAATACAACGTGACGTTCGAGCGTGAGTTTATGGCGAACATGGGGCTGCGCGTTTCATATGTCGGCTCTCGTCAGCATGGTTTGATTGGTGGGTTTGATCTTAACGAGTTGCCACCAAACAATTTGCCCTTTGGTGTCACTGATGGCGCTGGAAATCTCTGTTACGATCCAACCCCAGGGGCCTTTACCACTGACCTCGACGGTGTTTGTCAGGAATCGGCAGCCGATGAGGCGCGACGTCCGTTTCCAAACGGGCTTGGCGATTTTCTGGCCAGTTATGGGAATCGCGGCAACGGTCGCGCGCATGCGCTGCAGGTCGAGGTTAACCGCAGGTTTGCGAGTGGTTTGATGTTCAACTTCTCTTACACACTGCTGGATCAGAAATCGAGCGGCCTTGATGTGGGAGACTCAAGTCTCGGTGGCGCTCTCTATAATCAATTCAAGCCCACAAGCGATTTCTCACGCGACTCGTTTGTCTCGAAGCATCGCTTTGTCGCCTACGGCGCATATGAGCTGCCCTTGGGTCATGGCCGGAAGTTTGGCAAATCGATGTCAAAATGGGCCGATGGCGCCGTGGGCGGATTCCAGTTGACCTGGAACATGTTCGCCAAAAGCGGTACAGGCTTTACCCCGTTCTGGAACTGCCCTAATAACTGCAGTCCAGTCTTTCCGGGTAATATCGCCAGTGGGTTTGTTGACGCAGTCGGAGATTTCAGCGGACCCTCGTTCCGTCCAGTCATCATTGGGAACCCGTATCAGGGTGTGTCGGGCGGCCAGTTCTTCAATCCGGCTGCCTTCGGTCTTCCCCCAACAGGTGCGGATGTCTTTGATAACCCGGCCGTCGCCAAACGGAACTCTCTCGTTGGCCCCGGCACTTGGGGCGTAAACCTGGGCTTGCACAAGTACTTTAAGTTTTCCGAGCGTACGAGGCTGGAGGTTGGCGCAGACTTTAATAATGTCTTTAACCACCCTCTCCTCTCACCTCTGGATACTAACTTCGCCAATCTCGGCGAATTCGACATCAGCTTAAACTCATCCGGACAGCCCGTGATCCTGCCACAGAATGTCCGTCCAAACCCGAATTTCGGTCGCAATGACTTTAGTTTCAGCCAGGAAGGAATAGACAATCGTCGGTCTATTCGTCTGAAAGTGCGCTTCACGTTTTAATTCAGCTGAGTGCTAAGGCAAAGGAGTAAACGATCAGCTATTTACTCCTTTAGCCTTTCTTTCTTTTCCCAGATCATTTCAGAGCGGCGGCTGAAAGCTTGCACGATAAGCAACAACAGTATCATGAGACGATAACCGGGCCGACTCGTCTTCGCCATAGCCATTCGCGCAAACCAAACCTGGCTGATGTCAAAGCTGCCGGGCATGACATGCTGCGGCTGGTGAATCGCCGCATTCTCATCAATATAATTTCCGACCGTCAGCCAATCTCACGTGCAGAAATCGCAAAGATCAGCGGTCTGAACAAAACCACCATCTCAACGATCACGAGCGAGATGCTAAAGGATCGTTGTATTGTCGAAGATGGCCTGGGTCAGACGACCCCCATTGGCGGCAAGCCTCCGACGCCCCTGCGTCTGAATAATCTTCGCTATGGCATTTTTGGCCTGGACATTCGCGCGGATGAAACGATTCTCGCATTGAGCGATTTCAATAGTCGCCTCATTGCGCGCAGGAGGTTTAAGACCGGTCCCCAACCCCGTCCTTTTCTTCAGAAGATCGGTAAGGAGATTACCAGGCTTCATCAAGAACATCGTGAGTTCGTGGAAATGGCTGGAACCGGCGTCAGTCTGCCTGGCCTGGTGGACAATAACAAAGGCACCTTTTTGATGTCGGTGGTCCTGCCTTGGCGAGACTTTCCTGTCGTCCAATGCCTGGAAGATGCGACGAAGTTGCCAGTGATCATAGACAATTCCGCGCGTTGCTCAGCACTGGCCGAAATCTGGCATAGCAAAGCTCAGTATAAGCACGTGAGGAACCTGCTCTACGTCAGCGTGAGTAGCGGACTCGCCTGCGGGTTGGTCATTGACGGAGGTCTCTACCGAGGCGGGAACAACACAGCCGGACAATTTGGCCACATCTCCATAGAATTGAATGGCCCGAAATGCCGTTGCGGACAGCGCGGTTGCTGGGACCTCTACGCTTCGGACAAAGCTACGATTTCCCGCTATCAACGTCTTCGAAATGCGAAGGGCGGTCGCACTCCAAGCATGCGTAAGCTGATCGAGCTCGTCGAATCAGGTGATCCGGCGGCTGCCGAAGCCGTAGGCGAGTCAGCACGCTATCTAGGTCTCGGGATAGCCGGGTTGATTAACGGATTGGACCCGGATGTGATCGTTGTTGGCGGCGAGATTACGCGAGCCTGGGGATTGATTGAACCCATTATTTCTCAAGGCGCAAAGGAGAGCCTGCTCGGCCCACGGGTCAGCACAATTCCGATCCGCCGCTCCGCGTTCGAGGTACGACCGAGTCTCAAGGGCGCACTCACGCTCGTCCTCAATGAACTGTTATCTGTGCCGCCCGTCGGTTGAAGAGGAGTTTGATAACGAATAGTCTTGGAATAGTTGATCCGGCAAGCAAACTACGCTCCCGTCTCGATGGCGGCCTGATCCCGGCTGTGCCTGTTCCTTTTGATGAAGGAGCGCGGCTGCACGCGCGAGCCCAGGACTCATATTTGCAATACATGAGAAAACAGCCCGTAGCCGGGGTTGCGGTGTGGGTACATACCGGTCGCGGATTGCTGCTTGATAATGAAACCGCGCTAAGGGTTTTGCGAGATTGGCGCACTGCACTCGATGACCGGGTGCTGATCGCAGGCGCCGGAGGGGCCGGAAGCGAAACACCGGAAGATGCCAGCGCGCGCTCGGTAATGATGGCGGAGCGGGCGGCCAAAGAAGGCGCAGATGCGCTGCTCGTTTACGCTCCCACTTGGCTGCGAGATCACGAGCGAAGAGACCAGTTGATCGTCGAATATCACCTACGACTCGCTGATGTTGGTCTTCCGCTTATTCTGTTCCATCTCTACGAGGCGGCAGGTGGCATTAGTTACAGCCGCGCTGTGTTGGATGAATTGCTCGCGCATCCGTCAGTCATTGGTATCAAGATGGCGACGCTTGATAGTGTCATCACCTATCAGGACGTAGCGCGTCTTCTGGTTAAGCGCTATCCGGAGAAGCTACTGATCACGGGAGAAGATCGCTTCCTTGGCTACAGTTTGCGCCGCGGAGCTCGTGCTGCGCTCATCGGCATGGGAGCGATTTGCTGTGCGATGCAGGCCGAGTTGATTGACTGCCATTTGCGTGGTGATGCGGGGCGTTTCTTGTTCCTGTCCGATCAAGCTGATTTGTTGGCTGAGAGTATCTTTATCACTCCCATCGAAGGATACATCACACGGTTGCTCTGGTCTCTCGTACACCTGGGTATCATCCCTCTCGCTGCCGCACACGATCCCTGGGGTCCGCAGCTTCCGGCCGGCGAGTTTGAAGCGGTTGGGCGGACACTGGCAGCACTGGAAAAAGCCGATTTTGAGAAATGAAGATTGAGCGCCTGATGCAGCAATTGGAGATTGACGCCGGAGAGTTCAGATCGCTGGTGGCCGATTACGAAAGGTTTGCCGACGGGTTACCACAGTCTCCCGAAGACTACATCCGCGAGTCTTACAACTTGAATCTCAGCAGCGAGTATGGTGGCTTGCCCGTCAAGAACCCATTCGGCAAAGGCTCTGGCCAGCTTTCCCTCAATGTCTCGCAGGTCAAACAGGACGCGCAGTCTGGTCTCGGCTTTGTCGTGCTCAAGACTTTCATTGCGCAGGACGAAAGCGGAGCACAATCCATGAGTGACTGGGCCATTCCGGAAGCCCGCATGCTCACTGAAAGAATCAAAGGCATAGACGGTCAAATGGGTTGGACGGTTACCTGGAAAGGACGCGGCTGGTACGACACGTTCGATGCTTACCTCACGTTCTTTGCTGAATCATTAGAGATAGCTAAAGAGTACGAGATGATTGTGGCTCCATCATGCAAGTATCACCTCCCGGCTTATGGAGAGAGTGAATGGAAGTATGCGGAGTACGAATATACAACCGGGCGGCTGATCGATGTTTGGCAGGATCATGGGCCGGTTGGTGCAATGCCCATCGAGAAGGATTTCAGTCCGACACTGGCTGGCTCCGATCGGGCATCGCAAATGAGCACCGTACTGGGATAGCTGCAAACGGTTGGCGAACTGATTAAGAGAGCAGCCCATCCGCGCCGGATCAGCGTCGGGTTGAAGATTTTCAATGCTGTATTTGAAGACGTCTTTCAACTGGAGATGCTGCGCGCCGTCAATGAGCAATGCGTGGGAGATAACGTTCCGGATTTTCTTGTGTACGCAAATCGACTCTTTGATCCTAACCGCGAGTTCGACGGCGAACGTGGCGTCGCCTATGGTGGACCGGACCTGAGCGCACGCAACCTGGCTGTCCTGGCGCGCCTGCGAAGCCTCGAGCAGTCAGGACGGATTCCGGTATGTCGCATTCCAATCAGTGCGACCGGCAATATCGAATCAGGACGAATGGCTGCCGAATATCTCCTGCGCGGGGCGTGTAGCTTTCAACTGCACACCTATTTTCAATTGCCGAGCAGTGAGTATCGCATGAAGCGCACGGGAAAGACGGCTTGCGCGCTGCATGAACTTTATTTCAATCCAGAGCGCGGTCTGATTGCCTGTTTGCTCCATTTGCGGCGTGCGTTAGATTGGCCCACCGAGTGGAATATCAAGCGCATGGCAGACTATTGCGTCGACCCGGCCAATCGCTTATGGCTGGATTACGAGCCCGCTCTGCCTTGATTCGCGCGATGCAAGATGAACTGGAAATCCGCTTGCTCAGCGAGAACCACATCAGCGCTGGCGTGCGGCTTAGTAAATTAGCCGGCTGGAACCAGACGGAAGGCGACTGGTGCAGACTACTCAAGCTTGATCCGCGGGGCGGCTTCGTTGCGTGCCTCAACAATCGTGTTGTTGGCACGATCACCAGCACGGCCTACGGCACAGACCTGGCCTGGATTGGTATGGTGCTGGTAGACCCCGACTGCAGACGGCGAGGCATTGCCACTCAACTGATGCAGGCAATGCTGGACAACCTGCGCGCGCGTGGTGTGAAGACGATTAAACTGGACGCTACACGCTCCGGACAGCCGGTTTATGCGGCTTTGGCTTTTGAGGATGAAACGCGTATTGAAAGATGGGCAGGCACGGCGCGGCCTGCCGGCAAAATGGACTGTCAAGTTTGGACTCAACAGGCCAGGCCAAGAGTGCTGGCCCTCGACCGACGTGCATTCGGCGCGGAGCGCTCGGCATTGCTCGGTTCTTTAGTCGCTGATTCATCCGTCCCGCCACTCACGATTAGCGCGGCGGATGGTGAGCTACGCGGATATGCTCTGGCCCGTCGAGGAGCGGTCGCTTGTTATGTTGGACCCATTGTGGCGACAGATCAGAATGCGGCAGCATCATTGCTCGATGGGATGTTGGCTCAACTCGACGGTCGCGATGTCTTCATTGACATCAACACGGGTTTTGAAGCTGTCGCCCAGATCGTGGCCGCGCGAGGATTCGTGAAGCAACGAGATTTCATAAGAATGCGTTCTGGGCTGGAGAATAACGCCGGGACCTCTGCGTTGGTCTTCGCTATCGCGGGACCAGAGGTTGGTTGAGCACCAAAGAAAAGGGACGTGGGAATCGCCAATGATGGGCATTGCCGGAGATGGCCTCATCAAGAGCTTACGCGTAGATAGACTTCATGTGCTTATCTACGCGACGCGGGAACAGATGGGTAAAGCCGCGGCCGCAGCCGTAGCCGATGAATTGCGCCGTCTGATCGCTGAAGACGGGCGCGCGGTTGGCATCTTCGCTTCGGCTCCATCACAAAATGAGTTCCTCGCCGCTCTGGTTGAGTCTCCCGGCATTGATTGGCAGCGCGTGATTGGTTTTCATCTTGACGAGTATCTGGGAATGAACGATCAGGCACCGCAATCCTTCCGTCGCTTTCTGGTTGATCGACTCGTCGATAAAGTGCCGCTGGGCAAGTTCTTTGGCTTGCCTGGGGAGTCAACTGACCCTCTAAGGGAGTGTGCGCGTTACACGGACTTGTTAGAAAGCAATCCTCCTGGATTTGCAGTGCTGGGAATTGGCGAGAATGGACACCTGGCCTTCATTGATCCTCCTTTTTGTGATTTCAACGATCCTCTCCCCGTCAAGACGGTTGAGCTGGATGAGGTCTGTCGCGCACAGCAGGTGCACGATGGAGCTTTCCGATCACTTGAGGAAGTTCCGCACCGTGCTCTCTCGCTGACGATTCCAACAATTATGAAGTGCCCGCGACTCTTCGCGATTGTGCCTGGTCCGCCAAAGCAACGGGCGGTGTTAAAGACCATTGAAGGAGCTATCGAAACTGCGTGCCCGGCGTCAATTCTTCGTCGTCACGGGGACGCGCATCTCTTTCTTGATCGCCACTCGGCGGCACTCTTGTCGCAGTGATTGGAAGGACAGCCATGCGTTCAGCGATTCAATTGGTTGATTACATCGTGCTGGTTTGTTACCTGCTGCTCATGGCTGGCGTTGGCGCTTTCTTCATGAAGTACATGCGAGTGGGCTCAGACTTTTTGAAAGGAGGCAATCGTGTCGAGTGGTGGGTAGCCGGGATGGCCTCCTTCATGTCCGGCTTTTCCGTCTGGACATTCACCGGCGGCGCGGGATTCGCTTATCGGCAGGGAGTGATCGGCGTGTTTTTGATGGGGCTAGCCGTACCGGCATTCATCTTTGGCTACCTGGTCTTTGCGGAACGGTGGCGGCGCTCACGCGTAACGACCGTCGTTGAGTACATACGCAGTCGGTTTGGCGATGGCACGCACAAGATATTTTCCTGGATGACGGGGCCGAGCCAGTTGATGTTAGCCTCGGTTCGCCTCTTCGCCTTATCGAGCTTCATGTCGGTTGCGCTCGGTCTCCGTGTCGAGTATCTGATTCTCATTTGCGGTCTCGTCATCCTTGCCTACACAGTCTTGGGTGGCTACTGGGCCGTTTGCTTCACGGATATGTTCCAGTTTATGTTCCTGTTCCCCGTCGCCTGTCTTCTGGCGGTCCTCTCGCTGTCGAGTGTCGGCGGGTGGAGTGGCTTCGCGGGGAACGTGCCTGCCGGGTTCTTCAATCCGTTGAGAGGTGAGTACGGCTGGCTTTTCCTGTTGTCATATACCGTCTCGCAAACAGCTGGCTACAATAACTTCGCCAATGCGCAGCGTTACTTCTGCGCCCCTACCGAGAGAGACGCAAAGAAGATCGCCCTACTTTGCATTGTGCTCTTCACCGTCGGTAGCTTCATCTTTTACTTGCCACCGCTTGTCGCGCGCGTGGCCATGCCAGAGTTAGGGACTATGGCCAACGGGCTGAAGCAACCGTCGGAGGCAGCCTATATCGCGATGGGCTTGCTAGTGCTACCGCCTGGTCTGGTCGGCGTGCTGCTGGCTGCGATGCTTGCGTCCTCGATGGCTAACCTCTCGGCGGCTAACCACGTCGTCACTGGCATCTTCGCCAAGGATTTGTACCAGGGCTACCTGCGCCCGGAGGCGAGCGATCGACACATGCTGGTCGCAAGCCGCGTGGCTTCGCTGTTCGTTGGGGTATTCATGATTGGTGTGGCGCTCATCTTCGCGCAGGGCGCGAGCGGCATCTTCACGCTGCTTTTTATCCTCGAATCGATGTTCTTGATTCCCCTTGGTTTGCCTCTCTTGTATGGAATGTTGGCGAAGCGCGGACCGTGGTGGTCGGCTGTTTGTGCTTATGTTGTCGGAGCGACGACCTCGCTTTTCGTCAACTTCTATCTGAATCGGTATCGCGGCATGAACCTAAATGAGACCTATCTGATTGGCATTCCAGCCATCACGACGACGATCGCTTTCTTCGTTCCGGTGCTGACGATCAGAGCGACCAGCGCATTCGCCGAGCGCGTTTCGTTCTTCTTTGCCAGGCTGGCGATGCCCATTGATCCGTCGACCGAGTTGGGAGACACCGGCGTTTCCGGGCGCGGTCAACTTGCCCTGGTTGGCAGAGTGACGACGGGAATCGGCCTCGCGTGCTTTCTAATACTGCTGGTCTCTGCGTCCAGTCGGGCTCGCATAATCATCTTCGTTTACGCCTTAGTAACCACGCTCACGGGCCT
>Ga0137371_10002821_pt1 | contig 13835 bp, 12 predicted proteins | sample SagtaG_7_FD_104919 | JGI IMG/M metagenome (GOLD analysis project Ga0137371, IMG submission 104919) | Vadose zone soil microbial communities from Sagehorn Ranch, Mendocino, California, USA - Sage1_R_40_16 metaG | ecosystem: Environmental > Terrestrial > Soil > Vadose zone | place: USA... | reverse complement strand
GCGCTGGAACCGGACGGCCGCTCTTCGAGATTTTCGGGATCGTCGCCAAAGACTTTGGTGAGCGCCGCGAACACCGCCTCGAGCGGAAACGTCCCGACGTAGACGGTGTGCCGCCACGCTCGGTCCTTGGTCAGTCGCTGACCTTTAAGCGGATGGGCGGCGTCCCACGGCAGCGGCTTCTCGGCTGCGAGATCGAACACCTGCTGCGACGGATCGGGCGCCGGAATCGCCGGCGGGCTGAACATCTCGACGGCTCGCCAAAACTCGATGACCTTCCCCTGCACGGCGCCTTCCCTCAGTAGGCGGGCTCGAGCCCGGAAATCATCGGGAAGTGGCGCACGTTGGTGGTGAGCAGATCCGCCTCGAGCAGGAGCGCGGTGGCGGCGATCAGGTAGTCGGCGTCGTCGATGCCGCTATGGGCTCGGCGGTGGTGCTGGGCGAGGGATGCGGCAGCTCGCGCTATCTCTTCTCCGATCGGAACCCAGGAGACCGCAGAGAAGAACTGCTCCAATGCGTCGACCTCGTTCCCTCGCACGCCCGCCAGCAACTCGAAGCGCACTATCTCGCTGGCGAAGAGCGATTCTTCGGCGTCGATCAGGCCGCTCAGGAGTCCAACCGCAGGCGGTGAGCCGCGAAGATGGTCGATTGCGACGCTGGTGTCGAGCAGCTTCACTTGACGCCGAGCCGGGCCAAGCGATCGTTGAGGTCACCACCGCGGATCGCATCGACGTACTCGGCGCCGCTGGCGCGTCGGCCCTGCCATGAGCCGGCGCTGGCCTTGAGAGCGCGAAGCTTCTCGTCCTTCCCCTGCTCCCCGAACGTTGTGCGAACCGCTCGACGGATCAACTCCGAGCGAGATGCACCGGTGTCGCGTGAGGCGCGCTCGAGGAGCTCCAGCTCGCCCTCGCCCAGATAGACCTGCGTCCTGCTCATAACACCACTATACATCCTGTGGTGTCGCAGAACAAGGGCGAAACAGCCCGAAAGCCGTAGACCTTTTTGCGGACCTCCAGATCAGTAACCTGCGTAACTTCAGAGCACCTCAGATCACCTGAGAGCGCTGAATGGAACTGAAACCGCCCCCAACCCCGAGGTTGAGGGCCTTGTGGACCGCAAGGTCCGTGGAGGTTCGACTCCTCTCAGCCGCACTAGAAACTGCTGTAAATCACGACTTTTAGATTCCGCAACACGAAACTTGTCGCCCTTGCCGGCGGTCCATTTAGGACCCGACTCGAACATCGCGCGAAGGTGATCGAGGTTCCAGTACACGACGGCGTTCGCCGCGTAGTCGAGCATCTGCCCGACGACCTCGCGGCGGATGCGCGCGTCCGAGCTGCGCTTCACCTCGACGATCGTTGGCACTCCGGCTTGATCGACGAAGAGGTGGTCCATGACCAGCATCCTCCGGCCATCTCGTCTGACGCGAGCGAGACCTCGCGCTCGATGAGGAGCCACCTCCTCGGCTCCTCGGCGCGCTCGTCGCCGGCAAGCAGTTCCGGGTAATCCTCCAGGAGAGCTTGAAGAACATCCTCGGTCTCATATGGCGTCTCGACCATCGCGATCAGCTTGTCGCCGTCTCAGGTAGATGCCGCCGGCCACCACCCAAACCGTACCCCGACAGCGCTCGCTTCGGGCTCGCTGAGTCTCGACGTGAGCGGCGCCGTGGGACTCGTGCGAGCGCTCAAGAGAAGCGCGACGGCGCCGGTAGACTCGCGCCGTCCTCCGCGCCGATCAACATGTCACGGTAAACCATGTCGCCGCCTCCCCCCACGGTGCTGAGCAGCCCTGCACGGGTAATGCGGGCGCCACGACCGCCCGCGAGGCTTCCCGATGACGCCGGAGAGCAGCCCTGACACCCACCCGAAGAAGCCACGCCGCATGGCGGTGAGTTTCCACCGCGGGAACGACCTCACGCTCCCTCCGCACCCCGACTCGCCCGATTCGCTCGACCTCTCCGCTGTCCGCCGGTGGGTCCGGAAGGAGTCGGCCCGGGGCCTGACCGCCCTCGACCTCTTCTGCGGCGCGGGCGGCCTCAGCCTGGGACTCGAGAACGCCGGGTTCCGGGTGCTCGTCGGAGCGGACATCCACCCGCCGTCCGTGCAGACCCATGTCGGCAACATCGGTGGCCTCGGATACCAGGGCGACCTCTCCGATCCCGATGACTTCCTCGACCACCTCCGTGCGTGGGGTATCCGCAGGGTCGACCTCATCGCGGGCGGCGTGCCGTGCCAGCCCTTCTCACGCGCGGGGCAGTCGAAGCTCCGCAGCCTCGTCGATGCCGGGCAGCGCTCCGCCGATGATCACCGTGCGGACATGTGGCGCAGCTTCATCGCCGTCGTCGAGGCCATGAAGCCGGGGGCGGTGCTCTTGGAGAACGTTCCCGACCTTGCGGCCTGGGACGAGGGCGCCGTGCTCGTCGGCTTCTGCGAGTCACTGCGTGACCTCGGATACCGGCCGCAGGCCACCATCCTGCACGCGTACGAGCACGGCGTTCCGCAGCACAGAAGCCGTCTGTTCATAGTCGCGCTGCGGCCGGGGACGCAATTTCAGTGGCCGCGACCACGGGCAAAAGCACCGACCGTGCGCCAAGCGATCGGCGACCTCCCCGAGGTAGGGGGCGGGCAGCGCGACGAGCGGCTTGTCTATGGCGGCCCGCGCACGAAGCTGCAGCGGCTTCTACGTGCCGGGGTTCTCGACGAGAACCGGCGGGTTGTCCACGACCACATCACCCGAGCGGTGCGGCCCGACGACGCAGAGGCGTTCGAGTTGCTCCGCGAGGGCGGCACGTACGAGGAGCTTCCGCGGCGGCTCCAGCGATATCGCGCCGACATCTTCTCGGACAAGTACAAGCGGCTCGAATGGAATGGGCTGAGCCGCTCCATCACGGCCCACCTCGCGAAGGACGGTTACTGGTACATCCACCCCGACCAGCCGCGGACCCTTTCGGTCCGCGAGGCGGCGCGAATCCAGACCTTCCCCGACTGGTTCCGCTTCGCCGGCCAGCCCAGCCTTCGCTTTCGCCAGATCGGCAACGCCGTCCCCGTCCTCCTCGCCGAGGCGATCGCCAACTCGCTCCACCTCGCCCTGTCTCTCCCGGCCATGCGCGGGCGCCCGCGCATGAACGGGCAGGCGTTTCGCAAAGACCTACTCGCGTGGCACCGCGACAACGCGCGCGACTTCCCGTGGCGGCAGGAGCTCGATCCGTGGCACGTTCTCATGGCGGAGGTCTGTCTCCACCGCACGCGAGCCGACCAGGTCCGCCCCGTGTACGAGGCGCTCGCCGAGCTGGCGCCGACGCCGGCGGACATGGTGAAGAACGCGCGTAAAGCCCGCACCGCCATGAGGTCCCTCGGCTTGAGATGGCGCGCGGACAACATGGTCAAGATCGCCCGCGCCCTTGTGAAAGACCACGGGGGCGAGGTTCCTTGTGACAGCCTCGCGCTTCGCCAACTCCCCGGCGTCGGCGACTACGTCGCGAACGCCGTCCTCACGTTCGGCTTCGGGCAGCGCACCGTGCTCCTCGACACCAACACCATGCGCATCGTTGGCCGAGTCCGCGGCCATGACGACAGGCCGCTGCGGTGGCAGCTCCGCCTCGATCTGCATGGCCTTGCCGGGCGCGACGGACCCGACGCGGCCTTCAACTACGCCCTGCTCGATCTTGGGGCTAAGTTCTGTCGCGCAGGCAGTCCCCTATGTAACGATTGCCCCGTTGCTCAGCACTGCACGCATCGTCGAGCGGTCGACGCCGTCGCCGCCTGAGTCCTCGTCCCCTCCGCCGGTTGAGCGGACACCGGAGCCGTGGCCGAGAGTCTGACCATCATCCCTTCGGCCCGGCGGCTCATGGAGTCCCTGCGGGACATCGGGTATGAACTGCCCGCTGCCATTGCCGACCTCATCGATAACAGCATCGACGCCGACGCGACTCAGGTCGACGTCGATGTTGTCTTCGAGGGCGAGGACTCGTGGATTCGCACCGCTGACAACGGGACCGGGATGCCGACATCGCGCATGAACGAGGCGATGCGCTACGGCACCGACCGCGACTACGACGAGGCGGATCTCGGAAAGTTCGGTCTCGGGCTCAAGACCGCGTCGCTCAGCCAGTGCCGGCGCCTCACCGTCGCGACGCGGACGAATCCGCGGCGCCGCCAGATCGAGATACGGAGATGGGACCTCGACCAAGTCATGGACGAGGACCGCTGGCAGCTCCTCCGCCTCGGTACGTCGGAGGTGCGCCCCGAGGTCGTCGAGCCCCTCCAAGAGGCGACGGGCACCGTCGTCATGTGGGAGCAGCTCGACCGCGTCCTCGACTACAAGCTCCCGTCCGGCCGCGCCGCCGAGACCGGACTCGGCGCAATCTGCCGCGACATCGAGGCGCACCTCGCGATGGTGTTCCACCGCTTCCTCGCCCAGCAGGCGAGGCGCGCTCTGCCCTTGAGCATCACCGTCCAGGGCAACCCCATCGAGGCGTGGGACCCCTTTGCCCGGAGCGAGTCCGCGACGCAGAAGCTCGACCGCCAGACGATCGCCCTGCGCCATGAGGGACGGACGCACACCATCCGCATCCAGCCGTACATCCTGCCCAACCAGGTCCAGTTCTCGACGACGCGCGCGTGGGAGCTAACGAGTGGGCCGAAGAAGTGGAACCGCCAGCAGGGCTTCTACATCTACCGAGGTGGCCGCATGATCCAGAGTGGCGGGTGGAACCGCCTGCGGACGCCTGACGAGCACACGAAGCTCGCGCGCATCGCCGTCGACATCCCGCGTGCCGCCGACCACGCCTTCGGCATCAACGTCAGCAAGATGCGGGTGCTCATCCCCGCGGAGGTGCGCGCCGAGCTGAAGGCGATCGCCAGCGCGGTCGCGAATCGCGGGCAGGCTGCCTACCGTCAGAGCGGCAACGGCGGTGGCGGCGACGCCGGACAGACGTCGCTCGCCGACATGAGCGGCGCCCGAGGTGGGACCACTGGCGATACCGGCTCGCCGAGCGGGACGGGAGAAGGCAATGGCGCCGGCTCGGAGCCGCTCGTGCCCTGGCGCGTCATCTACGAGGTCCTCAAAGGCGAGCTGTCCGATGAACCCAAGCTCCTCCAGAAGCTCCTCGACGCCCTGAGCGATGCCCTCGACGGCCGTGCCCGCGCCACGGCGAAGGGACGCCGCTCGCGGTGAACTTCGAGGACGCACTCGGGCTCGCTCGCACGGCGATGCGCGTCGCCAACCTCGACCCCGAGGCGGCGGTGGAGAGCCAGCCCCTCATCCCGGAGGGGCTACGCGACGACGTCCATGCCGCACTGGAGCGAGAGGCCCAAGCCCACGGCGCCATCCGCATGGCGGACCTGCGCATGATCGAGGAGTCGCGCGATCACGACGAGTGGCTGCGCGACGTCGACCGCCAAGGCTGGGTGTACTGGCCGCGACTGCGCCAGCTCCTCATCAGCCGAGGCTGGCCGCCTCCGGTCGTGCAGTCGATCGACGACGCGACCGATCGCATCCTCGGCTCATTGGAGGACCCCCGCGGCGACCGCGACTTCGACCGTCGTGGCCTCGTCGTCGGCTACGTGCAGAGCGGCAAGACCGCGAACTACAGCGCGCTCATCGCCAAGGCGGCGGACACGGGATACCGCCTCTTCATCGTTCTCACCGGCATTCACAACCAGCTCCGCCAACAGACCCAGCGCAGACTCAACGCCGAGCTTGTGGGCTCCGAGCCGGGCGGCGTGGCGCCTCCCGCCGATGAACGGCGTACCTGGCTCACCTTCACCACGACCGACCTCTTGGGCGATTTCACGCCGGGGACGGTCGATACCGCCGCGCTGGCGGGGGGACAGCCGGCACTCATAGTCGCCAAGAAGAACGCGTCCGTGCTCCGGCGGCTGAACCAGTGGCTCGGCACGCTCCCCGCGGCGACGCGCGACACGCTCCCCGTCATTGTCATCGACGACGAGGCGGACCAAGCGTCTCCCAACACACGGAGCAACCGTCCCTTCCCGGATGCCGACGAGGACGGCGACGACCCCGAGGTCGCGCAGATGCTCGCCGACTCTCCGCCGAGCCGCATCAACGAACTGATCCGCGGCCTGCTCAACGGCTTCCCGCGCGTCGCATACGTGGGCTACACTGCGACGCCCTTCGCGAACGTGCTCATCGACCACCAAGCGGAGGATCGCGTCGTCGGCGCCGACATCTACCCGCGCTCGTTCATCGTCGACCTGCCGCGACCTCACGACTACTACGGCCCCGAACGCATCTTCGGAACCGGGGATGACGCGGACAGCAGCGGGCTGGACGTCATCCGCCGCGTCCCCGACGACGACCTGCATTTCCTCGTTCCCCACAGCCGCGAGGAGGCTCAGGACTTCGAGCCTCAGCTCCCCGACAGCCTGCGAGACGCCATCGACTCATTCGTCCTCGCGGGCGCCGCCCGCTATCAGCGTGGTGATGGAGACGAGCCCGCGACGATGCTCGTACACACGAGCCACTACACGCGCGTTCAGCAGCGGCTCCATGAGGTGATTGTCACCTACATGACCGAGCTACGCGACGAGTGGCGTTATAACTGGCAGCACGGACTCGAAGACCGCCTCCGCGAGCGCTGGGAGAACGACTTTCGTCCCGTCACGCGCAGCGAGGATGTCGCCACCGACGTCGGCTTCGGCGACATCCGGGACCACATCGGCTCGCTCTTGGAGCACCCGATCGAGACACTCCAGCTCAACTCCGCGTCGGAGGACATCCTGGACTACACCCGCGACGCCTCGCTCAAGGTCATCGTCGTCGGTGGCAACCGCCTGTCGCGGGGCCTGACCCTGGAGGGCCTGCTCGTCAGCTACTACGTCCGGCGGGCCAACGCTTACGACACGCTCATGCAGATGGGCCGCTGGTTCGGGTACCGCAGCAACTACGCCGACCTCACTCGGATCTACACGACAGCGGATCTGGAGCAGTGGTTCCGCGGCCTGGTCTTCGTCGAGGAGGAAGTGCGGGCGGACATCCGCCGCTACGCCGAGGAGGGCCTGAACCCGCTCGACTTCGGCGTGCGCATCAGGCGCCATCCCGCATTGCTCGTCACTGACCGCCTCAAGATGCGCTCCGCCCGGGACGAGAGCATGTCCTTCGCGGGCCAATTGGAGCAGACCGTCGTCTTCCCCTTCGGTGACCGCGACTGGCTGCATGCCAATATCGACGCAACCGCCGAGCTCCTCAGCACTCTCGGCGCGCCAGACGATGGAATCGACGCCGCGCAGCCGATGTGGCGTGACATCCACTGGCATCGCATCGTCGACTTCCTGCGGTCCTACGAGACCGACCCCGCCGCGGCCCGCTTCAACCCCGACGTTGTACAGCTCCTCATCGACTTCCTCCGGCGCCAAGCCGACCAGGGTGAGCTGGTCAATTGGGTCGTCGGTGTGATGGGCCTCCCCAACCACGCCCGGCTCGGGACGATCGGCCTCGGAGTCGACGCCGTCCCCGACATCAATCTCATCGAGCGCACGCGCCTCCGCGACACCAACTCGTTGGGCGTCATCACCTCACCGGCCCATCTTGGCCTTGGCCTGTCCGACGAGCAGCGCGAGCGGGCTCGAACGGAGAGTGGGGCATCCTCCGGCAAGCGGCTCCGGGATGTCCGCGGCCCGAGCGAGGGTCTCCTCCTCATCTATCCGATCAGCCGCTTCTCCGGCTGGGACGGCGCCGAGAACGTCGCGCGGAACGACCGCCAGCCGATCCACTCCGATCCCGCGGCAGCCACAGACGCGGCGGACATCATCGGCATCGCCATGGCAATGCCGCCATCGAGCACGGCGGCCACCGTCGAGTACGTCGTCGGGACAGTCGGCGTCGGGGAGACCTGATGCCCGCCATCACGGCGGAGAGCTGGCGCTCCCTCCCGGACCGCTCGACCGTCTACGCGGAGCTTGCCGCCAAGGCCGTCCCCGGACTAGACCGCGCGTTCCTCGCCGTCGACCACGAGGGAGCGCGGCATCTTCTTCTCAGCGTCGAGAGTGACGTCGAGCCGCTGACTGACGAGCACAGCCGTGGCATCCGCGCGCTCACGCGACCGCTGTCTGTCCAGGGACAACCTGAGCGCCATTTCGTGGACGTGCTCTGCACGGCGATCAGCGGCCAGGAGGTCTTCAACCTCGTCGCCACCGCGATCCTGGGGCAGGTCGAGCAGGGGGCGGCGGCGCCCGACGCGGTTCGCAGCACTCTGGCCCGATGGCGGCGCTTCTGGGGCGCCGCGCCGACCGGTGGCCTGACGGGGGAGGAGATCCGCGGTCTATTCGGCGAGCTGTGGTTTCTGGCGGTCTGGCTCCTGCCCCGCGGCCACGACCAGCTCGCCCATTGGCTCGGCCCCACCGGCACTCGTCACGACTTCCAGTGGCCGCAACTTGCGGTGGAGGCGAAGGCGACCACATCCGTCCGCGGCCACGTCCATCGGATCAACGGACTGGACCAGCTTGACCCGCCGACTGAAGGCCGCCTGCTGCTGTTCAGTTTGCGGATGCGCGAGGAGGCCACGGCCTCGAGCACCCTCCTCAGCCTAATCGAGACGATCACGACCGGCCTCGCCGACGATGGCCAAGCGCTCGACGGATTCGAGTCCCGGCTGGTCCAAGCCGGCTACTCACCGCTGGAGGCTGACCGCTATGCCGAGATTCGCTTTCGCGTCATCAACGAGCGCCTGTACGAGGTGGGGGAGACGTTCCCCCGCCTCTCGGAGACGTCGTTCGCTGGTGGCCTGCCGTCCGGTGTCGAGCGCGTCGAGTACGAGATCAACCTCGACTCCTGCCCCGACGCGGTGATCGCCACTTCCCCGACTGAGTTCGAGCCACCCGGCGACCAGTAGATCGTCGCCCAAACGGTCTTTGTGGATCGGGGTCCAGGCGTGACGGGCTGTTTCACCTCGACAAGCGCGCTAGCCTGGAGTCGCGACTATGTCGGCAGCCGGACAACCTCGACGAACCGGTGTGCGCGAGCGTCGGGGATAGGTGCTCAAGTCCCGTCCCCGCTATAGCCTTATTGGAGCGCGGTGGGTTCACCCCTTGCATTGGGGGGCCTATGGTGAGCTCGCGGCACTGATTTACTGCCACCGATGGTTGACATTCGCCCGATCGAGTTCACCGATGCTCTACTTCGCCTGCAGGGTCTGATCGGCGCTGAGTCGAGCTCTCCTCGCTGGTCGAATGCCTCGCCCGCGTCATCCGCCCGACCTACATCCCCGTATGGCTGAACAAGCCGGTTCCGCGCTTGACGACGACAAGCCGATCGAGCGGATCGCCGCCGGCGACTACCGCGCCGTCGCGCGGCTGATCTCCAGCCTCGAGGATCCCGGCGCCGTCTGAGGTGGCCGCCGCCCTCGCGATGGCCACTTGCTGCTCTACCTAGAAGGCACCCATGGCTTTGGATCGGATCACCGTCGACCCGAAAATCGGATGCTGGGGCTTCCCTGCATTCGCGACACCCGCGTCACGGTCAGCGCCGTGCTGGGGCAGCTTGCGGCGAACAGCAGCATCGAGCAGGTGCTTGCCGACTATCCCTACCTTGAGCGGGACGATCTGCTCGAGGCGCTTGAGTACGCGGCCGGCGCAATCTAATAGAGGGCACGCTCTGGCCGCCCCGTCCGATATACGGAGGCATGGCTAGCAACCTCCAAGCCGTCTACTTCCGCGCCGCGGACGGCGGCGAGCCCGTGCGTGAATTCATCGAGGGTCTCGATCCCAAGCGCCGCGCTGCGCTGCTTCGCCAGCTTGACCGACTGAATGATCTCTCCGACGCGATGCCCCATCTCCCGTTCCCGCACAGCTCCCAAGTGGATGGAGAGCTACGCGAGTTGCGTTGCCACATGGGCTCCGAGCACTACCGCGTGCTGTATCGGCGCTCTGAGCGCCTGATCGTCCTTCTGCATGCGTTCCCAAAGACAACGGGAAAGCTGCCGACCTCCGAGATCAAGATCGCGCAGAGGCGCTGGGAGGATTTCAAGGCGCGCATGGACGCCCGACCCCGCCAGCCACCGCGCGCCGCCGGGAGCGATGCTCCTTGAGTCGGTTTCGCCTGTTAGCAAGACTGCTAACATTCTTGGCCAACCTATCTACAAGGGATCAGCGATGAGCAAGAAGGTCAGCCCGGTCGGCCGCGCCGTTTCCGACCACATCAAGGAGTCCCTCAAGAATCCCGCGTTCCAAGCGGAGTACGAGCGCCTTGCACCCTATGAGGCACTGGCGCGGATTGTCATCATGCGCCGCGGCTCGCTGGGGTTGACCCAGGCCGAGCTGGCAACCCGGATGGGTACGACCGCCTCGGCTATCTCGCGGATCGAGAGCGGCCAGCACGCGACCAGCGCCCGCACCCTCAAGAAGCTCGGCGACGCTCTCGGGGCCCGCGCGGTACTCGGATTCGAGTTCGGGTCTGTCGAGCGCCCTGAGCGCGAGCTCGTCGTCCTCTAAGGAAGTCACCGATCCGCCCGTCGACAATCGGCCTGCGACCTAACGCAATGCCATGGACCGTTTCGTGGACCGTTTTCTGCGTAACTCACGTCACCTCAGAGCAGCTAAGCTGGCTTGAGAGCGTCCATCACACCTGAGAAAGCCCCCAACTGCCAGGTTGAGGGCCTTGTGGACCGCAAGGTCCGTGGAGGTTCGACTCCTCTCAGCCGCATTGGAAACCCCCGGAAATCGCGGGTATCGTTTGCAGGAGAACCGCGAGCCGTCAGCGACGCGATGAGGTTGGGCGTCCGCGCTGCTGATCTGCCAGCGAACGCCTGGCCCGAACTCCAAGACGACGCCGCACTGTCGCATCCCTCGATCCGAGGGTCAAGGCTGGCTGCTGGGCGACCTCTGGACGAACGCGGCCGTGCCGCGCGTCAGACTTGCATCGCTCCGCGAAGCGGGCATTATTCACGTGATGGCGAGAGCAAGGCGACGCTCCGAATCCCCGATCACAGTTCTGCTCGTCGATGAAGATGCGATGTTTCGCCACGGTATCCGGGACCTGCTCAAGGAAGTCGGAATTCGGATCGCGGGCGAGGCCCGCAGCGCCGAGGAGGCGGTCGCGCAGGCCGTCGAGCTGGCCCCGGACGTCGTCGTGATGGCGGTGAGGATGCGCGGCTTCTCCGGGATCGAGGCGACGAGGCGGATTCGCGAAGCCGCGCCGGAGGCCCGGGTTTTGATGCTGACCAACTCGATCGACTCCGCCGACACCGACGGGGCGATCCGGGCCGGCGCCTCCGGGTACGTGCTCAAGGACGACTCGCCCCAGGAGATTGTCGCCGCGATCCGGGCCGCCGCGGCGGGCGAGTCGCCGCTTTCGCCGCGTATCGCGACGGGCCTGCTTGGGCACCTGCGCGCCGAGCCGGCGAACAATGGCGTAGAGCCCGAACTCACCGGGCGCGAGCGGAAAGTGCTTGAGCTGCTGGCCGCCGGTCGCCGCAACACGCAGATCGCCGCGGATCTCTCGATCAGCGTCTACACGGTGAAGCGGCACGTCTCGCACCTGTTCGAAAAGCTCGAGGTCGAGAACCGGACCCAGGCCGCCGCCGAGGCGGCGCGGCGCGGCCTGCTTTAGAGGCGTCCTTCGACCAGGGCCACTGCCTCAGCGCGATCCCGCGCCCCCAACTTTCGCATCGTCTCCGAGACATGCCGGCGAACGGTCACGGGCGACAGCGATAGCCGCGCGGCGATCTCCGCCGTGCTCAATCCCTCGCACAGCATGTCGAGCACCTCCCACTCGCGGCTGGTTAGGTCGACCCTGCCGCGCTTGCCGATCACGGTCCGCCGCCGGCCCTGGGTCTGAAGCTCCTTGACCAGATGCGCCATCAGCGGGCGCGGGATCGCGGCCTCACCCTCGACCACCCCCCGCAGCGCGTGGGCAAGCCGCTCAGGGTCCATTCCCTTGAGCAGGTAGCCGGCCGCGCCGGCTCGGATTGCGTCGATCAGGTCGTCGTGTCCCTCGGAGGCCGAGAGCATCACCACCGCGGTCGCGGGCGCGCTCCTCGTGAGCTCTCGCGCCACTTCGATGCCGTCCCCGCCGGGGAGCCCGACGTCGACCAGGCAGATGTCGGGCCGCTCGCGCAGCGCCGCCTCGACCCCTTCCTGCGCCGTCGCGGCCTCGGCCCGCACCGAGAACCCGCTGCGCCCGAGGATCTTGCGCACCGACGCTCGGACCAGGTCCTCATCCTCGACCAGGACCACGCTGATCTTCTTCATGCGTCTTCGCGCTCGCGAGGCACGGGAGCGGAGACTAATGGGCTGATCCGGGTCGGCGCGCTCGCGCGCATCGAAGCGGGGCCGGCGCCTCAGTGCACGACCAGGTTGCCGCCGCCGAGCAGCTGCTCGACTGTTCGGGTGCCGTCCCATTTGCTCGCGAACCAGAGCCCACCCGCCTTGTTCCAGACGGTGATCCCGATCGTGTCGTTGCCGCCGGGCTCCCCCTTGTCGGTCATCGTCACCTGCAGCGTCGCGTTGCCGTCAATCCCCGCCGGAGCCTCCGGATTGGTGATGTCTTGGATATTCGCCTTGCCGTTGAAGGTTGCCGTGGCGGGGTTCGTCGTGCTCGGGATGGCGCTCGACGCAACGTACAGCGACGTCATCGAGTTGCCCTTGATCTGGTAGACACGGCCACCGTTGCGGATGATCGTGTTGATGTTGCCCTGCAGGTTGGTACCCGTCTTGTTGTACTTGACGTTGAAGCCGAAGTTGGTCTTGGCGCCGGCGCCACCAGCCTTCTGGCCCGCTGAGGATTGGTTGACCAGGTAGCCGCCACCCGTGATGAAGTTGGTCCCGATTGGCTTCGAGACCGTCAAAACGGTGTCGTCGGTGCTCTGGTAGCGGGCGTAACGGCCGTCGACCTTGGTCCCGACCGTGAACTGAACGCTGTCCTGGGTGCCGATATTCGCACTCCAGTTGCAGGTCGCTGTGCCGACCGTCGAGTCGGCGAGGCTCACGAGCCCGACCGGAAGATTGCTGCAGCCCGCGGACAGCGGGTTGCCGCTGCCGTCAACGAACGTGACCTTCGCGAACGGAATCTCGCCGGCATCGGAGTCGTAGGCTGGATCGCCCGTCACCGCGGTGATGTCCTTGACTGTCGCGCTAAGGGCGACTGTGGCCGTGCTCGAAGTCGTCGACGAGGTCAAGGCGAACAGGTCCCCGGTGTAGTAGGCGCCCGCGTTCTCCTTTGTCACCGTGAACGGGTCGCTGTCGTTCGAGGCGCCGTAGTAGATGTCGCCGGCGAAGCTGCTGCTAACCGTGTACGAGCCGTCAGCCTGCGTGATCTTGAGCGTTGTGCTCGCTACGCCGCTGGCGTTGGTTGTCGCCGTCGCGGTCTGGGTTCCGACTTTGAAGGTGATCGTCTTGCCCGCAACGCCAGCTGAGCCGTAAAGCAAGGTCGCTTTCAGCGTGGCGACGTCGCTGTACTGCTTGGTGGAGTCGCCGCTGTAGGTCAACGTGGTCGGACGTTTGCCTACGGTGACCGACGCGGTCCGGATGCTGTCGATACCGCCGTCCTCGTCGCTGACGCGCAGCGCCGCGGTGTAGCTGCCGGGGTCGGCGTAGGTGTGGGACGGGGAGGCCCCGGTCGCGTCGGCGCTGAAGGTGCCGCTGTAGTCGAAGTCCCACTCGTATGTCAGCGCGTCGTGCGAGCCGGCCGGATCGGTGGCGGTGCCTTCGAAGCTGATCGGGTTCCCCCAGGCGCCTTTGTAGGAACCATGGGCATCGCCGGTCGGTTTGACGTTGGCGATCGTCACGAGCTTGGTGGCCGAGCCGGTTTCGGTGCCGTCGTCGGCGCTGACTTTGACGGTCGAGGAGTCCGGGCCGTCGGGGAAGGTGCATTCGAAGGCGCTG
>Ga0137371_10002812_pt1 | contig 13853 bp, 12 predicted proteins | sample SagtaG_7_FD_104919 | JGI IMG/M metagenome (GOLD analysis project Ga0137371, IMG submission 104919) | Vadose zone soil microbial communities from Sagehorn Ranch, Mendocino, California, USA - Sage1_R_40_16 metaG | ecosystem: Environmental > Terrestrial > Soil > Vadose zone | place: USA... | reverse complement strand
GGCCGCGCGCATGCCCGCGCAGCCGGCACCGACGATGAGGACGTCGTGCTTGGCCTCCACCACGGAGGAAGCTATCGAATAGACGCTTGTTGCCGACTTCGCTACGACGGTTGCGAAGAGCGGCGGGCACTCGGAAGCACCCGCCGCTCGCCTTCGCCTAGGGAGCCTGCACCTGGAGCTTGAACCTCGCGGCCGCGACGCCTCGAGTGACGCGCACCCGCAACGAGCGCGCCCCGCAGACCCTGTACTCCAACGACTTGCCCCCGGTACTGGCCCAGGAGCCCGTCGCAAGCACGGTCCGTCCATCGCTCGAAAGGAGTGTCACGTCATCCGCTCCGCCGCCTGGGGCCGTCACCCGGAGGCGGAGATCCCCGTCAAAGGGCGTCGCGACCTGGGTCGTCCAGGTGCGGCTCCCGCGAAGGAACTTGGTCTGAATCGTCTTCGTCGTCGGGCCGACCCAGGGATGAAGGACGTCCTCGCGAATCGCGGCGAGGGACAACGGAGTCGGCCGGAAGCTCGGGTCCACGATCGGCCAGTCGTAACCGACGGCTGTTCCATTCGTCTCGACGAGGACGCGGTAGGACTCGGCGAATCCTTCACCGGGGTTCAGCGAATAGTTCCCGCCCTCGTCGCCCGGATAGGCCATTCCCGCGGTCGCTCGGGAACAGATTCCCGCCTGGCTCGCCCAGCGCTTCGTGCCCCAGTCAATCGCAAGCCAGGGAGCGTTGCTGCGGTTCGCGGCGATGTGATGGCCGTACTCGTGTGTCGCTATCGAACTCGGTGAGATGCCGTCCGTTGTCTCGCCGACGACGACGAGCGTCTGACCGCCGTAGCAGCCGAGCGCCTCCGTGGTGAAGCACATTTCTGCCACCTGATCCAGCGGCGCGATGTACACCTTCGCCGCCGAGAGCTCCTTACCGTGAGGGAGGCTCCCGAAGAAGTCGGCCCAATGCTGGGCAAGACTTTCGGCTTCCGGGTAACTGGTCGAGACGTAGATCGTGACGTGCTCGCCTTCCGGAGCGGGGTACGTCCCGCCCGACCACGAGGCCGCCGCCAGTTGGCGTGGCGCCGAATCGAGAAGCGTTGTCTTGCCGGCAAGGCTGCCGAAGGGCGCAGCGCCCGCGGTCGGAGCAAACAGAACTGCCACCAGAGCTGCAAGCCAGATCAGATGTGTCGTCGTCTTCTTCATGTGCCTCTCCCGGATGGCAGAGCGCGCCGCCTATGAGCGACGCGCTCCACCTTCGGATCAGGTGACTTTGAAGGTGAGCGGGACTACCTTCGTCGCGCCCTGGTAGATCACGGTCAGCTGCACGGTCAGCTTCTTCCCGCGAGCCTTCTTCTTCGGGACGGCGATTGTGCAACCGCCCGTGCCGCTGCCGGTGAGCTGCTTCGCGCCGAGCTTCGCGGTGCAGGAATAGCTCTCCGGAAGGATCGCCGTCGTTGTCGTCCGCCCGTCGGGCGGCAGCTTCAGCCCGCTCGGGACGATGACGAACCGCTTGCCGGCCTTCGGCCCGGCCGACGGTGTCGTCTGGACGTCCACCGAGTTGATCTGAGGGCCATTCACGTCGAGCGAGTAGTTGTACGCCCCCTCGTTCGGCGCGTTGTCGAAGGCCTTGTCCGCGACATTGACCGTCCAGGAGTAGAAGTTGAGCACGGATGTGTTGCCCAACTCGCTTCGGTTGACGGAGATCAGGATCTGGCTTGTCCCACCGGAGACGTGAACGCTTAGATCAGGCGTCACGACCCAGGTGGCACCATTCCAATGAGCGAAGAAGTAGCTGTCGCCATCGACATAGAACAGGTAGTCCGATCCGTTGTCGCTGATGTCGCCGCTCAATGGATTGGCGTCACTGTCGATCTCGAGGAAGAGCGGATTCGTCGCCGACGAGGCGATGTTCGTCCCCGTGATCTTGAAGACGAGCTGCCCTGTCCCCTTGTCTCCCGCGACGGTCACGGATGTGACGTCGCCCGCCGTACCGCTGTCGCCGACCGGGTCGGTGTAGGTCCCAGACGAGGCGGATGGCACGAGGACGAGAACAGCCAACAGCGCCGCTGCGATCGGGCCGGCGCGCTTCAGGTGCAGGGCGACCGCGGGGCGCGGAAGGTGGAGCTGCGTGGACATTCCAGTACCTCCATTCGATTGCCGCCTCAGGCTGACTCCCAGCACTAACCCGCCTCTAACCTCGGCCCTCTATTCGTCCGGGCGGGGCAGTGCTAGAAAGGCCATATCTCCGTCGAATTCCGCGTTCTCGGCCCGTTGGCGGTCGTCGAGGACGGCCGCTCGGTCCCCCTGGACCGGCAGCGGATGCGAGCGCTGCTCGCCTTCCTGCTGCTCCACGCAAACGAGCCCGTCTCGAGTGACCGGCTGATCGACGAGGTCTGGGGGCCGACGCCGCCGAAGACGGCCGGCGCCTCGCTTCAGAACTACGTCTCGCGCCTCAGAAAGGCGATTGGCGCGGAGCTGCTCCTCTCGCAGCCCGCTGGATACGTGCTCCGCGTCGACCCGGAGCGGTTCGACCTGGCGCGCTTCGAGCGGCTCACCGCCGAGGCGCGCGGCGCGAAGCCGCGCGAGCGGGCCGAGAAGCTTCGCGCCGCGCTTGCGCTTTGGCGTGGGCCCGCCCTCGAGGACCTCGCATTCGAGCCGTTCGCGCGAGACGAGGTCGGCCGCCTGGAGGAGGCCCGCCTGTCGGCGCTCGAACAGCGCATCGACGCCGACCTCGAGCTCGGCTCTGCCGGCGAGCTCGTCGGCGAGTTGGAGCAGCTCGTCGCGGAGCAGCCGTTGCGGGAACGCTTCCGTGGACAGTTGATGCTGGCGCTCTATCGCGCGGGACGGCAGGCAGAGGCTCTCGCTGCCTACCAGGACGCGCGCCGCGTGCTGATGGACGAGCTCGGGCTCGAACCGAAAGAGGAGCTACGCGCGTTGGAGCAGGCGATCCTGCAGCAGGACGCTTCGCTCGGCGCAGTCGGGGCGGCCGCGCTCGAGCGCGGGCCGGATCGACGCACGGTCACGGTCCTCTTCTGCGACCTCGTCGATTCGACACGGCTCGCGTGGGAGCTCGATCCGGAGGTCTATCGGGCGCTGATCTCGCGCTACTTCGAGTTGGTGCGTAGGCCGATCGCCCGACACGGCGGAACGATCGAGAAGTTCATCGGCGACGCCGTGATGGCCGTCTTCGGTGTACCGCAGCTGCACGAAGACGATGCGTTGCGCGCTGTTCGCGCTGCGGTCGAAATGCAGGCGGCACTACGCGACGAGGAGTGGGACGTTCCCGTCGCCGCCCGGATCGGGCTCTGCACGGGCGAGGTACACGTTCTATCGGCCCCGAGTGAGGACCTGCACGTGTCCGGTGCCGTCGCGAGTGCCGCAGCGCAACTCGAAGAAAGCGCGCCCGCCGGCGGGATCATGATCGGAGACGAAACACATCGGCTTGTCCGTGACGCGGTGAAGGCGGAGCCGGTCGGAGTCGGGTGGCTCCTGGAAGAGATCCTCGAGAACGCACCGGCATATACGCGAAGGCTCGACGCACCGCTCGTGGGTCGCGAGCAGGAGCTCGAACGGCTGCTGTCCGCGTACGCGAACGCCCGCGCCGACAGACACTGCCGTGTCGTCACCGTCGTCGGCGAGGCAGGAATCGGCAAGACCCGACTCGCCCGCGAGTTCGTCGCATCGGTACACGACGAAGCGCGTGTGCTCGTCGGCCGCTGCGTCTCCTACGGCGAGGGTGCGACGTACCTTCCGATCACGGAGATCGTGCGGCAGGCCACAGAGGAGCACTCGGTTGCGGGCATCCGCAAGCTGGTCGAGACCGAAGAAGACGCGGACGCAATCGCCCAGCGCGTAGCCGAGCTCGCGGGGATCGCAGAATCCCCGGCAGCACCGGGAGAAGCGTTCTGGGCCGTGCGGCGCTTGCTGGAGTCGATCGCACGTGAGAAGCCGGTCGTCGTCGTACTCGACGACATCCACTGGGCAGAGCCGACGCTGCTCGATCTCGTCGAATACCTGGGCGAGTGGGCGGAAGGCCCGATCCTGCTGCTGTGTCTCGCGCGCGGGGACCTGCTCGAGCAGCGCTCCGGCTGGGGCGGACCGACGTCGACTGGATTCCTCATCGAGCTCGAGCCACTTCCGAGCGACCAGCTTGCAACGCTCGTAGAGCAGCTTGCCGCCAAGCCTGTCGATCCGAAAGTTCAGGACCACATCGTCGAGTACTCCAGCGGAAACCCGCTCTTCGCCGAGCAGCTGCTGGCGCTCGCCGCAGAGGGTGTGGCACTCGAAGAGCCGCCGGCATCGGTGGAGGCATTGCTCGCCAGCCGTCTCGACCGTCTGGATCTGCTCGAGCTCGAGACGCTCCGTCGCGCAGCAGTCGTAGGCCGGCGGTTCTCGCGGGCCGAACTCCGCGATCTCACACAGGAGGACGATCCGACTCGACAACTTCTCGGCCTCGCCGAGCGAGGCCTCATCCATCCCGTAGAGCACGATCTCTTCCGTTTCCACCACGTCCTCGTGCGTGACGTCGCGTATCGGGGGATCCCTAAGTCGCAGCGCGCGGAACTGCACGAACATGTGGCGCGGGGACTTGATCGACGCGATGGCGCCGACGAGCTCGTCGGCTACCACTTCGAGCAGGCGTTCCAGTACGTCACCGAGCTTGCGCGACGCGATGAACACGCGCGAGAGCTCGCAGTCGAAGGAGGGCAACGATTGGGCCGAGCCGGAATTCGCGCATGGAAGCGGGCCGACGCACCCGCAGCAGTGAATCTCCTCTCTCGAGCGGTTGAACTGATGCCCGAGGCTGACGAGTTCGTCTGCGAGCTCGGTGCAGCCTTGCGCGTAACCAACGACGTCGAAGGCGCACGAGAAGTACTTGTCAGGGCGACGAGAGCTAAGGAGAAGCGCATCGAGCTCCGCGCTCGCATCGAACTGGCCTTTCTTCGATCCGTGGTCGAGGCCGATACCGCTGCCGAACTGCTAGAGGTGGCGTCGACCTCCATCCCAGCCTTGGAGGCGAACCACGACGACCGCGCGCTTGGTAGAGCTTGGCTTTGCATCGCCCACGTCAGGGGTGCCTTCTTCTGCGAATACGCACCGATGGAAGAATCCGCGACCCGCGCCGCCAGGTATTACCGACGCGCCGGCTGGTCACCTTCGAGCGCCCTGGACTTCGTCGGAAGTGCTCTGTATTACGGACCCAAGCCCGTACCGGAAGGGATCGGTCAGTGCGAGGCATTGCTCCTCGAGCACGACGGCGACCGAGCGAGCGAGGCAAACATCATCGTGTGGCTCGGCGGGCTCGAAGCGATGCGAAGGAATTTCGCGGACGCGCGTGCTCATGTGTCGGGTGCGAGAACGATCTACAACGAGTTCGGGCTGACGATGGCCGCCGTCGATACATGTGGGCGAGTGCTCGCCGCGATCGCGATGCTTGCCGACATTCCCAGTGACGCTGAGCAGACGCTGGTGGAGTGCTGCGCATCTCTGCAGCAGCGAGGCCAGACCGCGGTGCTCGCAACGCGGGCGGGTGAACTGGCTCACGCGATCTACGAGCAAGGTCGGTACGAGGAGGCCCAGGTCTGGACGAGGCTGGCACGAGAGTCCGCCGGGAGTGACGATCTTGACGCAGCCCTTTCCTGGAAACCGGTTGAGGCAAAGATCCTGGCCAGGCAGGGAAAGATCGATGAAGCCGAGGGCCTGGCCCGAGAGACGCTGAAACTGGTAGATCGATCGGATTCGGTCAATCGCAATGCCGATTCGTTGATGGCTTTAGCCGAGGTTCTTGCACTCGCTGATCGTCCGGGCGAAGCGGAGGAAGCAATCAAGAAGGCACTCCGTCTCTACCAACAGAAGGGGAATCTCGCGTCCGCGGACAAGGCTCGAAAGTTGCTGCCCGCCGCCGCCTTGGCTGAATGAGCGAAGAGCCCCGGCGCCGGGGCTCTTCGCTCGTCGGTGGACGATCTCTAGCCGGCACATCCGCCGGCGCCACCACCACCGCACGCAAGCTGCACGCTCTCGGCGGAGCCGCTGAGGGCGATGCTCGTCGATGGCACCGCCGCGAGCGCCACGATCGCCAGTGCTGAGGCGATCAGCTTCTTCGTCTTCGACATTTGAGTCACCTCCCTTCGCTTGAGCCGTTGCGCATTCGGCTCGAGCGTCTGGGGGTGCACTCACGGCGACCTACCGCGCCGCCAACGGACGACTAATGACTCAGCGCGGGCGAGTGGTCCCGGGAGTTCGCAAAGGAGAGGGCGGGTAAGATCCCCGAGTCCCAGCCGCCGAAAAGGAGCTGACCAGCTTGGCGAAGATGCTGTTCCGACTGCCGCAGGCGAAGCGGGTAATCGACAACCCGAGCCCTGAGGCCGTCAAGGAGCTCACCGCGAAGATGCCGTCCGCGCGCCCGACGAAGTACGGGAACCTGAACGTGCAGACGCACGTGCTCGCGCGCTCCAAGCGCTCCACGTTCCTAGTCACAGATGAACCGGACGGCCAGAACCAGGCGCTGCCGACGGACGACGCAGCCAAATGGGCCGAGCGGCAGGACGAGTACATCGCAAGCCAAGAGATGGTCGTGATCGACGGTTACATCGGCAACGACCCGGAGTTCCGCACACCGACGCGCCTGTACGTCGAGGCGGCGAACGCGAACATCGCCGGCATGCAGCAGCAGCTCTACTTCGGCCCGCCCGAGGACGATTTCGAGCCCGAGCTCACCGTGATCTACACCCCGAACCTGAAGGCCGAGGGCTTCCCGGACGACCGGTTGATCCTGGTCGACCTCGAGCAAGGCGTGACTCGCGTCTTCAACTCGGACTACTTCGGCGAGTCCAAGAAGGGCGGGCTCCGAATGTGGAACAAGCTCGTCTACGACCAGGGGGGCCTGCCGCTGCACGCAGGGTGCAAGATCATCCCGACCGACGACGGCGACAAGGTCTGCCTGACCGTCGGCCTCTCGGGCACGGGCAAGACCACGACGACCTTCACGAGACAGAACGGCTCGCTTCCCGTGCAGGACGACTTTGTCGCGTGGATGCCCGACGGCCGCGTGTACGTGACCGAGAACGGCTGCTTCGCGAAGACCTACGGGCTCAACCCGGAAGACGAGCCGACGATCTACGGCGCGGTCACGCAACCGAACTCGTACCTCGAGAATGTCTCCCAGAAAGGCGACGACGTCGATTTCTACGACGAGAGCTACACGCAGAACGGACGCGCAACGTTCCCGTTCAGTGTGATCGAGTCCGCCGCGGACCGCGAGATCGACAACGCGCACTTCCTGCTCATCCTGAATCGCAGCGAAAATGTCATCCCGGCGGTCGCGAAGCTCGAAGGCCCGCAGGCAGCGGCCTATTTCATGCTCGGCGAGACGAAGGGCACAGCGGCGGGTGGCGCCGACGAGGCCGGCAAGTCGTTGCGCGTGCCGGGTACGAACCCGTTCTTTCCGATGCTGCACGACCTCCAGGGGAACCGGTTCCTCGAGTTGCTCGAGGAGCATCCGCTCGAGGTCTATCTACTGAACACCGGACGGGTAGGCGGCTCCGAAGAGGACGAGCGCTCGAAGAAGGTGCGCATCAGGCATTCCTCCGCGATCGTGAAGGGCATCGCCGAAGGCACGATCGAGTGGGAGCGCGATCCCGATTTCGGCTATCTCGTGGCGTCGGCGGTTCCCGGGATGGACGACGTCGAAGTGCTGCAGCCGCGGCGGCTCTACGAGCGGACGGGGCGCGCGGAGGAGTATCGCGGGCAGGTGGAACGCCTGAAGGCGGAGCGCACCGAATTCCTCGCAAGGTTCGGCAGTCTCTCCGCGCAGATCGTCGCTGCAGTCAGCTAGCCGCTGTCCTGAGGTAACAGTTCCCTCACAAGAGGGTTATAGGCCGAATGGACTACCCCGATAAGGGGGTTATGGGACGGCGGCACAATCCCAGCGGCCAGTGGAGGCTCGGCCTCTCTGCCACCGCTGCGTCTGCAGTCCTGTATAGCGCGATCGTGCTCTTCGGCGTCGGGTCAGCCTCCCCCTCGGCTCTCGATGCCGGCCGCGATCCGCATGCGTCGGCCGTGTTGATTCTGCCGCACGCTGACACCGTCTCCGGCTCCGTGCAGAGGCTGCCGCAGGCTTCGCCGGAGCCGAGACGGCAGGGCTTGCGCGTTCGGGCGGATCGTCCGCGTACGGTTGTCGCGCCCGCACCGACGTCATCGGCGCCGTCTGCGACCGCCAACCCGACCGCGGCGGTGGTCTCACCGCGCCAGACCGAATCCGAGTCGCGAAGCACCACCCCCGGCCCTGCGACTCCGTCTGCAGAACCTCTACTCGGAGTCTGGGTACCGCCGGTTTCGTTGCCGACCGTGACGGTCACCCTTCCCGAGCTCCCTGTCCAGTTGCCCGAAACGCCCGCGGTACCGTCGCTGCCTGTGCCGCTGCCGACGCTCCCCTGAGCTAGCCTCGGCGGCGTGATCGCCGTGCCCGATCCACCCCTGACCGACGGAGTCGTGACCCTGCGCCAGTGGGAGGTAGCCGACGTGCCCACCCTCATCGAGTGCATCGACGGCGACGAGGAGATGACCCACTGGATGGACGCGATCCCGCAGCCGTATCGGGATGCCGACGCTCATGCATGGATCGAGCAGGCCTCCTCCTACTGGAACTCGGGGACTTCTGCGCCCTTTGCCGTCACGGACGCCGACACGGGCGCAGTGCTCGGCGGTGTGGGTTTTGGGTGGGTCGGCGACGAGCGTGTCGGTGAAGTCGGCTACTGGTTGCGCTCCGAAGCACGGGGGCGCGGTCTGACCAGCCGCGCGGTCAGTCTTGTCTCGCGGTGGGCCTTTGCGGAACTGGGCTGCGAGCGGCTGCAGTTGCGCGCCGACGCGGACAACCTCGCATCTCAGCGCGTGGCTGAGAAAGCAGGCTTCATGCGTGAAGGCGTGCTCCGCTCGGTGCACTTCAACCCGCGTGACCAGCGCCGCGTCGACTTCGTGATGTTCTCGTTGCTTCCGGAAGAGCTGGAAGAACTAGATCTGCCAGGTTGAGTTGCGCAGCACCGGGACGCGGTCGCCCTCGCGGGTGATTCCAGTCACGTCCACCTCGGGTGAGCCGATCATGAAGTCCACGTGGATGCTGGAGCGGTTCAACCGTTCGCGATCCTCGTCGCCTACCGCAGCGTCGTATGCCGAACCAAGCGCGACGTGGCTCGCGGCGTTCTCGTCCAGGAGCGTGTCGTAGAAGACCGTGTCGAGAGGACCGATGCGCCCCTCCCGGTCGACGAGAGCCAGTTCGCCGAGGCGAGCGCCGCCCTCGTCCTGCGCGACCATTGCGCGGAGCGTCTCGGCGCCAGACTCCGCGTCGATCTGGACCGCACGGCCGCCTTCGAAACGCACAGTCAGCCCGTCGATGATCCGGCCCTGCGTCGTGAGCGGCTTCGTCGCGCGGACGATGCCCTCCGTCCGTTCCGGATCGGGCGAGGTGAAGACCTCCTCCGTCGGAAGGTTCGCCATGTGGGGGATCCCGTCGATCGTCGAGTCGCCCCCGCCGATCCAACTCGAGGTCGGCAGCAGCCCCACCGTCAGGTCGGTTCCCGGCCCTTCGAGGTGAATGGCATCGAAACGCAGGTCGGTCAGGCGCTGCGCGACCCCCTTCAGCACGCTGTTTCGCTCCCGCCAGGCGGCTTCTGGATCGTCTTCGTCCAGCCGGCAGATGTGCACCACCTGGTCCCAGAGCCTCTCTAGCGCGGCCTCCGGCTCGAGGTCCGGAAAGACGAGCCGCGCCCATTTGCCGGACGGGCCGGGCGCTACGCACCAATTGACCGTACGTTCGTTGATGACTGTCGTCCATTCCTTCACACGCGGGAAGACGTCCCGGCCGAGACGCCCCGGATCCAGATCGTCGAAAAGGTGGGGCTCGGTCGGGCCGCTGAGAGAGATCGTCGCCCCGCGCTTCTCGCCGAGCTGCAAGGTCCGTTCGCCGTACCAGGGCGGGACGAAGTCGAGCACGTCCTCGGGCGCATGCAGCACCCGCTCGCGCTTGAGATGGGGGTCCCAGTAGTAGACGTCGACGAATTTCGCGCAGCGCTTGTAGGCGCTCGCGGTGATGGCGCGCGTGAGCTCCTCCTTCCCCAACGCGGAGCCGATGTCGAGGATCTGACCCTTCTGGACGTTGGCGCCGAAGTTGACGAGCAGGTCGGCGAGGCGTTCGACGCGGGAGGTCATGGGGAGGCGATGCTAGCTGGGTCGCGAATGGCTTTGCATGAAGACTATGCAGGCCGTCGAGCGGTTCCTCAACTCACCCGCGCTCAGCGAGGGGACCCGGCGTTCGTACCGCCACGACGTCGAGGAGTTCGCTGTCTGGCTCCAGCGACGGAGCCTCGAGCTCGGCGACGTCGACGTGAGGGTCCTCACCGAGTTCGCGGCGGAGCTCGGACGTGCGCGCCCCAGGAAGCTCGCCCCAGCCACGATCGCCCGGAAGATCGCGGCGATCCGCAGCTTCCTCAGGTTCACGCTCGGGCCGACGAACGTGCCGGACGCCTCACTGGCGCCGCGGCGTGCGAAGCGGCTGCCCGATACGCCGAAGACGGCGGAGGTCGAGGCTGCACTCGATGCGCTCGTGGGCGACGGACCGCTGCCGCTGCGCAATCGCGCCCTTGTCGAGCTGGTCTATTCGGCGGGGCTACGCAGCGCAGAAGCGGTCGGGCTCGATCTCGCCGACGTGGACTTCGACCGCGAGCAGCTGCATGTGCGCGGCAAGGGCGGCAAGGACCGGATCGTCCCGCTCGGGGAACAGGCCGGCCACCTCGTGGCCCAGTATCTCCACGAAGCGCGCCCCCAGCTGGCCGCCGGTGCGGAGAACGCTCTCTTCCTGTCGGCGCGCGGACGTCGCCTCGACACGTCGACGCTACGCCGGGTCTTCGCACATCCCCACAGCCTGCGCCATGCGTTCGCGACGCACCTGCTGGAGGGAGGCGCAGACCTGCGCACGATCCAGGACCTCCTCGGCCACAGCTCGCTCTCGACGACGCAGCTGTATAGCCATGTAGACGGCCGCCGCCTGCGCCGCGTGTACGACAAGGCGCATCCCCGCTCCTGACGCCCCGGCGTCCGCGAGACATGTCTGGGACTGTCCCCACCATGTCCGCCGGCGCCGTGTCTCTTTGCCGATGCCGGACAGGTCTTCTGCAACGGGAGTGTGACTTTCTTTCCACAGACCTGGCGAGGCGCGACAGTTCGGTGCATCGTTTCTGCGTTCAAGGCGGGAAAGCGGCGCAAGAACGGCCGCGATCTCGTTCGGGCGCCCCTGCGCAGGAACAGGGCAAAAGGCAGGCGATTCGATGCTCGCCACGAAACCGTGCGCGATGGAACCACCTCCCCGCGATCCCGAAGTCGACGGCTTCCTCGCGCTGCTCGCGACCCGTCGCGCACCGAAGACGGTGGACGCGTATCGCCGCGACCTCGCGGCCCTCGCGGCCTGGCTCGACGGTCCCGTCGGTCGGATAACGACAGAGCAACTCGAGCAGTACCTCGCCGAGCTGCGCGCCGCAGGATTGTCGCCGTCGACGATCGCGAGACGCGTCGCCGCGATCCGCACATTCTTCCGGCACCAGGCCCTGCTCGGCGCACGTACTGACAACCCCGCGGCCGAGCTCGACCTGCCGCGACGCCGGCGGACGCTTCCGCGCACCCTCTCCGCGGCGGAGGCGGAGCGACTCGTCGAAGCGGCAAACGGCACGACACCGCGCGCGCTACGCGACCGAGCTCTCGTCGAGCTTCTGTACGGCGCTGGCCTGCGGGTCAGCGAGGCCGTCGGCCTGCAGAAGTCGAGCGTCGACCTAGACACACGCATCGTCCGTTGCATCGGCAAGGGCTCGAAGGAGCGGATCGTCCCGATCGGCCGGCAGGCCGCGCAGGCACTGCGGCGTTACCTGGGACGGGGACGGCCCTTCCTGGACGTGCGGCACCGACCCGAGCTCTTCCTCAACGCGAAAGGCGGCGGGCTCACGCGCGCCGGCGCCTTTCTGATCCTGCGCAAGCTGGCGACCAAGGCCGGGCTCGAGCCGGAAAGAGTCCATCCGCACTTGCTCCGTCATTCCTTCGCAACGCATCTCCTCGAGGGCGGAGCCGACCTACGTTCCGTACAGGAGATGCTCGGGCACGCAGATCTCGCGACGACCGAGCTGTACACACACGTATCCGATCGCCGCCGTCGCGAGTTGTATTTCCAAGCGCACCCGCACGCGCGGAGAAAACCGAAATAGGGAATCAATGCACCTCGATCTCAACATCGCCATTCTCGTCGTCGTCACGTGTGGCATCGGGTACCTGATGACGGTCGCGGGACTCAGCAAGAGCGCGCTGGAGCTCAAGCGACGGCAGCGTGTGTGCCCCAGTTGCGGCCGCCGAATCCAGGCGCGCGTCTGCAGCGCCTGCAACAGCTAGCTCTTCGTTCCCGCCCGCTTCCTCAGGTCGGCCGCCACGGTCCGGGCCGCGTTTCGCAGCTCGGCATCCTGCTCGTCGTCCTCGGCCAGCCCGGTCAGCAGGACGATCGTCTCGCGTTGCGCCGAGCCGTTCCGGAGGCAGAGGACGGCGAGACGCCGTACTGCTTGATTCGAGTCCGTCGACACGATCGTGTGCAGGACCGGACGAATCGCGTTGACGACGCCGGGGCTGTCTTTCGACAGGAGCTGCACCGACAGGAGCGCCGATCCGCGCGCGGCCGGGCTCTCGTCGTCGAGCCCGCGGCGGAGGAGCTCGAGCTTCTGGCGGAAGCGGAACTGGCCGATCGCGCGATACGCAACCGCACGCTCGCGATAGTCGGCACTCCGAGCCGCGGATTCGAGCTCGTCCTCCCACTGCTTGCGCAGCGTGGCCAGTTCGCGCTCGGCTCCCGACTGAGCGAGCTCGTCGGCTCGCACGGCTGCCTCGACAAGGGACATGGGCGCGGCAGAATAGCGCGCTGCCGCGCGAAAGGTAGTTCCATCTGTAGCGATCCATCGGCCAGGGCAATTCCGGGGCGCGGGCAGAGCCCGCACCCCTCCGCTGCGGCATCGCAAGCGACGCCGCTGCGGATAGAGTCCGGCGCCGTGGCACACAGAGTGACGCTCATCCCCGGCGACGGCACCGGGCCCGAGTTGACGGAGGCGACGCGCCGGGTCCTCGAGGCGACCGGGGTCGAATTCGACTGGGACCTCCGGGAAGCCGGCGCCGACGTCATGGAGAAGTACGGCGGCAATCCGCTTCCCGACGAGGTCCTCGAGGCGATCCGCGAGACAGGTGTGGCGCTCAAGGGGCCGATCACGACGCCGGTCGGCGGCGGCTTTCGGTCGGTCAACGTGGCGCTGCGGAAGAGCCTCGATCTCTACGGCCAGGTTCGGCCCTGCAAGACCTATCCCGGCGTCCGCACCCGCTTCGACGACGTCGACCTGATCATCGTCCGCGAGAACACCGAGGACCTCTATGCCGGCATCGAGTACGAGGAAGGTTCCGAGGAGGCGCGTGAGCTGATCGAGTGGATCAAGGCGCGAGGCGACAAGCTCGCGAACGAGGACGCCGGCATCTCGATCAAGCCGATCTCGGTCACGGGCACGCGGCGGATCGTGCAGTTCGCCTTCGACTACGCGCGTCGCAACGGCCGCCGTAAGGTCACGGCGGTGCACAAGGCGAACATCATGAAGTTCTCCGACGGGCTCTTCCTCCGCGTCGCGCAGGAAGTCGCAGCCGATAACGACGACATCGAGTTCAACGACCGCATCGTGGACAACATGTGCATGCAGCTCGTCCAGCGTCCGGAGGAGTACGACGTGCTCGTGCTCCCGAACCTGTACGGCGACGTGCTCTCCGACCTCTGTGCCGGGATGATCGGCGGCCTCGGACTGGCCCCGGG
>Ga0137371_10002809_pt1 | contig 13861 bp, 9 predicted proteins | sample SagtaG_7_FD_104919 | JGI IMG/M metagenome (GOLD analysis project Ga0137371, IMG submission 104919) | Vadose zone soil microbial communities from Sagehorn Ranch, Mendocino, California, USA - Sage1_R_40_16 metaG | ecosystem: Environmental > Terrestrial > Soil > Vadose zone | place: USA: California... | reverse complement strand
TTGTGACTTCGCGATGATCAGGCCGTCGACGCGGCGGCCGCGGATCCATTCGAAGACGATGCGCGGGTCGTACTGCCCGCGCAGCTCGAGACTCGAGAGCATCAGGCTGGTATCGCGCGCCGAGAGCTCCTCTTCGATGCCGGCGAGAATCTGGTTGAACCATGGGTCGTCGCTCGCGTCGACGATCACGCCGATGCATCCCGTGCGCCCGATGCTCAGGTTCCTGGCGGTCCACGACGGCGCGTAGCCGAGCAGGGCGATCGCGTCGCCCTCTTTGGCGAAAGCGCTTCCGCAGGCGCGGGCGGGATCGGGCAGCTCGCCGACCATGCCGACGACCGGGGTGGGGTAGATCGGGCCCTCGGGTCCCTCGTTGTAGAGGGAGACGTTGCCGCCGACGACGGGGACGCCGAGCGCCTCGCAGGCGTCGGCGAGGCCGCTGACCGCGCGGTCGAGCTGCCAGGCCGGCGCCGGTTTCTCCGGATTGCCGAAGTTGAGGCAGTTGGTCAGGCCGAGCGGCTCGGCGCCGACGCAGGCTAGGTTCTGTGCGCACTCGAGCACCGCCTCGACCGTTCCGGCGTAGGGGTCGCAGGCGACGCGCCGGCCGTTGCCGTCGATCGAGACGGCGATCGCGTTGCGGGCCTCGGGGACCTGGAGCACGGCGGCGTCGGGGGTATCGGCGACCGCGGACCGGCCAGCCTCGCTCCTCCGCACATCGCTTCCCGCGCCGCTCCCATCCGCCGATCCGGCCCGCACCGTGCGCGAGCCGACCACCGAGTCGTACTGCTCGAACGCCCAGCGCTTCGAGGCGACGCTCGGCGAGCCGAGCAGGGCGAGCAGGATCGCATCGGGATCCGCGCCGCTCCCGGTGGAGGAGCCCGAGCCGGACGCGCCGGCGGAATTCGGCGCCACCGCCTCGATTCGCCGCGCCAGCACGTCCTCGTTGCCGTAGATCCACCCCGCCGGCTCCTCCGGCGTCAGGTCGTAGAGCGGGCAGCCGTCGACCAGCGCCTCGACCGGCACGTCGCCGACGACCTCCCCCTCGCGCAGCACCCGGATCCGGCCGCTGCCGGTGACGGCGCCAATCTCCGCCGCTCCGGTCTGCCATTTCTCGCAGACCGCCAGTACCTCGGCCACCTTCGTGGGCTCGACCACGCCGAGCATCCGCTCCTGCGACTCGGAGACCATGATCTCGAAGGGCTCCATGCCGGGCTCGCGCAGCGGCACGCGAGCAACGTCGAGGTCGATGCCGACGCTCCCCGCCGATGCCATCTCGCCCGCCGAGGAGGTCAGCCCTGCCGCGCCGAGGTCCTGGAGCGAGACCAGCAACCCCTTCTCCAGCAGCTCCAGGCAGCACTCGAGCAGCTTCGACTCCTCGAAGGGGTCGCCGATCTGCACTGTCGGCCGCTTCGCCTCGTCGCCGTCGCCCAGCTCGGCCGAGGCGAGCACCGAGGCGCCGCCGATCCCGTCACGCCCGGTCGAGGCGCCCATCAGCACCACCGCGTTGCCGACTCCCGCCGCGGCGGCGCGGACCATCTCGTCCTGCTTCGCCAGCCCCACGCACATCGCGTTGACCAGGCAGTTGTGCTCGTAGGGCGCCTCGAAGTAGATCTCGCCGCCGACCGTCGCCACCCCGATCGAGTTGCCGTAGTGGCCGATCCCGCGCACGGCGCCGTCGAGCAGGTGCCGCGAGCGCACCGAGTCGAGCTCGCCGAAGCGCAGCGAGTCGAGGATCGCGATCGGCCGTGCGCCGAGGGCGAAGACGTCGCGGAGGATGCCGCCGACCCCGGTGGCGGCGCCCTGGAAGGGCTCGACCGCGCTCGGGTGGTTGTGGGACTCGACCTTGAAGGCGACCGCGTAGCCGTTGCCGACGTCGACAGCCCCGGCGTTCTCGCCCGGTCCCATCACCACCCGCTCGCCCTCGGTCGGCAGCCGCCGCAGCAGCTTGCGCGAGTGCTTGTAGGCGCAGTGCTCGGACCAGAGCAGGCTGAACATCGCCAGCTCGACGTCGTTGGGCTCGCGGCCGAGCTTCTCGACGATGAGGTCGTACTCGGCGTCGGTCAGCCCGAGCTCCCGATGTGGCGAAGACCCCGCCGCCCCCGGACGCGGGAGCAAATCTCCCTCCATATCCGCCTCTTTAGACATTCGCGGGAGCAGAAGAGGCGGCGGGCTTGATGCTTTCGAAGATCCGCAACCCGTCGGTCGATCCCGTCAAGGGGTCGACCGCGTGCTCGGGATGGGGCATCATCCCGAGCACGTTGCCGGCCTCGTTCGTCACTCCGGCGATGTCGCGGACCGAGCCGTTCGGGTTGTGACCGGGCGCGTAGCGAAAGGCCACCTGGCCGTTGGCTTCGAGCCGGTCGAGCATCGCCTCTGGCGCGTAGTAACGGCCTTCCCCGTGCTTGGCCGGGATCGAAAGGTGATCGCCAGGCGCGATCTCGGTCAGGAACGGAGATCGAGTGATGAGTTGATGACCCGATAGCGATGAAAACTCATCACTCGCCCCCTCGGCGACCAGCTCGACCTGGCGGCAGTGAAAGCGCAGGTCTTCGTTGAGGAGCAAGGCGCCCGGCAGCAGGCCCGCCTCGCAGAGCACCTGGAAGCCGTTGCAGATCCCCAGCACCGGTCGGCCCGCGGCGGCGAGCTCGGCCACCGCCTCCATCGCCGGGGAGAAGCGGGCGATCGCTCCCGCTCGCAGGTAGTCGCCGTAGGAGAAGCCGCCGGGGACGACGATCGCGTCGACGCCGTCCAGGTCGCGCTCCTCGTGCCAGACCAGGCGCGCCTCGCCGGCCAGCGAACAGGCGTGCAGGGCGTCCCGCTCGTCGCAGGAGCCCGGGAACTGGAGCACTCCCCACAGCATCAGGCTTGCTCTCGGGTGAACCCAGCGTTCACGGCGCGTCGAGGTTCTCTATTTCAAAGTCCTCGATCAGCGGGTTGGCGAGCAGCTTCTCGCAGAGCTCGGAGAGGCGCTCGGGGTCCTCCGCCTCCAGCTCGACCATGCGCCCGACCCGCACGTGCTCGACGCCCTCGAAGCCGAGCGCCGGCAGCGCTCGCTCCACGGCCTTGCCCTGCGGGTCGAGGATGCCCTCCTTCGGCCTGATCAGCACCCTCGCCTTCGCCACTAGAAGCTGCGCTCCGTGATCCGCTCGTAGGCCTCGACGTACTTGCCGCGGGTCTGCTCGACAACGTCGGGCGGCAGCTCGGGGCCGGGCGGGTCGTGGTCCCAGCCGGCCTCGTCCGCCCAGTCGCGCACGAACTGCTTGTCGAAGGAGGGCTGGGGTCGGCCGGGCTGGTAGCGGTCGGCGGGCCAGAAGCGCGAGGAGTCGGGGGTCAGCACCTCGTCGCCGAGGACGATCTCGGCTCCGGCGTGGCTGCCGAACTCGAACTTGGTGTCGGCGAGGACGATCCCCCGCTCGGCCGCGTGGTCCGCCCCGCGCGAGTAGACCTCGATCGAGATCCGCCGCAGCTCCTCCATCAGCGCCCTGTCGCCGACGATCTCAGCCGCGCGGTCGAAGTCGACGTTCTCGTCGTGGTCGCCGATCTCGGCCTTGGTGGCGGGGGTGAAGATCGGCTCCGGCAGCTTGTCGGACTCGAGCAGACCGTCGGGCAGCTCGATCCCGCAGACCGATCCGGACTCGCGATATTCCCTCCAGCCTGAGCCCGAGAGATAGCCGCGCACCACGCACTCGACCGGGTACATCTCCAGCCGCCGCACCCGCATCGCCCGTTCGGCGACCTCTTCCGGCACGTCGCTGGAGACGAAGTGGCTGGGAACGATGTCGCCGGTCAGCTCGAACCAGAATTCCGAGATCCGGTTCAGCACCTTGCCCTTGTCGGGAATCGGGGTCGGCAGCACCACGTCGTAGATCGAGATCCGGTCGGAGGCGACCATCAGCAGATCGCCATCCCACTCATAGATCTCCCGCACCTTCCCGGAGGAATGAAGCTTCAAGTTCCCAAGCGCAGTCGACACCGAGCCCGATGCTAACTGGATGCAGGGTCGGGTTTTGTATACGCATCTCGCGCGGGTGGTGTCGGGGTGGGATGGACTCCGCCGCCCGAAGGCTGCGCAGGGCAAGGCCCCGACCTAGAAGCGCATCGTCCCTTCGCCCGGAGCAGCGCGCGGGGCAAGGAGGCCACCCCACCCCGGCGACAGGACCCGCGCGCCAAGCGTCTGCGAATCTATGTCCGTGCCGCTTCCACCAGAACCATCGAGTTCGCCGCTGCGCCAGACCCTGCGCTGGTCCTTCCGGCCGCTGCCCTTCATGCAGGAGTGTCGGGAGAAGCTCGGCGACTCCTTCAGCGTCAAATTCCTCGGCTTCCAGACGCCGATGGTGATGATCTCCGATCCCGAGGCGATCAAGGCCCTATATACGGAGCGCGAGCACGGGCTGCCGCCCGGCCGCGACGTCGTGCTGACGCCAATCGTCGGCGCGCGCTCGCTGCTGGTGCTCAAGGGCGCCGATCATCTCGCCCACCGCAAGCTGATGCTGCCCCCCTTCCACGGTGAGCGAATGCGCTCCTTCCAGCCGCTCGTCGAGGAGATCGTCGACGCCGAGATCGACTCCTGGCCACTCGGCGAGGAGTTTGCGATCCACCCGCACATGCAGGCGATCACCCTCGAGGTGATCCTGCGCGTCGTCTTCGGTGTCGCCGAGGGGCCGCGGCTACAGCGGCTGCGGGTCATGCTCACCCGCGTGCTGGAGGAGACCGCATCCCCCTTCACCCAGCTGATCGGGCTGGCGAGCCGCCGCTTCGGCGGGCGCGGTCCCTGGGCGAAATTCGAGGCGCAACTCAACGCGGTCGACGAGCTGCTCTACGCCGAGATCGCCGAGCGCCGCGCCGAAGGCGGGCTGGAGGAGCGCGACGACATCCTCTCGGTGCTGATGCAGGCCCGCTTCGAGGACGGCGGGGCGATGAGCGACACCGACCTGCGCGACCAGCTGATGACGCTGCTGCTCGCCGGCCACGAGACGACCGCGACGGCGCTGGCCTGGACCTTCGACCTGCTGCTCCGCCACCGAGACCAGCTCCAGCGCCTGCGCGACTCGCTCGAAGCCGGCGAGGACGACTACCTGCGGGCTGCGATCAGCGAGTCGCTGCGGCTGCGCCCGGTGGTCCCGCTCGCCGGTCGCCGCCTCGCCAAGGAGCTGCGCGCCGACGGACTGACGCTGCCGGCGGGGACCGACGTGACGCCGGCGATCTGGCTCGCCCACACCCGCGCCGATTCCTACCCCGAGCCCTTCGCCTTCCGCCCCGAGCGCTTCCTCGAGGAGGGCCCGGACACCTACGCCTGGGTCCCCTTCGGCGGCGGCATCCGCCGCTGCCTCGGCGCCGCCTTCGCCGAGTTCGAGATGCGGATCGCGCTGCGCGAGGTCCTCACCCGCTGCGAGCTGCGCAAGGCGAGCCCGACCCCGGAGCGGATCGGCCGCCGCAACATCACCCTCTCGCCACGCGACGGCACCCCTGTCGTCCTCACCGCGCGCCACCCGGCGCGCGAGCGCGACCTCCTCGCCGCTTAGCTCTCGGCCGCCGGGCAGATCAGCCGGTAGTCGCACCAGCCGCAGACCTCGGGCGAGGGAGTCGGCTCGAAGTCCTGCCCGAGGATGCCCTCGCCCACCTGGAGCACCGTCCGCTCCACCCGCTCGGCGTCGTCGGACCTTGTCGGCGCGACAACCTTGTCCGCGTCGAGCACGTAGTAGTAGCTGCCGGTGCGGGCCTCCAGGCCCCAGGCTTCGCGGGCGGCGAGCCTGTAGAGGGCGAGCTGAAGGTCGCTCTCCAGGTCGGCTTCGCTCTTGCGTTCGCCGGTCTTGTAGTCGATCAGCTCGTGGTCGCCGCCGGGCAGGCGGTCGACCCGGTCGACCCGGCCGCGCACGTGGTGAGGGCCGATCTGGAAGTCGAACTTGCGCTCCAGCCAGGCCGGTTCTCCCTCGCCGGCGCTCTCCCGCTCCCAGTAGCGGCGCATCGCCTCACGGGCCCGGTCGCGGAACTGGAGCTCGTCGTCGCTCGAGCCGAACCCGGAGCGCCGCCAGCCCGCCTCGAACAGGTCCATCAGGCGCTCCAGCCCGTCTTCCTCCGCCTCGCCCTTCTCCTTGTGGAAGCGCTCCAGGACGTTGTGGATGAGGATGCCGAAGCGCTGGTTGATCGTCGGCTCCTGCGGGATGCCGAAGACCCTGGCGAACTTGTACTTCAACGGGCAGGTCAGATAGAGGTCCAGGTCGGAGGCCGATAGGCTCAGCCCGCCGTCGCCGCGGCGCGGCAGGAAGGCCTCGAGCGAGGGCTCGTGGCGGGCGGCGATCAGCTTGCGGCGGCGATCCCCCTCCCGTTCGGAGTCGAGCAGGTAGGCGTCGAGGGGAGAGGCGTCGAGCTCGGCCTGCTGCTCCGGGGTGGCGACCTGGCGCAGCAGGCCGTTGACCGCCTCGATCGCCTCGGCCATCGTCTCCTCGCCCGGGCGCTGGGCGAGCGCCGCGAGCTTCAGCAGCTCCAGGTGGCGGGCGATCGCCCGATTGACGTCCACCGCGGTGTCGAGGCGTGGCTCGGACAGCTCCCGTCCCGCCTTCCAGGATGCCTCCAGCACCTCCTCGCGCAGCTTCCGGTAGGTGGAGTGGAGGCCCTCGGCGGGGCCGAAGAGCTCCTCCTCGTGAGCCTCCTCGTCGACGCCGGCCGCGGCCAGCGCCGCGTCGTAGAACGAGGAGGGACGGATCTCCGTATCGCCGTCCCGCTCGATTCGAGAGAAGACCAGGCCTGTCCGCGCCGGCCGGCCGATCCGCCCTGTCACGTCTTCGCGCTCCAGGCCGAGCGCGAAGACGTGCTCGAACTCCATCCCCCTGGCCGCGGCCCGGCCGAGGCCCTGCACCGACCCGGGCGAGGGCGGCTCCTCGCCGCCGGCGGGCTCGACCCCCGCCTCGGCGACGGCGCTGAGGTAGCGGACGAAGTCGCGGGTGGAGCCGTGTGGCTCGCGGCGCGCCCAGGCGGCGGCGAGCTCGGCGAGGCGAGAGAGCCCGAGCAGGCGCTCCGCGACCTCCGGCTCGGCGGCGAAGAGCCGCTGGCGCCGCAGCCCGACCCGCTCGATCAGGCGCCGCACGAAGACGTCGGCGCGGCGCTCCTCCATCGCGGCCGAGGCTTCTCCGTAGAGCTTGAGGAAGGACTGGATCCGCTCGCGCGCCTCCGGTGGGACCTGGGGACTGCCGAGCGCCGCCTCGCCGGCTGAGACCATGTCGAGCTTGCGGCGGCGGGAGATCGTCGTCAGCCGCGCCAGGTCCGTCGGGCCCAGCTCGATTGGCGGGCGGGTCAGCGCTCGCGCGGCGGGCGCCGAGTCGGCGGGATCGGCGAGCACGCGCAGCCAGGCGAGCGCGTCGCGGACCTCGGGGCGCTGGAAGAGCGCAGCCGGGCCGGCGAGGTGGAAGGGGATCCCACGCTCCTCCATCGCCGCCGCCACAGGCCCGCCCCTTGCCGCTGGCTCGTCGATCAGGACGCAGATCGCCTCCGGGAAGGTTCCCTCGGCAAGCAGGCGCTCGACTTCGCGCACCACCGCCTGTGCCTGGGCGCGCTCGTTGGCGCAGCGCCAGAAGCGGACGGGTGGGTCGCGGAACTGGTTGTCCAGCGTGACCACGTCACCACCCGCGGGAGAGGCGTCTGGCTTTCCACCTCCTCCCTCCAATGCATATAGGTGGTTCGGGTTGACCTTGGCCAGTTTCGCGAGGATGGAGCGTTGAGCTGGGGTGGTGTCCTCCAGTTCGTCGACCATGATGTGGGTGAAGCGGGTGGCGATCTCCTGGCATACGTCGGGACGGTCGGTTAGGAGGCAGTTGAGGGCTAGGAAGATGTCGCCTCGATCCAGGCTGCCGGCTGCGGCGAGGATGCGGTCATGGGCGGTGAAGAGCTCGGCGAACTCTCTCTCTCGTTGAGCTGTCTCCTTGGAGGGGGCGTCGCTTGCCGAGGCCTCTTCCTCGCGGGCGCGAGCCTCTATCGCCTCCGGGCCAACGGCAGCGGCCTTTAGGGCGTCGATTCGTTCGAGCAGGCGGGCCAGCAGCCCCGAGGGGTTGCCGCGGATCTCGTGGCGGCGCAGGGGGAGGTCGTCGAGGCGGTCGAGCAGCATCGCCAGCCGCTCCGCCGGGCCGAGGACGTCAAAGAACGGGTCGAGCCCCGCCGCATCGGAGTGGTCGCGAAGCAGCCGCTCGCCGATCGCCTCCCAGGTGCCGATCCATAGCTCGCCGTAGGCGCCGGCAACTCCGTGGGCGCCGGCAAGCAGCGCCTCTACCCGCTCGTGCAGGCGTCGAGCGGCGGCGCGGTTCGAGGCCAGGACGAGCACCCGCTCGGTTGCGATGCCCTCGTTTGCCAGCCGCACGAGGCGGCGGGCCAGCGCCTCGGTCTTGCCGGTCCCCGCGGCGCCGAGCGCCAGCAGCGGCCCCTCGCCGTGGCGAACGACCCGCTCCTGCGCAGACGTCGACTCTGTCCGCGTGCTCTGCTCTCGCGGCATCGTTCAACGCTACCGCGGCATAGCATCGGGCTGGTGGACGTTCTCTCCGCAGATTGGCTGGAGCTCTGCCGCCGAGTGGTGGCCGCGCAGAGAGCGATCTTCGAAGAGGTGGGGGGAATCGACGCTCGCACCGTCTACGAGGGGGTCGGCGAGGGCGGCGACCGCAGCCTGGTCATCGACCGTCGCTGCGAGGACGCCGTCTTCGCCGAGCTCGAAGCGCTCGGGAGGGAGGGCGCCTCGTTCGTCGCGATCTCGGAGGAGCGGGGCGAGGTGAGCTTCGGCTCGGGAGGGCCGGCGCTGGTCGTGATCGACCCGATCGACGGCTCGCTGAATGCCCGTCGCACGATCCCCTCCCACAGCCTCAGCGTCGCCGTGGCGTCGGGGCCCTCGATGGCGGACGTCGAGCTCGGCTACGTCTACGACTTCGGCGCCGGCGAGGAGCTCTTCGCGCGACGGGGAGGCGGCGCGACGCTTCGAAGGGGAGGCGGCGCGACGCTTGACCGGGAGCCGATCCGCGTCGCCGAGGATCGCGACCAGCTGGAGATCCTCGGCGTCGAGGCGGCCGAGCCCAAGCGGGCGCTGCCGACCCTCGAGGCGCTGGCCGGGAGCGTCTACCGCCTGCGCGTCGTCGGCTCGATCGCGATCTCCGCCGCCTACGTAGCGGCCGGCCGCTTCGACGGCATGCTCAGCCTGCGCCCCTGCCGCTCGGTCGACGCCGCCGCCGCGCAGCTGATCGTCCGCGAGGCGGGCGGCCTCGTCGCCTTCGGCGACCTCCCCCTCGACGAAGCCCCCCTACACCTAGACGCCCGTTACCCGATAGCCGCCGCCTGCGGGGAGCATGCATTGGCGACTATTCGTGCTGCTCTGCCCCAGAACCAAATCTGAGATTCGTCAGACATATAGGGGAGAAATCCCCTGTTTTGTCTGACAAAACGAGCAGCCTGGCAACTCTGGTTTGTGAAGCCAAGAGGAGAACGTCGTTACCAATCGTGCGGTCGGGGTTAAGAACACGTGTTCGCCGAGAACGTACGTTCGCTACACTCGCGAACGCTCGAGGCAGGAAATCCGCAGACCGAAGGGATCTATCTTCATGGCAGAGAAGAGCAAGACGACCAAATCCAGCACGAGCGCCAAAGCCAAGGCCCAGCCGAAGCCCGCCGCCAAAGCGACGACCGGCAGCGCCCAGCAGGCCCGCTCGGCAGCCGAAACGGCTGTCGACCTCCCGGTCGGCGTCGTCCTCGGCGCAACCGACCGCCTCGCCGAGCTGGTCGAGCCGTTCACCGACCGCTCCGGCGCCGAGAGGCAACTCAAGTCCTATGGCACTCAGCTGCGCCGGACGGTGAAACGCACCGAGCGGCGTGGCGCCACCGCCCGTCGCAAAGCTACCCGCGAGGCGCAGAAGACCCGGACTCGCGTCGAGCGCGAAGCACGCAAGCGCCGGCGCTCGGTCGAGACCACGCTGAAGCGCAACCGCGACGAGGTCGAGCAGCGGGTCCGCAAGGCGATCGAGGCGCAGACCTCCCGCGCCCAGGACCTAGTCGACCAGGTGAGCGAGCAGCTCTCGTCCCTGCGCTGAGCCGTTCGAACATCACCTCTCACCGACACCGCCCCGAAGATGGGGCGGTCGGTGTTTATGGGGTCAAGCAAGGTCGCGGCCGCTCAGCGGCCTTGCACCGCAAGCGGCCGCGAGCCGGCGGGCTCGTAGGGCCAGCCGTCCTGCGCGGGGGCGTAGGCGCGGAGCTGGAAGCGCACGCCGCGGCTGTCGTCGTCGCTGAAGCGATAGGCGTAGCGGAAGCGGCCACGGGGGTCGGTGCGGATGGTGCGGAACTCCGTCCAGGGGACTCCCCGCAGGCTGAACTGGAGCTGCACGTACTTGCCGCCGGGCGGGATCGCGCCCGCGACCCTTCCGCGGAAGACGATTGGCCGGCCGCCGACCCGCGCGACCTTCGAGGAGGCCCTCATCCGCACGCCGCCGCGCACATCCAGCCTGACCGGCGCGGCGGTGGCGCGGCTCACGGTCGCCGTCCCCGCGAACGTCGCGACGATCTCACGACTCGGGCCGGGGGCGAGGCGAAGAGCGAAGAAGCCGCCGGGGTCGGTTCTCACTGTCGACACCCGTTCGCCTCCGCCCGCGTCGAAGCGCTCGACAACCCGAATCGGGGCGGCAGCCAGGGAAGCGCGCCGGCCGACGATCAGCTGCCCGCTGTACAGCGTTCCGCGGCCAAACGGGACCAAGCGCTTCGCCGACCCGGCCTCCAGCCCGCTCGACCGCTTCAGCGGGTTGGAAAGAACCATTTCCGCTTCGTTGGCGCGCCGCCGAGTCGTGCTCTCGTTCCCCGCCAGGTCGTAGCCGGTTGCGCGAAACTCGTACCGCCCCGGGCGGTAGGCGTCGGAATCCCAGTGGGCGAGCAGCCTGCCGCCCTCCGCGCTCGTCGGCAGCGCCTCGAACCGGTCGCCGGAGTTGGCCTGCCGCAGCTCGATCTCGCCGTCCGAGGGATCCGGTCCCGACAGCGGGTCGAAGATGCGCGCTTCGATCGTCTCCGGGTCCCGCGGGTCCTGTGCGTTGGAGAAGGCGACGCGGGGCGGCTCCGTGTCGATGCGCACGATGGCGGTCGCGGGAGGAGGATTCGAGTGCCCGTTCGTGCTGCGTCCGTCGTCGACGTTGCCCGCCGCGTCGCGGGCGTAGTAGGCGACGGTGTGGACGCCGGGCACGACCACGTTTGCGTCCACCGAGTCGCCCGGGGCGACGATCGGCGCTCCGCCGTCGATCCGGATAGCCGTGAAGGGACTCGCACCGGCGCTCCCCGCCGCCATCCCGGAGGCCGCGTCGCTCGCCGTCGCGACCAGGGTGACCGGGTGGTTCGTCCAGCCGCTCTGGGCGCCGGCCAGCCTCGTCACCGGGTCGGTCGTGTCGACGCGCAGCACGGAGTGGCCGACGGTTGCGGACCTCATTCCCGAGCCCGAGACCGCCACCGCGTGCACGTAGCTCGTCCCCTCGGGCAGCTCCGCCAGCGAGAGCGTGTCTTCCTCCGCGCCTCCGCGCAGGTCCGTCTCGGTCTCCGTGCAGCCATCCGTTGCGACGCACGGATCGCCGCCGGCGCTGCGGTCGACCGCGACGGCGTAGCCGCGAATGCCGGAGAGCGGCAGCGGGTCCGCCGGGTGGCCGAGGCGGATCGGGTAGGGAAAGGCGGGCCTGCCGATCCAGCCGGAGGCCGGGAGAGGGTCGATGTTCCCCGGGCGGGCGTCGTCGAAGCGCAGGCTCGCCGCGGCCGGCGGGCCGAGCTCGCCCGCGGCGTCCTCCAACCACACCTCGGCCCTGTAGACGTCCGGCCTGAGGGGGACGGGGAGGCGATCGATCGACTGCGCGGCCCAGCCGATCCTCGTCTCCTCCCGCGCGACCGCGCCGGAGGAGTCGAGGAGGCGGTAGTGGACGGCGACGACCGGCGGGCCGCCGTCTTCCGGTGGGTTGCGCCAGCGCAGGCTGAAGACGTTGTCCGCGTGCCACGCATCCTCGCCGCCGGCGACCTGAAGTTCGCAGGGCAGCAACCTCGTGTCCGGGTTGCCGGGGCAGGGTTCCGCCCCGGCCGTGCCTGGCGCTCCCACCGCTACCACGGCCAACGCCGCGAGGCTCGCCGCGGCGAGCTGTCCGAGGCAGCGCAGGCGATGCCCGACCTGCGCGGGTCGCCGAGTCTTCACGGGCCGAACTCCCCAGCGGCGCCGCCACTCGACGGGCTCGATGCTTCGCCTCCGCCCGCCGGCGCGGGAACGGGTTCAGGGGTGGGAGCAGGCGCCGGAGACGGCGGTGCGGGCGGCGGCGGCGTGTATTCGACGGTCTCCGCTTGCGCCATGCTCGAATCCGCTGCGGCGGCTTTCGCTCCGGTCTCCTTCGGTTTCGGTTGTCGCCGCGGTGACTTGGGAGCCGGGCCCGGTCCACGCGTCGCCGTATCGATCGCCCCTATGGCTGGGGGTCGATCCACCTGCCGAACGAACGCCGGCCGTTTCCCATGGTCGCCCGAGATCCCGAGCGCCGCCGGCGTGATCCCAGCCACCAGACAGGCGGCCGCGCCGCCGGCCGCGCACACCGCCACCGCTTTTGCCAGCGCCGCCATCCCGACTCCCTTCGCGCCGCCGGTCGCGGCGAGCGGGGCGACCGGCGAGCCAGCCGTTCCGCCCCGGCCCGGCAGGCGGGAGTGGAGACCGCCGAGGATCTCTCGCGCTCGCTCGAGCAGCGGCCGCGCCAGAAGCAACGCCGGCGCCAGCGCCCCCACCGCGCGAGGCGTCGCCCGGTAGGCGCGCATCGTCGCGCGGCAGTGCGCGCAGGCCCGCAGGTGCTCGCGCAGGACGGCCGCCTCCGCGGCGCTCGCCTCTCCGTCGCAGAAGGCCGAGAGCAACGGCCGCAGCTCCTGGCACCGGCCCCCGTCTTCGCTGTGGGAGAGAAGACGGCGGAACCTCTCGCGCCCCTCGGCGAGGGAGCGGTTGATCTTCGCCGGGCTGAACCCGGTGATCTTCCCGATCTCGGCGTAGGAGTAGCCCTGGGCAAGCAGGCTCAGCGCACGCAGCTCCGCCGGCTTCAACGCCTTCAGGGCCTCGCGGCTGCGGGCGATCTCCTCGCCTCGCTCCACCCGCTCGTCGGGTCCGTCGCCCTCGGCGGGGACGAGGGCCACCCAGTCGACCCCGCTCTCGTCCCGCGGGCGCCGGGCGACGCGTCCCAGCAACCGCTCCCGGCTCTGTCGCAGCGCCAGGGCCTCGTGCTTGGTCACCGTCTGCGTCCAGCGGATCAGCTCGCGCGGGTCCGTGGTCGGCGCCTTGGTGAGGAGGATCTCCAGCGCTCGCTGGTAGGCGTCCTCGGCGTCCTCGGCGCAGAGCGAGTAGCGCCGAGCCGTTTGCCTCAACACCGGCTCGTGGCGGGCGACGATCTCGACCGCCACCCGCTTGCGCGCCGCCTCGCCCTCCGCCGCCTGCTCGTTTGTCGTCCCCACCGCACCGACCCCCCACACCGGTTCAGCCCTCTGCCGCAAACATGCCAACCTGAGTGCTGCAGGGACAGCGTCTCTCCCCCCACCTGGACGCTTGATCCTGGGCGAACGCCGCATCTTGCGGCATTCCCGGGCGGCGTGTCTGAGCTTGTGCGCCGCATGGGGCGGTTAATCTCAGACAGTCCCCCCGGGGGAGCGGTGGTGGGGGCGAGCGCTAGCATCACGGCGATGAGCACCTGCCTGGTCACCGGTGGCGCCGGCTTCCTCGGCTCGCATCTCTGCGAGCACCTGCTCGGCGAGGGACACCGGGTGATCTGCATCGACGACCTGGAGAGTGGCTCGCTGCAGAACATCGAGGACATCCGCGTCCCCTCCTTCGAGTTCCGGAACATCGACATCACCGAGCAGG
>Ga0137371_10002805_pt1 | contig 13876 bp, 9 predicted proteins | sample SagtaG_7_FD_104919 | JGI IMG/M metagenome (GOLD analysis project Ga0137371, IMG submission 104919) | Vadose zone soil microbial communities from Sagehorn Ranch, Mendocino, California, USA - Sage1_R_40_16 metaG | ecosystem: Environmental > Terrestrial > Soil > Vadose zone | place: USA: California... | reverse complement strand
GAGCGCTCGCCCACCAGCGCAGCCTACCTGCTTCCCCGCCATAGACTCCCCCGCGCGCGAACACTCCCGTCCCGCATCCGGGCTCCCGAACCAATGACCTCACACAGCCTCAAACGGTGGGCGACGAGCCCGGCGACGGTTGCGTTCGCGATCGCGATCGCCACGTTCGTCGTTGTGGCCCTGATCCAGGGGCAAAAGCCGTTCTACTACGACTCAGAAACGTACTGGTCCCTCTCCGAAACGTTCACGAAGGACGGACACTTCTCGCTGCTCAACTTCGAAAACGGACTCAGGGGCTATACGCTGCCGCTGATCTATCTCGTCCTCCGAACGGTCGGCGGTGTGATCACCAACAACGCATCGCTGATGGTGATGGCGTTGAACGCGGCGCTGTTCGCCCTGATCGGAGCGGTACTTGCACCTCGGCTGGCCCGGATCGCCTGGCCCGATCTGCAATGGAGCGTTCCGCGCCGGCTCGTCCTCTGCGGGCTGATCCTGATCCTCTGGCGTGGCTATCTGGCGTTTCCACTCAGCGACTTCCCCGCGCTCGCGGCCGCGCTGCTGGCGCTCGTGGCGATCTCGTCGTTCGACTCACCCGGCTGGATGCTGGTCGCCGGCGGCTCGGCGGGCCTCGCCCTCAACATCCGCCCCGCCTACGTCCTGCTCGTTCCCATTCTTCTGCTACTGGCGATCTGGGGCTGGCTCGAGCGACGCGACGGAACGGGTGGCGACCGAAGGGGCCGGCTGGCCCTGTGCCTGACGCTGTTCCTGGGAGCCCTTGCGCTCGTCTCGCTGCCGCAGTCCCTTTCGGAACACGACCGGGTGGGGAGCTTCAACCCAATCCCGGGAGGGAGCGAATTGGTTGGCCTCCAGTACACCGAGGGGCTGCGGTTGCAGCGCTACGACACTTTCGTAGGTGGGACCCCCGAGCAGGCGCGCATGGCCTACCTCGATCCTCACACCGACGACATCGTCGCCGGCCTCGATGGTGGATCGGTGAAGGATACGTTCCAGTACGCCGAAATCGTCATCGAACACCCCCTCACGATGGCCGGTGTGTTCCTACGCCACATCGTCAACGGGCTCGATCAGCGCTATACGACTCCCTACGTCGAACATCTCCAAACTCGCTGGAACCGCGTCTGGCGCTTTGCGGGCTTCCTTGTCGTATTCCTAGCGTTGGTGCGGGTGATTTGGCCAACCGCGCGACGAAACCTCGAACCTGCGCGCTGGCGCTATCCCATGGCCCTGCTGCTTTCGTCCGCCACATCGATTGCGTCGGCGGTGGAGACGCGCTTCATGCTGCCGGTGTTCCTGCTCTGTGCGACTGTCGTGGTGGCTCCGGGATGGACGAGCCCGATCGGTCCCGCCGATGCGGGGCTGCGCCGATACCGGACGTTGGCGATACTGACTGCAGCCGGTGTCCTCTTCTTCGCCGTCGTCTGGACGATAGTCAGCGGCGCAACCGATAACCTCCGGCTCGGGGCGGCAGGGTGACCGAGTCGACGAAAGGAATCTGGGTCGTTAAGAGGGAGCCGGTCCTCCTGCTGGCCGTGGGGGTGGTCGCCTCGGGAACGCTGCTGCTCGTCCTCGGCTCGAGGCTGACCTTCCTGCTCGACGACTGGGAGTTCCTGCTCTACAGGCGGGGCTTCACGGAGCAGGCGGTCCTCAGCCCGCACGGCGAGCACATCGTCATCGGCCCCGTGCTCGTCTACAAGGCTCTGCTGGCGACGTTCGGCATGACCTCGGCGCTCCCGTTCCGGTTCGTCTCGACGACGATGTTCCTACTCGGCGCCGCCCTCCTCTTCGTCTACCTGAGGCGGCGGATCGACCCCTGGCTGGCGCTGATCGGGACCACGGTGATCCTCTTCCTCGGGCCCGCCTGGGAAGACCTGTTGTGGTCGTTTCAGGTTGGCTTCTTGACCGCGATGGCGGCTGGCCTCGGAGCGTTGCTCGCGCTCGAACGCGGCGACCGTCGCGGCGACCGGCTCGCCTGCCTACTCCTGGTCGTATCGATCGTCTTCTCGAGTCTGGGAATCCCGTTCGCCGTCGGCGCGGCGGTGGCGACCCTCCGCGGTCGCGACAGATGGCGGCGGCTCTACGTGGTGCTGGTGCCGCTCGCCGTCTACGCGGCTTGGTGGCTCGGCTGGGGACATACCGCAGAATCCGCCCTGTCGTGGAAGAACCTGGCGACTACGCCCCAGTTCGTCCTCGACGGCCTCGCCGCCGCGTTCGCCTCGCTGCTGGGGCTGGCGACGCCGGTCGAAGGGGTCGCCGCGGGCGGCCTCGACTGGGGGCGTCCCCTCGTCGTCGGTGCGGCGACGCTGGCCGCATGGCGGTTGCACAGGCTGGGCAAGGTCCCGGAGTGGCTCTGGGTCACGTTCGCGACGGCGGGCGCCTTCTGGATCCTCGCCGGCCTCAACGAGAAGCCCGGCCGCGATCCGACCTCCAGCCGCTACCAGTACGTGGGCGCGATCTTCGTTCTGCTGCTGGCGGCTGAGCTGCTGCGGGGATTGCGGGTCAGAAAGGGCGCGCTGGTCGTCGCCGGCATCGTCGCGGTCGCCGCTCTCATCAGCAACGTGTACCTGCTAGCGAAGGCGTACGAAAGCTACAAGTCGACCAGCGATCTCGAGCGAGCCGACCTCGGCGCCGTTGAGATCGCTCGCGACACGGTGGAACCGGGCTTCACCCTCGAGGAAGAAATCGCCGACACGGCCTACGTCCACGTCGATGCCGCTTCCTATTTCTCCGCGGCCGACGAGTTCGGTTCGCCGGCCTACACGCCCGCCGAGCTGCTCGTCAGCCCCGAGCCGGCGCGCTTTGCCGCCGACAAGGTGCTCTTCAACGCCCTGCGGATCGTGCTAACGCCGGTGGCCACCCCCGCCGTCATGACCGGCAAGGCGCGAGCGGCAAGCCCGAACGCCGAAGGACTCGTCGTGGTGCCCCCCGGTGTCTGTGTCGCGGTGCCGGACGGCTCGACGGCACCCCTCCTCAGCCTCCCCCCCACGGGGGTTGTCATCGAGTCAGGGGCTCAGCCGGTGACGGACATCAAGATGAAGCGCTTCGCGACCTACGAATTCTCGGTTGACTTTGAAGCTGGCGTCGCCCCCGGCCGCCCGGTGGCGATCAAGATCCCCCCCGATCGCTCGACGGTGCCGTGGAAGATGCAGCTCGAAGGCGGCCCGGCTACCGTTTGCGGACTCGGCCGCGAGACGGGATGAGGATCAGGCGGTCGCCATCCAGCGCTCGACGTTCTGCTCGTACATCTCCTGGAGGATGTCGTCGATGCCGTAGCGGGGGGCCCAGTCGGGGTAGTCGCCTTCGAAGCTGGCCACGTCGGAGATCCACCAGCGGTGGTCGCCGATCCGCGCCTCGTCGCTCAGCTCCCACTCCAGCTCGCGGCCGCTGATCCGCTCGCAGATCTCGATCGCCTCTATCATCGAGCAGTTGCTGCGCCGCCCGCCGCCCATGTTGTAGACGGCGCCGGCGCGGGGGGCGCGCTGGAAGGCCTCGAAGCAGGCGACCATGTCGGCGCTGTGGATGTTGTCGCGCACCTGCTTGCCGCCGTACCCGAACACCGTGTAGGGCGTGCCGGTGACGGTGCACTTCATCAGGTAGGCGAGGAAGCCGTGGAGCTGGGCCCCGGCGTGCTGAGGACCGGTCAGGCAGCCGCCACGGAAGCACACGGTCGGCATGTCGAAGTAGCGGCCGTACTCCTGGACCAGCAGGTCGGCGGCCGCCTTGGAGACGCCGAAGAGCGAGTGGGTCGAGTCGTCGATCGACATCGAGGTGTCGATGCCCCCGTAGTAGGGGTGGTCCTGCGGCAGCTCCAAGCGCTTCTCCAGCTCTTCCAGCGGCAGCCGGTTGGGCGTGTCGCCGTAGACCTTGTTGGTCGAGCAGAAGACGAAGGGGACGTCGGGCGCGTGCTCGCGCGCGGCCTCCAGCAGGTTGAGGGTGCCGAGCGCGTTGACGCCGAAGTCGGTCTGCGGGTCGCGCGCCGCCCAGTCGTGCGAGGGCTGGGCGGCGGTGTGGATCACCGCCTCGACCGAGCCGGCCTCCCCGAAGGCCCGGCTGACGCCGTCGGCATCGCGAATGTCGACGTCGAGCGAGCGGAACTCCGGGTAGGCGCTGCGCAGCTCATCGGTCACGTGCGCGGTCGACGCCTCCTCGCCGAAGAAGCGGGCGCGCATGTCGTTCTCCAGGCCAACGACATCCCAGCCGCTCTCGACGAAGCGGCGGACGGACTCGGAGCCGATCAGGCCCCCGGAACCGGTGATGATCGCGGTCGGCATCCGGGCATTAGGTATCAGATCGACCCGACCGCCCGCCGCTAGGTGAGCCGCCCGCGGGCGGGCCGGCGCCGGGGACGACCTTTAGAGTTGCGCGGCGATGAGAATCCTGATCACCGGCGGGGCCGGCTTCGTCGGGGCGAACCTCGGCGTGGCGCTTGCCCGGCGCCACGCCGGCTGGGAGATCGTCGCGCTGGACAACTTGATGCGGCGCGGCTCGGAGCTGAACCTCCCTCGGCTGCGCGAGGCGGGGGTCGAGTTCGCCCACGGGGACGTGCGGGAGCCGGCCGACCTGGCGGCTGCCGGGCCCTTCGACGCGATGGTGGAGTGCTCGGCGGAGCCCTCGGTCCTCGCCGGCTTCGCAGACACCTCCTACTCGGTGCAGACGAATCTGCTCGGCGCCTTCAACTGCCTCGAGCGCGCCCGGCAGGAGGGGGCCTTCGTCGTCTTCCTCTCGACCAGTCGCGTCTACCCGGTCGCCGCGCAGCTCTCCCTGGCACTTGAGGAGACCGAGACCCGCTTCGAGCTGGCGGCGGAGCAGCCCGTCGCCGGGGCCGGCCAGCTGGGCATCTCCGAGGACTTCCCGCTGCCCGGCGCGCGCACTCTCTACGGCGCCACCAAGCTGGCCGCCGAGCTGCTGATCGAGGAGTACGCGGACGCCTTCGGCCTTCGCGCGGTCATCGACCGTTGCGGCGTGATTGCCGGGCCCTGGCAGATGGGCAAGGTCGACCAGGGCGTCTTCTCCTGGTGGCTGCTCAGCCACCACTTCGGCAGGCCCCTCACCTACATCGGCTTCGGCGGCTCCGGCAAGCAGGTTAGGGATCTCCTCCACATCGACGACCTGGTCGAGCTGGTCGACGAGCAGCTGGGCGATCCCGAGCGCTGGAGCGGCGTCAGCGCGAACGTCGGTGGCGGGCGAGAGTGCAGCCTCTCGCTGCTGGAGACGACCGACCTCTGCCGGGAGCTGACCGGCAGCGAGGTGGCGATCGCCGCCGATTCGGAGACGCGGCCCGGCGACGTGCCGATCTACCTCTCGGACTGCTCACGGCTCTTTTCCCTAAGCTCCTGGAGGCCGCGCAAGTCCGCCCGCGATGCTCTCGGGGATCTGCTCGACTGGACCACCCGCCATGAAGAGCAGCTGGAACTGGCGCTCGGATTTCGAACGGAGACTTGACGCATGAGCGGATCGAGGGTGCCTGCGATGAACTACAAACGGCTGTACTCATACCGCTTCCGTGACATCGATCAGGAGCGTCGGACGGCTGTCTGGGAGGAGATCGCTCCCCACGTGCATGGCCTCATAGGCTCCCCCCGAAAAGTTCTTGACCCGGCCGCCGGGCGGGGAGAGTTCATCGGGTCCGTCTCCGCGGAGGAGACCTGGGCCGTAGATGAGTTCACCTACCCGGAGGCGAATCACGCCCCAGCCACAAAGGTGATCACCGCCTCGATCATGGAGGCCGAGCTTCCGGCGGAACACTTCGACGGTGTCTTCGTCTCCAACTTCCTCGAGCATCTGCACGATCAAGAGGCAATCGCTGCGTTTCTCGAAAAGATGCACAGCGTAATGGTGGATAGCGGGCGGATCGCGATCATGGGCCCCAATTACCGTTACTGTGCAAGCAAGTATTGGGATTGCGCTGATCACTACGTGGCCCTCACCCACATTACGATCGCGGAGCATCTCTACGCGGCGGGGTTTGAGCCGGAGCTGATCGTCCCCCGCTACCTGCCCTACTCGTTCCGTGGCATCCTGCCGCCATCGCGGCGCCTGACTCGCATGTACCTGCGAGCGCGGCCGGCTTGGAGGTTGCTCGGCAAGCAGTTCCTGGTCATCGGAAGGAGAGGATGAAGCTCTCGGTGATCATCCCCGCTCGCGATGAGGAGGAGACGGTAGGCGGGACCGTCGAGGGAATCGTCGCCACTCTCACCGAGGAGAAGATCGACCACGAGGTGATCGTGGTCAACGACTCGAGTGTCGACGGAACAGCCGCGACGATCGAGCGGATCGCCGCTGAGAGCCCACAGGTCCGCTGCATCGACTCCCCTTATCGGGGCGGCTTCGGGTTCGCCGTCCGCGCTGGGTTGGAACGGTATGAGGGCGACGCCGCCGCGATCATGATGGCGGACGGCTCCGACAGCCCCGAGGATCTGGTCGCGTACCACCGACTGCTCGAGGAAGGCTACGAGTGCGCATTCGGCTCGCGCTTCCTGCACGGCTCCAGGGTGATCGACTACCCGCGCTCGAAGCTGATCATGAACCGGATCGTCAACTGGGGCATCCGAGCCCTGTTTCGGCACGGCTACAACGACACCACTAACGCGTTCAAGGCCTACCGCCGTGAGGTGATCGAGAACGTCCAGCCGTTCCTCTCTCACCACTTCAACCTGACGGTCGAGCTGCCGCTGAAGGCGGTGGTCCGCGGCTACAGCTACGGGATCGTCCCGATCTCCTGGACGAACCGCAAAGCGGGCAAATCCAAGCTCTCCCTCAACGAGATGGGCAGTCGTTACCTCTTCATCGTCCTATACGTCTTCCTCGAGCACCACCTGAGCAGGGGCGACTACCGCCGAGACGGTGTTGGCAAGGTCTCCAGGCCCCGAGGAATATGGCGGGCCGGACGCCTCGAGGACAGGCGTGCCGTCCAAGCCGGTCGGGACACCGGCAAGTAGACGCCTTCCCGACACTTACGTGACCCAGATTCTGAACAGAATCTCGCAGCGCTGGTTGCAGGTTGGCTATGGCGGGGCGCTGGCGCTGATCACCGTCGTCCTCGGCGTGATCGCCTACCGCATGATGTTCAGCAGCTTCGACATACCCGACGACGACGGCTACCTTCTGATGTCACTCAGGAAGTTCGAAGCTGGTGGCTCGCTGTATGGCGATGTCTATAGCCAGTACGGACCGGGGGTCTTCGTCCTCCTCGGGGGCACCTTGCGGATTGCCGGTGTCGCCCTCACGAGCGACGGGGCCCGGATGGTCAACCTCGCGCTCTGGCTTGCATCGACGCTGCTCGTCGGACTCGTCCTGCTTCGCCTCACGCGTAGCTTCTTCGTTTCGGCTGTCGGACTCGTCGTCGCGTTCCTGGTTCTCCAGGTCGACGCCAACGAGCCTCTTCATCCCGGCGCGGCCATCGGCTTCCTGCTCATAGCCCTGGTCGCCGCCGCGGTCTTCCTGCTTCCCACGCGTGAGAGAGCCGCCATGGCGGCGATTGGCGCGCTTGCGGGCGCACTGCTCTCAATCAAGGTCAACGTGGGGATCTTCGCACTCGTCTCGACGGCGTTCGCGTGTGCCACGACGATGCCGTTCTTGCGCGAGCGTAGGGCGGTTCGCATCGTGACGAGTACGATTTTCGTTGCCCTTCCGTTCGCTTTGCTCTCGGCGCACTTGAACCAGGCTTGGGCGCTGCGCTTCGCCGGGATCGTCTCGATCGGGGCCCTCGCCTTGGTCCTGATTAGCACCCGGCTGCCAGTTGCTCGAGTTCCAGCACTTCGCGGAACAGCAGCGTTGGTTGCGGGCGTGCTGGCGGTCGTGGCAGTCGTCAGTCTCGTACCGATCTTCGGCGGCACCTCCCCCAGCCAATTGGTCGACGGGTGGTTCATTCGACCGGCGGACACTCCGGACATCCAATACACACCGCTCCTCGTTCACCCTTGGGCTTGGGTATGGGCGGCTCTGGGCCTTGCCGGGGCGATCGCCGTGAGCACGCTGTGGGGACAACCGCTCGATTCCCGTGGGCACCTCATGGCGGGAGTGGTACGGATTGCCGCGGGGCTACTGATTTGGACATCGCTCTCGGGGCCGATCTTTGATCTTCCAACCGACCTCACCCAGGGCATGGTCGTTGGCGCGCCACTCATGTGGATAGCCGCAATCGGGTCCCAACGACATGCCTCTCACATCATCTTCCTTCGGATCTTGATTCCCGCCCTTGCGGCCTTGCAATTCCTCCACGCTTACCCCATGCCTGGCAGCCAACTGTACTGGAGCAACTTCCTGCTCGTGCTGGTGGTGGGGATGTGCGTATCGGACGGCATCGACGCGCTGACAGCCGTAGGCATGTCTTGGAGACCGAGCTTCCCGGGATGGCGTGCGATCGCCACCGTCAGCGTCGTCGCCTTCGGTGTCTGGTTGGGTCTTAAGCCTCTGAGGGCAGAGGTAAGGCAGGCGCGGGCGAACTACACCGCGGGCGTCTCGCTCAACCTCCCCGGAGCGGAGAAGATGCGCGTCCCCGAAGCACTCGCAGACCAGCTGCAGAGCCTTGTGGGGGCCATCCGCACGCACTGCGACACCTTCCTGACTCTGCCCGGCATGAACAGCCTCAACATCTTCAGCGGCGAGGAACCGCCTGTCGAGCTGAGCGGCCCATGGCCGTTCTTCTTCACCGCGGGGGAACAGCAGCGCATAGTCGAAGAGGTGAAGCGAACGCCGCGCTTCTGCATCGTGCGAAAGCCGGATCTGACCAGGTTCTGGGCCGGCTTCTCCGGCAATTCGGTCCCCCAACGACCCCTTGTCAGGTTCATCGATGAGAAGTTCAGGCTTCTCCACGACTTCAGCGGGTATCGCCTGCTGATTCGAAGCAGCTGACCCCGCGAGGTCGCGCTAACGACAGATTCTCGCCAGCTGCGCCCCTTCCACCTGGAGACGCCACGGCAGCGTGACTCTGTCGCGCGGGATGCGAAGCAGTGTCATCGAGCCACCCGGGATGCCTTCGGTGACGAGCGAGTACTCGCTGGTCGCGAAGCGGCGCAGGCGGATGGTCCCGGGCCCACCGGACGCGAGCTCGATCTTCGTCATGCCCGGACGAAGGGTAAGAGGCGGAGCGCTCGAGCCGGCGCCACCCGGGATGCTGACGCACCCACCACGCGAAGTAGGAACGGCGACTCCTTCCTTGATCTCGGTTGTCACCGGAAGGGCGTGGGCGAGGACGATGTCGGCTTGTAGCCGCCCCGCTTCGGGAGCGTTCGCCAGCTCAGCGGGCGTGTACGCGGGAGAGCCGTAGTCGCGGACAGCCGCGAGGTACTTGCCGGCCTGGACGTCGATCAGCGTGGGGTTTCCCGCGATTTCCGGGGTGAGGCTGAAGGAGGGATCGACCGTCCGCTGGGCGATCTCGATCGCGGCCAGATCGGCCCGTGTCCGCACAGTCTGCGCCTTCAGCCAGTTCCGGCCTTCCTTCAGGGGCGTGAGGTTGGACGCCACCGCGGCGAGAGTGACGAGCCCACCGATCAGAAGAGCCCATTTGCCGATGCGCACACCCTTCAGCAGGTTGGCGACAAGAAGGAGAACGAAGGCGGCGCCCGCGTATATGTACCTGCTCGTGTAGGCCTCCCGGCCATGGATGTAGTTGAACGCGGCAAGCAGCCAGAAGGTCGCCGCCGAGGCGACGACAGGCCAGAGACGAGGGGAGAAGCTCGGCTTACGAACCTGCCTGTAGACGAGCAGGACGATGAGGGCGACGAGAAGGGGGGCCCATCTTGGTGGGTCGATTTCTGCACCGGTGATCGTGCTAAGCCCCAGCAGGGAGTCGATCGAGATAGCAAGGCCTTCCATCAGGTAAAGGGGAGAGGCCAACACGTTGTGAAGGGAAAGGTGACTTTCGGCGTCGTGTCCCCAGCCCGCCCACCACACCGCGTAGAGCAGCAGGGGGATGGCGGCTACGTAGGCGCGTCGCAGTCCGCGGCTGGCGCGTTTCTGGAATACGTCCACGACCGCCCCCACCGCGAATGCAAGCCCCAAGCTGGAGAAGCCAATCGAGAGGGCGAGGAACGAACAAGCGGCGACGTCCCACCGCCGCTCGTCGCGGTCGAGCGCGAGCAGCATCGCGATGCCGAACAGGACCGAGCCGACGAACCCGATCTCGAAGGGCCAGAGCAGGTCCTGCCAGGCGGGGCCGAGGAACAGCAGCAGCACGGCGGCCATCAGGGCGGGCCACGGACCGGCACGACGCCGGACATAGACGAACACCAAGACCGCTGTGGCGAGCAGCGACACAGTCAACCAGACGTATTCCGGCGTCGCCGAGGTCATGCCAAAAAGCCGCAGGAACAGTTGCTCGATCGCTACGGGGATCACGACGATATGCTCGTTGTGGGGCTTGAGGAACGCGTCGACCGTGAACCCACGCCTGTTCATCAGGAACTCCCAGGTGTCCTGGAAGAAGGTCAGTCCCGAGCTGAGCGCCAGCAGCAGCACCGCTGAAGCGAGAAGCGCTAGGCAGAGCAGCCCAAGCGGAGCGTTTTGCTTCAGCCAGTCCTTGGCCCCGGCGACGCCCGCTATGAAGGCGAGACTATGGCCGCGCTCGACCACCGGTAAGGCCGACGAAGGCGCGCCAGGCGGGCTTGGCGTGGAAGCGAGCGCCCGCGCGGAATAGGCCGACGGAGTCGCAGAAGTGGCAGGTCACGTAGGCGGGATTGTCCTTCCACGCGTACCAGTAGACGCTCTTCAGGTTGAGGCGATGCCGGTTGGCGAGCAGGTATTCATAGGCGCCGCGCAGTTCGCGCACCTGGCCGTGGAGGCCCTGCTCAAACGCCACCACGTTGGGGTCGTTCTGCGAGCCCCAGCCCATCTCGGTGATGTAGAGGCCGGCACCGGAATCGTGATGCGCCCTGACCACCGCGCGCAGCTTCTCGGTCAGCTTTTCGAGGTCGTCGACGTGAAAGGCGTAGGGGTGCAGGGCGACCGCGTCGAAGCGCGACTTGATCCCCGGTGAGCGGTAGAGGGCGTTGAGGAAGTGGGCCGCATCCATACCGCGCTTGCCGCTCTCGTCGGGGTTGCCGAATAGCCCGGCGAGGACGACTTTGGCGTTCGGGCTCGTTTGCTTGATCGCTTTACTCGAGATCGTCACCAGCTTCGCGTAGCTCGCCGGAGAGACCGGATAGGCGAAGTAGAAGAAGTTGGGCTCGTTCCAGATCTGCCAGGCGCGGATTGGTATCGACGGCGAGATCACCGGCACGTAACCGACCCCGCCGGGGGCGTGTTCCGTCCAGAATTCGCCGCCGGGGCCGTAGCGTTGCACTGCCGCTCGCACAAACGCCGTCCACGCCGCCCGCTGCCTGGCATTCTTGACCGGCAGCGTCGTCGCCTTTGAGGCCACCCAGCCCGGGGTCGTGCCGAGAGTTGGCAGCACCCTCAGTCCGGCGCCGGCCGCGATCATGATCGCCTGGTCGACACCGCTCCAGTTGTAGCCGCCTTTGGCCGTCGGCTGGATTTCCGACCAGAACATCGGCACTCGCACGCTTTCGATCCCGCCCGCCTTCATATAGCGAACGTCTTCCTCGGTCAGCGTCGTCTGCGGCACCACGCCGAAAAAGCCGTTTGGGACCTTCGGACGTGCCCCCCCGCTGCTGGCGAGCAGGAGCGCCGCCGTGCAGGCGAGGACGACCAGGGCTGTCAGTCTCAGTCTCATTCGCGTCGAGGAGCAGGAAAGCGGAGCGGCAGTCTAGCGCCGAGCACCTTCTAACACGGCGCCCGGCGGCATGTAGCGGAGCAGTGATCCGCTCGCGGAAGACGATCGGGACCTCGACTACCTCGAACCCGGGCTGTAGCTCACCTATTTGCCCCAGAGACCGCTTACCGGAACGGCCCAAAGCCGGTCACCAAGGGGCAGCGTCTGCGCGCCGCTGTAGACGATGACGCCTGTTCTGAAGCGCTCGGAGCTCTTGTCGCGTAGTTCCCTCATCGGCTTCCAGTCTGCTTCCGAAACAGATGCTGCAGCCTTTGACTCGATGCAGACCAGCTCTCCGGATCGGCTCTCCAGGACTAGGTCAATCTCCTTGCGGCCATACCGGTAGTGATAGGCGCGGCTGTCGGTTTGGGCCCAGCCGGCGTGCTTCAGAGCTTCCATGCCGACGAAGTTCTCGAACGCCTTGCCCGTCACCTGGCCGTCCTCGGCCAAGCGCCTCTCGTTTGCGCCCAACAGGTGCAGCAGCAGCCCGGTATCGACTATGTAGGCCTTCGGGGAAGCAATCTCACGGCTGGCGAGCCCCGGCCGCCAGGCCGGCAAGATTCGCACCAGGTAGATCATCTCGAGCAGCTGGATGTAGCCCTTGACCGTCTTGTGGTCCAAGTCCAAATCTCGCGCCAGCTCGCGGTAGGCGAGAAGGTTCGCGGCTCGAGCTGCCAGGGCGCGCAGCAGCCGCGGCATTTCCTCGAGCTTATGGGCCTCGCTGATGTCCCCAAGGTCTCCCTCCAACGTCGTGTCGAGGTAGCTCCGGAACCAGTTGTCACGACGACGCGATGAACGCTCTCTGGCTTCGGGATACCCTCCGGCTGCCACCCGGGAGACGAACGCCTCCCGTCCTCGGGGCGCATCGGTAACCCGCGGCGGGCGTCCACTGAATAGGGCGTCGATGAAGTTAGCCTGCGAGTGGACGATCTCACTCTGGGCCAGCGGCCAGAGGTGGATCACCTCGATCCGCCCGGTCAGGGCGTCATAGGCCTTGCGACTCGCGAGCAAGTTGGCCGAGCCGGTCAGCAGGAATCGCCCGGGGCGCTTGTCTCGATCGACAGAAGCCTTGATCGCCAAGAGCAGCTCGGGGCCGCCCCGCTGGGCCTCATCGATCATTACGGGCGTTTCGAGGCTGGCGATAAACCCGTCCGGATCCGCAAGCGCTGTCTCGCGTGGAGCTTGGTCATCGAGGTTGATGATCTGTGCCGGGTGACCATGGCGGACGATCTCTTCGCCAAGGGTGCTCTTTCCGACTTGGCGAGCGCCGAGGATCATCACCACGCGGGTGTCTGCTAGCGCAGCGAGCACTGCGTGTTTGCTGTGGCGTGGGATCAGGTCGCCCATACGGGAACTATATGTGCAATTGGGGAATTCACCTAGTGCATTTGGGGAAAATGTCTCGTGCGATTGGGGAATTTGGGTAATGCATATAGGGGCAGGCTCGGGACGGCACTACGACCCTCTCCTGAAGCGCAGGAGCGGCACGCGCCAGGCCGCCTCGGCGACGATCGAGCTGTCCATCTTGGAGGAGCCGGTGCGCCGCTTGTGGAAGACGATCGGGACCTCGACTACCTCGAACCCGCGCTGGATCGCGCGGTAGGTCATCTCCACCTGGAAGGCGTAGCCCAGCGAGCGGATCGAGTCGAGGTCGATCGCCTCCAGCACCTCGCGGCGGAAGCACTTGAAGCCGCCGGTGAGGTCGCGCACGTCTACGCCGAGCACGAGCCGCGCGTAGGCGCTGCCTCCGCGGCTGATCGCCCGCCGCAGCGCGCTCCAATCGCCGACGCCCCCTCCGGGCACGTAGCGCGAGCCGATCGCCAGGTCGGCGCGCTCGCCGGCCTCGAGCAGGCGGGGCAGGTAGGCGGGGTCGTGCGAGAAGTCCGAGTCCATCTCCAGGACGAATCCCGCCCCCTCTCCTAGGGCGCGCCGGAAGCCGGCGATGTAAGCGGGGCCGAGGCCTTCCTTGCGCGGCCGGTGCAGGGCGCTGACGGGCTCGTGGCGCGCCGCCAGGCGGTCGGCGATCTCGCCGGTCCCGTCGGGCGAGTTGTCGTCGACGATCAGCACCCGAGCCGAGGCGGGAAGCTTGGCCAGCACCGCCTCGACGAACGCCTCGATATTGCCGGCCTCGTCGTAGGTCGGCAG
>Ga0137371_10002804_pt1 | contig 13878 bp, 15 predicted proteins | sample SagtaG_7_FD_104919 | JGI IMG/M metagenome (GOLD analysis project Ga0137371, IMG submission 104919) | Vadose zone soil microbial communities from Sagehorn Ranch, Mendocino, California, USA - Sage1_R_40_16 metaG | ecosystem: Environmental > Terrestrial > Soil > Vadose zone | place: USA... | reverse complement strand
TGCGTTCGATTTCCCGCGCCAGGTCGATCTTGCTGTGCCAGATTTCCAGCGGCGATAGCTTGGCGAGAATGCCCATTCGCCTCCGGTAAGCCTGCGCGGTCTCCGCCGCGATCGCCCGCGCCCGCTTCTTGGAAAGCTTCGTTGCCAGCGCGGCAACCGCGACGCTTGCGACCAACCGCTTGAGGTCCACCGTGAAGTCGATCCCCGCCAGCGTCTCGTCGAAATCATTGATGTCGAATACGAGGTTCTCCTCCGGGGTCGCGAATGCGCCGAAGTTCATCAGATGGCAGTCGCCGCAAGCCTGGACGGAAATGCCGGCGCGCGCTTGATGCTTGAGGTCCTCGGCCATCACCGCGGCGGCGCCGCGCAGGAACGCGAACGGACTGACAAGCATGCGCTCGTAGCGAACCGGTATCAGCTCCGGCACGCGGCTACGATCGCCCGCGGCCAGGATGGCGACCGGATCGCGATCGCCGGACCCGAGCAGCTCGGCGTGCCGCTCGCGCGGTACCTTTGTGCGCAAGCGCTTGCCGTGCGCATAACGCTCGGCGAGCGGGCCCCAAGGGGTCTGGGTCATCTGGCCTGCGACGTAAAGCATTTGAAGCGTCGAACCGGGCTCGCCGCTGCATGTGCGCTCGAGCGGCGCCAACGGGATTTCCCAATGGCGGATATTACGCGAGGAGCCGCCCCGGTTCCTAGTCTGCAGATGCGTCCAGCCGTGATGCCCGGCCTGCCAGTCCTTAAACGAGCCTGGACCGTTTCTGATTTTGTGTTGGCGGCTGTGCCGGGTTGCGGCGACAGCTCCTGCTTCCTGAAGCACGTGATGGCTTGCGCGGGCGGCAGACGGCGGCTGCAGGGAAGACGCGCCTGCCTTTGTCGCTGGATTCGGGCAATGATACTCTCCCCCGTCGGCCGACGCGGGAGCGGATCATGCGCATATTGAGGGTCCTTATCCGGATTGCCGCGTTGTTCGCCCTCACAGCCCCTGCCGCGGCCGCGAGCCGAGCCGACTGGGACGCTTGCAAGGGGGACGATCCGGATCGCAGCATCGCCGCCTGCACGCGCATCATCCAAGGCCGCGGCGAAACTGCGAAAAATTCCGCCATCGCCCACCATGAGCGGGGGCTCGCGTACAGGAGCAAGGGCGACTTCGACCGCGCCATCGCCGACTTGAGCGAGGCGGTCCGGCTCGATCCCAAATACGCCGAGGGCTACTACGGACGAGGCCTCGCCTACGGGAACAAGGACGATCTCGACCGCGCCATCGCCGACTTGAGCGAGGCGATCCGGCTCGCTCCCGAGCTCGAAGCCGCCCATCCGGAAACGATCATTCGCCGCCTTGCGCACTACAATCGCGGCCGCGCGTACGATAGCAAGGGCGACTTCGACCACGCCATCGCCGACTTCAGCGAGGCGATCCGACTCGATCCCAAGTACGCCGAGGCCTACTATAATGCGCGTACGGGAACAAGGGCGATCTGGACCGCGCCATCGCCGACTTGAGCGAGGTGATCCGACTCGCTCCCGAGGTCGCAGACGCCCGCCAGGACCGGGCCCAGTTCTACCAGATGCAAGGGGACTACGAGCGCGCCATCGCCGACTTGAACGAGGCGATCCGGCTCGATCCCAAGTCTGCAGTCGCCTACAACAACCGGGGCAGCGCGTACGCCTTCCAGGGCGATATCGACCGCGCCATCGCCGACTTCAGCGAGGCGATCCGACTCGATCCCAAGTCCGCCGACGCCTACTACAACCGGGGCCTCGCCTATCTCTACAGCGGCGATCTGGCCAAGGCTTTGGCCGATGTCAGCGAGGCGAGCGAGCTGGATCCGCAGGATGCGTATAAGGCGCTGTGGGCCGATATCCTCGCGCAGCGCAACAATGCCGCGAGCCGTCTATCGCAGGCGAGCGCGCAAATCGACATGACTCCATGGCCCGGGCCGATTATCCGCATGTTCCTCGGTCGGATGCCTCCGGAAGCCGTGCTCGCCGCCGCCGATGACCCGGACGCCAAGAAAAAGAAGAGCCAGGTCTGCGATGCCAATTTCTACAGCGGCGAATTGGCGCTGCGGCTCAATGCGAAGGACGAGGCGGTGCGCCTGTTCCGGCTGGCGGCGAGCGGCTGCGCGAGAGACGTCAACGAATGGTTCGCCGCCAATGCGGAGCTCAAGGCGCTGGGCGCGGCGCCTTGAACGAGCCAGCGCCGCTACGCCGTCAGCACCTCGAGCACGTGGCCGTTCGGATCTCGGAAATAAAAACCGCGTCCGCCACGACGGTGATTGATCTTCATGTCCTCAAGCGAGCCGGGTCCGCTGCCATAAGCAATGCCCTCGGCGCGGACTCGGTCGAAGATGCCGTCAAACTCTGCTTCATCGACTTTGAAGGCGTAGTGGTGACTCTCGAACTTCGTATCATTGTCGAAATCGAGGGTCAGCGTGTCGTTGACCCGCAACGGCGCGAAGTGCGAGAGCGCACCTTCATAGCGCAAACCCAGGATCCGGGCGAGGAAGCGCGCCGATGCTTCCTTGTCATGCGCCGGGACGATCGTATGGTCGAGCACAATTGCCATCGGCACCTCCTTGCGGGTGACTCCGTCATTGCGTCTGAGATAGGACGCTGCGTCGCCGATTTTAAGGCCCGCGAGCTCGGCGTTTGCCTTCAGGCCGCACCGCCGATGACCGAGCAAGTCAAATGGTAGTGGATCGTAATCGTCGTCACTTGATCGCCGGCATGACGATCGACAAACCCCAGAAAGGATGAGAGCAGTTTGCGCTCATCCTCGGGCGTCGCAGCGCGGACCTTGGCGGTGACGGCCTCGGACGCGCCACGGCTGAGCTGAAGCGTGCCCTTGAACTTCTTGTGCTTCCACCGGGCGGCGTGCTGGCTCTTGCGCCCAACCCGGACGTAGGTTCCGCGGCCGCCTTTCCGGATCGCGGCCTCTTTGGCGACGAGAGTTCCATAAAGGCGTGCCCGTGCGCGTGGAACGATCTCGACGATTTTCATGAGCGCCCCCTGCCTCGCTTGCCTGTGGGCAAATATACAACGACCGCCCCCCGCAACACTACCCGGGAACGGTGCAGGACGGGCCGGCGAGGCCAAGCGAGCATCGCCGCAGTGCCGCCCCATTCCGACGGTTTCGTTGTCGCATGGGCGGGCGTTGGGACGTCGCTCTTGCGCGGTTTTGCTGGATTTCGTGCACGGTTGGCGCCGTCGTCCTGCCGACGCCGACCGCACGCACGCAGGACGGTGCGTTGACCGCTTGTCGGTTCGAGGTCGCCGGCACAGGAAAGGTTCGTGCGATCACCGACGGGCGCAGTTTCATCTTGGAGGACGGACGCGAGATTCGCCTCGCCGCCATTGAAGTTCCGCTCGCGCCCGCCGCCGCCGAATCCGGGCCGCGGGCCGAGGCTGGTCTTGCGGCCCGCGCGGCACTCGAATCGATGCTCGCGAGTCAAAGCGTCGAGTTGCGCCAAAACGCTGCCGGCGCCGATCGTTACGGCCGCACGCTCGCCATGGTCTACGTCATGCGCGACGGCGCTCAGCAATCGGCCGCGCACGAGATGCTGGCGAGAGGATTCGCACGGGTTGCGGCCCATGTCGGCGATCGGCCTTGTGCCGAGGAGCTTCTGGCCCAGGAACGAGGGGCGCGCCGCGCCAAGCTTGGCCTGTGGAGTGAACCGTATTATGTCATCGCGGCGGCCGAGAACGGGGCGCAGCTTGCGGCCGAGCGCGGCCGTTTCACCGTGGCGGAGGGGAACGTGTTGTCGGTCCGCGAGAGTGCAGGCACGATCTACCTGAATTTCGGCCGGCGATGGTCGCAGGCGCTGACCGTCACGATCTCGAAGCGCGATGAGCGCGTCTTCGCTGCCGCCGGCGTAGAGCCGAAGAAGCTCGAAAACCGCCGCGTCCGGGTGCGCGGATGGGTCGAGGAGCGCAACGGCCCGCGCATCGAGGCCACCCGCCCGGAGCAAATCGAGATCGCCGAGCGCAACTGACGGAACTCGAAGAACGCCATCGTGGACGCGGCAGTGAGACATCCCAGCGTTCTCGGCGCCAGACGGCTGGCGCCGGCCGGCGCCGCTGCCGCGTTCGCTCTCCTGCTCGCGGGCTGCAGCTCGTCGCTGCTCACGATGGGCGCGCCGCCGGGCTCGCTGCCCGAGGCGCCGCGGCAGGCCCAGCAGCAACCGCAGGCCCCAACCTCGCGCGAGCATCCGCGCATTCTCGCCGCCTATAACGGCGCCTACGACGATCCCAAGCTCGAGGGGCTGCTCAACCAGACGGTGGCAAAGCTGGTGGCGGCATCCGAGCGGCCCGACGTGCATTATCGCATCACCATCCTCAATTCGCCGGCGGTCAACGCCTTCGCGCTGCCGAGCGGGCAGCTCTACGTGACGCGCGGACTGATCGTGCTGGCCAACGACACGTCCGAGCTCGGCTCGGTGCTCTCGCACGAAATGTCGCACGTGATCGCGCGTCATGCCGCCATCCGCGAGGACCAGGAACGCCAAGTGGCGCTGGTGAGCCGCGTCGTGCAGGATGTGCTGAGCGATCCGGAAACGGGAGCGCTGGCGCTGGCGAAATCGAAGATCGCGCTCGCAAGCTTCTCGCGCGCGCAGGAATTCGAGGCGGACGGGATCGGCGTCGGCATTGCCGCGCGCGCAGGCTACGATCCTTACGGCGCCGCGCGCTTCCTCACTTCGATGGGACGCAACGCCGAGCTGAAATCCAACCCCAGCCAATCGCACATCGACCCGCGCGCGCCCGATTTCCTCTCCTCCCATCCCGCGACGCCGGAGCGCATCAGGAATGCGCAGGCGAGCGCCCGCCAGTTCAACGCGCCGGGCGCCGGCGAACGCGACAAGGCGGCCTATCTCGCCAGCGTCGACGGCATGGTCTACGGCGAGGATCCGAGCGAAGGCTTCGTGCGCGGCCGCCGCTTCCTGCATCCAAGGCTCGGCTTCACCTTCCTGGCACCGGAGGGATTCGTGCTCGACAACACCGCGCAGGCGGTTCTCGGCGTCAAGGAGGGCGGCGGCCAAGCCTTGCGGCTCGATGTCGTGCGCGTGCCCGCGGAACAGACGCTCGCGGATTACCTCAACTCCGGCTGGATCGAGAACATCGACCCCAAATCCGTCGAGGAGGTCGTCGTCAACGGGCTGCCGGCCGCGACCGCAACCGCCAAGGGCGACCAGTGGGTGTTTCGGCTCTATGCGGTGCGGTTCGGCAGCGACGTCTATCGCTTCATCTTCGCCTCCAAGCGCACGACCGCGGAGGTCGATCGCGCCTTTCGCGAATCGGTCGGCACCTTCCGTCGGATGACGCTGGCGGAAAGCCAGGCGGCAAAGCCGCTGCACATCAAGATCGTGACCGTCGCATCCGGTGACACGGTCGAGCGCTTGGCGGGCCGCATGGCGGTCCCTGACCGGCCGGTCGAGCGCTTTCGCGTCCTCAACGGGCTTGGTCCCAACGATCGCGCGAACCCCGGCGACCACGTCAAGGTCGTGGTCGAGTGAGCGATATCACCAATTAAGGCCCGCAAGCACGCAAATCCGCTTGCGTCTCACATTTTCCCTTCCCAGAAAAGAATATTCACCAAAATTACGTCGGCCGGTGTGGGGCGGTGCCGCCGCTCGAGACGTTTCATGGCCGGACGCGAGCGCCTCCGCGGCCTGCGGCGGAACGCAACCTGCGGCTGCGGGAAACCATCGGCGGCGCAGTTTCATTGTTTCCGGATTGTTATTTACAATGGCTTTCGCAACTCCAACGTGTCGGCGGTGCGAGTGAGCATCCAAAATTCTTTTGACGGCCCCCAGGTTGTGAGCCAGTCGCCAAGCTCCCCGGTCCTTGCATGGCGTCTGCGCTCGCACGTTGCGAGGTGAACGCATGAACATCGGTTTCGTCGGGCTGGGCGCCATGGGCGCCGGCATTGTCCCGCGGCTCATGGCCGCGGGCCACGCGGTCACGGGCTGGAACCGGAGCAAGCAGAAGGCCGAGCCGTTGATTGCCGCCGGCATGCGCCTGGCGCCGACGCCGCGCGCGGTCGCCGCGGCCTCCGACGTTGTGTTCTCGATCGTGACCGACGCGGCGGCGGTGCGAGCGGTTGCGCTCGGCGGCGACGGCATCATCGCCGGCCTGAAGAAAGGCGGCATCTATGTCGATATGAGCACGATCGCGCCGGACGCGAGCCGCGCGATCTCCGCCGAATTCGCCAAGCAAGGCGTGGCCATGCTCGACGCGCCGATTTCGGGCAGTCCGGTCACGCTGGCGCAGGGCAACGCCGCGGTCATGGTGGGCGGCGACAAGGCGGCCTTCGAGCGCATCGAACCGGTTTTGCGCGCCATCGGGCCGAAGGTGACCTATATCGGCGCCAGCGGTCTCGCGGTGCAGATGAAGATCGCCGTCAATCTCCTGCTCATGGTGGAAGTCATCGCCTTCGGCGAGGCCGTCGCGCTCGCGGAAAAAGGCGGGGTCGTGCGCGAGATTGCGGTCGACGCGATCCTCAAGAGCGTCGCCGCCTCGCCAGTGCTGGCCTATCGCGGGCCGTTCATCCTGGCCGGGAAGATGCCCGCCATCCCGCTCGCCGACGTCACGCTGCAGCAGAAGGACATGCTGCTGGCGCTTGAGCTCGGCCGCAAGCTCGGCAGCCCGGTGCCGCTGGCGGCGGCCGCAAACGAAATGATGAATGCCTGCCGCGGCTTGGGGCTCGATCATCGCGATTTCGTCACCGCGCACGACGTCTATCGCCGCCTGGGGGGACAGACGTAATGCGCCGCCACAATCAAACCGACACGGGCCTCATTGGCGTCCACGAATGGTGAAGCGAGCCATGCGAAAGACCAAACGAAAAATCACCCGCGCACGCGCGGCCGCAAAGCCTGCGAAGAAAATGTATCGCACCAATATGCGCGACGTGCCGAAGGTCGCCGGCCTCAAGCGCAAGGACGGCTGGGTCGACATGCAGGTGCAGTTCCTGATCGACAAGGCATCCGCCGGCGCCGATCATGTCATCGGTTGGACCGTGCTCAAGCCGGGAGCGCGCCACGAGCGGCACCGCCATCACAATTGCGACGAGTTCTTCATCGTGCTCCAGGGTCACGGCCATATCTATACCGACCACGGCCAGGCCCCGTCGGGCGAAGGCGACGTCGTCTATTCGCCGCGCAAGTGCTGGCACGGCTTCAATAACACTTCGAACGAGGACGTCGTGCTGGTGTGGGGCTGGATGGGTGCCGGCTCGATCGAGGCCTCCGGCTACGAAGTGGCTCCGGACGATCATTGATGTTTCGGCGCGTCGCTTGGCCCAGATGATGGAGATGGGGTCATGAATCTCTGGGAGGACGCGCGCGTTGCGCGCGGTATGCGGGCGCAGCTCGCGCTGCGGCGCCAACGTCTCGACGCCGGCGACGCGCCGTTGGGCTGGAAGGTCGGCTTCGCCGCGCCGGCGATGCTCAAGCGCCTCAACATCACCGGGCCGCTGGTGGGATTCTTGACGCGCGCTGCTCGGGTTCAATCGGGAGGGAGCGTATCGCTTGCCGGCTGGGTAAAGCCCGTCGCCGAGCCTGAAATCGCCGTGCACATCGGCCGCGACGTCTCCGCCGGCGCCGACCATGCGACCGCCAAGGCCGCGATCGCCGGCATCTCGCCGGCGATCGAGCTCGTCGATCTCACCGCGCCGCCCGAGGATCCCGAGCGCATTCTCAGCGCCAACATCTATCAGCGCCACGTGGTGTTGGATGGCGGCGGACCGGCGCGCGCCGGCAGCGCGTCCGACGGCCTCACTTGCCGCGTTATTCGGCGCGCCAGCGAGTTCGCACGCACCAGCGATCCGCAGGCCAATACCGGGGAGTGGGTCGGCATCGTGCGCCACGTCGCCGACGTGCTCGCGGCCTTCGGCGAGCAGCTGCGCAGCGGAGAAATCATCATCACCGGGTCGGTGGTGCCGCCGCTCACGATCGAGCCGGGCGAGGACGCTATCGCGTTCGAGGTCGACCCGGTCGCGAGCGTCGCCGTTCGCTTTTTCGGTGAGTTCAAGACCTGAGGGCATGTGCCCGCGCGTGCGAAACATTGTCGCGGCCGGCCTGATTCTCCCGCCTGCGAGTGAGCGTTGCGCTTCTTCAATGGAGCGACTAGCGTTCCCTCGCATTGTTCCACCTTGCGAGGATTATTGACGGATATGTCGAAGCTCTGTCCCTCTCTCGTCACCCTCGTTGCAATTCTCGCTGTGGCGGTGCCGCCAGCACAGGCACAGACGCAAGCTTGGCCGCAGCAGCCGGTCCGGTTCATCATTCCGTTCGGTCCGGGCGCCGGCGCCGACATCGGCGCGCGCCTTATTCAGGACCGCCTGCAAGCACGCTGGGGCAAGCCAGTGGTGATCGAGAACCGTCCGGGCGGCGACAGCATGATCGCGATCCAGGCCGTGCTCGCCGCCAACGACGATCACACGTTCCTATGGGGCCCGAGCGGTAGCTTCCTCGTCCATCCGTATCAGTACAAGAAGCTGCCTTATGACCCGGCCGATCTCGTGCCGGTGGCGCGCTTCTCCAGCACCATTCTCGGCGTCGGCGTGCCGGCGTCGATGAAGATTGCCACGCTCGCCGATTTCGTCAAACGTGCACGCGCCGAAGCCGGCAAGTTCAATTCGGCCGCGGTTCCGGGCATCACCGAGCTGGCGTTCGACTACTTCGCGCACAATGCGAAGATCACGACGACGAAGGTTCCGTATAAGGACATCGTGCAGGCCGTGAACGACCTCGCCGAGGATCGCCTGCAGATCTATTCGGCCTCATACGCCATCCTGCGCCCGCAGCGAGAGGCCGGCAGGATAACGGTGCTGGCGCAGATGGGGCGCGAGCGGGCACCCAGCCTGCTCGACATTCCGACCGGCATCGAAGCGGGTTTCCCCGAACTGGAAATGGACGGCAATGTCGGCCTGTTCGGAAGCAGGGCCCTGTCGGCGGAATTGCGTGAGCGCATCGGCGCCGACGTGGTCGCGGCGTCCAACGACAAGGCCATCGACGACAAGCTCAATGCGACTGCGCAGACGCCGAGTCGCGGCGGAGCAAAGGAGTTCGTCGCCTCGATCGAGCGTCAGCGCGCCCAGATCGCCACCATCGCCAAGGCGCTCGGCATCCAGCCGACACGATAGCAGTAGAAAGGTGAAGCGCTGCGTCTCGCGGCCTGCCTTCGCACCACTCGTCCCCGCTAAGTAATCCTCTCGGGGGACTTCTCGTCCTCGAATACCGAAATGACCGGCGGCGTTCCGCTCAATCCCAGCTCCTGCCACCTCGCCACCACGTTCTCGTAGGCCTCCTTGGACAACTTGGTGCGCTTGGAGAAGGTCTTGATGAAGCGGTAGTCCATGCAGGCATTGATCAGGCACTTCGATCCCCACGGCCTGATCTCCGGCGGGTTCAGGCTGGGATCGAGATAGGTGCTCCAGGTCTCGCGCAGGATGTCGATCGACTGCGCCGGGCGCGAACGCGTCGCCATGGCCCAGAGCACCTGGTTGACATTGGTCGGATCGACGTCCTCGTCGACGACGATGACGTATTTTCCGAAATAGGCTCCGGCCGTGCATTGCGCGGCGAGCGCCATCACCTGCGGCGCATGGCCGGCATACATCTGCTTGATCGAGACCACGGTGATGCCCCAACCTGCGGCCTCGGGAATCGACCACACGCCCTTGATGCCGGGCACGCCGAGTTTCTGCAGGTCGGCCCAGATGCCGGCGGAACGCAAAGCCGCCCAAAACAGTCCGGCCTCATTGGCCGCTGTGTCCGCCATCAAGGCGCAAGTCAAGGTCGGATTGTCGCGGTAGCGGACGCGCTCCACCCGCATGAAGGGCGTCGCCCCGCTCGGCCGGCCGTAATAGCCGGTGAACTCGCCGAACGGTCCTTCGGCGAAGGTCTCATCCGGATAAAGGAAGCCTTCGAGCACGATCTCGGCGCGCGCCGGCAACGGCAGGCCCGTGAGCTCGCTGGTGAAGACCTCGATCGGCGCGCCACTGATGCCGGAATAATAATCGTATTCGCATTCCGTTTTCGGCAGGCTGGTCGCGGCAACCAGAAACAGCAACGGATCGATGCCATAAGCGGCGGCGATCGGCATCGGCTTGCCCATCTTCCACCACTTCTCACGATCGATCGTGGCGTCCTTGCCCGGCGACGTGTAGACGCCGACCTCGCGCGGGCCCTTGATCATCATCCGATAGGTGCCAACGTTGATGCGGCCGGTCTCCGGATCCTTGGTTACCACCGCGTCGCCGGTGCCGAGATACATCCCGCCGTCCAGCGGCCACATCCGTTGCGCGGGAAAGATGCGGATATCAATGTCGTCGCCCTCGACGATGTTCTGGTTGCAGATCGCCTGATCGGCCGAAATCTCCTTCGGCGGCATTTTCCGACCCAGCTTTTGCTGCAGAATTTGCACCGCCTTGAGCGGATGATCCACCGGCTGCTCGCCGATCATCAGGCAGAAGCGCGAGAGGTTGCATCCAATCATGTTGTAGAGCGCGCGGTGCCCGGGATGGCCCTTGATGTTCTCGAACAGGAGCGCGGGCGACTTCTCGCCGCCGACGAGATACGTGATCGTTGCCGCTTCGAGATCGGGATCGACTTCCGCGGTGATGCGCTTGAGCTCGCCGAGGGCTTCAACCTTCTCCAGCCAAGCATCGAGATCGCTCGAGTTGGCACCGCGAGCAATCGTCTTGGCCTCGGCTTTCGCGCGCTGTGGTTCGCCGCCGGCCGCGCCCACCGTGACGCTCATGTCCATACCCGTCTCCCGTCTTGTTCTGTCGCCGATCGACGGAAGTTTAGCGCGCTTTGAGGTGAGGTGGATACGGGTCGGCGTGAACGCGCGCCGGCATGGGGCCAAAGGGCGCGGCAAGAAAAAGCCCGGCGCATCGGCCGGGCGCTGCTCGCTCGTGATGCGGCGCGGCGATCAGAGGCCCGCCATGACGCTCTCGAGGCCCAAGAGATGGGCGAGCGATTTGAGCTCCCGCCGCTGGTCGTCGCTGAAGCTCATCACCAGCGGGAAGCCAGCGGATTTGAGCCCCTCGACATTGACCTTGCTCATGTCGATCGACGCCATGCGGCTGCCGCCCTGCGTCGACTTCTTGCTGTATTCCATCTTGCGCAATTCGGCCTCGACCGCCGGCCAGTAGCGCTCCTGCTCCGGCGTCAGGTTGAGCCTTTTCTTGATGCCGGCGATCTGCGAATCGTTGAGCACGACGTTGGACCGAGGCTTGGCGGGCGGCTTGGCCACTGCGGAAGCCAGCGCCACTTTGGCGGGCGCCGCAGGTGCAGCCGGCTTCGGGGTCGCCTCGACCATGACCGGAGCGTCGGCGTCGGTGGCCGCATAGGTCGGCCGCGGACTGAACAGGGTGATCCCGCTGTCGGCCGACGCCAATGCCAGCATTCGCGACACCGGCTCGACCTCGGCGTCCGCCCAATCCGCCGGGAAACGCAAATTCACGCTGTCGGATGGCGCCAGGTCGGCTGGCGCTATGTCGCCAACGGCGGCGACGATTGTGGATGATGCGACCGTGGATGATGCCGGCTGCGGCGAAAGGCCCGCCCGCGCATTAAAGCCCGCGGCCAGACCGCCCACGCCGGCCCCGCCCAGAATGGCAAGGCACGCCAGCACGCTTTTGCTGATACCCCAAGACCGCCCCCGCATGTCCCCCCGCACTACTGACCCCGCACCGAATGTGGCTTCATCTTCTTTGCAAACCGAGCGTAATTATGGCTGCGCCGGGACATTTCTTCGGCGGCTTTCTCCTTGTCCAAGAGGAGGTTAGCGCCCCCTTCGCGCGGCCGGCAGGCATAACAAAGCCCGGCGTCGCCGCCGGGCTTTTGGGTTTGCTCTGGAGAGCGGGCGAGCGCTTATGCCGCCTCTTCCTCCACTACCACGTCTTCGTCCTCACCCTCGCCCTCCGCGGGCTTGGGACCGCGGCGGGGACCCTTGGCAAGCGCGGCTTCGATCTCCTTGATCGCTTCGGTCTCGGTGATGCGCTGCACCACCGAGATTTCGCGCGAGAGCCGGTCGAGCGCGGCCTCGTAGAGCTGGCGCTCCGAGTAGGACTGCTCGGGCTGGGTCTCCGAACGGTAAAGGTCGCGCACCACCTCGGCGATCGCAACGATGTCGCCAGAGTTGATCTTGGCTTCGTATTCCTGCGCGCGGCGCGACCACATGGTGCGCTTGATGCGGGCGCGACCCTTCAACGTTTCCAGCGCGCGCCTGACCAGCGGCGGCTCGGCGAGCTTGCGCATGCCGACGGAAGCGATCTTCGCGGTCGGAACCCGCAACGTCATCTTGTCCTTGACGAAGTTGATGACGAAGAGCTCGAGCTTGGCGCCCGCGACCTCCTGTTCCTCGATCGCGAGAATCTGGCCCACGCCGTGGGACGGATAAACGATGAACTCGTTGGTCCTGAAGCCCTGACGCTGGGTCGTCTTCTTGCTGGTCATTCCGGGGGAAACTCCTTCATCCGGCTTGCGCCGGACGGGTGTCTTGGCCACGGGGGCCCCACGGCGCGTCGCCGCGCGGGGAGATGCCCTCCGGCGGACGCCCGCTGAGGTTTTCTTCGTCCGCCGGCTCATGGCGGTGGTTCTCTTCGACCGATGGCGCGTTTTTCCTGCCACGGCTTTTTGCGTGGGTCTCACGTCCCTGGTTGAGGTTCCTCGGAAACGACCCGAAAAATAATGCTCCCCACCGGGGAGCGGCTCGGGTGCGATGTTTTGCTCATTTTCTAACTATATAGCACATTTTCCGCCAAAATCAAAGCCTTGCGGCGCTGCAAACTCCCGATTCCGGGCATTTTTGCATTACATTTTCGTCACGACTGGTTAACGGGGCACTTAGTCGCCGGTTCCGGGGTTGGGGGAGAATTGCGTTTCCAGCTTGTTGGACACGTCCTCCCAGGCCTTGGCGTCGGCCGGAGGCTCCTTCTTCTGCGTGATATTGGGCCAGACTTTCGCAAAATCAGCGTTGAGCTTCAGGAGGTTCTCCAGCCCCGGCTCGGTATCCGGCTTGATCGCGTCGACCGGGCATTCCGGTTCGCAGACGCCGCAATCGATGCATTCGTCGGGATGGATGACGAGCATGTTCTCGCCCTCGTAGAAGCAATCCACCGGGCACACCTCGACGCAGTCCATGTATTTGCACTTAATGCAACTTTCGACGACGACGTAAGTCATTTCCGAACTCTCCGGGCGCGCGCTGACTAGCGCATGGGCTCCTGGCAAGCAAGAGTTGGCATCTTGCGGACCGGTTTGCCAGCCGGCCAGACCTACCGCGGCGCCCTAGGGGTCGTCCTCGCCGCGCTTGCGCCCCGCCGCAGAACCCGGCGAGGGCTCGAGCGTCTCGCACAGCGCGCGGGCCTCATCCGCCGAGCCGCGGCGCTCGGCAAAGGCCACGACTTTGAGTACGCGGACCGCGCGGTCGAGCGCGACCGTCACCACGTCGCCGGGCCGCACCGCGCGGCTTGGCGCATCAACGCGGCGGCCGTTGATGCGCACGTGACCGGAGGCGGCGAGATCCGCCGCCGCCGCGCGCGTGCGCACCACCCGCGCGTGCCAAAGCCATTTGTCGATCCGCTGCCGGTCCAAGCCGGGCGTCCCTCAGCGCGGCTCCTTCGTGTTCGCCTCAAGCTGCTCTTTGAGCGCAGCAAGCTTGGCGAACGGTGAATTCGGGTCAGGCTCTCGATCGCGGCGGTCCCTGCCCTCGCCTCGACCCTTGATGTATTTCGCGCGCAGGGCCGGATCGCGATCCGGACGATCGCCGCGGGGCGTCCGCTCGGAGCGCTCGCCGCGCTGCGGCCGCTCCCCACCGCGCCGTGGTTGCTCCGTTCGCGGCGGGCGAGGAGCGCGCGGATGACGC
>Ga0137371_10002801_pt1 | contig 13890 bp, 15 predicted proteins | sample SagtaG_7_FD_104919 | JGI IMG/M metagenome (GOLD analysis project Ga0137371, IMG submission 104919) | Vadose zone soil microbial communities from Sagehorn Ranch, Mendocino, California, USA - Sage1_R_40_16 metaG | ecosystem: Environmental > Terrestrial > Soil > Vadose zone | place: USA... | reverse complement strand
TATCCAAAGGGTAAGGGTGAAACGGTGGGGTAAGAGCCCACCGCGCGTCTGGCAACAGGCGCGGCACGGCAACCCCCGGTCGGAGCAAGGCCAAATAAGCAGCGAGACCCGGCCCGGGTCGTTTGAGCTGCGGGTAGGCCGCACGAGATGGCTGGCGACAGCCATCCCAGAGAGATGACCATCTGCTCGTACCAACGAGTAAACAGAACTCGGCTTATGGTCTCACCACTTCCTCCTCTGTGACCACGAAGCCAACTCCGTATCCGCCCCACTGGGAGAACGTCGCCGACCTGCGTGTCTTCCGGACCACCGCCCAGGAGTGGGAAAAGCTCATCGTGTGGCGGACCGACATGCGCAAACGGGGATGGAAGCTGCTCAAGGTCTCGAGTGAAGAGACCGAGGAGGTCGCCATTTTCGGACGTACTAAAACCAAGGAATAGCCGAACGATGCGTCGTGCAATTGTCACGGCGGCCCTCGTCGCCGCGCTGGCCTGCGCGCCAAAGAATCCGCCGTCGACCATACCGGTGCCGGGCATTCCGCCCGCCGCACCACCACCACCAGGTCCTCCGCCGGCCCAGCCGCAAGGGCTTCGCCTGGGACCCAGCGCGTTGCGGTACATGGCGCATCAATCGCTCCACGCAGAACAAGAGCTCCAAGGTCAGACTCAAGTAATTGCTCGGGGAACCCGGCTGTTTTTTACGGCGACCGTCGTCGGCCCTGCCGATAGCCTGGGGTATCGGCTGACCTTCACGATCGATTCGATCGCTCTCGATTCCGGCACGACAGTTCCGCCAACCGTGGACCTCTCGGCTGCGCGAGGCCTGGTCTACGATGGCAGGCTGACGCCGTCCGGTGTGTCCAGGCTCACGCTCGTATCCGACTCGACGCGCGCGGCTCCATTCGTACAGCTATTGGGTCTCCTGCAAACCTTCTATCCTCGCCTCCCGACAAGGGGGCTGACGACCGGCGTCGAGTGGACGGACACGACCACGACCGATGATCGAGTCGTCATCGATGTAAAACGGCAGTCGATCAATCATTCTCGTGCGGCGATATCGGAGGACCGAGCGGGAATTCGTGCGCTGCGACTCGACGTGAACTCAACGTACAGTGTCTCCGGTGCGGGGAGCCAGTTAAACCAGCCCGTGGAGGTCACGGGATCGGGAACAGGAATGGCGCATTACTTTATCACTGCCGACGGACGGTACCTGGGCGGTGAAGGGACGGATAGTTCGACGATTACGGTCAAGTTTCCCTACCAATCCGCTGTTATCCCTGCGACTCGGATCCTCCGCTTTACGACAATCCTGTTGCCGTGACGGGCTCCTTGACGGTTGCGCCCCTGGCCGTCACGCTGCTGTTAAGCGCCACAAGCCTAACCGCCCAACAAGTTTTTCCCAACCGCGCCACCGCCTACCTCTTTCCCACCGACGTCCGGGACGCTCGCGCCATCTGGGTCAACCCAGCGGGGCTCGGCGTCCAGCGCGAAGCGTCGACCTACGCGGAAGTCGCCGTCGGAGATCCCGGCGCACACGGCCGGTTGCGGCAGGTTAACGCGGGCTTCAATGCGCGTGGGCTGTCATTCGGCTATCAGCGCGACATGCTGGACGATGGCCAGCGAAGTCACACCTACCGTTTTGGTCTGGCGGGCGGCTCCAGTGGGCTGGCGGTGGGTTTCGACGTCACGCATTACCGCGGCGATGGCGCCAAGGCCACGGGATGGGACTTCGGCGCAACGTACGTGGTTTACACCGGGCTCAACCTGGGCCTGGTGATAGCCAACATCGGCCAACCGAATGTGCGAGGGCTACCACAGCGGCTCACGTACATCCCGGGAGCCACCTGGCATCCCAGACGCCTTCCCGCATTCGGCGTATCGACGTACGCGCGGATCACACCCGATTGGGTGGAGTGGTATGCGTTCGGCGTGACATGGCGGACGTTGGCACGCCGCCCGATGGAAATCATTGCCCGGATGGATACCGATCGTGGCTTCCGTCGGGGGGCGTTCGTGCTGGGGTTCTCGATCGGCGGCGAGAATCGCGTGGGGGCGGTCGTGTCGACGCCGGGTGACGTCTCGCGCATCGATGACGCCAGCGTGTATGGCCTGGCGACGCGGGAGCCCGCCACCCGCCGCCATTAGCGGCGCCTAGGGGCGCGCACGCTGACGCGGCTTTCTGTGTGACGGCGCTGGTGGAGGCGGACGAACCGAGCGGCGCGGACGAGCCTGTGGGGGCGGTGCAGGCGGAGGGGCCGGCGGTTCCCGATTGAGCTGCGATCTGATCTGCATCATGTCGCGGAACGACAGATTACGGTACACCGTGTCCGCGACTCCTGACGAGTGCCTTCCGTAAATCACCAACCGAAACGCCAGGCCGCCGTGGAGAATGAGGTCGATGTCACGCCGCACGCTGTCGCGCGCGTAGGAGCGCACCTCACGCGGCGTGACGACGACGGTACGACGCCGCGTGAGCAACAACAGCGTCGTGTCCTCCTCGCCGGCTGGCCGATACGCGAACAACCCAATGTCACCGGGGAGCAGCGCGCGCCGCGCGCGCAGCATGCGCGTTAGGCTGCCCGGGAGCGGCATGCGCGCCGCGATGTGCGGTGGTTTGCTGAAGACGTAGTACGCCACGGCCGCTGCGCCGCCGGCGAACGCGATGAAGAGGAGACATCCCGCCACGCTCAGGCCCACCAGAGACCGGTAGAACATCAACCGGAGCCGGCGGCGCAGCGGCACGCGCACCCGGTCCCGCGCCGCGGTCGGCATCGCCCCCACGAGTGCACGGCTGACCTCGCTGGCCATCTGAAATCGTTTGGTGCGGTTCTTCTCCATCATCCGGTCCAGCACCACGGCCATCTCTTCGGGCAGGTCGGGGCGGTGGCGGCGGATCGGCACGGGCGCCTGGGTGATCTGCTGGGCGAGAATCGACGCCGAAGACGTGCCCTCGAACGGCGGCGCGCCCGCCAGCATGTGGTAGAGCACGACGCCGAGGGAGTAGATGTCAGAGCGGCCGTCAAGCGGGTCGCCCGATGCTTGCTCGGGACTCATGTAGTCGGGTGTCCCGACGATCATCCCTTCGCTGGTGAGCTGGGTCGACCTGGGGGTCGCCGCTTGCGCCGCTTGCGCCGCCTGCGCCGCTTTGGCGATCCCGAAATCGGTCACGAGGACGTGGCCGCTTTTGTCGAGCAGGATGTTGTCCGGCTTGATGTCGCGGTGTACGATGTCGTGGCTGTGGGCGTAGGCGAGCGCGTCGGCCACTTGCCGGGCGATGCGGGCGGCGTCGCCGACGGACAGCTTCTTTTGCGTCTCGAGGAGTTGGCGCAGCGACGGACCGTCGATGCACCGCATGATGATGTAGAAGATCTCTTCCTGCCGGCCAACCTTGTAGATCGGCACGATGTGCGGATGCTCCAGGCGGGCGACGGTCTGCGCTTCGCGCATGAACCGTTCGGCGACCACCGGCGACGGCGCGAGCTCCACGTCCAGCACCTTCACCGCGACGTCGCGATTCAAGACGTTGTCGCGGGCGCGGAACACGGCGGCAAAGCCCCCCTCACCCAGCAGGGGGCCAACGGTAAATTCCTGTCCAAGCGCTCGTTGCAGGCGCTTCTGGAGGGCTCCGAGGTCCATGGCGGTGCGAAAAGCTAGGATTGCAGGGCGCGTTCTGCTAGGGACGATCGCGCTGTTTGTCGTGTGGCTGTTCGCTGTCTGGCCGCCGCCGGTGTGGTGGCGCGGTCACGAGCCGCGCTGTACCGCGATGATGCGGTTACGCTCGGACTGCCCGACGGCCGGACGGCCGGACGGCCGCCATCGTGCCCCGTCACCGATACTCGAGCGCATGATCATCATCGCGGAAGACTCGCGATTCAAAACGCATCACGGAATCGACTTGGTCGAGCTGCACGATGCGTGGGCCGCGGGTGGACGTCGCGGCGCGAGCACGATCACGCAACAGCTCGCCAAGAACCTCTATTTGTCGCCGTCGCGCTCGATCTTCCGCAAACTCAAGGAGGCGGTGACCGCCGTGCGACTCGAGCTGGCCCTCAGCAAAGACCGCATCATGGAGCTGTATGTGAATACCGCCGAGTGGGGTCCCGGCGTGTGGGGGGCGAGTGCGGCGAGCGTGGCCTACTTCGGCGTGGCGCCGGCGCGGCTCAGTGACGCGGAGGCCGCGGCGCTCGCGGCCACACTCCCGCAGCCGCGGACATCCAATCCGGCCTTTCGCCCGGCGCGCATGCTCGCGCGCCGTGATCTGATTCTGGCCCGGTATTACGGCGGCAAGACACCCGTGCCGTATATACCAGAAGACTCGATCCCCGAGGTGCCGGAGATCGAGCCCCCAATAATTCCGATAATTCCGCTGGACTCTCTGATCCGCGTGGACTCGTCAATTCACGTGGATTCTTTGGACTCCCTAATCCACAAGCCGTAGCGGCATCACCAGCGCCATGTACGAGGCCGGATCGTTCCATCCCACCGGCTCGATCGTGCTGGCGCGCTCGGGAGCCTTGAACGTGAAGCGCACTTCGTCGGTCGGCATGTACTTCAGGATCTCGAGCAGGTACATCGCGTTGAACCCGATCTCCAGCGGCTCGCCTTCGTAGGTCACCGCCAGCTCGTCCTGGGCTTCGCCGAGGTCGGGCGTCTGCACCGAGAACTTCACGTTGCCGCCGGAGAAGGCGAGCCGGATGCGGTGCGTCTGGTCGCTCGCGACCACGCTCATGCGGCGCAGGGCCGCGGCCATGGCCGCCTTGTCGACCGTCGCCTGCTTGTCGTTCTCGCGCGGGATTACCTGCTCGTAGTTGGGATACGGTCCCTCGATCAGGCGGGAGAACACCAGCGTGCCGCCGGCGCGGAAGCCGATGTGGTTATCGCTCTTGGCGAGCTCGATTTCGGCGTCGCCCGGGTACAGCCGGCGGATCTGCTCGAGCGCCTTGGGGGGGACGATGAGGTCGGCGGTGGAGCCACCGGTCGCGGGGACGTCCATCTTGGCCAGGCGGTGGCCGTTCGTCGCCACCATGCGCATGCGGTCGGGCCGCAGCTCCCACAGCACACCGTTCAGGATCGGCCGGCTTTCCTCGGTCGATGCGGCGAATGACACGTGACCGACGAGCTTGTGGACCACGCCGGCCGCCGCTTTCCACGCCTTCTCGAACTTCACGGCCGGGAACGACGGAAACTCCTCGCGCGGCAGGCCCAGGAGCTTGAACTTGGATCGCCCCGACTCGATCGCGACGCGGGCTTCGCCGGCGGCCGTGACGCGCACCGGGCCCGACGGCAGCTCGCGCGCAATGTCCACGAGCTTCTTGGCCGGCAGCGTCACGGCACCATCGGCATCGACTTCTGCGGGCACGGTCGTGCTCACCGCGATGTCGAGGTCCGTGCCCGACAGTCGCAGGCCGCCACTCTGCTTCGATGCCTCGACGAGGACGTTGGCCAGAACCGGCAACGTCGTTTTGGCGGGAATGGCTGCCGCCACCGCCGCGAGGCCTTCCTGCAGTTGTTCTCGAGTGATCGTGAACTTCACGCCGCCAACGTCTCCGGAAATGGGGAAAGTCTTTACTACTTCTCTTCTATATAGAAATACTAGTAGTAGTAGTAGACATCGGGGATATGTGGGCGATGTCGTTAAAGCGCAACTGGTGCATCACCTGCATCGAGTCACCTGATGTTGGCGCACTGTTGGCACTGTTGGCGCTTTGCGGATAGTCGTCGCGGTTTCCCCACTACCCCACATCCCGCGCCGTTTTCCCCAACTGCGCATTGTTTACAGTGCGGACAATTCCTGCCGCGCCATTTCCACGCGTTCCTTGAACGTCCGGTCGCGCATCATTTGCCGCTCCACCTTGTCCACGCTGTGAATGACGGTGGAGTGATCGCGGCCGCCGAATGCCTGCCCAATCTCGACGAGCTGCATCTGAAGCATGTCGCGCGCCAAATACATGGCCACCTGGCGCGGAACGGTGAGCGTCTTGGTGCGCGCCTTGGAGCGCAGGCCCTCGGGCGTCACGCCCCAGCGGCGTGCGACGACTTCCTGCACGCGGTCGATGCTGGGTGCCGAGCCGCTGCTGCCGTAGCCGGAGCCTTCCTCGCCCTGGCGGATCTTGTCCGACAGCGCCTCGCGGGCCAGCTCGATCGTCACCTCGCGGTTCTTGAGCGACGCGAACAGCAGCAGCTTGATGATGCAGCCCTCGAGCTCGCGCACGCTGGAGCGGATGTGCTCCGCGATGAAGCGCAGCACGTCGTCCGGAATCGTGAGCTCGAGATGATCCTGCTCGGCCTTCTTGCGCAGGATCGCGATGCGGTGCTCGAGATCGGGATGCCCGATGTCGGCCACCATGCCCCACTCGAAGCGCGAAATCAGCCGGTCTTCGAGTCCGGGGATCTCTTTGGGTGGGCGGTCCGAGGTCAGCACGATCTGCTTGTGCGCCTCGAACAGCGCGTTGAAGGTGTGGAAGAACTCCTCCTGCGTCATTTCCTTGCCTTCCAGGAAATGCACGTCGTCCACCAGGAGCAGATCCACGTCGTTGCGGTAGCGCCGCCGGAACTCCGACATCGTGCGCGCGTGAATCGACTCGATCACGTCGTTGATGAACTGTTCCGCGCCGAAATACTGCAGCCGCGTCTCGGGGTTTTTCTCCAGCACCGCGTGCGCGATCGCCTGCATCAGGTGCGTCTTGCCGAGCCCTGTGGCGCCGTAGATGAAGAGCGGGTTGTACGTCTTGCCCGGCGCCTCCGCGACGGCGTGCGCCGCCGCGGCGGCGAGCTCGTTCGACTTGCCGATGACGAACGTCTGAAACGTGTAGCGCTCGTTGAGCGGCGTCGTCGCGACGGATGAGGCGGTGGCGACACCCCCGCCCGTGCTCTCGCGCGGGGCGACGAAGAAATCCATTTGCGGGCGGCGTTGCCGATCTTCCTGCACGCGAAAGACGATCGTCGTCGGCCGGCCGAGCACGCGCTCCGCGACGCGCGCGAGCAGCGACGCGTGCTTCGACTCATTCCATTCGGCTGCGAATTGATCGGGCGCACCGAGAATCAGACGGCCCTCATCCAGCGCGATAGGCTCGGATGGCTCGAGCCATGTGCGCACCGTCGCCTCGGGAAGTTCACGTCGAGCTTCGTCGAGGAGACGCTTCCAAGCTTCGTTTACCGATTGCTCCATTACGTTTTTTGAGATTTTGGAAGGGCGTCCAGCAAGGGCGGCCCGAAAGTACGGGCCCCATGTGGAAAAGTCAACCTTGACCATCGCGTGACGAGCCGGGTAACTTTCCCGGCCTTACTCGAGGAATTTATGGGTCCGACATATCGGCCGAGAAATCGGCGACGTATCAATAAGCATGGATTTCGCGCGCGGATGAAAACCGTTTGGGGCCGTGCCACGCTGTCCCGCCGGCGCAAGAAGGGCCGCAAGCAACTCGTCGTCCGTATTCCATCCAAACACCGGAGCCGGTAAACGCGCGAGCGGTACCCGCGCCGCGTACGCATCACGCGCGGCTCGGAGCTCACCGCCTGCTGGGAAGCGGGCGTGGGTCGCCGCCGTCGCACCCCGCATCTCGATCTGGCCTGGCGTCACAGTGATTCGGGTCACGCGCGTCTCGGACTCATCGTCCCGCGTCATCAATCCTCCGCGGCGCATCGCAATCGCCTGCGGCGGCGGCTGCGTGAGATCCTGCGGCGCGACGTGCTGCGAACTCTTCCCGCCGTCGATCTCGTGATTCGCGCGAAGCGCTCCGCCTATACCGCCTCGTTTGCAGTGCTGCGCGCCGAATTGACGGGAGCAGTGGAGACCCTGACGTGACGCTGCAACGATTGCCGCGCCTTGCCGTAATGGCACTGATCCGCGGTTACCAGCTGACGCTGTCGCATCTCGTGTTCACGCAGTGTCGCTTCGAGCCGTCGTGTTCGCGCTATACCTATGAAGCCGTCGAGCGGTACGGCGCGCTGAAAGGCAGCTGGCTCGGCGTGCGACGCATTCTCAAGTGTCACCCCTTTCATGCGGGCGGATATGATCCGGTGCCGTGAGCGTGGGAACTGACTGATGGAGCGACGGCTCGTACTGGCGATCGTTCTGGCGCTGCTCGTGTGGTTCGTGCCGCTCATGATCTGGCCGCCGAAGCCGGCGCCGCGACCGCCGGCCGACAGCGCCGCCGTGCGCGATTCTGCCGCGCAGGCCGCCTCACCGGAGCGCCCAACCCCCCAACCGCCGATCCGCGCATCCGCCGACACGGGCCGCCTCATCTGGGTCACCTCGCCGCTTTACCGGCTCGGCTTCAGCACTCACGGCGGCACGCTGCGGTCCGCCGAACTAGTGCAATACCAATCCTTTGCCCCCGGCGACGCGGCGCAGCCGGTGAACCTCGTTCCGCCGGGCGGCGCGTTCTTCCGCCACCGTCTGGTGCTCCCGGGTGGCGACACCATTTCACTCGACGATTGGGACTTCCACCCGACTCCTGATGCTCCCGGGATCGTGCTGTACGCGGGGCAGGGACCCAAGCCGCTGCGCCTCGACGCCGAGCGCCGCGGATCGCACGTGACGCTCGAGTATCGGTTCGTCCCCGACGAATACCGCTTCGACGTGAGCGGCTCGGTGACCGGCCTGGGAAACAGTGGGGCGGTGTTGCTGATCGACGTGTCAGAAGGACTGCGCTCGGCCGAGAAGGATTCGCTGGACGACTTCCGGCACTACGCCGTCGTCACGAAGGCGTCCAAGGCCGAGCGTACCGATTTCTCCAGGATCAAGCCCGGCCAGCGCGCGCTGTTCGATGGGCCGTTCGAGTGGGTGGGCGTCAAGTCGAAATACTTCTTCACCGCGGCGCTCGCCCTCGAGGAGGGACAGCCGACGTTTGGCGGCGCGATCGCGGTGGGCGGTCCCCGCACGGGGAAAGCGGCGACGCGGACCCAGGTCACCGTCACGATGCCGGTCCCGCCCGCGGGGACGTTCCGCTACCAGGTGTTCGCCGGGCCGCTCGACTATCACCACCTCTCGAAGCTGGGTCACGGCCTGGACGATGCGAACCCGTACGGGGGGATCTTCCGTCCGATCATCCAACCCGTCTCGGTGTTCGTCCTCAATGTTCTGCTCTGGATGCACGAGCGCTTGAACCTGGCCTATGGCTGGGTGCTGATTCTGTTCGGCATCGTCGTGCGCCTGCTGCTGTGGCCGTTGAACCAGAAGGCGATGGAGTCGGGGATCCGGATGCAGGCGGTGGCGCCGCTGCTGAAAGAAACCCAGGATAAGCACAAGAACGATCCGGAGCGGCTGCAGCGCGAGATGCTGCGGATCTACAAGGAGCACAAGGTGAATCCGTTCGGCGGCTGTCTGCCCATGCTGCTGCCGATGCCGGTGCTGCTCGCGCTCTTCTTCGTGTTCGCCAATACGATCGCGTTCCGCGGCGTGCCGTTCTTGTGGCTGCCCGACCTGTCGCGTCCCGACCCGTTCAAGATCATTCCGATCCTGATGGGGCTGTCGATGTTCGGGCTGTCCAAGGTCGGTCAGATCGGCGTGCCGCCGAATCCGCAGACCAAGATGATGGTCTACTTCATGCCGATGTTCATGACGGTGCTGTTCCTGAACTTTGCGGCGGGGTTGAACCTGTACTATGCGGCGCAAAACCTCTTCAGCATTCCGCAGCAATACCTGATCGCGAAGCGCCGCCTGCGCGAAGCGCCCGTGACGGCGGGAGGGGCTCGCGTAGTCACACCCGTCAAGACCTAGACTGCTCACAGACATCATTGTTGCGCTCGCCACGCCGCCCGGCCGCTCGGCCCTCGCCTTAATCCGCCTTTCGGGCCGCGACGCCTTTCCCCTCGCCGCCCGCTGCCTCGAACCCTTCCACCCGACACCCCCGCGCACGGTCTTCCGCGCGCGCCTACTGCATCCCGAGTCGCGCGAGCCGGTCGACGACGTGCTCGCCGCCTGTTTCCCCGCCCCGCATTCCTACAGCGGCGACGACCTGGTCGAAATTTCCACCCACGGCGGGTTGATCGTGCCGGCGGCCGCGCTCGCGGCGTTCGTGGCGGCCGGCGCCCGGCCGGCGGCGCCCGGCGAGTTCACGCGCCGCGCGGTACTGAACGGGAAGATGGACCTGCTCCAGGCGGAGGCCACGGCCGATCTCATCGATGCGGGATCGCCCGCGCAGCGCCGGCGGGCGCTGCACCAGCTCGAGCGCGGGTTGTCCGACCGGCTCGCGGCGCTGCGCAGCGAGATTCTGGAGCTCGAGGCGCTCATCGCGTACGACATCGACTTCCCGGAAGAGGATGAGGGACCGGTCTCACCTGACCGCGTGCGTCGTGCGTGGTGCGTCGTGCGTGATCGTGTAGCCGATCTATTGAAAACCGCCCCAGAAGGAGAGCGATTACGCGAAGGCGCCCTCCTGGTGATCGCCGGGCGGCCCAACGCCGGCAAGTCGTCGCTCTTCAACGCGCTGCTCGGCACGGAACGTGCGATCGTCACGGAGATTCCCGGAACGACGCGCGACGCCATCGAAGCGCATGCCGTGATCGACGGCTTCCCGTTCCGCCTCGTCGATACCGCGGGGCTGCGCGACTCGGGCGAGCGCATCGAGCGCCTCGGCATCGAGGTGAGCAAGAAGTATTTGGCCGCCGCGGACCTCGTCTTGTTCTGCGAAGAGGGGGACGGGGGACGTGTGACGGGAGACGGGGAATCATTCATAGCTACGTGTACCGCACCTGTTGTTCGGGTCCGAACGAAAGCAGACCTCTTGCCCGTCCCGGGTCCCCCGTCCCCCGTCCCCGTTTCAGTGGTGACGGGGGAGGGTCTGCCCGAGCTCCGACGTCAGCTCGCGGAAGTGGCGTTCGGCCGCTTGCTGGCACTGGGCGACGTCGAGCCTGTGGTCACCCGTGCTCGTCATCGCGCGGCGCTGCAGCGCGCGCTCGAGGAGCTGGATGGGTTTTGGTCGGCGCGCGAGACCGGAGTGGATGCCGCGGCCGCGGCGACGCATCTGCGCGCGGCCGTGGCCGCGCTCGATGATCTGATCGGGGCGATTACGCCCGAGGATGTGCTCGACCGCGTGTTCGCGGCATTCTGCGTGGGGAAGTAAGCGCCTCGATCAACGTCTGCGCCTTGGCGAGCGTCTCCTGATACTCCGCCGCCGGCTCGGAATCCCACACGATGCCGGCGCCGGCATGGAACGAAGCGGCGCCGCCCTGCACCACCATCGTCCGGATCGGGATGTTGAAGTCCATCGCGCCGGTCGTGGAAACGTAGCCGATGGCGCCGCAGTACACCCCCCGCGGCGCGCGCTCCAATTCCGCGATGATCTGCATCGCGCGGATCTTCGGCGCTCCCGTCACCGATCCGCCCGGGAACGCGGCCAGCAGCAGATCGAACGCGTCGGCGCCGTCGGCCAACACGCCCGTCACCGTCGAGACGAGATGATGCACCGTGGGATGGGACTCGAGCGCGAACAGCGTGGGCACGCGCACGGAACCGGGGCGGCAGACTTTCCCTAAATCGTTCCGCAGCAGATCCACGATCATGACGTTCTCGGCACGATCCTTCTCACTCTCGAGCAGCTCCCGGGCGAGCGCGCTGTCGCCGGCCGGTGCCGCGCCGCGGGGACGCGTCCCCTTGATGGGCCGCGCCTCCGCCGCGCGGGTCGTGGCGTCGAGCCGCAGGAAGCGCTCGGGTGAGATGCTCGTGATCGCGGCGCCCGCGAACTCGAGGTATGCACCGAACGGCGCGGGATTGCGGGTGCGCAACCGCCGGTGGAGTGCCAACGGAGAGCCGCTGAAGGGCGCGTGAAAGCGCTGTGACAAATTGACCTGATAGACGTCGCCGGCGGCGATGTAGTCACGGATGCGCGTGACCGCCGCCTCGAATTCGGTGCTGGCAAAGTTCGACTGGGGCGGCGCCGGTCGGGGCGCCGGGTGATCGGGGATCGCCGGCGCCGGCGCGGTGAGCCGCTCGCGCACCCACGCCGCGCGCACCCGGGCGCGCTCGTCGGCGCTGCCGCGACCACCTGCTCCTCCCCCCGTCCCCGTCGAGATCAGCCACGCCTTGTCCTCGAGGTGATCCCACGCGATCACCCAGTCATACAGGGCGAGCGCCACGTCCGGGATGCGCGGCGTAAACCGGTCGGCGGGCGGGCGCGCGACGCGCTCCAGCTCCGCGCCCCAATCGTAGCCCAGGTAGCCCGCAATCCCGCCCTGGAATGGCGGCAAGGCCGGCAGGGGCGCACGCCGCTCCCCCCGCAGCAGCTCGCGCGCGGCTTCCGGCGTCCGCGCGAGCGCGACCGGGTCGGCCGCCAGAAACGAAAACCGGCTCAGCGTTCCCTGAGCCGAGCTGTCGAGGAAAAAGAGGTGGGGGAGCCCGCTGAAGCGGACACAGGTGCCGAACGGGTCTGGAGCGGGGACGAGGGGTAACGCGAGCGTCACGGTCCCACGAATTTCTTGGTCGTGCCGCGCAACGAACTCGCGCCGGCTGGTGGCCGCCACAACGCCGTCTGCTCGATCAGCTTCGCCAGCTCCACATCGCTCGCCGTGACGCCGCCCGCGCTGTGTGTCCACAGCTTCACCTGCACCTTGCCCCAGCTCACCGCAAGGTCAGGATGGTGGTCCGCGGCCTCGGCAAAGAACCCGATCGCGTTGACGAGCATCAGCGTGGTCGGCCAGCCGTCGGTTTGATAGTCGCGCACAATCGCAGCGCCGTCGAGGCGCCAGCCCGGTAAATCTTTCAGACGGTCGCTGATCTCGGAGGGCGAGAGTTTAGTCGAGGGTTTCACGGTAGCTCGCTGATTGGCCGAAGTTTTCCTCCACCTCGACCTCGATGGTCTTGAGATGGAGGGAGCCGAGCTCGGCGCGCACGCGGCCCGCGAGATACTGCGCCAGCATCTCGACGGTCGTATTGGGGATCGGCAGGATCACGCAGTCCCCTGCGGGAAAGACATAGCGGGGCTCACCGGCGAACGCCACACGGACACTGCCGTTCTCTTCGGAGATGGCGAGCTTGGGGTTGTCGCGCGGCAGCAGGACGCGGTGATCGAGCTCCGCCGTAAGCCCGCGCATCACCTTCTTCACCGCGGAGAAGTCCACGACGAACCAGCTGCTGTCCTCGAGGCCGCCTTCGACCACGAGGCTGGCCCGATAGTTGTGGCCGTGGAGTTTTTCGCAGCGATGACCGGCGAACGTGATGAAATGCGCGGCCGCGAAGACCAGGTCTTCCTTCGTTATCGCTACCTTGAATTCCCCGCGGGTTCCCATACTGCGCGTAATCTACTCGGGGGGAGTAGCCTCGCCGGTCGCCACCCGCCACACCTCGTCCGCCAACCATTCCAGCCGCTGCTGGGCATAATCGAGCTCCGCCGGGGTCATGCTCTTGGACCGGCGCGCGATCTCCCGCGCGTGGCTGAGGAGCTCGTCCAGCACCTCCCGCAGGGGCCGATTCTGGCGGCGCTCGGGAGCGGCCGGGGGAGAGGACGGCTTCTTGCCGCGGGGGTTCACGCCGTTTGGATGCCTGAGGCCCGGTCGTCCGCCTGCCGCAGCTCTTCCACCGCTGCCCGCACCGTGGATGCGGCGCCGTGCTCGGCACAGTAGTTCTCGACCAGCCGCAGACCGAGGTAATAGCCCGAGCGCTCGGGGAGCACCTTGCCGGCCAGCAGCCGCGCGGCGGGGCTCATCCCGCCCGACAGGTACCGGAGTCGGAGGCCGAGGCCCGAGGAGTCGAGGTCGCTTGCCGAGGCGCGGCGCAGGAAGGCGTCCAGCTCACGCAGCCGGCGATACTGGCGCCGGTTGTAGCCGAAATACTCCCACGGCTCGAATCCCGGCGCGACCGCTTGTGACGCCGCAATCGCCGTTCCTTCATTGACCACCAGCTCGCGCAGGCTCGCGCGCGACCCGATTTCCCACGCGTCGTAGTAGCCGCCCC
>Ga0137371_10002796_pt1 | contig 13896 bp, 11 predicted proteins | sample SagtaG_7_FD_104919 | JGI IMG/M metagenome (GOLD analysis project Ga0137371, IMG submission 104919) | Vadose zone soil microbial communities from Sagehorn Ranch, Mendocino, California, USA - Sage1_R_40_16 metaG | ecosystem: Environmental > Terrestrial > Soil > Vadose zone | place: USA... | reverse complement strand
TTCTCGTTCGAAAACCACTTCACGGTGCCCTGAGCCAAACGACTTCCTCCTTCAAAACATGCGACGGCCCGGGCACCGAGCCGCCACTACTGATACAGCGGGCCGGAGTTTAGCTCAGATGCGTGGGAACGCAAGCTGCCCGCGACGGTAGCGCGCCGCCCGCACGGCGTTGCCGAGCAGGGCCGCGATCGTCATCGGCCCGACCCCGCCGGGAACCGGCGTGAGGAACGCGGCCTCCTCGGCCACGTCGGCTTCGACATCGCCGACAAGACCGGCCTCCGTGCGCGTGATCCCGACGTCGACAACCGTTGCTCCCTGCTTGACCATGTCTGCGGTGATGACGCCGGGCACGCCGACCGCAGCCACGAGCAGGTCGGCGTCGAGCGTGTGCCTGGTGAGGTCCTGGGTGCGCGAGTGACAGATCGTGACGGTCGCGTTGGCCTGCAAGAGCAGCAGCGCCATGGGCTTTCCCACCAGCGCGCTGCGTCCGACGACGACGGCGCGCGCGCCGGCGGTCGGGATCCGGTACTCCTCCAGGAGGTACATCACACCGAGAGGAGTTGCGGGCACGAGAGTCTGGTGACCGAGATAGAGCTGGCCCGCGTTGAACGGATGGAGGCCGTCGACGTCCTTCATCGGATCGAGCGCGCGCATCACGTGGGCTTCGTCGATCTGGTCCGGCAGCGGCGTCTGCACGAGGATGCCGTCGACGGAGTCGTCCTCGTTGAGCTCCTCCACCAGCTCGACCAGCTCTTCCTCAGTGGTCTCGGCAGGGAGGCGGTAGTCGACTGCCGCGATCCCCGCGGCGTCCGATGCCTTGTGCTTCAGACGGATGTAGACGTCTGACGCCGGATCGTCGCCGACGAGCACTGTGGCCAGCCCAACCTGCCCCAGCTCGGCGACCTCGTGCTTGATCTGCTCCCGCAGCCGCCCCGCGAGACCGGCGCCGTCCATCAGCGTCGCATTCATGCCCGCTCAGGGGATGGTGAGCTGGACGCCGCTGACGTCGAGGCCTAGCGACTCGGCGAGGCGCACGCCGAGCTCGAGATCCTCGCGGAGACGCTCGACGTCGCGCGCCTCCATCGCGCGCCCGATCCACGCACGCTCCCGCGGCCGCCACAACGCGTGCGCCGCGAACTCGGGTAGCAGACGGTTGGCGGCGTCGACGAGCTTCTGGTTCATCTTCTTCGAGAGGTTCTGCAGGAGTACGCGCTCGTAGGCCATGCCGGCGCCGTGATGGATGCCGTCATCCGTGGCAAGCCGGCCGCAGAGGTCCTCGAGCACCGTGCCGCGCGCGGAGCGGGCGATTAAACGGAACCTCGAGATGATCAGCCGCTCGTAGAAGACCTGCATCAGGAAGACCTTCTCCTCGAGCGTGTCAGCCTGGAGTGTGGTGTGCGCAAGCTTGTCGAGGTGGGGATCGCGCTCGGCGGTGCCACCTGCCTCGGTCACGAGCTTGAGCCACGCCTCGGTATGACGCGACTCGTCCTGAACCATCGTCGAGTAGTAGAGCTTCGCCTCGACGTCCGGCGCCAGGTTGAGAAGCTGCGACGCCATGTCACACGCGAGCATGTCCGCCTGAAGCTGCTGCGTCAGCACGGAGCGCCACATGTCGCGACGCCGAGCCTTGCTCTGCGGGGAGCCCTTTCCCTCCGGGATCGGCGGCAGCTCGCCCCAGGGGAGATCGCGCACCTGCCACTCCCGGCGCTTCGCGAGCTCGTAGAAACGAAGCACGTCGGCGAAGGCCTGGCGGCCTTCGTCCTTCATCTCGATCAGCTGACCTGTCGCCATCGGGAGGGCATTATCCCCCCAGGCGCCGCCTTAGCGGCGCCGCATAGGAGGCCGCGCGGGCTTCGCCCGTGGGGCCGTCTAAACCCGCGTCCTTTGAGCGGAGCCCTCAGAAGCGTCCACTCGCTGGGCCGTAAGCTTTCTCCAATGGAGTTGAAGCGCTGGCCGCGGAAGAATGACGCGAGCTCGATCGAGGCGCGCCAGAAGGCACTTGGGCTCGCCGACGGCGTGACTCGAATCGACCTGTCGCCGTTCGTGAACGCCCAGGAGATGCTGACCGGCGCCGCCGTCATCCCCGTGTCGGTGGTAGGTCCGCTCGAGATCGAGCTCGGTGCATACGAGCTCGAGGAGCCGTTCGGCCGGGTCACGGAAACGAGTCGCAAGAAGGAGCAGGTCTTCGTGCCGCTGGGTCACACGGAAGGCGGCCTGTCGGCCTCGCTCTACCGCGGCGCAAGAGCTGCAGTCGAGTCCGGCGGTTTCAGAACGTATGTGCTCGGGGACCGAATGACCAGAGCATCCTGCTTCGTCTGCAAGTCCACGGAGGAGGCAGTGCAGCTTGCGCGTTTCCTCGACGCGCATGTTGCGGAGATGCGCCGCTGGTTGGCCGAGCGGAACGAAGACTGGATCTCCACGTTCGCGCGACTCCGCGAGGTCGAAACGCACGTCATCGGTCCTATGTGTCACGTGATGTGGGCGTTCACGACGGGCGACGCGTGCGGGCCGAACATGATGACGCGGAACGCATACGCGCTGAACATGGGCTACGTGATGGAGCACGCGCCCGTGAGGCCTGAGCGCGCAATCCTCGAGGCGAACATGGGCGGCGACAAGAAACCGTCGCATCGCTACTTCGAGCGAGGCGGACACGGAAAGACGGTTCTGGTCGAGGCGATGCTCACCGAAGAGGCCGTGCGCCGTGTTCTCCGCACGACCGTCGACGACCTGCTGGAGCTCTCGTTCGCCGGGACGCACGGAGCCGTCGCGTCGGGTATGCAATCCGTTGCGTTCACGCCGGCTTCGGCGATCGCAGCGATCTTCGCGGCCACCGGCCAGGACCTCGGCATGGTCGGGACGAGCTCGATGGCCCACGGGACGGCACGCCGCGTCGACGGAGGCATTCACTGTGCACTCCGCCTGCCGGGGCTCGAGGTCGGCACCGTCGGAGGCGGGACGATGTTCCCCTATGCCCACGCGTGGCTCGAGCTGATGGACTGCGCCGGTTCCGGCAAGGTGTACCGCTTCGCGCAGATCGTGGCGGCCGCGACCATGGCGCTCGAGATCTCGGCGAGCGCCGCTATGGCGACGGCCGGCTCCGAGAACTTCTTCAAGGCGCACCACGAACGGGGCGGCCTGCGCTCCTCCTGAGGCTTGAGGCAGATGCCTCAAGTGCCGATATTCACCTCGTGCGAGGCGTTCTCGTGGCCGCGGTTCTCATCTTCGCCTTGATGCTCGTGATCAAGGACGGCCGCGCGTCGCGCAACCTCGGTCTGACCGGCAGGTGCCATGCCGTCGCGACGCCGAAAGGCCAGCACGGCCTGTGGGAGGCCTGCGTGCCCGGCAAGCTCGAGGGCGCGCCCGATCTCAGCAGGCACGGCTGCAAATCGTGGGGCCTAGTCGGCAGGAACGAATACTGGCATTGCCCTGCGGGGATCAAGAGCAGTTGACCGCGAAAAGTCCGGCTCGCTGCGCGAGCCATGACGACTTTTCGCGGACATTGCAGTCGGAGTCGCTGGTGGCCACCGCCGGCGCAGCCGGCAGTGGCGGCGACGGTTAGCGCGTGCCGATTTCCATACCGAACAGACGCGGCAGCGCAGCGCCAACACGGGCGGGTAACGGCGGGCGGCGGTTTTCTTCATCTGCGTACTCGCAGGCGAGGATCGCCGAGCGCACCAGCGCACCGCCAAGGTGCTTCAACGGCTCCGGCGGCAGCGACGCGACCTTGCGGGAGGCGAGTGGCAGCGCGGTCCATTCGTCGTCGCGTCGTTGCACGAGCGACGCGAGGATCTGGCCGCCGAGCCACGTCGGGCCGACGCCGTGGCCCGAATAGCCGAGGCCGTAATGAATCCGCTTGTCCTTCAGGGTCCCGAAGAACGGGAGATGATCGGCCGAGACGTCGATGGGACCTCCCCACGCCCGCTCGACTCGCGCCTCAGCGAGCGCAGGCAGGAGACGGCGAAGGCCGTGTTCCGCTCGCGCCGCGGTCGCATCGTCCGACGTGAAGCGCCCGTCCACACGGCCCCGAAAGCCAATCGGGCCGGAGCCGCTGCCCATCAATACGCGCCCATCGGCTGTCGTACGGAAGTAGTGGAGGAACATGCGCGCGTCGAGGACGGCTTCGCCGCCGGTCCAGCCGATCTCCGTGAGCAGCTCGGGAACGGGCTCCGTCAGAACGACGTACGAGCCGAAGTTCGTCACGTGGCGCGCGACGGGCCGCCACCCGGTCGCGGCGGCGTTGATCGCGACGACGATCTCGGGAGCGCGAACGCTGCCACGCGGCGTCGTGACGTGCCCGGCGTTGATTCCGACGGCCGGCGTGTGTTCGTACAGCTCGATGCCGGCGTCCACCACGGCACGGCGAAGGGCGTGCACGAGGCGTGTCGGCTGCACGGTCGCGCCGTCGCGGAAGTAGACGCCGCGGCGGAAGACCGGGGAGCGGATTCGGTCGGCGACGCCGTGCACATCGAGGGGCACGGCTTGCTCGCCTGCATCCACTTCGGCGGCGGCGGCGACGGCGCGATCGACGGCGTCGTCCTGGGAAGGCGAGGTCGACACCATCAGCATCCCGGACTCACGGAGCCAGACGTCCTCCCCGCGCGACTCGCAGAAAGCACGCACGGCGGGCACGATCTTATCCGCGGCTCGCGCGAGCTCCACGGCGTCGTCACGTCCGAGCAGGGGCAGCAGATCGGCGAGCGCGGCCCAGTAGCCGTGCAAGAACCCACCGTTGCGCCCGCTCGGCCCCGCGCCGCAGACCTCCGACTCCAAGAGCGCGATCCGGAGCGACGGGTCGCGCTCCTCGAGGGCGAGCGCGGTCCACAGGCCGGTGTAGCCGCCGCCGACGATGCAGACGTCGGCCGTGATGTCGCCTTCCAGGTCTGGCGCGGCTGTTGGGCGCCCAGCTTCGTCCAGCCACCAGGGCGGGAGGCGTGGGGCGACGGATGGGACGCTCACGCGGTCGAGGCTGCTCGCTCGCGGCGCATTTGAACCATGACGTTCGCGACCATCCCGATCACCGCGACTCCGAAGATTGCCGTGCCGATGACGTTCACCTGCGGAGGGGCACCGACGCGCGCCGCGCCCCAGACGAAGAGCGGGAACGTCGTACGCGGGCCGGCGTTGAAGTAGGTGACGACGAAGTCGTCGATGGAGATCGCGAAACAGAGCAGGAGCGCAGCGAGGATCGCCGGGGCGATCAACGGCAGTGTCACCCTGCGAAAGGTGACCCACTCGTTTGCGCCGAGGTCCATCGCCGCCTCCTCGAGATGGCGGTCGAACCCGATTAACCGCGCTTTGACCGTCACGACGGCGAAGCTGATGCAGAACATGACGTGAGCGATCAGGATCGTCCAGAAGCCGAAGACGACCTTGAGGTTGAGGAAGAGCGCCAGGAGCGAGGCCCCGAGGACGATCTCGGGCGACGAGAGCGGCAGGAAGATCAGCAGGTTGGTCGCGCCACGGCCGCGGAAGTCGTAACGCACGAGGGCGAGCGCGATCAGCATCCCCAGAGCCGTTGCGATCAGGCTTGCGAGCAACGCGATCTCGATCGAGAGGACCATGGCGCTGCGCAGGCCGGGCACACCGTCCCAGTTCTTCCAGTTGTCCAGGGTGAAACCCGACCAGACGTAGTTGAAGCGGCCTTTCGGATTGTTGAACGAGAACGCGATCACGACGGCAATCGGCAGCATCAGGTAGACGAAGGCGAGCAGCGAGTACACGGTCAGGACGTGGTGCTTGACGAGCGCCCACACACGTACGGGCACACCTTCCCGCGACCGAGCGACCGTCTCGACGGCGACGCTCATCGGCTGCACTCCGGCCGATGACCGGTGGAAGGGGCGTAAGGGGAAACCGGGAGGTTTCCCCTCTTGTTCTCCTCGGCCCACGCGGCGATCTCAGCGGCGCGGGGGCCGAGGCGATCCCCGAAGAACCGAGCTCGCGAGGGAAACATGGTTTCCCTCACGGGAGCGAGCCGCAGGCGAGCGACGCTCATCCTGTGAGCTTCTCCGTTCCGACCACGCGGGCGTAGAGCGCCACCATCAGGAGAATCGCCGCCATCAGGACGAACGACATCGAGGCCGCGGCCGGATAGTCGGTGAGCTCGAGGAACTTCGACTGGATCACATTTCCGATCATGTGGTTCTGTGGCGAACCGAGGAGCTGCGCATTGATGAAGTCGCCGGCGGCCGGAATGAACGTCAAAAGCGTCCCTGCGACGACGCCCGGCAGAGAGAGCGGCAGGGTGATGCGTATAAAAGCCTTCCACTTGCTCGCGTAGAGATCCTGCGCCGCCTCGATCAGGCGCTGGTCGATCTGCTCGAGCGAGACGTAGAGCGGCAGCGCCATGAAGGGGAAGAAGTTGTAGGTGATCCCTGCCACCACTGCCGTGGACGTCGCTAGCAACCGGCCGTCATGCCCGAGAATTCCGACGTCGCGCAGGACGCCGACCACCACGCCTTGATCGGCGAGGATCGTCTCCCACGCGAGCGTCCGGATCAGGTAGGTGACGAAGAAGGGAGCGACGATGAAGAGCAGGAGCAAGTTCTTCCAGCGTCCGCCGCGAAACGCGATCCAGTAGGCGAGCGGATAGCCGAGGAGAAGCGCCAGGATCGTCGCGATCCCCGCGTACTCGAGCGAGCGGACGAAGTGCCCGCTGTAGTTCCGAATCGCATCCCAGTAGTTCCCCCAGGCCCAGGTGAAGGCGTAGCCGACGTCGAAGCTCCCCGATTCGAGCGACTGGTACGCGAGGAAACCGAGTGGGATGACGAAGAAGAACCCGAGATAGAGCAACCCGGGCGCAAGCAGGAGGTAGGGCGTGAGATTCCGATGACGGTGCAGGAATCCCACGCCTACCGACTAGCCCGAGATGAGGTTTTGCCAGGCGGTGATGTACTTCTGGTTGTTCAATGCTGCCGCATCGAAGTTGTGCGCGTTGTCGAGCATCGCCTTCGTCGGGAAGATCAGCGTGTTCTTTGCGATCGAAGGGTCTTGCTTGAGCAGAACTTCCTTCGCTCCGACGACGGGACAGATGTAGTTGACGTAGTCCTCGACCGCCGCCGCGACCTTCGGGTCGTAGTAGTAGTTCATGTAGACGGAGGCGGTGTAGATGTTTCCGCCTTTCGGGATCAGCATGTTATCCGTCCAGATCCCCCCGCCCTCCTTCGGCAGGTTCCAGTGGAGATGCTTGTTGTCCGCCTCCAACTGAACCACGTCACCGGACCATGCGAAGCAAGCCTTCAGGTCGCCTTTCGCAAGCGGCCCGCTGTAGTCGTTCCCGGTGAACTGCCGGATCTGCCCGGAGTGCACGGCCTTCTGGACAACCTTGATCGCGCGGTCCCACGATGCATCGGTCACCTTCGTCGGGTCGTCGCCGTTCGCAGCCATGATCAAGGGCATCGTGTCGCCGACGCCTTCGAGGAGCGTGATCTTGCCCTTGAGCTTCGGATTCTCGAGCAGCTCGGGAACGGTCAGCACTGGATCCGTCAGCTTGTCGTTGTACGCGATCCCCGTGAGACCGGACTGCCAGGGAAGGCTGTAGTCGCGACTCGGATCCCAGTTCGGATGCTGCAGCGTCGGCTGCAGATTCTTGAAGTTCGGGATCGCGCTCTTGTCGAGCTTCTCGACCCACCCCTTCTTGATCAGGAGCGACGGGTAGCGCGAGTTGTCGGTCATCACGATGATGTCGCGGTCGATCGACTGCCCACGCGACAGCGGCCCCTGGATTTTCCCGAAGTAGGTCGCGTTGTCGTTGATGTCTTCCGTGTACTGGACTGTCGTGCCGTACTTCTTCTTGAAGGCGTCGAGCGTCGGATGGCGCTTCGTCTTCTCGTCGATGTCGATGTAGAGCGTCCAGTTCGAGAAGCGGAGCGTCTTCGCGAGCGTCTTGCTCTCGCTCGCGGACTTCGAGCTGCTGCCCCCGCAGGCTGCCAGCACACCCGGCACCGTCAGGAAGGCGCCGCCTGCTGCGGCACGACGGAGCAGGTCGCGTCTGGTCAGGACATCAGTCATTCGGATCCCTCCAGTGAGTCGACGACGAAAGTGGAGTCTGGGCTCCAGCTGAGCGTGAGTCGTTGGCCAGGCGCGGCCCCGTTCAGACCCGGCGACGCATTCTGGCGGTAGACGGTCAAGCGACCGCAATCGGTCTCGACGATGTACTGGGTTGCGACCCCGACGTATGCCTGCTCGACGACGGTGCCGGCGAGCTCGTTCCCGTGACCCTCGCCGAGCTCGATCTTCTCGGGCCTGATCCCGACGGCGACTTCCCCAGTGCGTCCCGCCAATGCAGCCGGCGGCACACGTACCACCGAACCGCTGTACAGCTGCACCGTGTCGGGACCGCTAACGGTTCCGCGAATCAGGTTCGAGACTCCCAGGAAGCCGGCGACGAAAGCCGTTGCAGGGCTCTCGTAGAGCTCGGTCGGCGTGCCGAGTTGCTCGATCCGGCCGTGATTCATGACCGCGATGCGATCGGCCATCGTCATTGCCTCTTCCTGATCGTGCGTGACGTGGATGAAGGTGATGGCTACGTCGTGTTGGATCCCTTTCAGCTCCAGTTGCATCTGCTTTCGGAGCTTGAGGTCGAGCGCGCCGAGGGGCTCGTCCAGGAGGAGCACCTTCGGCTTGTTGACCAGCGCTCGTGCGACCGCGACCCGCTGCTGCTGTCCACCCGAGAGCTGGCGGGGCTTGCGTTTGCCCATCCCCTCGAGGCCGACGAGCCGAAGGATCTCGTTGACCTGCCCCGTCAACGTCCCGCCTCGCATGCCGCGGCGCCGCAGCCCGAAGGCGACGTTCTCGAACACGGATAGATGCGGAAAGAGGGCATAGGACTGGAAGACGGTGTTGACGTCCCGCTTGTAGGACGGGAGCCCGCTCACTTCCGTGTTGCCCAGATAGATCTGCCCTTCGGTCGGCTGCTCGAAGCCGCCGATCATCCTGAGGGTCGTCGTCTTCCCGCAACCCGACGGTCCGAGCAGGGCGAAGAAGCTGCCGTGCTCGATCTCCAAACTGAGCCGGTCGACGGCCGTGACATCGTCGAAGCGCTTCATTACGTCGACGAGCCGGACATCGGCGACCTCGCTCATCAGTGGATACGGGTCCAGGCCTCGGCGAGAACGTCGCCGAGGATCGAGACGATCTGGTCGAACTCCTGCTGCCCCGCCACGAGCGGGGGTGAGATCTGGATGACCGGATCGCCCCGGTCGTCCGCGCGGCAGATGAGACCGCGCTCGAAGAGCGCCGGGGAGAGGAAGCCGCGAAGCAGCGTCTCGCACTCCTCGTCGTCGAAGGTCTGACGCGTCTCCTTGTCCTTCACGAGCTCGATGGCGTAGAAGAAGCCGGTCCCACGAACATCGCCGACGATCGGGAGGTCGAGGAGCTGCTCGAGCGTCTGGCGGAACGTGTCCCGCGTCTCTGCGACGTGCTCGACGATGCGGTCCCGCCGCATGATCTCGATGTTCTTCAGCGCAACCGCGGCCTGCACCGGATGCCCCCCGAAGGTGATCCCGTGGGAGTACATCCGCGTCCCTTCCATGAAGGGCTCCATCACCCGGTCTGAGGCGACGACCGCGCCGATTGCGGCGTACGACGAGGAGAGGCCTTTCGCGATCGTCATCAGATCGGGCCGGATGTCGTAGAGCTCCGAGCCGAACCACGCCCCGAGGCGGCCGAAGCCGGTGATGACCTCGTCGGCGCAGAGCAGGATGTCGTAGTGGTCGCACAGCTCTCGGACGCCGCGCCAGTACCCCTCCGGCGGCGTGAATGCACCGCCGGCGTTCTGCACCGGCTCGAAGATCACCATCGCAATCGTCTCCGGGCCTGCGGCCTCGATCGTCTGCTCCAGCTCGTCGAGCAAGAAGGCCGTGAACTCCGCCTCGCTCTCGTCGGGTGGACGGTGATAGCGGTTCGTGTTGCGAACGTGGTGCACCTCGGGGACGAGCGGTTCGAACGGCTCACGGATTGCAGGGATTCCGTTGATCGAGAGCGCACCCATCGTTGTCCCGTGATACGCGATGTGGTGCGAGATGGCCTTCCACCGGCGTCGCGAGGTCTGTTGAAGAGCCTCCATCGCATCGAAGTCGACCACGGCCTCGACGCGCTGCCCGGGTACACGCGCCGCGCGAAAGCGCATCTCGCCCCGTGCCGTGTAGTACTGGCGCGCGAGCTTCCACGCCGACTCCACGGCCTCGGAGCCACCTGAGACGAAGAAGAGCCTGTTCAGGTCACCCGGCGCCAGCGAGGCCACTTCGGACGCGAGCTCGATCGCCCTCGGATGTGCGTAGGACCAGTTCGTGTAGAACGGCAGCTCGCGCATTTGCGCCGCTGCGGCTTCCCCCATCTCTTCGCCGTAGCCGTACCCGATGTTGACCGAGAAGAGGCCCGCCAGTGCGTCGAGGTAGCGCTTGCCTTTCGAGTCCTCGAGGTAGCAGCCGTCGCCGCGGACGATGATCGGTACCTCTGCATCCCGGTAACCGCCCATCCTCGTGAAATGCAGCCAGAGATGGTCGCGCGCGGCGCGCTGCAGATCGAGCTGCTCAGGTGCAGTTGTCGTCAATTCGCCTCCCCAACTCGAGTGCCCCAGTCGTACAGCTGCTTGACCATCTGGAGATAAAGGAATGTCTCCGTGGAGACGACGCCGTCGAGCGCCCGCATCCGGTTCGTCAGCTCGAGGAGCTCGCGGCGGTCTGTTGCCACGACCTCGACGACGAGGTCGTACTGGCCTGCCGTGACGACGACGTAATCCGCCTCGATCCAGCTGGCGATCGCATCGGCGACGGGCTCCGGGGATCCCGCCGTCTTGACCCCGACGAGCGCCTGCTCGAAGCCGAGACCGAGGGGGTTCGTCACTCCGACGACCTGCAGGATGTCCTCGGCGCACAGCCGTGCATACCGCGCCCTGATCGTTGCCTCCGAGACGCCGAGCCGGGAAGCGATGGCCCGGAAGGACTCACGGCCGTTCGCCTGGAGCGCCTCGATGATCCCCTGGTCGAGGGCGTCGATTCGGGGCGGGGCGCTGATCGGCCCCCGACGAGGCTCGGCCATGGCCGGCTGAGCGATCGTTCTACGCAAAGCGAGGCGATTCGTACCATGCGGTGCGCATTCGGTCAACGCAAGGCCCTACTTGAACTCGCATTGCGAATGTTGGATGCTCCCCCTCGCAATCGTGCGGGGAGGAGTGAGAGTGGCGAGAACACCACTGGCTCAGCGCATCGAGGACGCCTATGCCGAGGTCGCCGAGAGCCGGACGACACGGCGCGAGCTGGTGAAACGAACGGCTGCCGTGGGAGCCGCGGTGGCGGGGGCAAGCACGATGGGCCGCTTCGCGAAGGCGGCATACGCTGCAGGTCAGCCCCAGATCGCCGTCGTCGGGGCAGGCCTCGCGGGCCTGACGTGCGCCTACCGGTTGCAGCAGGCCGGCTACTACGCCACGGTCTACGAGGCGAATCCAGAGCGAATCGGCGGCCGCTGCTGGACGATCCGTAGTTTCGCGGAGGGCCAGATCGCGGAGCACGGCGGCGAGCTGATTGACCAGGGTCACACGGCCATGCGCCAGCTGTCCCAGGAGCTCGGCTTCACGCTCGACAACCTTCTGCAAGCCCAACCGAACGGCACCGAGGACTTCTTCTACGTGAACGGCGCCAAATATCCCTACTCACAGCTCGTCGTCGACCTCAACGGCATCTACCAGAAGATGCACAAAGACGTCTCCGCCGCCAGCTACCCCACGCTCTGGAATTCGTACACTCAACGCGGGTGGGAGCTCGACCACATGTCGATCATCGACTGGCTCAACGAGACGGTTCCGGGCGGCGCGAACTCGAACCTGGGACGCGTCCTCGGCATCGCCTACAACATCGAGTACGGCGCCGAGTGCAGCGAGCAGAGCTCGCTCAACCTGCTCTACCTCCTCGGCTTCTCCGGCCAGGGCCAGTTCCGCGTCTTCGGACAGTCGAACGAGAAGTACCGCGTCAACGGCGGCAACGATCAGGTGCCGGCGGAGCTGGGAGCCCGGCTCTCAGGGCAGATCAAGCTGGATCACGTCCTGACGGTGATCAAGCAGAACAGCGGCGGGTCCTTCACCCTGACGTTCCAGAACGGGGCGACCACGCGGACCACGACCGTCGACCACGTCGTCCTCGCAATTCCGTTCTCGATGCTCCGGGGAGTCAACTACGGAAAGGCCAGCTTCGAGCCGCTGAAGGTGACGGCGATCAAAGAGCTTCCCATGGGGACGAACTCGAAGCTCCACGTGCAGTTCGACGATCGCTTTTGGTACATGGCCCACAACAACGGCAACACGTACGCGGACACGGGCTACCAGAACACCTGGGAAGTCACGCGCGCCCAGGGCGGCGATAAGGGAATCCTGGTCGATTACACCGGCGGCAAGGTGGGTGCAAGCTTTGGTTCTGGCACGCCTCAGGAGCATGCACAGCAGTTCCTCGGCCAACTCGCACCGCTGTTCCCCGACCCCCCCTCGAAGCACTGGGACGGGAAAGCCACGTCTGTCACGGTGGATTACTGGGCCGGGAATCCGTGGACGAAGGGCTCGTACTCCTACTGGAAGGTCGGGCAGTACACCAAGTTCTCCGGGATCGAGAAGGTGCGACAGGGCAACTGCCACTTCGCAGGAGAGCACACGTCCCAGGACAACCAGGGCTACCTCGAAGGCGCGGTCGAGAGCGGCCAGCGCGCCGTGGATGAGATCCTCGCGGACCTGAAGCGCGCCTAGTGGCGATCAGCGAGCACACTGCGTCCGACCGGGTCATCGCCGAGCGCGAGCGCTACGTCGCGCGCGGGGTGGCGACCACCCCACTCGTCGTCGCACGTGCGGAGGGCGCACGGGTCTGGGACGTCGACGGTCGCGAGTATGTCGACTTCGCCGGCGGGCTCGGCTGCCAGAACACCGGGCACGGCTTCGCGGCCGCCGCGATTCACGAGCAGGTCGACCGCTACCTGCACCAGTGCTTCATGGTCGGGATGTACGAGCCGTACGTCGACGTGTGCAAGCTGCTCGACGAGACTTGGCCCGGCGACCGGGAGACGAAGTCGCTGCTCGTCAACTCCGGCGCCGAAGCCGTCGAGAACGCCGTGAAGATCGCACGCACCGCGACCCGGCGCCCGGCAGTGATCGTCTTCGACCACGCGTTCCACGGCCGCACCAGTCTGACGATGGCGATGACGGCGAAGGTCGTCCCGTACAAGCAGGGCTTTGGTCCCTTCCCGGGCGAGGTCTACCGATCGGCTGCGCCGTATCCCTACCGGGGCGTGTCGTCCGACGACGCGCTCGAAGCTCTGGGCCACCTGTTCAAGCAGGACGTCGACCCGGCCGGCGTCGCCTGCATCGTGCTCGAGCCGGTCCAGGGTGAGGGCGGCTTCGTCGACATGCCCGCCGACTTTCCGCCCAGGCTGAAGAAGATCTGCGAGCAGCACGGGATCCTCTACGTGGACGACGAGGTCCAGGCCGGCGTCGGACGCACGGGGCCGGTTTGGGCGATCGAGCACTACGGCGTTGAGCCCGACCTGATCGTGTCGGGCAAGTCGCTCGGCGGCGGTCTGCCCCTCGCCGGAGTGACTGGCGGCGCGGAGCTCATCGACAGCGTCCCCGCAGGCGGTCTGGGCGGGACGTTCGGCGGCAATCCCCTCGCCTGCGTGGCGGCGATCGAAGTGCTCCGCGAGGTGAAGAGCGACGCTTTCCGGAAGCGCGCCGAAGAGCTCGGCGTTGTGATCCGCTCGCGCCTCGAGCAACTCGCGGCACGCAATGCGGCGGTCGGCGAGGTGCGCGGCCTCGGCGCGATGCTCGCGCTCGAGCTCACCGAGCCGAGGCCCGAACTTGCCAAAGCAGTGACGTCGGCGGCGCGTGACCGCGGCCTCGTCCTCCTCTCCTGCGGTATC
>Ga0137371_10002794_pt1 | contig 13902 bp, 13 predicted proteins | sample SagtaG_7_FD_104919 | JGI IMG/M metagenome (GOLD analysis project Ga0137371, IMG submission 104919) | Vadose zone soil microbial communities from Sagehorn Ranch, Mendocino, California, USA - Sage1_R_40_16 metaG | ecosystem: Environmental > Terrestrial > Soil > Vadose zone | place: USA... | reverse complement strand
GCCGTTCAACCCGCCGGCGGTAATGTCCGAACCGGTGAGGACGGCGCTGCGGGAGGAGCTCGTCGAGCGCGGCCTCCCCGTCGTCGAGCTCGCGTCGGGTGCCGGCCACGACGCGGGGATCCTCGCGGCCGCGGGCGTCCAGTCCGGGATGCTCTTCGTTCGCAGCTTGAACGGGGGCGTCAGCCACTCGCCGGACGAGCTGTCGAGCCCGGAGGACATCGCCCTCGCCGTGGACGTGCTCGCCGCGGCGCTCGATAGGATCGACCGGTGAACGACGAGCGCGAGGTGATGGGCTGGGACGAGCTCGGCACCGGCGCCCGCTACCTCGCCGAGCGCGTGCATGCGGACGGCTACCGGCCGGACATCGTGCTCGCGATCGCGCGCGGGGGCTTGCTCGTCGCGGGCGCCGTCGCCTACGCCCTCGACGTCAAGAACACGTACACGATGAACGTCGAGTTCTACACCGGGATCGACGAGCGGCTCGAGGTGCCGATGATCCTGCCCCCCGTTCCCGATCTCGTCGACCTCGGCGAGGCGCGCCTGCTCGTCGTCGACGACGTCGCCGACACCGGTCAGACGATCGCCCTCGTCAAGGACTTCTGCGCCGGCAAGGTGGCCGAGACGCGGGCCGCCGTCCTGTACGAAAAGTCACGCAGCATCGTCTCCTGCGAGTACGTCTGGCGGCGCACCGACCTCTGGATCACCTTCCCGTGGAGCGCCGAGGAGCCCGTCGCCGCGCCGCTCGCCGGGCACGTCTAGTCCTCCGCCGGAGCCTGTCCTATAGTCGGGTCTCACCCCGGTGGAACCCCCAGGAGAGGAGACCATGACCAGGAGGAAGCTTGCGCTCGCCGCGCCCCTCTTCGCGATCGGCGCGGCCGCGATCGCGCTCGCGATCGGCGCATCGGCGGGCTCTGCGGCGAAGCGCGCTGCGTTCAAGGCGGCGTGGATCTACGTCGGTCCCCACAACGACGGCGGCTGGTCGCAGGCCCATGACGCCGGCCGTCTCTACGTCCAGAAGGCGCTCGGCGGCGACGTCGAGACGACCTTCAAGGAGAACATCCCCGAGGGCCCGCAGGTCTCGCAGGTGATCGACAGCCTCGTGCGCGACGGCAACAAGATCATCTTCGCGACGTCGTTCGGCTTCCAGTCCGCGATGGCGGCGGCGGCGGAGAAGTATCCGGACGTCAAGTTCGAGATGGCCACCGGGACGATCCAGAAGAAGAACATGGCCGAGTATTTCGGCGCCGGGGAAGACGCGATCTACCTGTCCGGGATGGCGGCGGGCGCGGCGACGAAGAAGGGCGTGATCGGCTACGTCGTTCCGTTCGCGATCCCCGAGGTGATCCGACACGCGAACGCCTTCGCGCTCGGCGCGCAGGCCACGCACCCGGGCGTCAAGGTGAGGCTGATCTGGACCAACTCCTGGTTCGCGCCGGACAAGGAGAAGAAGGCGGCCGAGAACCTGCACAGCGCAGGCGCGGACGTGATCGGCCAGAACGTGGACAGTCCCGCGGCCGGCCAGTTCGCCGAGTCGGCCGGGATCCCCTGGGTCGGCTACGACTCCGACGCGAAGAAGTTCGCTCCGAAGTCGTGGCTGACGGCTGCCGTCTACAACTGGGGCCCGTACTACCTCAGGCGCACGAAGGCGGCGATGAACGGCACGTGGAAGACGGGCTTCTACTACGGCAACCTCAAGGACAAGTTCGTCGGCCTCGCGCCGTACGGACCGAAGGTGAGCGCGAAGACGAAGACCGCGATCGCGGCGAAGAAGGCCGCGCTGGTCTCCGGCAAGTTCTACGAGTTCGCCGGGCCGCTCCATGACCAGAGCGGGAGGCTGCGGGTGCCGAAGGGGAAGCGCCTGACGGTCAAGGATCTCTACGCGATGAACTGGCTCGTCAAGGGAGTCATCGGCAGCGCGAAGGGTTAGTTGGGGCGCGCGTCGCCTGAGCTCGGTGAGCTTGACCGGAGGGGCGCCGAGGGCGCCCCTCCGGCGGTGAGGCTGCGCGGGATCACGAAGGTCTTCCCGGGCGTCGTCGCGAACGACCGCGTCGACTTCGAGGCCGCCGAGGGGGAGGTGCACGCGCTCCTCGGTGAGAACGGCGCCGGGAAGAGCACGCTCTCGAACATCCTCACCGGTCTCTACCGGCCGGACGAGGGCGAGATCGAGCTCTACGGCGAACCGGCCGAGTTCCACTCGCCGCGGGACGCGCTCGACGCCGGCGTCTGCATGGTGCATCAGCACTTCCGGCTCGTCGTTCCGTTCACGGTGGCCGAGAACGTCGCGCTCGGCGACCATCGCAAGGAGGGCTCCGCGTTCCTCGTCCGTCCGCGGGCGATCGAGCGGGGAGTCGCGCAGCTCTCTGAGCGCTACGGGCTGCACGTCGATCCGCGGGCCCGCATCTGGCAGCTGTCGCTCGGCGAACAGCAGCGCGTCGAGATCCTGAAGGCGCTCTACCGCGAGGCGCGCATCCTGATCCTCGACGAGCCGACCGCGGTTCTGACGCCGCAGGAGGCCGAGACGCTCTTCCGCACGCTCCGCGCGATGGCCGCGGAAGGGCGGACCGTGATCTTCATCTCGCACAAGCTTCACGAGGTGAAGGCGGTCTCGGACCGGGTCACGGTGCTGCGCGGTGGGCGCACGGTGGCGACCGTGAGCACGGCCGAGGCGACGAGGCGGTCGCTCGCGGCGATGATGGTCGGGCGCGAGGTCGACGTCACCCGCCGCCGCGAGCGGGACGGCGAGATCCGCGGCCCCGCGCTCGAGCTGGAGGATCTCTGGGCCGACGGCGACCGCGGCGGCTCCGCGGTCAAGGGCGTCTCCCTGACGGTGCGGGCGGGCGAGATCGTCGCGGTCGCCGGGGTCGCGGGCAACGGTCAGCGCGAGCTCGCGGAGACCGTGACCGGGATGCGCCCGCGGGCGGGCGGTGCGGTACGCGTACACGGCCGCGCGCTGCGCGGCGGGGACGCGCGGGAGGCGATCCGCGCGGGGATCGCGCACGTGCCGGAGGATCGGCTCGGCACGGGCGTCGCGCCGAGCCTGAGCATCGCCTCGAACCTGGTCCTGAAGTCGTACCGCTACCGTCAGCTGGCTCTCGGCCCGCTGCTCCGGCTCCGTGCGATCCGCGAGCACGCGGTCGACCTGATCCGCCGCTACGACGTGAAGGCCTCGGGGCCGCACGTCCCGGCCCGCCAGCTCTCCGGCGGCAATCTTCAGAAGGTCGTGCTGGCACGCGAGTTCTCGGGCGAGCCGCGCGTCCTCGTCGTCGCGTCGCCGACGCGCGGTCTCGACGTCGCCGCGATCGAGACCGTGCATGCGTACCTCCGTGGGGCGGCCGCCGCCGGGGTGGCCGTGCTGCTGATCAGCGAGGACCTCGACGAGATCCTCGCGCTCGCCGACCGTGTGGCGGTGATGTACGACGGCGAGATCGTCGGCGAGGTGGATGCGGCGACCGCCACGGTCGAGGAGATCGGACTGCTCATGGCCGGCGGCCGGGAGTCGCCGTGATCCGGATCGAGCGGCGCCTGCGCCAGCCGCGTTGGCTCACGGTTGTTGTTCCGGTCGGGTCGCTCGCGATCGCCTTCGCCGCCTCGGCGCTCGTGCTCGCCGCGACCGGGCACGCGCCCGGCCACACGTTCCGGCGGCTCTTCGACGCCGCGTTCCTCGCCCACGGCGCGCTCAGCTCGAGCGTCACGTCGGCCACGCCGCTCGCCTTCACCGGCCTGTGCGCCGCGATCGCGTTCCGGATGCAGCTCTTCAACATCCGCGGCGAGGGCCAGCTCTACGCGGGCGCGATCCTCGCCGCGGCGGCGGCCCTGCTGCTGCACAGCCTGCCGATGGCAGTCGTGATCGCGGCGATGGTGCTCGCGGGTGCAGCGGGCGGCGCCGCGCTGGCGCTCATCCCGGGCTTCCTGCGGGCGTTCCTGTCGACGAACGAGATCATCACGTCGCTGATGCTCAACTACGTCGCCGCCCTCGTCCTCAACTACCTGATCTTCGACAGCCTCTCGTACTGGCGCGATACGTCGACGCCCGAAGCGAAGGTCTTCCCGCAGGGGAAGATGCTGCCCGCGTCGGGGACGTGGCCGTCGTGGACGCTCCACGGCGTCCTCGTGCCGCTCGGCTTCCTGCTCGGGATCGCGCTCGCGGCGCTCGTCTGGCTGCTCTACTCGCGGACGCGCTTCGGCTTCGAGGTGCAGGTGATCGGCGACTCGCCGCGCGCGGCGACGTACGCGGGCATGCGCACGCGGCGGAAGATCCTCGCGGTGATGGCTCTCTCCGGCGCGGCCGCCGGGATCGGCGGGGCGAGCCAGGACGGGGACTTCCGCCACCTGCTCGACCCGCGCGGGCTCAGCCAGTCCGGCTACGGCTACGCGGGCATCGTGATCGCGGCGCTCGCGCGCTACAACCCGTTCGCCGTCGTACTGATCGCGTTCCTGCTCGGCGGGCTGCAGAACGCGGGGTACACGCTGCAGGGTGCCGACTTCCCGTCGGGGCTCGTCGGCGTGATGCAGGGGCTGATCCTCTTCTCGGCGCTCGGCGCGGAGTTGCTCGTGCGTTACCGCATCCGGTTCGCCCGCCCGCGCGGGCGCGGGCCGGCGCTCGAGGCTGCAGGATGAACAACTCGATCCTCGTCGTCGTGCTCGCGTCGGCCGTCGTGTACGGGACGCCCTTGCTGTACGCCGCCCTCGGCGAGCTGCTCGCCGAGCGGTCGGGCGTGCTGAACCTCGGTGTCGAGGGGATGATGCTCGTCGGCGCGGTGATGGGGTTCTGGGCCGTGCAGCGCATCGACGGCTCGGGCTCGGCCGTCCTCGCGCTCGCGCTCGGAGTCGCGGCGCTCGCAGGAGCCTCGATGGCGCTGATCCACGCCTTCCTCGTCGTGACCCTGCGTGCGAACCAGATCGTGTCCGGGCTCGCGCTGACGATCTTCGCGGGGGCGGCCGGGCTGTCGTCGTATCTCGGCAACGACCTCCACCTGGCCGATTCGCCGGCGAAGCACGCCTTCCATCCGGTCGCACCGTCGTCGCTTCAGGATCTCCCCGTCGTCGGCCCGGTCATCTTCGGCCAGTCGGTGCTCGTGTACGCGTCGTGGGTCTGCGTGCTCGCGGTCGCGTTCTACCTCGCGCGGACGAGGCCGGGCCTGAATCTCCGCGCGGTCGGCGAGTCGCCGGCCGCGGCGGATGCAATGGGCATCAACGTCACCCGCTACCGCTATGCGCACACGCTGGCCGGTGGTGCGTTCGCCGGGCTCGGCGGCGCGACGTTCAGCCTGGCGATCACGCCGCAGTGGGTGGACGGCCTGACCTCGGGCGCCGGCTGGATCGCGATCGCGCTCGTGATCTTCGCGTTCTGGCGACCGGGACTCTGCCTCGTGGGTGCGTACTTCTTCGGCGCGTTCGCGGCGCTGCCGTTCACCTTGCAGTCTCGCGGCGTCACGGTCGCGCCCGAGCTGTTCCAGTCGCTGCCGTACGTGATGACGGTGCTCGTGCTCGTGCTCGTCTCGTCGGCCGGTGCGCGGCGCCGGCTCGGGGCTCCTGCCTCGCTCGGTCTTCCGTACGTCCGCGAGGAACGCTGACCGAGTCCAAGTAACAGACTGTCACGTGGACGTCGGGGTTGCGCCGCGGTCTGCGGAACGGACGTCGGAAGAGCCCTTTCTGCAGCTCGGTGTGGACTGCGACGACTACGAGAGCCGCAGTCGCCGGTTCACGCCGCCGGCGGCGGGCTTCGTGGACGAGGACGCGGACGGTCTCATAGCTCGGCCGCGGTAGGCCGAGACGATCCGCAGCCGCGCCGACGCGTCGGCAGACCTCGGCGATCGGACGTGAGGGGTCGTCGATGCGTTCGAGCGCGGTCACGAGGCGCGGCGAGACTCGTGGAGCACACGGAACCATCTCGTCACCATGCCGAAGGAACGGTCACGGGTTCGTGCCGCCTCGGCGCCGAAAGGCGCACGAAGTAACAGACCGTTACTTGCTCTCGCTGAAGGAGATCGACTGAGCGCCCTCCCACAGCGTGAGGCGCCCGAGCTTGCGCAGGTGTTCCTGTCCCTCGACGAGCGTCGCGAAGTGGTTCGCGGCGAGCTGCCCGGCCTTGCTGGCGAAGTTGCAGTACCCGTACGGGAACAGCAGCTCGGTCTCGCTGACGCCGCCCGGATAGAGCGCGAGCTCGCCCGGGTGCGGATAGCTCGTTGCATTCTCCGGGCCGATGCCGAGGTCTCTGTCGCCCCAGGGGATCCAGTTCGACTCGCCGCTCCAGCGGCAGTGGATGATCCGGTCCTCGAACGGCAGGATCGCGCGGAACGCCGCGACGGTCGCGGGCGCGCTCTCCTCCTCGAAGCGGGCGAGGAAGTGGAAGCCGGCAGCCGTGATCTCGAGCATGCGCGGACGCTACCGCGACCGCAGCCAGCGCGCGAGGACGTCACGCTCGGCCTGCGTCATCTTCGTCACGTTCCCGAGCGGCATCGCCTTCGTCTCGACGGCCTGCTGCTCGATTGCCTGTGCCCGGGCCTCGATCTCTGCGCGCGTGTCGAAGCGAATCCCCATCGGCGCCGTGGAGAAGCCCGGCTGAGTCGGCTTCGCCGAGTGGCACGGCACGCACCGCTGCTCCACGATCGACTGCACCTGCGCTAAGGACACCGCCGGGCCCGCAGCAAGCGACACACTGTTACTTGGGCGGATGAGGACGGCGAGGACCACGAAACCCACGGCGGCCGAGGCCGGGATCCACCACGCGTTCCGGCCGACCTGGCGGAGGTTGAAGAAGTGCCGGATCCACGCGCCGAGCGCCATCAGCGCGACGAGGATGAGCCAGGCGTGCGAATGCCCGTATGTGAACGGAAAGTGGTTCGAGAGCATCGCGAAGACAACCGGCAGCGTCAGGTAGTTGTTGTGCACGGACCGCTGCTTGCCCCGGAAGTTCCAGCGCGGATCAGGCTCGCGCCCGGCCTGCTTCGCGCGGACGAGCTCCCAGTGGGCGGGAATGATCACGAAGAAGACGTTGCCGACCATCATCGTTCCGATCATCGCGCCGACCTCGACGTACGCCGCGCGCGGGGCCAGCAGCCTGCAGGCCGCCCACGAGGACAGAGAGACGAACGCGAAGACGGCGACCGCCAGCAGCCGCTCATCGCGCGCGAGCACACGGCAGAGCCCGTCGTAGACGACCCACGCGAGTGCGAGCCCGCCGATGCTGATCGCGATCGCTTCCCACGTCGACAGGTGGGCGACGCTCGGATCGACGAGGAACGTCCCTGCGTGCACGTAGTACACGACGATGAAGAGTGCGAAGCCCGAGAGCCAGGTCGTGTAGGCCTCCCACTTGAACCAGTGGAGCGGCTCCGGGAGCGTCGGCGGCGCGACCCTGAACTTCAGCACCTGGTAGAAGCCGCCGCCGTGGACCTCCCACGACTCGCCGCCGACCCCGCGCTCGGCGTCGCGCTCGTCGGCAGGGGGTCGCAGGTGGTTGTCGAGCGCGATGAAGTAGAACGACGAGCCGATCCACGCGATCGCAGCGATCACGTGGAGCCAGCGGAAGAGCAGGTTCCCCCAGTCCCAGATGTACGGGTCGACCGCGACGAGCCTCATCCGCGCCGCCACCGATCCTGGGCGATCGAGACGAGCTCCTGCAGCGCGGTTTCGAGCTCCTGCTCGCGCGTCCGCCCGAGACGCTCGCGCAGGATCGGCACGATCTCCCGTTTCGGCCGCCGGTTGACGAAGACGACGAAGCGGAAGCCGAACCTCTCCTCGTAGGCGAGGTTCAGCTCGGCGAGCTCGGCCAGCGTCTCCGGATCGTCCTCGGAACCCTGCTCGGCCGCCGACCGCGCCGACAGCCGTGACGCACCGATCGCCGGATGCGCGTCGAGCACCTCCTTCTTCTCGTCGTCGCTCAGCTCACGCGCCAGCTCGGGCGCGCGGCCGAGCGGATCCTCGACCCCGGCCAGCCGTTCGACGAAGCGGGTGCGCCCCTCGAAGAGCTCCGCAAGCTCCTCGACGCTCAGCTGCCGCGGTAGGTCACGCACGCGTAGGAGGAGACGAGCAGCGGGACGTGGTAGTGGCCGTCGCCGAGCTCGACTTCCAGCTCGACGCGCCGGAAGAACGGCGAGGGCGGGTGGAAGACGATCCGGTACGTACCTGCGCCTGCGTCGGCGAGCTCGCGGATCCGCCCGTCCTCGCCGGTCTCACCCGACCCGACAAGCTCGTCGCCGCGGAAGAGCTCGACGCGGACGCCCGCGGCCGGCCGGCCCCGCTCCGTATCGAGGACGTGCGTCGAGATCGTCACCGGGCGAGCCTCGCCGCCTGGATGCGATGCTCGCGCGCGATCTCCTGCTCGTCGGCGCGGGCGAGCTCCCCGTCGCGGACGACGTCCTCGCCGCCGACGAGCAGCCGGTCGACGCGATGCGGAGCCGAGAGGACGAGGCCGGCGACCGGATCGTCAGCGCCGCCGAGCGCGAGCACGTCGGTGCGCCAGATCGCCAGGTCGGCACGCTTCCCGGGCTCGAGCGAACCGATGTCGTCCCGGCCGAGCACGACCGCGCCGCCGCGCGTACCGAGCCGGAGCGCCTCGCGCACCGTCATCGCGGCCGGCCCGCCGCGGCCGCGCGCGACCAGGAGCGCCTGCCTCACCTCGTAGAAGAGGTCGCCGCGCTCGTTCGACGCGCTGCCGTCGACCCCAAGGCCGACCCGGACGCCCGAGCCGACGAGCTCTCGCACAGGTGCGACGCCCGCGCCGAGGCGCAGGTTCGACGTGGGGCAATGAGCGACGCCGACACCCCGCTCCGCGAAACGGCCGACGTCGGCCTCCGAGAGGTGGACGCAGTGCGCGCACCAGACGTCGCCGTCGAGCCAGCCGACGCGCTCGAGGTACTCGACCGGCGTGCAGCTGTAGAGCTCGCGGCAGTACTCGTCCTCCTCGACGGTCTCTGCGAGATGCGTGTGCAGGACGAGTCCGAGGCGCCGCGCAAGCTCGGCCGACTCCTCCATCAGTCGCGTCGTCACGGAGAAGGGCGAGCACGGCGCGACCGCGATCTGCACGCGGTCGCCGTCTTGCAGCGCGGCGAGGCGCTCGGTGTCGGAGAGCACCGTGTCGATCTCCTCGACGAGCGAGTCCGGTGGAAGGCCGCCTTCCGACTCGCCGAGATCCATCGAGCCGCGCGAGGCGACGATGCGCACGCCGAGCTCATGCGCCGCCTGCACCTCCGCCTCGACGAGCCCGTCGCGGCCACGTGGAAAGACGTAGTGGTGGTCGAAGACGGTCGAGCAGCCCGAGAGAGCGAGCTCGGCGAGCCCGGTGCGCGCCGCCGCGTACTCCGTCTCGGCGTCGATCCCCGCCCAGACCGGGTAAAGCGCGCGCAGCCATTCGAACAGGTTCGCCTCCTGCGCCCGCGCGCGCGTCAGCGTCTGGTAGAGGTGGTGGTGCGTGTTGACGAGCCCGGGCGTGACGACGGCGCCGGCGAGATCCTCGCCCCGCTCGGGCGGCTCGCCTCCCCCGACCTCGGCGATGCGGCCGTCCTCGATCCGCACCCAGCCGTGCTCGTGCTCGGTACCCGCGTCGTCCATGGTCACGATCCACGCGTTGGCGAGGATCATCCGGCCTCCAGCGGCACGAGCTCGAAGCGGTCGACGTCGACGAGCCCGCGGTCGGTGATCTTGAGGCTCGGGATCACCGAGAGCGCGAGGAATGCGAGCGTCAGGAACGGTGTCGCGCCGGACCAGCCGAGCTCGCGCGCCGCGTCGTTGCACGCGAGGCTCTGCTCGATCACGTCCGCAAGGGGAGCGTCGGCGAGCAGCCCGGCGACGACCAGCGGCAGCTCGGCCCTGACCTCGCCCCCGTCGACGGCGACGATGCCGCCGCCGAGCTCCGCGAGCCGCTGCACGGCGAGCGTCATGTCGTCGTCGTCCACGCCGACGACGACGATGTTGTGCGCGTCGTGGGCAACGGTCGAGGCGAGCGCGCCGCGCCTGAGCCCGCTGCCGCGCACGAAGCCGAGTCCGATCCGTCCAGTGCCGAGGTGACGCTCGACGACCGCGACCTTCGCCAGGTCCCGCGCGGCGTCGGCGACAGCGGCTCCGTCGGCGGTCGTCGGCTCCTCGACGAGATGCTCCGTGACGACCTGGTCGGGGACGAGGCCGATCACGCGCGCCTTCGTCCCGTCGCCGCGCCAGGGAATGCGGAAGTCGCCGGCCTCGATCCGGCGAATCCTGACCGAGTGCTTCACCCACTCCGGCACCTCGGGACGCGGGATCTCGACCGGCCGCTTCCCGGCCTTGAGCACGACGTCCGGCTCGAATCGCTCGAGGTCGGGCAGAACGACGAGGTCTGCCCGGTAGCCCGGCGCGATCGCGCCGAGATTCCAGAGCCGGTGCCATTGCGCCGGGTTGTGCGAGGCGAGGAGGATCGCGTCCTCCGGCGCGACTCCAGCCGCGACCGCCTCCCGGATCATCCCGTTGATGTGCCCGTTCTCCGCGATGTCCTCCGGGTCGCGATCGTCTGTGCAGAACGCGATCCAATCCGCGCCGAACTCCTTGACGAGCGGGAGCAGCGCATGCAGGTTTCGCGCCATCGAGGCTTCGCGGATCAGCAGCCACATTCCCGCGCGTAGCCGTTCACGGCCCTCGGCGGCCGTGAGCGCCTCGTGGTCGGAGCGGATGCCCGCCGCCGCGTAGGCGTTCAGCTCCTTGCCATGCACTCCGGGCGCGTGCCCGTCGATGTGCGACGAGCCGGCGAGCGCGATCTTGGCGAGCTCGTCCGCGTCCCCGGCGATCACGCCGGGGAAGTTCATCATCTCGGCGACACCGAGCACGCGCCGGCGGCGCAACAGGCTCTCGAGATCGCCGAGCAACAGCGGCCGCCGAGGAGACTCGAACGGCGAGGCCGGGATCGAGGACGACGCCATGAAGTAGAAGTCGAGCGGGAGGTCGGCGCAGGCGTCGAGGAGCCAGTGGACGCCGTCGGTGCCGAGGACGTTCGCGAGCTCGTGCGGGTCGAGCACAGCCGCGGTCGTGCCGAGCGGCAGGACGAGCCGGGCGAACTCGTCGGGGAGGAGCTTCGTGCTCTCGAGGTGCATGTGGGCGTCGATGAAGCCCGGGACGACGAAGCGGCCGGACGCGTCGAGGGTCTCCCGGCCCTCGTACTCGCCGAGCCCTGCGATCCACCCGTCGACGACCGCGACGTCCGTCTCCAGCCACTCCCGGGTGAAGACCGAGAAGACGCGCCCGCCGCGAACCACGAGATCGGCTGGCTCGTCGCCCCGGGCGACGGCAAGACGGCGCGCAAGGGGTGAATCCATTGGTGGAGAACGTACAGTTCAGGCCGTGGACGTTCTATCCCCGCGGACGCTCGCGGAGGCGCTGCGGCTGAAGGCCGAGCGTCCCGAGGCCCGGCCGATCCAGGGCGGAACCGACGTGATGGTGGAGCTGAACTTCGACCGCTCCCGGCCGCCGGCGCTCCTGAACCTGAACGAGGTCGCCGAGCTGCGCGGCTGGTCGCGGGAGAACGGGACGCTGCGCCTGGGCGCGAGCCTCACCTACACCGAGGCGATGAGCGGGCAGCTCGCAGAGGCCTTCCCGGCGCTCGCCGAGGCGTCCCGGACGGTCGGCTCGCCGCAGATCCGCAACCGCGGCACGATCGGCGGCAATCTCGGCACGGCCTCTCCCGCGGGCGATGCCCTGCCGCCCCTGGTTGTGCGCGGCGCGGAGGTCGAGCTCGTGTCCGTGCGCGGGGTCCGCACGATGGCGCTGACCGAGTTCCTGACCGGTCCGAAGCAGAACGCGCTCGCGCCGGACGAGCTCATCGCCGGCGTCCTCGTTCCAAGTAACAGTCTGTTGCAAGGAAGCGAGACGTTCATGAAGGTCGGGCCGCGGAACGCGATGGTGATCGCGGTCGTCTCGCTCGCGCTGCGCGTCGAAGGGGACGAGCTCGTCGCGTCGTTCGGCTCCGCCGGTCCGGTAACCGGCCTCGTGCGTGCGCCGCTCGCGGAGCGGGCCGAGTTTCCCGAGCGGGTCGCCGCCGCAGCGAGCCCGATCGACGACGTCCGCGGCACGGCCGCGTACCGCCGTCACGCGCTGCGCGTGCTGACCGAGCGGGCGCTCGACCGCTGTCTCGCATGAAGATCTCGCTGACGGTCAACGGCGAGCGGCGCGAAACCGAGATCTGGCCCGGTGAGAGCCTGCTCTACGCGCTCCGCGAGCGGCTCGGCCTGCCCGGGTCGAAGAACGCGTGCGAGCAGGGCGAGTGCGGCTCGTGCTCGGTGCTGATGGACGGGACGCTCGTCTGCGCCTGCCTCGTCCTGGCCGCGCAGGCGGACGGGCACGAGCTCGTCACCGTCGAGGGCCTCGGCGCGAACGGCTCGCTCCATCCCGTGCAGGAGGCCTTCGTCGAGGCCGGCGCAGTCCAGTGCGGCTTCTGCACGCCCGGGCTCGTCGTCGCGGTCGCCGACCTCCTGCGGCACAGCCCGAGTCCCTCGGACGACGAGATCCGGGAAGCGCTGTCCGGCAACCTCTGCCGTTGCACGGGCTACGCGAAGATCTTCGACGCCGTGCGGATCGCGGCGGCCCAGGGATGAGCGTCGCTCGCCTCTGGCTCGCTCCCGTGTGGGAAACCATGTTTCCCCCACGAGCCTCCTTCTCGAGGTACGACCGGGGGAACCTCCCGGTGCCCCCGGTCACGGCGCCCCCTCCCGCGCGCCGGCTCGAGCTCGGCCGCGTCGGCGAGAGCGTCCGCCGCGTCGACGGGGTCCCGAAGACGACCGGCGAGTTCGCCTACGCGAGCGACCTCTCCGCGGCCGGGATGCTCTGGGGCCACACCGTCCGCTCGCCGTGGGCGCACGCGCGCGTGCAGTCGATCGACCTCTCCGAGGCCGTCGGGATGCCGGGCGTCCACGCGGTGCTCACGCACGACGACGTTCCGGGCGCGAAGCTCTACGGCCTCGAGTTCCCCGACCAGCCGGTGCTGGCCTTCGACCGCGTTCGCTACTTCGGCGAGGCCGTCGCGATCGTCGCGGCCGAGCACCCGGAGCAGGCGCGCCGCGCGGCCGAGAAGGTCGCCGTCGAGTACGAGCCGCTCGAACCGGTGGTCGACCCGGAGCGGGCGACCGAGATGGACGACCTGCACCCGGAACGACCGACGCGCGGCCACGGCTACTTCGAGGACCCGCGCCCGAACATCGTCCGCCACATGGTCATCCGCCACGGCGACCCGGACGCCGAGGGCGACGTCTCGGTCTCGGGCTTCTACGAGATCGGGACGCAGGACCAGGCGTTCCTCGGACCCGAGTCCGGCCTCGCGGTGCCCGACGGGGAGGGCGGGGTCGACATCTACGTCGCCACCCAGTGGCTGCACGTCGACCGCGCACAGGTCGCGCCCTGCCTCGGCCTCGAGCTCGAGCAGGTGCGGATCCACCTCGCGGGCGTCGGCGGTGCGTTCGGCGGCCGCGAGGACCTCTCGATACAGATCCACGGCGCGCTGCTGGCGCTCCATACGAGCCGCCCGGTGAAGATGGTCTACAACCGCGAGGAGTCCTTCATGGGTCACGTCCATCGCCACCCGGCGCGGATCTGGGCGGAGCACCGGGCGACGCGCGACGGCAAGCTCGTCGCGGTGCGGATGCGGATCCTGCTCGACGGCGGCGCCTACGCGTCCAGCTCAACAGCGGTGACCTCGAACGCCGCCTCGTTCGCCTGCGGGCCCTATGCGGTGCCCAATGCACTGATCGAGTCGACGTGCGTCTACACGAACAATCCACCCTGCGGCGCGATGCGCGGCTTCGGCGCGGTGCAGACCTGCTTCGCCGCCGAGGCGCAGATGGACAGGCTGGCCACAGAGCTCGGCCTCGACCCGGTCGAGCTGCGCCTGCGGAACGCACTCGCCTCGGGCGACGTGCTGCCGACCGGCCAGCGGATCGCGGGCTC
>Ga0137371_10002780_pt1 | contig 13942 bp, 17 predicted proteins | sample SagtaG_7_FD_104919 | JGI IMG/M metagenome (GOLD analysis project Ga0137371, IMG submission 104919) | Vadose zone soil microbial communities from Sagehorn Ranch, Mendocino, California, USA - Sage1_R_40_16 metaG | ecosystem: Environmental > Terrestrial > Soil > Vadose zone | place: USA... | reverse complement strand
GCTCGCCACGTCGTGCTCGGCCCACAGCCGGTCAAAATGCGGGCTGCGCGCCTGCAGCCGCCGGACGAACCCGGTCCATGCGGGCTCGCCCAGGTGACGGCCGTACGCCCCGCGCAACTGGGCCACCAGTGTGGACAGCTGCTCCTCCCGGTTGACGTACGGGTGGCAGCACTCCGCATGCAGGAAGTTCAGCCAGAGGACGTTCCGCTCGCCGGGCCCGGCGGCAACGACGGTCGGCCACAGGGCCTGGTACGCGGCGTTCCAGGCGAGCAGGTCGAACCGCTCATTGAGCACGCTCGCCGGCAGGGGCACCAGCGTGTCCAGGATCTGCCGAACGTCGGCCGGGACCTGCTCGCAGCCCGCTCCGCCGGCCCCGGCGGCGCTGGCCGCGTCCGGGATGTCGGCCAGCCGGAAGAGGTGCTCCCGTTCCGCCCGGTCGAGAAGCAGGGTGCGCGCCACCGCGCTGAGCACCTGGGTGCTGGCGTTGATCTGGCGGCCCTGCTCCAGCCACGTGTACCAGGTCACGCCTACGCCGGCGAGCTGTGCGACCTCCTCACGGCGCAGGCCGGGGGTGCGCCGCCGGGTGCCGGGCGGAAGCCCGGCCTGCTCAGGGCTGATCCGCTCGCGTCTGTTGCGCAGGAATGCGGCGAGCTCGGCCCGCCGATGCCGCCCGTCGGCCGTGGTCGTCATGGTGCTCACATGCCCATCCTGCCGGTGTCGGCCGGTGGTTGCCAGGTGCTGCTGATACCAGGATAACCAGGCTCTTGGTACTGGCATCAAGATGGCGGCAGGCTTGGTTGCATGACCGACACCGTCACCACCGTCCGCCCGGCCCGCCCGGTCCGGCACCGCGCGGCGAGCCCCCGCGCAACCCTGGCGATCGTCCTGACCGGTCAGTTCATGGCGTTGCTCGATGCCTCCGTAGTCAACGTCGCCGCGCCCTCGATCCATGCCAGCCTGCACGCGTCCGGGGCGGGCCTGCAGCTCGTCATCGCCGGCTACGTGATCACCTACGCGGTGCTGCTGGTGACCGGCGCCCGGCTCGGCGACATCGTCGGTCACCGCACGATGTTCCTGTTCGGCGTGGCCCTTTTTACCCTTGCCTCGCTCGGCTGCGGCCTGGCCGACTCGACCGGCCTGCTGGTGGCGCTGCGGTTTGTGCAGGGAGTCGGCGCAGCGGCCATGATTCCCCAGGTGCTCAGCCTCATTCAGCGGTCCTTCCCCGGCCCGGCCCGTGCCCGGCCGATGCGCCTGTATGCGGCGGTACTGGCCGGAGGGGCGGTGGCCGGCCAGGTGGTCGGCGGGCTGCTGGTCAGCGCTGATCTGTGGGGCAGTACGTGGCGGCCGGTGTTCCTGCTGAATGTGCCGATCGGTGCGGCGCTGCTGATCGCGGGCAGTCGGCTGCCACGCGGGCGTGGCGAGCCCGGCCGGGGACTGGACCCGGCCGGGCTCGCGATCCTGACCCCGGCCGTGCTGGCCCTGATACTCCCGCTGGTGCTCGGGCAGTCCGAGCACTGGCCGGCCTGGGGCTGGGCGTGCCTGGCCGCTGGCGGGCTGGGTCTCGCCGCCTTCGCCGTGGTGGAGCGGCGGGTGGCGGCGGCGGGCGGATCGCCGCTGATCCCCGGCCGGGTGCTGCGGCTGCCCGGGGTGGCCATGGGAATCGCCGCCCTGTTCGCGGTCCTGGCCGTGTTCGGCGGCTTCTTCTTCACGCTCGCCCTGCACCTGCAGGGCGGGCTGGGTGAGTCGGCGCTGCGGGCCGGGCTCACGTTCGCTCCGGCGGGCCTGGCGTTCGCCCTGGTCAGCCTGAACTGGCAGCGGATCGGTGGCGGCAGCCAGCTGGCCCTGATCATCGGTGGCTTCGCCGCCAACGCGGCCGGGCTGCTCGCGCTCGCGCTCCTGCTGCGCGGCGGCGGGGACGGCGGCGCCTGGCTCTACCTCGCGACGGCGGTGACCGGGGCCGGCATGGCCGCCTCGTTCAGCCCGCTGATGACCGCGGTGCTGATGCGGGTGCCCGTGGCCGACGCGGCCGACGCTACCGGCGTCATCGTGACGGTCAACCAGCTCGCCCTCGTGGTCGGTGTCGCCACCTTCGGCACTCTCTACCTGAACCTGGCCGGGCGGCTGCCGCTGCACGCCGCGGCGGGCGACTTCCGGATGGCGTCCGCCCACGCGGCCGCCGTGACCTGCGTGGCGCTCGCGGGCGGGGCGTTGGCCGGAGGGGCGCTCGCCCTGGTCCGGGGCGCGGCGGCCCGGCGGCAGGGCTAGGCAGGCGGGGCTAGGCGCCCGGTGGGGCCGTGGGGCTGGCCGCGGGGGCTGCCTGGCCGTCAGCGGTCGCTGGGTCGGCGGGCGCGGGGTCGGCGGGCACCGCCTCGGGCGCCGGGGGCGCGGCCCGCCTCTGGGGGCTGCCCGGGTCGGGCCGGGCGAAGGCCAGCCCGGCCGCCAAGCAGACCACCGGCATCGCGATGAGGGCATAGCGCTGCGCGAAGTCGGCGGTCATCACCGGGACCAGCAGCAGGGTGACGGCGGTCACCCAGGGGAACAGGCCCGGCCCGCCCCAGCCGTCCAGCCGCCGGAACCCGCTGCCACGCCAGGAGCGCACGATCCCCCCGAACCCGATCAGCAGGACGACGCCCACCAGCGTGCCCCGCAGATAGACGAAGCGCTGGTAGCCGCGCATCCATGCGGCGAACGGCTCGACCGCTTTCGTGGACGTCACCCCGCCGTATTTGAGCTGGTCGGAGGCCACGGTGCGGATGATGCGGCCGTGGGAGAGCACGTAGCCGGGCGAGATCCAGTGCGTTGTCGCGAACGCGAACTGGTACCGGTCGGCCATGGCCGGGCTCGGGTGTTCCGGGTTGTTCCAGTAGAACGTGAGGGAGACGTCGTGCAGCACGTCCGCGAGGTAGCCGGTGGGCTGTGCGGCGATCGCCCGCAGCGCGAAGTTCTTCGCCAGCGCGTTCTTGCTGGCCGAAAACTTGGGCCCCGGCACGTTGTTCAGCGGCGAGTTCTTCTCCCAGATGAACGTCGACGCGGATGGCCGCTGCGCCACCGGCTGGCGCGGGCACAGCGCCAGTTCGCCCGCGGGTGGCTTGATGACCGCGCAGTTGGCGAACGTCATCGTGCGCGACCACAGGTAGATGCCGTCGCTATTGCTGAAGGCGTAACGGCCGTAGACGCTGTGGAACCACAGGACGTAACCGGCAAGCGGGACCGCGCACGCCAGCACGGCCGCCCCGAACGCACGCCAGCCCACCCGGTGCAGCGCCAGGTACAGCAGGAACACGATGAGCACCGGCAGCCCAACGGGCCAGAGGGTGGCCCCCGCCGCCAGCACGAGTCCCGCTGCGACCGTGGCCCAGAGCGGGCGCCTGCCCCGCCACCACAAGGTGAGCGTGATCGCCACCATCACCAGGAAGCCGAACGTGGCGCTCGGCAGGATCAAGTGTTCAAGCTGGATCTGGTACGCGTCGAGCAGGACCGGCACCGCCGCCAGTGTCGCTCCCCAGCCGGGCAGGCCGTAGCGCCGCAGCAGGGCGTAGATCATCACGCCTATGGCCAGGCCCATCAGGTGCTGAACGGCGGTGATCACGGCGAAGCTGTGGAACGGCCTGAGCACGAACAGGAAGACGCCGTACCCGGAAAGCCGGGAGACGCCGGGGACGTGGTACAGCGCGGTGGACAGATACGACGCGGAGTCGCCCCCGAACCAGATCGCGGGCGGGAAGCCGAGCATCGTGATCAGCCGGGCCGCCAGGCCGAGGCCGAACACGGCGGCAAACAGGCGGTGCCTGCCCAGGGCTGACCACGCGGCGGCTGCTCGGCTCACAACACCAAATCCTGCCACGGGACCCGCACCAGTCAGGTCAGGTCCACCGCTAGTGAGCCTCCGGTGCGCGGCAGACGAGCGGGCGGCCCGGTGGGACGAGCCCCTAACCTTGACACCGGTCACCCGCCCGCCGGCTGGCCCAGGGCTACGACGTCACCGATCGAACGGCAACTCCTGTGAAGGCAACCGAACCGCTTCCCGGGGATGAAGGACGCTGGCCAGCGCTCGACGCGGCCCGGCTTAACGGCGCGCTGGCATCCGGCCCGGGTTTGTGGCGCGAGCTCAGGGTGGTAGCGGAGACCGGGTCCACCAACGCCGACCTGCTCACCGAGGCGCGTTCGGGCGCCCGGGAGGGCCTGGTGCTGGTGGCCGAGGCGCAGACCGCGGGGCGCGGCCGGATGGGCCGGCGCTGGGTCAGCCCGCCGCGCCGCGCCCTCACCTTCTCGGTGCTGCTGCGGCCCGGCGGCGTGCCGGCCGCCCTGCTCGGCTGGCTCCCGCTGCTGTCTGGTGTCGCCGTCGCGGCGGCGCTGCGGGAGGTGGCCGGGGTGGATGCCCGGCTGAAATGGCCGAACGACGTCCTCGCCGGTGACGCCAAGCTCGCCGGGATTCTCGCCGAGCGATGGGGCGAGGCGGTCGTGATCGGGATCGGGATCAACGTCTACCAGCGACGTGACGACCTGGCCGTGCCGACCGCGACCTCGGTGCTCCTGGCGGCGCAGGCCGCGCCGGCGGCCGGGCCGGATCTGCGGGAACGGCTGCTCACCGCCGTGCTGCGCGAGCTGGCCCGCTGGTACCGTGCCTGGCTGGACCAGCCTCATCCGGGTGCCGCCGACGGCTGCGGGCTGCGTGAGGAGTACCTGCGCCGCAGCGGCACGGTGGGGGCGGCGGTGACAGTGACGCTGCCCGGCGGCCAGAACCTGGCGGGAACGGCCGTCGGCGTCGACCCGGCCGGCCGCCTGGAGCTGCGCACCAGCGGCGGCCTGGTCCGCGTCAGCGCCGGCGACGTGGTTCACCTGCGGGCGGCGGACGCCCCGGCGGCTCAGTGAACTGCGCATGTCACCGCGTTCCGTGCCAGCATGAGGCCCATGGCCGACGACACCGAGCTCTCCGAGGGGGAGCGCACCGTCATCCTGCTCCACCCGCACTGGAAGATCCTGCTGCGGCCAACGCTCGTCCTGCTGCTGGTTGTGGTCGCCGCGGCTGTGCTGGCGGTGGCGATCCCGCCGGGATCGCAGGGCGATCTGGGCCGGATCGCGGTCGGTGTGGTGGCCGTTGCCGCGGTCGTGGCCTGGTTCGCGATCCCGTTCCTGCGCTGGCAGACCACCACCTACGAGCTCACCACCCGCCGGCTCCGGATGCGCTGGGGGATCCTCGCCCGGTCTGGCCGTGACTTCCCGCTGATCAGGATCAGCGACGTCTCCTTCTCGCACGGGCTGATCGACCGGATGCTCGGCTGCGGCCAGCTCGTCGTCGAGTCGGCAGGTGAGCACGGGCAGCTCGTGCTCAGCGAGATCCCGCAGGTCGAGATGGTGCAGGCGACCCTGTTCCAGCTGGTCGAGGACGAGCACGCCCGGCTGGCCCGGGAGGAACCGGGGACATGACCGCCAGGCCCGTACGCTGGGGGCACGGACGGGCGGCGGTCCCCGCGCTGGTCAGCGCGCCGCGTACGGTGCAGGGGAGCCCAACGTGGGAGCCAAGCCCCCTCATGACGCACCTCCGGCGGTGCGGAACGTCGCGTCCATCACCCTGGCCGCGGTCGCCAGCTTGTCCGCCAGCACATGCCGGTAGACCGACCGGGTGACAGCGGCGTTGATGTGCCCGGCGGCGTCGGCGATCTGGTCGATATCGACGCCGGCGTCGGACAGGATCGACACGAAACTGTGCCGCTGCTCGTGCGGGTGCCAGTCCTCGCCGAGCCCGGCCCGGCGGCAGATCCGCTTGAACTGCGACCGGACCGTCCCCGGCCAGCACGGCATGCCATCGGCGCGGGAGAACACGAGCCCCAGGTCGGTGTAGGCGGACCCTGCTGCCAGGCGCGTGGCGGCCTGATCCCTGCGCAGCGCGCCGAGCATTGACGCCACGGCGGTGGGCATCTCCAGCGTGCGTCTCGACCGCTCGGTTTTCAGATCCTCGACCACCACGCGCCCGGGCCCGCTGCCCTCGGCGATTTTGACCGACTTGCGGACCCGGATCACCCCGGCGGCGGTGTCCACGTCCTCCCACCGCAGCCCAAGCAGCTCACCGGGCCGCAGCCCGCACATGATCCCGGTGTACAGGTACGCCCGCCACCACGGCGGCAGATCGGCGGCGAGCAGCTGCTCCACCTGGGCGAGGGTCATCGACCTGGATTCACGGCGCGTACCCCGCGGGCACGGCACCAGCTCGGCGACGTTCCGCGCCACCAGGCCGTCACGCTGCGCCCGGCGCAGTGCCCGGACCAGCACTGAGCGGGTCATAGAAATGGTCGAGGTCGCGTACCCGTCCCGGGCCATGCCGGCAAGGAACCGCTCAACCTGGCTGGGGGTGAGCTGCACCACCTTGACCGGGCCGAGCGCCTTGACGATCCGGGCGCCGGAGTCCTGGTGGCACCGCTGGGAGATGGGGGAGCGGATCTCCGGCGGGAGGTTAGCGGCGCGGCGAGATTGAGCGCGAAGCGGTGGAGCGTTACCGGCGGGAGCAGGCCCGGCCATGTGGCTGCGGCTGCGGCCGGATGATCCCAGCGGGCGAGTAGAAAGCGAGGCAGGGCGATGAGCAGCAGCGGATTCCTGGCGGGTTTATCCCGGAGAATCTGTCGGCTATGGAACGGGCGCAGGCGGTCACGGCGAGACGGGACGCCGCCGAGTCGAGGCAGGAGGAACGGGAACGCGGGGCGCGGGAGGCCGCGTCCGCCGACCGGGCCGAGCGGACGGCGACGATAGCCCGGCAGCTGGGCCTGGAGCCGGGGGCGATGTCCCAGGCGGCGCAGAAGCTCGGCGACGCGCAGGCGGAGGCTGCTGGCCTGCGTGACCAGCTGGAGCGGGCGGAAAAGAAAGTGGCGACGGCTGAGCGGAACATGGAGTACATCAACCGCATGATGGCCGCGGCGACTGAGGCAGCTAATGGGCAGCCGGTCGCGGGTGAGTTGCCGGCGTCGCGGCACGCGCGGGAGGTCGCGGCGGAGCTCACCCGCGCGGCCCGCGCGTCCTGGTATGAGGGCTGAGCCGCGGTGAGCGGGCAGGAGCAGCGCGGCGGGCACGGCGGCCCGGTGGACCGGCCGGGGTCGTGGTATCACGACGGCCGGGTGGCGGCTGAGGCGCAGGTGGCGGCCGACATCGAGCAGGGCATCCACCACCGCGAGATCCTGAGCAGCCATGAAGGCCGCCCGACCGTGGCGGAGCAGAGGCAGCGGCAGGGGATGGCGGGGCCGCCGCGGCCTGGTGGTGACATGCGGCCGTGAACGTCCCCCCGCTACGGCGTCAAAGTCACCGGCTGCGCGCCCGTTTCAGCGCGCGAGCTGGAGCCAACGGTCCTGAAGGGTGTTTCCTCCTTTCGCATCCTAGTGAGGGGCTGTGCGCCGCGCAGGGACGGCGGCCGCGGATGACGTACCGGGCGATCGACGGCACCGGCGGTGGTGTCGTCATCGCCGCCCAGGCAGGAAGCTAGGCAGCACGACGCCCTTACCAGCGAGTTCGGACACGTGTTCTAATCGTGCCCATGGGGGTGCGGCGGCCGGACTGGTGGTGTTACCCGGAGCGGTGCCAGCACGGGCACGAGTGGGGACCGGGGCTGATCATCGTGTCGTGGGTGCTGTGCGACTGCCCGGCCGCTCTGGCTGCCCAGGAGCGGGTCGGCGGCCCGGCGGGGCATATGGCGGTGTTCTGCGACGCATCGCCGGGCTGCCGGTCCGTCTGGCACCGGCCCCGGTGCGGGCGCGGCGTGTAACAGGGTGCGCCGCTGCCGCCACTTGTTGCGCAGCGTTGTAGGGCCGAAATCGGGCCATGTTGGGGTGGGCCAGGTCCGCGGTGCCGTCGGCGAGACCCGCAGCATGCGGCGGATGCGCTCGGCCAGGCGCTAGGTTAGCGGTTCAGCGATTCCCCGGTTACTATCGTTCAAGCAAGATCATCTAATCATTGGGTGGGCCCTTAATCATCGAGACGAATGGGACGCACCTGCCTTGTGGGATGGATGGTACGAATGGTAAGAAAGTGACAGTTGTTCAGCTTGAGAAGGACGAACCGCGTCCGACTACTCGCTAAGTGCTAGCGTTCCAATTTCAAGCCTGGGCAAGGCCACCCAGTTCCCGTTTGATAGCCAGGGAGTAGATGCCGTCGTGACGGGACGTGCGGCCCGTTAATGTGTGTGCTTAATGGGCATGGAGATAAATGGGAATGGAGGAAATCGGAGGATCCTCATGAGTGAATGGCAGACCAAGGCGAATCTCGATCAGCTGGGCGACACACTGCCGAACGGGATTCCGGTCGTCAGGGACCAGCTCTGGAGGCCGGTCCGCGTGCCAGCTGAGATGTACTGGGAGTCTCCATCAGCCCCAAGGAGCAGATGGGCGCAGGCGCTCGCGACGGTCCGCTCCCGTGCGCGAGTATTCGCGATAGTAGCCATCTATCTGGGCGTGGTCGCAGCGATAAGCCTGATTGTGGCCCGGGATGTGCACACGCCAGCCAAAGGCACCAGTGCAGCAGGTGCCTGGCACCAGCAAGAGCAGAGTGTTCTTGTGCCTCACCGGCCAACTCGGCATGGGCCATCAGCTCCGCACAAGCCGGCAGCCATCCAGCCAGGGAGCCCCGTCTTCCCTTCGCCAGGGCTGTCACTGCTTAGGCCCGCACCGGGATCAAGCCAGCCGCTGCCGGGACCGCCTGCTTCCAGCCTGCCTTCGCTTGCCCCCACACCCGTACCATCTCCAACCTCCCCCCTTCCAAGCTCTCCGCCGCCAAGCAGCCCGCCCGCAAGCTCTCCGCCGCCGAGCTCTCCGCCGCCAAGCAGCCCGCCCGCAAGCTCACTGTAGGTGTACCAACGCCGACGCTAAAGTGATCGTGTTACGGGCACCCCCTACGGGCGTACGGGCCGCCACTGCCGGTACGTGTGACACCACGCCACCGATCGCGTTATGGCTCTGGGCAAGCCCGCTACCTGGCCGACCGACCGTGGCGTAGAGGTGGTCGAGGTGATCCGCCCGTGCCTGGGTCTGGCCCGGTGGCTGCTGGCGCGGCGGGCGGGTCACAGTTGGTCCGGTGGGCAAGGATGGCGGCCACGTCCTCGGCGCTCACGCCGTGCAGGTGCAGGTGTACCTCGTGCGAGCGCTCGATCGCGGGGCGTGGCTCTGAGTGCGCCTGTACGGGCCGCGCCGCCACCGGGGGAAGCGGGGGCACCACCCGGGCCCTGACCGTGCGGCGCGACCCACCGTGCCGCACCCGGTAGGCGACGAACGCGAGCAGGCCCCCGGCGCCCACGCCGAGGATGATCGCGCCCACGACCAGGAGCACGTGGACCAGCTCGCCCACCGAGGCGGCCACCGGCCCGGCGAACTTCACCGCGAGCGCGGCGCCCACCAGCACGAGCACGGCCGTGCCGAGGCCGCTGCCGCCGCTGCCGTGGGTGTGCGCCCCATCAGGAATGCCCATGTTCGTTCTCCTCCTGCAGGTATCTGGCGGCGGCCTGCCGCCCGTCGCGGATCTTGAAGGCGGCCCGGTGGACGGTGCGGGAGCCGCGGTGCTGGACGCGGCGGCGTCCCTTGCAGCGGGGGCACACCTTGACCCGCCGCTTGCCGCTCTTGACGTGGCTGGTGCCGCTGCACTTGCCGCAGCGGCCGAACGGCGCCAGGTACAGCCGCCCCACCCAGATGGCCAGGACGGCGATCACGGCCAGGACGAGGTGGGCGCTCATGGCTGCTCACTCCTTCGCCGCGGCCGCGGCGCCAGCGGCGTACCCCTCGGCGAAGCCTGCGGCCCGGCCGACCGCCTCGCCTTCGGCGAAGCCCTGTTCGTAGCCTTCACGGAAGCCCTCCTTCCAGACGCGGCAGGCGAACCGCTCGCACGACTCGTCGCGGCAGGTCTGGTAGCGGTGTTGCTGGCGGGCACCGGTCAGCACCCCCATGGGGTCCCCGGGGCGCTACCCGGATGGTGGCGGCCTGCTGCCGCTACCGCGCAGGCCAGGACGGGTGCGCCGGTAGCGGCGGTAGCGGCCAGATGGCACCAGCGCAGGCCAGGGCCGGTAGCGCCGGCGCTACCCGGACGGGGGGTCACTGGGCACCCGCTAGCGGCTCGACGTCAGTGCGGCGGCAGCCCTTGCGGACCACGCCAGCGGCCTTCACGTTCACGGAAGGGACGCTGAGCGCGCGGCACTCGGCGGCCACCGCGTCGGCGCTCGCGCCTTCCCACCGGGCCGGGAACCGGGACGCGAGCCGCTGCGCCGCATCAGCCCACTGGAGCCCGGCGTCGGAGCCGAACACGGCGAGCACGTCGGCCAGGACGTCCCGCGCGCCCTCGGAACCGGCGCCGCTGGCGTGCCCGGTGATCGTCCCCGCGGCCTCGCGCAGCGCGCGTGCCCTGATGGCGGCGCGTTCGGCGTCGGCCATGTTGAGGTAGAACGTCCGCACCACTTGCGGCGCGGGGCCGGCGCCGAGGAGGTAGCCGATCCCGGCGTCGATCTCCGGGCGGAACGTGGTGGCCTTGATCCCGTTCTTGTAGGCGGACGTGCCGAGGATCATGTCGTTCTCGACCTGGCCCATGACCTTGAGGCAGAACCGGGTGGACACGTTCCCGGACACCCCGGTGGGCAGCGACTTCTGGTCGGGGCGCTGGGTGGCGATGATGAGGATCACGCCGAACGCTGGCCCGATCTTGATGATGAACTCGGCGTCCCCGCCGGCTGGCTTGCCGTGCTGCGGGTGGGTGAACAGGTTCTGCGCCTCATCGATCACACAGACGACCGGCCACAGTTTGAGGGACCGTTTGGCGGCTATCTGGCGGGTGGTGCGCTTGTCGGGGCACACCGTCCGGTCGAGGCCTTTGAGCCGCTCGGTCCGCTTCATGATCTCGGCTCGCAGCTGGCGGAGCGACTCGGCGGCGTAGCCGATGGACTCGTCATCGACGCCGGACACGAACCGGTGAGATACCCGCTCGAGGGGGTCGAGGTCGCCGGAGCCCTTCAGTTCGTGCACCCACATCTCGGCCAGGGGGTCGAGGGCGATGGCGCAGGCGAGGGCGCGGACGGCGGCGGTTTTGCCCTGCCGTGGTATCGCGCCGATCAGCCAGTTGTGGTAGGCGAGCGGCACCTTCACGACGCGGCCGCGGACGTCGGTGCCGAACGGCACCGGGGCGAACACGTCGGCCTGGCCGCCGCGGAGCAGCGGCCACGGCCCCTGCTTCGACTTCGCCACATCCACCCGGCCGACCCACAGCTCCAGGCGCCCGGCGTGCTCAGCGGTGACCGGCTCCGGCCACACCGCGCCCAGCGGCCTGCGCAGCCCCGACGCGAGCTGCTCACGCCGGTCGATCACCTGCGTCGCGGTGCACCCGTACGGGAGATCGACCTCGGCGCGCCACCCGGGGCCGTCCTCGCGGACGGGTGAGGGGAACACGAGCTGGCGGCCGTCCCTAAGCCAGCGGTCGATCCCGGCGATACCCAGCGCCCCGAGCGCGCGCGTGATCACGTCCTGGGACGGCGGCTGCACCGCAGCGGGCAGGGTGGCGCCGGTGACGATCGGCTTGCCTGCGGGCCGGCCAGCGCGGGCGAGCAGCGGCACCGCCACCACGGCCACCAGGACCCACGCCCACGGCGGCGCGAGCGACAGCGCGGCGATCGCGAACAGCAGCCCGGCGGCGCAGCCCGCGAGGATGAACCCGCGGGCGGTGCGGACATCCCGCCCCGCCTTGTGGATGCGCAGGTGGTCCGACAGCAGCCCATCCGCGGCGGCCTGCCGCTCCAGCTTGGTGAGATCCGGCACATGCCACCAGGCGAGCAGCATGCCGGCGGTGCGGCCGATGCCCACCAGCGCCCACCAGCCGGTCAGAAACAGGTAGGCCGGCAGCCGGACGCCGTGGTAGGCGGCAGCGTGCCCATGCCTCGCTGCGGCGAGCTTCACATGCTCACGGGCAGCCTCCGGCGTCCGCCAGTGCGCGGGCAGGACCGGCTTGCGCTGCGCCTGCTCGTCGCTCAGGTCGGTGTACGCGGGCCCAGGCGCCTCGGTGACCCGGGTATCGGTGCCCGCGTCCCTGGCGCGCAGCGGCACGACTTCGGCGTTGTGCTCACTGTCGATGTGATCAGTTGACATTCTGGGTTCCTCCTTCGGGAGCTGGCCCCGGGTGCTGTCCTTCGCCGGTCGCCCCGGGGCCGGGGCTTTTACTGGGTGCGGGTACGCATCGCCTTCCGGATCTTCTGCGCCGTCTGCTGGCTGCACTGGTAGGTCTCGCGTACCTCCCGGATGCTCGGCAGCGGCTTATGCCCGTTGGCCGCCGCGGGTACAGGCAGGGGTACGGCTGGGGGTTCCTGGCGGGCCCGGCGGACCAGGCCGAGCGCGACCTCGACCGCGAGCACGAACGACACCGCCGGCCACGTCGACACGACCACGCCGAGCGGCCCGAACGGGGCGCCGTAGGCCGCGTTCGCGCCCAGCGTCGCCGCGATCCCGAGCCACAGCGCGCACCGCGCCAAGCCCGGCGCCTGGCGGCGGTTCCGCGCCTCGTGGAGCATCACCAGCGACGCCGCCACGATCAGCCCATCCACCGACAGCGGCAGCAGCCGCGCAGCGGTCCCAGCCTGCCCGTGGACGCGGCCCAGATCGTAAATGTGGGAGTAGGACACGACCGCGGCGAACGACGCCACCGCGGTCACCACGGCCGCCGTCGATACCCGGATCAGCCGGTCCCCGTTCACTGGGCAGCCTTCAGCTTCACGGCACCGTCAGTCCCGGGAGCGGCCTGGAATGGCTCAGCGTGGAAGTTGCACAGGAACACCGGATGCTCGCCATCCGGCGACCACTCCCACTGCGCCACCCGCAGGCACGGCTCCTCGCCGGTGAGATCGTCAACGGTGCACATCTGCATCAGCCGGTCCCCGTTCACTGGACGGCCCTCAGATGGCCGGGCCGGCCACGCCGCCGCGGCTGATCCTTGGGGTACAGCGCCGAGTCCGGCAGCCCGCTCCCGGCCCGGCGGATGATGGCCTCGGCGCGGCTCACCTGATCGACCTGCTGCCGCAGCTGGATCACCTCGGCGCTGATCTCGGCGATCTGGGCGAGAACGGCCTGGAACTCTCCGGTGCTAACGTCCATCGGTGGTTCCCCCTTCGAGCACGCGCTCGATCTCCTCGAGGGCGTACTGCCGGTCGTCGTGCTCCCAGTCGAACGCGGCGAGCACGGCCCGGACCGCATCCAGCTGCCGTGTCTCCGCCTGCCGGTCGGCGAGGACGCCGAGGACCTGGCCGAGGAGCCGCCGCAGTTCGGCGACTTCACGCGTCAGCAGCGACGGCGGGAGCGTGTCCACCGGGCGGCGCCGCGCCTCGGCGAGGAACCGGCGGGCCAGCTCCACCCGCTGATCGGCGCTCACGGCGCGATCCCGGTTGGGGCGAGCGGATCCGGATCCCGGCCGCTGCCGCCGCACCGCAGGCACGGGCCGCCGTCCGGGTTCGTGGCGTCGCCGACACACGCGACGCACACCGGCAGAGCGGCGATGGTCTGGTCTACTTCTTGCATGTCCATTTCTCCGTTCCGGCGGGGGATGGATTAGGGCCGTCGCTGCGTTCCGGCGCATGCGGCGGCCCGCCCTCGTAAGGGGCTGGGAGCCAAAGTTGGGAGCCAAATCGCGCGGATTCGCCCGGCTCGGACCGGACGGTTGCGGATGATCAGCGTGGCGCGACCGGGGCGGGCTGGACGGCTGCGGATGCACCCGGACCCGTCGCCCCTAGGCTGGGGGCATGGACGGCATCACGATGCAGCCCCACCTGGCCGGGCACGCCGGGGTCTGCGAGATCACCCTGGACCGGCCGGAAGTGCTGAACGCGATCAATACCGCAATGGCGGCCCGGCTGTCGCAGGCGTGCGCCGAGCTCGCGGCCAATCCCCACGTCCGCGCCGTCGTGCTGTCGGGCGCGGGCGCCCGCGCGTTCTGCGTGGGAGCTGACCTG
>Ga0137371_10002775_pt1 | contig 13957 bp, 10 predicted proteins | sample SagtaG_7_FD_104919 | JGI IMG/M metagenome (GOLD analysis project Ga0137371, IMG submission 104919) | Vadose zone soil microbial communities from Sagehorn Ranch, Mendocino, California, USA - Sage1_R_40_16 metaG | ecosystem: Environmental > Terrestrial > Soil > Vadose zone | place: USA... | reverse complement strand
GACATCGGCGATGAGGTTGCCGTTGTCTGTTATGACGGGTCCTACTTTGCCTGTGGTTTCTCTAAGATTGGTTTTGTCCGAGATTCTTCTGATCTTTTCGAGTGTGGAAGCGTAGGCGAAGGGAGTTATCTCGACTGGTATTGGTTGGGGTCCGCCGAGTGTCTTGGCCAGTTTTTTCTCGTCTATGACGATGACCAGTCTTCTCGCGGTGGAGTCTACTATCTTTTCTCGTAGCAGTGCGGCCCCTCCGCCCTTGACCAAGTCGAGGGTTCGCCATTGTACTTGATCTGCGCCGTCGAGTGCTAGTTCCGGTTCGGTCTCCTCGTCTAGGCTTGCTGTCTTGAGGCCGAGTTTCTTTGCGGCGATCTCCATCTGGTAGGAGGTTGGGATGAAGCTGATCCTAAGATTTTCTTTCTTGATCCGTTCTGCGGCCAGTTCGAGTGCTCGGAGGATTGTGTTGCCGCTTCCCAGTCCGACCGTGGTGTGGTCTTTGAGTTCTCGGACGGCTTGTGCGGCGGCGCTCACTCGTGCCTTGTCGGTCCAGGACATCTTTCTGGTCTAGCCTTCGGTTTCTATCTGCTCTAGTCGTTCCATGGCTTTGAGGACTTCCTCTCGGATGGTTTCGAGCCGTTCTTCTGCCTTGTTCTTGGGCTTCTCCCGGGGAGGCCTCTCCTTGGCGGGAGTCGTGGGTGTTGTTTGGGCTGAGTCCGCCTTTGGCGCGGGTGGTGTCTGGACGGTCCTTTCTTCGGGCGCGATGGTAACCATGGGTCTGATCTGGCTTATCTTCAGATCGATCTCGAGCATTTTTTCGTGGAAGCTCTTGAGGAGGTCTTCTTTGGCCGACTCAAGTTCGTACAGGTCAACCGTCTTCTTGTGAGTGTCTATTTCCTCGTCTACTCGTTTTAGGTCTGTCTTGTATCGTTGAAGGAGCTGGTTTTTTTCCGGTTCGTTGATCTGTCCTTTTACTTCTGCTTCATAGATCTTTGTGAGCGCGTCGCCAATGATGTCCCGCTCGAGACTGGCCAGTCGGAGCCGGTCTCGGGCTTTCGAGACGTCGTTTCCGGTTACGGACTTTTTCAGACTCTCGGGTATTGGGAATGCTTCTTGTTCGGAAAGTATGGTCTTCTCTTCTGGTGGTTTTTTCTTTCCGAATAGGAGTATTAGTGTGGTTATTGCGAAAGGAGCCTTTTGGCCCTTTCTCTGCAAGAAGAGCATTCCTCTAGCGTTCTTTGCGGTTTCTGGGCTCCGGGCTTATTAATGGTTTAGCAGTTTCCTGCTCCTGTTACCTTGTCCCGGATATGATTGTCCAAGTATGGTTATCTAGGTTGGTGAAGCCTGTTGGCCTTTGGTGGGTCCGAGTTGTCTCTCGCGAGAGAGTGTGAGAGTTGTGGTCGGCCAATGTCCTCTAACATCGATCATGGTGCGAGTAATCCGGATAATCCCTACTGTGTTCATTGCACTGATCTGAAGGGTAAGCTGTTGCCTTTCGAGAAGGTGTTCGAGAGGCTTGTGGAACAGGAAATGCAGACACGCTGGATGAACAAGGAGCAGGCTGAGAAGTCGGCGTTAGAGGAGATGGGCAAGTGGACTGCGTGGAAGGACAAGGTCAGCGAGATGCCGAAGCCTGCGTAGTCGTGTTCTCTAGACATCCTTGGCTGTCTCTCGCAAAAGGCACTCTCACGTCGCAGCAGTCTTGTGGCCTCCCCTCCTTTTTTGGGAGAGTCCTTTTCTTGTCTGGGCTTGTTCTGGGCGAGTCTCGGGGATCAAGGCTTGGAATAGGCTGGTCAGGGCTGGTTGAGAGCCCTGGTTTCACGGAAGGAAAGAGTGAGAAAACAACCCACCCTTTCCAGATTCGTAATCAGGGCTTGTTCTGGGCGAGTTCCTTGGCGTGGATATGGGACGGACTGTCGCTGTTCTGTTTTTGGAGCCCCGGACGAGATTTGAACTCGTGACCCTTGCCTTTCTGTGGTTGTTACCAAGGCAATGCTCTCGGCTGGTGTAGCATCTACCAGGCTGAGCCACCGGGGCGCACTCTTTTCTGGCACGATGCTGGTTCTGCTATATTGTTTGCTAGAAATTCCCGTTGCTGGAAACTCTTACTTTAAGTCACGATTCTTCGTGGCCTTGAGGGAATTGGACTTGCCCGACGAGGAGGAGATCGTTCGTGGCGAGATTCGGGTTGCGGCAAGACTCAGTATGGGCCTAGAATACCTCAGACTCTTCTTTACTGACAGGAGAATTATCGTCGCACACATCGGGAAGAGAGGTGCAGGCTCTCAAGCCACAATCTCCTTCTTCGGGAAGCTCAGCTCCGCCGTTGAGGACCTCTTCAAGAGCGGAAGAGAATCCGTAACTAAAAGGATGGTGTGGGGAAGTGCTCCTGAAAGTATACTGGCCAAGGACAAAGACAATTTTTCTCTGAGCTACTCTCACATCGTTGAGGTAACGTTGGACGAAAAATTTGTTCATCCGAAGCTCACAGTGCTTACGACGGACGACAAGTACCAGTTCATAGTACATGGACTAAGAGACGATTCACGCGAACTGTTGCGGAAAACCTTGGGCACCAAGTTTCGAACGATCTGATCTGGGACGTGCCTCTCCCCGCTAAACGTTGTTTCTCGCACGGTTTGCCCGTCCGGGTTTCGCGGGTTGCTCAGGGTTTCCAGACGTAAAGCGTCACGTATGTAATAGCTAGAAGAGCCGCGATGGGGATGATCAGCCAGGCAACGCGGTTCAGCGTGAGTGGAGAACTCTGTCCTTCGAAGTTTCGGGCGTAGCCTGTTTTCTCAGCGAGCAAAACGAAGCCGGCGATGAAGATTGACAATACACCAATGAGCGTCGGGCCGAGAAGGTTTGATCCGACGAGATTGTAAATTCCGAGAATAGCTATCAGGACAACTATGGGTCCAGCTGCTACCAGTGCTGGAGCCCAGATTGATGCTACTGCTCTCAGCAGCCGTTCTATCATGCGCCTTGCCCTTTTCTTTCTTCGGGTTGGTGGCCAGATTCTTGAGTCCGAATATGCCCAGCCTGATTTGTCGTATGGATGGTCAGTTGCCGGCATGTGATACGATCAAAGCCAGCATAGCCACTAAAGCTTATCCCAGGAAACCGAGGAACACTCAACGAGACCGGAATGTCGGAACTCTAGGATAAAGCTCGCTCCTAGCCTCGGCCGCGTCTTCGCTTCTGGCCAAACCCTCTCGTCAATCGACTGTCCGCAACAACCGCTGTGACTAACACTCCTAGTGAAGTTAGGATTGTTACCAGGCTTAATTGGTCCCAGAGGCCACCCGTATAGTCGACGAAGAGAATATTCCCTTTGGCCACTGCGTTCAATGGAGCAGAGAGCTCGGCCGATACACTGGTTCCTACAACGTAGGCAATCTCTGTGTTTTCGGATAGAAAGTGCTGTGTCGCAGTGAAGTTGAAGCCTCCGGTCTGGGGGCTTGTCCATGTCTGGCTCTGCGAGCCGAGGTTCAAATTGTGGCTCCAGTCTTCAACCGATGGTTTCAGCGCGGACATGTCAAAAAGTACGATGGCAGCGACGAATGGTTGATAGCCGATTCTCGAGACAACGTCGCCGTTTACAGTCATTAGTTGTGATTGTTCACTTGAGGACGTGAATGCTGCTACGGGTGCTACCGCTGCGAGGAGGTAGTCTTCTCCCAGCCGGTTGTACCCTACAGTCCCTACGGTTAGATCTTGGTTGAGGCGGAGAGCCATCCATGACATGTCGTACTGGGCCACCCCGAAGCGTGTCTGGGCTGGTTCATGGACTTCGAAAGTTGTTGAGGCGTTCAACCATTGGAGACAAGGCGCGCATGTAGTGTTGATGTAGTTGGAGGACAGGTGAAGTGACACATCAGAGACTGTTATGCCATTATTTTTCAGCTGGAGGCTGCTCTGAAGGGCTGATGAGAATTGGGAGAGGTCGTCTCCACTCAGAGAAGAGTTAAGGTTCGGTGGATACACAGTAGTCGAGACCGGGTAGGCTGTCAAGTTCTGGACCGCCCTAATCGTCCACGTGACTCTCAAAGTGTCTCCTCGTAGCTGGACACCATACTCGGCCCACACAACGGGGGGAAGGACGGTGACCAGAAAGATCAGCGTTGCCAGTACAACGACTCTCAGCTTCATCAAGGCGTTCGCGATGTCCCTCCGCGCTCATGCTCCCATATTTGCCTGACTAGTGGGAGGGATTTCGGATCGCCCCAATCAATTTAACTCTCGCCCACATATTATTGCTGGATAAGGGCTGGAAGACCGGTCTTCAACATGCGCGCTCGGGCACTCCCCATCACGGCGGCCGTCCTTCTGCTTTTGCTCACAATGATTCCCAACACAGCCCATTCTTCAGGGGGTAACGTGGCAATCCTGTCTGTTACCCCGTCCCAGATTCATCCTCCCTCCTCGGGTAACAGTTTCTCGGCGAACGTCACCCTCTACATTCCACCTGGCGAATCTGTCGGGTCTTATGATATCATCCTGAAGACGGTTACCTTGAGCGGTGGCTGCAACCCTGCCTGTCCGCTAAGTATCACCGGGATTCGACCCGGGAACATTTTCCCCGCCGGCCAATACATCGAGGCCTCTAATTGCGTGAACGGCCATGGTCTGGGGTGCGGTCCGAATGATGGTGGAGGTGTTGCTCACTCAGCAGAGGCTGAGCTCTCCGGGCAATCGGTTGCTGGAGGGTTCACGGGTCTCAATGTCACAGTATTCACGGTGCAGTTTCAGATTCTAAGCACCGGGTCTGTCCAGTTGGCGTTACAAAATGATACTCTGGTCAACGGTGAGAACGCCGCCCAGGATCTCCCGCACACCACCGAGGACGGGCTCTTCTCAAACAGCGGCCTCACTGCCCTCTTCAATGTTCTGACCGCTATTCCGATCGTGAACCGCCCTGTCATCTTTGATGCCTCACCCACTTTCAACTCAACGAATACCACGCCAAACTACAGGTCAACCCTGAATTATAGCTGGGACTTCGGCGACGGTCAAACAAAACAAGGTGTGGGTCTCAACTCCACTTCGCACGTTTTCGCCGCCCTTGGAAGCTACGATGTCAGGCTTCAGGTCACCGACGAGTACTTGGCAACCAGTTCTTTTGAGAGAACCCTGACTCTCGCTAGTGCTCTCGGAACCATTGTGGTGGGCATTGTCGACCAGACTGGGTCAGTAGCAGACTGGAACATAACGGTCAGCCTATACAATGGCAGCACCTTGGTTCAGACTGTCACAAGGAATCCTACTACGAATCCGATAATCTTCTCGGGACTATCAGAAGGCACATACGTTCTGAGATTCTCAGGACCTGGAGTCACTCCTCATGAAATAGGGGAGACTGTGACCGCCGGCTGGAGGACAGTCGATTCTGTCCTCCTGACAATTCAATATCCATCGCCACCCTCATACCCGGATCTGACCGGAATAGAGCTCGCGGTGATTCTCGGCGTTATGGGAATCGGTGCGGTCCTCGGCACTTTCGCCCTCAGACGGAGACGCGCATCAAAGCGAACCAAGCCCAAAAGAAAATGACTCCATCTAACTATGGTGGCACTGAATTCTTCCATTGATTACGGAATACAAAGACCGGGATAGACACACGCCGTCAACTTGGGACTATGCTTATTCACTTCACATTTCACTTACACTTGGAGGGGATACGCTTAAGGTTCGCAGTCTCCAGTTCTTCTTGAATACTCTTGTGGAAGTCTCCGCCGTGGAGTGATTGCTTAAATCAGCGGCTCGTTAAGGCGGGCTGAGAGGAGTCGCCGGACGGTTTGAGAAGTGCGGTTCAAACATCTCTCATGCTTATCACTCTAACGTTCTCCGTTATCATAGCCGCCAGCAATCCTAGGGCTCATGGTCAGGGTGGGGGTCCGTTTCCTGGGCCTTGTCCTGTTAATCCGACGCCTCCTCCCAATAGTGTTCCCTGCCTAGCTATTGTGCCTCAGGAGCAGACCCTTCCTTCGCCAGGCGGTACTCTCACGATCAGTGTGACTACTCTCAACATGCCGACTTTCAGCGGCTGGGATATTGCGATAAAGACGAATAATACGGTGTTGAATCCGAGGTCTCTCGCTGTCATGGAGACTTTTGGCGGAACATTCCAGTCCACTAGCAACTGTATCAATGGAAGTGGTCTTGGCTGTAGTGGCAATGATGGTGCTGGCATCGCTCATTCTGCAGGCTTCTCCTTCGGAGCCAACGACGCTGGCAACACGACACTGTTCACTGTTACCTACACGGTAGTGGCAGGCCCATCAACCAACGTTACCTTTGTGAATTCTCCAAGTGAGCCGTCCTCGGTGACAGACCCATCAGGCTTTAGTCTCGTTGACTGTTCAGCTACTCCCAACCAGTGCCTTACTGGTTCGGTCTCCGTCGTTGACTTTGTTCTTTCCGCATCTCCAGCCTCTATTGGTCCTTTGGGTATCGGTGCTTCAGGTTCATCGACGATTACTGTAACTCCAGAGAACGGTTTCGTCGGCACCTTGGATCTTACGGCATCTCCCACGCCTGCGAACCCTGCTGTCACTGTCAATCTGGCTTCGCCAAGTGTAACGATTACTTCTTCGTCAGGTCCCCAGACTGACAGGTTGACTGCGAGCGCATCGTTGGGGGGAACGTTCAACATCAATGTAACCGCCTCGATAACCGGCTTCCCATCTCGGACTGTCATTGTACCATTGAAGGTTACTGATTACAACGTGACGGCCCATCCCAACACGCTGCCCCTCGTCCGTGGTGTTAGTGGTATTACAAATATCACGGTAACTCCTCTCAACGGGTTTACCGGCACTGTGAATCTTGTCCCGCACCCACCCCCAGAGGTGACGGCAACTCTGGACTTTCCGAGCGTAACTATTACTTCCGGAAACCAGAATGATACGTTGACCGTCAGCAGCTCCACGACAGGTACATATCGTTTCAACGTCACGGCCAGTTCTACAGGTTTTCCCTCTCACAATGCGACAGTGACTGTAATTATCACAGGACTCTCCTCAACTACAACTACCAACGTGGTCAACGACGGCACTAGCACCACCACCGGCGCTTCATTCCACGATACTGCTTCTGTGACCGGTTCCGGGACTACTCCCACCGGCAATTTGACCTACAGCTTCTTCAACAATAGTGACTGCTCAGGAACTGCCAGGTTTACTAGAACAGTAATATTGTCAGGCACCACCGTTCCAAACTCTAACTCGACGGGTCCACTCGGTGCGGGTTCATACGCGTTCCAGGCAACATACAACGGCGATGTGAACTACACTCCATCGACGAGTAGCTGCGAGTCTTTCACCGTTGCCAAAGCTCCTTCCACAACATCAGGTCTGGCAGTTCTAAAGTCCGGAGCTCCCCTGCCCTCACTCGTACCTGCGGGATCGAGAGTTAACGGTACTGCCACGGTCACGGGAGTTAACGGATTCCCTGTCAGCGGTAATCTTGTTTATCGCTTCTTCAACAACAGTGCTTGTTCGTCTCCAGCTTTCTTTAGTCAGAACGTCACCCTGTCCGGTGGACTTGTTCCGGACTCTATAGCAACTAGTCTGCCGAAGGCCGGAAGCTATAGTTTCAACGCCACATTTGGTGGAGACGTGAACTATCTGAGCTCTAAGAGTACATGCCAGTCGTTCGTAGTTGACGACTTCACTGTTGGTGCGAGTCCAGCAGACGTTGGCACTCTAGCTTCTGGTGTTCAAGGCAGCACCGTCGTTACGATCACCGCTGTGAATGGGTTCACCGGCACTGTTGGCATTGCGGCTGTTCCCGCACCTGGCTTTTCTGCTTCTCTAAACATGTCTAGTGTGGTTCTCAGTTCGACCGTTACGTCAAAGAATGTTCTGCTGGTCGTGAACGGTACTCTTGGCAACGCATATTCAGTGGTCATCAACGGGACGAGTTCTGGATTTCCCTTTCACACTTTCCTAGTCTCTGCCACGGTTCAGCCCCCAAGCATTGCGATTGGAACGCCCTCAGTCTCCGCGACATCAGTGAGTGTTGGGGATAAGGTGACTGTCGATGTTACTCTGACCGACAATAGTGTGGGAGTGCCATTCACGACGATTGTCTGGTTGAAATGGGGAGATCTCACGGTAGCCCAAAAAAATGTGACACTCACACCCGGTCAGTCAACGCCGGTCAGTCTTGTCTGGGACACTACCGAATACACCGCGGGGAGCAATAGCCTGTCTGTGGTTGTTCCCGCCGCCGGTGCTACAGCAAACGCACCAACCGTCTCACTATCCCCTGCCAGCTCATCGCCACTCTCCCTTAGCAATCCGTACATTCTGGCTTTGTTGGGCGTAGCGGCAGCGGTTGTAGTAGTATCACTCGTCTTCTTCCTGCGGCGAAATAGGAGATCCTCTGCTTCCTGACCTCTCTCAAATCCTCCACGCAAGAGCGTAGTTTCCGTATGTGGAGTAAGGCTGTTGTCAAGGGGCAAGACTTGTTAGTCGGCATTTAGAACTCTCTATTGAATGGTTCATGGATCAGACACGCTGGCTTGTGGTCGTGGCCCTTCTAGCTATAATCTCGGTTAGCGTCGTGTTTGTTGAGACATACGAGTCCGTGCAGGTTTCGCACAGTCTCAGCGTGAAGCTTCTGATCAACCTTTGGAACCGATACGCGAACGCGAGCCAGCAAGTGAAGTTCTTGAGCGATATCGGAGCCCCTGGAGGAATCTTCGCCACGACAAGGTATTCCTCAGATGGTGTCAATGGTTTCTATCCAGTATGGGGGCGGCACTACGGCAATACGGTCTTCGTGGATTCGAGGGTCTACAGGAACTATACTCTCGGCGACTTCTTCGAGGTGTGGGGTGAACCTCTTGGCCCGCTTAACACGCTAGGCGCTCATGAAAATGCTTCCAGCTACCATGGGAATATTACGGAAACTACGTATCTCTTCATCTGGAGTATGTGCCTCCAAAATCCCCACAGTCCAGGTGGACCCGTCTACTCGGTGAACGAGTGGGGAAGTCACGTACTCCGGGATAATGAGACGATCACGCTAACCTATGCGACAGAGGCATGCGGACTACCAGGCGGACAGCAAGCATAGTCTTCTAAAAAAAAGACGGCCAGGGAAGGCTCCCGCTTGCCGGCGAAAGATTTCGCAATCGTTTTTTGATCCTAACTCTCCGTTCGCGACCGTAAGCCGTATAAGCTGAACGAGTCTTGCCGCGGCTATACACAGTTGTACGTGAGATTATGAAACGAAAAGTTCTATTCTCCCTTCTCTTAATCGTGGTAGTAGCTCTTGTTCTAACAGCTTCGCAGAAGGCAAATGCCCAGGGTCCGTTTCCGGCGCCTTGTCCTGTTAATCCTACGCCGCCTCCAAACAGTGTCCCATGCTTGACTATTGTGCCTCAAGAACAGACCAATCTCACGCCAGGCGGCACTGTCACGGCTAGTGTGGTCAGCCTCAACATGCCAACGTTCAGCGGGTGGGATATTGCGATAAAGACGAATAATGCTGTGTTGAATCCGCAGTCTCTCACTGTTATGGAGACTTTTGGAGGAACGTTCCAGTCCACTACCAACTGTATCAATGGTAGTGGTCTTGGCTGTAGTGGTAATGATGGTGCTGGCATAGCTCATTCTGCAGGTTTCTCTTTTGGGGCTAATGACGCTGGCAACAAGACGCTCTTCACCGTTACTTACAGCGTCGTGGCGGCTCCTGCGACTGATATCACCTATGTGAATAGTCCGAGTGAACCGTCCTCGGTGACCGATCCTTCAGGTTTCACTCTCGTTGACTGTTCAGCCACCCCCAACCAGTGTCTTACCGGCTCAGCATCCGTTGCAGGGGGCGGGTTTGACTATTCCTTATCGAATAATGGTCCGGTGACTATTGCTCAGGGCGGTTCTGGCCCCGTGACTATAACTGCAAAGTTGACTAGTGGTAGTGCTCAGTCCGTGACATTGTCATGTGCTACTCCTCTACCCTCCGGAATCATATGCAACTCGTTCAATCCAACTTCTGTGACTCCGACGGCTGCAGGCGCGACTAGCGTATTGACGATCGGTGTCGGATCTTCGGTTGCGGCTGGCTCCTACACTGTCATGGTTACCGGGTCACCGTTGGGTGCTACCAGCACGGCTACCAGCGTTAGTGTGACGGTGACGGGCAAGGACAGTACTTCGACTAGTGTTGGTAATGTCAGTTGTAACATTGCGCTCGGTGCGTCAAGTTGCACTGCATCCGTTACTGCGACTGTTGCTGATACTACTACAGCATCGAATGCTCCCACTGGTACCGTGACTTTCTCTCTGACTGCTGGTACTACGGGTGGGAGTTTGGGTTCTCCGACTTGTACACTGTCGACTTCGTCCGGCGTTACCAGCTGTTCTGTGACTTTTACGGGTACGGCTTCCGGCTCTGGCTCTGTCACTGCTATGTATGACGGTGATTCGACTCACAACACCAGCACTAGTACGGCTGCGACGGTCACGGTAACTGCTACAGGCAAGGACAACACATCGACGAGTGTGGGTTGTAGTCCGACCACGATTGTTCCAACTGGGACTTCTACGTGTACAGCTACGGTAACCGATACTACGACCGCTTCGAATGTTCCGGGCGGTAGCCTGAGTTTCACTTCATCCGATACTACAGTTGGTACTGTAGTGGCCAGTTGCTCGTTGACGGGTGGCTCGTGCACTGTTGCGTTTACTGGTGTTGCTTCTGGCTCCGCTACTGTCACCGGTACGTACACGGGTGATTCTACTCACAATGGAAGCACCGGCACCTCCAATACAATCACTGTTGCAAAAGACAACACATCAACTAGCGTTGGCAATGTTAGCTGTAATATTGCGTTGAGTGCGTCGAGTTGTACTGCGTCGGTTACTGCGACCGTGGCTGATACGACGACTGCTTCGAACACTCCTACTGGTACTGTTACGTTCACGTTGACTGCTGGCACCACCGGTGGCAGTCTTTCTGCGAACACTTGCAACTTATCCTCGGGTAGTTGTTCTATAATGTTCATCGGTACGGCAGCAGGCTCAGGGTCTGTTATAGCAGACTATGGCGGGGACTCTACTCACAACACTAGCACCAGTGCCGCCGCCACGGTAACAGTCACAGCAACGGGCAAAGACGACACGTCTACCAGTGTTGGAAATGTTAGTTGCAATATCGCGCTTGGCGATAATAGTTGTACCGCTAGTGTCACTGCTACAGTCACTGACACCACGACCGCTTCAAGTATTCCGTCCGGTACCGTGACATTCACACTGACAGCCGGAGGCACCGGCGGATCATTGACCGCTGGTACATGCACACTCTCCGCGGGTACTTGCTCCGTCATGTTCACCGGTACTACTGCAGGTTCCGGATCTATCACCGCGACATACGGTGGCGACCCGACTCACAACACAAGTACGAGCTCTGCCGCCACGGTGACCGTGACGGTCACCGGAAAAGATAACACGTCCACTTCTGTTCCGGACGTCACCTGCAACATCGCATTAGGTGGGAGTAGTTGCACTGCTAGTGTTACTGCTACAGTGACTGACACGACAACCGCCTCGAACGCTCCCACCGGCAGCGTGACTTTTACATTGACACCCGGCACAACCGGAGGCTCACTCGGCTCAACCACCTGCTCGTTATCGACCACATCTGGAGTTACCAGCTGTTCTGTGACTTTTACGGGTACGGCCTCAGGCTCTGGGTCAATCACCGCCAGTTATGGTGGTGACTCTAGTCACAACACCAGCACTAGTACAGCCGCGACAGTCACGGTAACTGTCGCCGGCAAAGACGATACTTCGACGAGCGTTGGCAATGTTAGCTGCAATATCGCACTTGGGGCACCCAGTTGCACTGTATCTGTCGCTGCGACTGTGGCGGATACCACTGCTGTTTCGAATACTCCTACTGGTAGTGTTACGTTCACGTTGACTGCTGGCACCACCGGTGGTAGTCTTTCTGCGAACACTTGCGACTTATCTTCGGGTAGTTGTTCTGTAACGTTCACCGGTACGGCAGCAGGCTCTGGCTCTATCACTGCTATGTACGGCGGTGATTCGACTCACAACACCAGCACCAGTGCCGCTGCTTCAGTCACAGTAACTGCCACTTCTGCTCCGTTTGACTATTCGTTATCGAATAGTGGTCCTGTGACTATTCAGGCGGGTAGTTCTGGGACTGCGACTATTACTGCGACTCTGACTTCTGGCACTCCTCAGCCTGTGACATTGTCTTGTGCGACTCCTCTGTCGACAGGCATCACCTGCGGCAGTTTCACTGTGAACCCTGTGACTCCGACTGGGGGTAGCGACTTGGCTATCACTGTTGGGTCTTCTGTTGCTGCTGGCTCATACAGCGTCATGGTTACTGGATCGCCCCTTGGCGCGACTACGACTGCGACGGCTGTTACTGTGATGGTTACTACTGTTCCTCCGAGGCTTCACCCGACAACGACGGTCGTAACGTGTTCCCCAGGCTCCGTCATCATCAATGTTGCTACCAGTTGTACCGCGAGAGTGATCGACACCTCGACGAGCCCAACCACCCCGACTGGCATTGTGGACTTCACGACCAACAGTTCCGGCGTTTTCAGTCCATCTACTAGTTGCATTCTATCCGCAGGCGCAGGGCCAAATATGGCCAGTTGCTCCGTCTCGTATACTCCCACTGTTGCAGGGCATCAAATGATAACCGGTTCTCACGGCGGCGACAGTGGCCACAGTTCCAGCACTGATAGCTTCACGGTGAATGCTAGGTCTCCGCCTCCTGGAAAGCAAACCTTACTGACGTTCAAAGGCTTCGACTTGGACGACTTCGACAACGGTGTAGGCCAGCTACAAGTCTTTGTCAACGGCCAGTTGGTTGCTGACATACCTGCCGGCTTGAATCATCTCAGCGGAAGCGGCGATTTTACTGCTTACACAGACAAAGGGATCAACTTTGGACCCTTCGACACTTCAGCTTTGCTTGTGAGCGGCCAGAACAATGTGACCTTCACCGACCCGTTGTCAGCCCACTCGGGCAAGGTTCGGAATGTCAGGATCGTTCAGGGAACAAGTACTCTGCTCAACGTACGGTCAGGCGCTGATGTCTATCCGGGCCACTCTGTCACCTACACGTTCTCGGTCCCACCCATTGCGATCACAGGCCTGGCCGCGTCGATTCAAGCCCCTGTCGCCAATCAGAATGTGGTGTTTACCGCGACCTACACTGATGGAACTGCGCCTTTCACATGCGTCTTTTCGTTCGGAGATGGCGAGCACGCAACCGTCTCCGGGAGCAACGGAAGCTGTTCCGTAACACACGACTATGACACCACCGGAGTCTTCACGGCCAGGGTTACGATCATAGGTTCCAGCACGTCCGATAGGGTTTCGACCAAGCTCTCACTGAGAGTATTCTAGCGCCAAATCCGCTACGCGACAGTTATCCCGATTTTCTTGGGTTCCCGCTCTAACCGCATGCTTCATACTAATTGCTGGCCAACCGTCGACGAAAAAATCTATCTGGAGAAGTCCTTCGCGAATGAGAATAACTGAACACCGGTGCTCGAGGCTTTGAGCTGCAGTTGTTTAGTATTCCAGAGCAATAGTTGCATATCCCGGGCTTATGGTAGCTATCGGAGTCAAGACCTCAGTCAGTAACTCTTATATGGAATCACTATACGAGTGGGAATGGTCTCGTGTTGATACCAGATCTGAGTTTCTCAACCCGAAGGTTGTCCGTTTCAAGCCTAAGTGTAGTAATTCTGGCCCTGTCAGCCGCTCTCCTTGCGGGAATTATTCCCGCCGCCCATGCCGAGGGTCCGTTTCCAGGGCCCTGTCCCGTTAATACGACGCCTCCTCCCAACAGTGTTCCATGCTTGAATATTTCCCCCCAAACACAGAGTAATCTGGCACCGGGCAGCAGTGTTACGGTAAGTGTGACAACTACGAACATGCCAACGTTCAGCGGGTGGGATCTT
>Ga0137371_10002770_pt1 | contig 13969 bp, 10 predicted proteins | sample SagtaG_7_FD_104919 | JGI IMG/M metagenome (GOLD analysis project Ga0137371, IMG submission 104919) | Vadose zone soil microbial communities from Sagehorn Ranch, Mendocino, California, USA - Sage1_R_40_16 metaG | ecosystem: Environmental > Terrestrial > Soil > Vadose zone | place: USA... | reverse complement strand
TTAGATGATGCAACCGTCCGAAATCGGCGGATCCGGCCCACCCGGGTCGCGCCCGTCGCGATCTTTCTAAGGGAAGATGCGTCATGGCTCCTGGATTCGCCCGCACAAAGAAACGGCTTGTCGCAATCCGGCCGCGAAGTGGCTGACGCGCTCCAGCGTCGCGGAGCCTCTTTCTTACCGGAACTGGTCAAGGCAACGGGCCAACTCACGAGCCAGGTTGAGGATGCGCTCTGGGAACTTGCCGCTGCGGGACTTGTCACAGCTGACGGTTTCGAGAATCTGCGCGCCTTGATCGACCCGAAACGCCGGCGCGGCGAGGGTAGTTCGCGGCTGAAGATGCCCCGGCATGCTGCCGGACGCTGGGCATTACTTGATCTTCCGCATACCGGGCCCTCTTCCGATGAACGAGCTGACACCTTTGCCCGCCAGCTTCTGCTGCGATGGGGCGTGATTTTTCGAGACCTTCTCGCCCGGGAGACCCTCGCTCCTGCGTGGCGTGACCTGCTGATGGCGCTCCGCCGTATGGAAGCTCGCGGCGAAATTCGGGGCGGTCGTTTCGTCTCCGGTTTTCTGGGCGAACAGTTCGCGAGGCCCGAAGCGGTGGACCTGTTGCGGTCGATCCGCCGCACGCCGTCGGACATGACGCTGAAGATCGCCGCCGCCGATCCTCTCAACCTCGCCGGCATCGTCTTGCCCGGCGCTCGCATCAGCCCGCTCTCGGCTCAGTCTGTCGAATTGCTGCACGTCTCGACGCCGCCCGTCGAACTGGCGCTCTAAAGGGATCAAACCACAAGAGGCAGAATGAACGTCACAAAAAGCACTAGAAGATTTTGTGCTTTTTGACAATTTTGTGCCTCTCGCGGAGCTTTCCCGCTTATGCCATTCCGACGCATACCACCTGGACGCCTCCTTGATGAAGGATTTGCGGGTCCACATATACTGGTCTGATGCGTAGATTGCAATTGCGGGTCAATGAGTGCGTCGTGCTTCGGCAGATTGCGGAAGAAGATGCCGAAGAGATCAGCGCACTGATCGACCGCAATCGCGTCCATTTGAGGGCGTGGCTGCCGTGGCTGGACAACAGCAACGGAATACACGACACCGCGCGATTCATCGGCCGATCGCTCGAACAGGCCGCCGATGATAATGGATTCACATTCGCCATTGTCTGCGATGGCGTGCTGACCGGCGTCATCGGCCAGCACTATCTGGACTCACTGAACCGAAGAACCGAGCTCGGATATTGGCTCGACGCCCTCCATCAAGGCCGCGGAATTGTGACACAATCCACCGCCCGCCTCACCGATTACGCTTTTACCGAGCAGGCCTGCAATCGCGTTATCTTGCATTGCGCCTTCGGCAACCTCAAAAGTCGGGCTGTGGCCGAACGCCTTGGCTTCGTTCAGGAAGGTATTCTGCGCGAAGCCGAGTGGCTTTACGATCACTACGTGGACTTGGTGGTCTACTCGATGCTGAAATCCCATTGGGTACTGCTGCCTTCCGTTTTGTGTTACCTTAAATGAGTCCGCCGGCCCCATCGTCTAGAGGCTAGGACGTGGCCCTCTCAAGGCCAAAACACGGGTTCGATTCCCGTTGGGGCTATGCCACCGATTAACTCATTTATAATCTTAAATATACATCACGTAATATAAATATAAAGTCGAACTATTTACCGCGGTTTCAAGACTTTTTCGGTGCAGCCGATGGACCTCATCCGTCTTTGAATCGTGGATACTTTAAAACGATCAGAAGCAGAACAATCGGACTCGGATAGACGATCGCTCTCTTCCGGCGGTATGTCGCCGCGCGATTCGAACCATAAAGCCAAGCCTGCAAAAATACATGAGCACATCGCCCAAAGCGCTCGAACACTCGTCAACCAAAGCCGTTTCCGATGCTCAATTAGAATTGTCCCTCAACGGTTTTGCGATCGGTCTCTCAAGTGACACGTTCGAAGCGTTTACTCTCCCTCTACCGGACAACAAGCAGGTCAAGCCTCTTCGAGAGACCCACAAGGATTGGTTTCTTTCCTGGCGGGAAGGGACAATATACGCCATTGCGCGAATCGAGCGACCCAGCACCAGTATCGGCACACTCGAAAGGCTGCAGTGCAACGATCATCTCCAGCTGATTGTCGCCCTCATTGACGATCTGTTGCCCGTCAAATTCCCTGCCTACGAAGCGTTCCGTCACCGTCCGTTCGCATTCAAGGGTAGGCGCGAAGAGATTATCGGAACCATCACGAAGAATCTGCGCAATCCGCATGAGCTTTTGCAGCACTTTACCATTCGCCCCACGTTCAGTCTTGAAGCAAAGATTATCGAGCCTATTCCAGATCAGACTTCTATCGGCCTCTTCTTATCCCTGAGTACGAAGTGGGAAATCAGCGCCGACCCCTTCGTGTTGCAGGCTGCCGGAATTGATCTTAATGGCTTGTACGTCGTCCGGCGGGAAACTGCGCCGGGCGAGCGGCGACTCGTCGGCCAAATAGGCGCGGTCACGCAGACAACCGTACATCTAACAGCTTCATATGACGAACGCACAACGATCAGTAACAGCGAGGTATATCTGGAGGGATCCAAGGCCAGCTTTGCCCGTTGCCTGAAAACGCTGCTCGGCTCCGATTATGACGCGTTTGAACAGGCCCGCCAGCGGGAAGAAGCAAAACTCCTTTCCGGTCCCGCCGTCAATGATTTACTTCAGCAATTCCGAAAATTCTTCCAGAAAGATCCGACCCTCCAACTCACGCAGGACTTGACGGTAACCATCAACGATCAACTCTCCGTGAAGAACAGTTCAGCATACGAATCGATTCATATCGCCCCGCCCGTCCAGTATTACTTCGACCCCGCCCGGACAAAAACAAGCCAATACCCATGGCTGGGTATTAAACAGTACGGACCATTCAGCAAAGACACATTTCCGAAGCGGACGCCCAATATCCTTGTCGTTTTCCCGGAGATGGCTCAGGGAGCGACGGAGACATTCCTCAAACACCTCCGCAACGGCATTACGAACTCCAGGCCAGCCTATGAAGGTGGATTCGCAAAGCTATTCGGGCTACTCAATCCCACCTTCCAGCTGTGCAAGGTACGATTTCTGAATACGGCCGACCCCGCCGGAGCATACCGGCAAGCCATCGAAGAACATCTGGCTGCATCTTCCAGCGTCGATGCCGCAATCGTCGTCTTGACCGACCAGCACGGCGACCTTCCTGATACAAACAGTCCGTACCTCACCGCAAAAGCAACACTGTTGATGGCCGGCATTCCGGTTCAGGAAATAAGAGTCTCCAAGCTCAGCAAGGGACCATACGAGCTGCAGTACATCCTGCAGAGCTTTACGGTCGCGGTCTACGCGAAGATGAACGGTACTCCATGGACAGTTAACCAGGACACTACGATCAGTGATGAACTCGTCATCGGCATCGGAACGAGCGAGATCAGTCCGGACCGTTTTAGCCAGAAAATACGATACGTCGGTATCACAACTGTCTTCCGCGGCGACGGGAACTATCTCCTGAGCCATGTCAGCAAGGACTGCACGTACGACGAGCGTCGAGGAGAATTGGGGCGCGCCACGAAACCGCCAAGCTGCAGAAACACTCGTGCGCACAATCTGTGAACGTTTCAACATCATCGCCAATTAACATTTCAGTGATGAAAGCATCGGGATTCTTATAGCTCCCCGCACGAAGCCGAACAGCATTTGGTCTTGCCCATCGCACGCACGACCGAAATTAGTTTTCTACCCGCGATTTTCAGGCATTCCTCTGGCGTTCAGTGAATCGTCTCCGGCTCATCATCCTCTTCGTCCTCGAACCAAGGTTCCATTGGCTTTGTCCCTGGCGGAGGTGGCGAATAGCGAATCCACCTGGCGAGATCGGCAACGCTTTTGTTCCATTCCTCGAGGGCGCGCCTGAAGTATCCGGCAAGTCCCGACAGTTCGTCATTGATGTTCTTCTCCGCTCTTTGCCGGGCGGGATCATCCCAGACACGCGGTATACGTACGATCCGGAAGCCCGAGACGGCGATGCTCCTCAGTAACAATATCCCTTCGGGGCTACATCGAGATTCGATACCGATGTCTTCCCGGCCTCCGGTGACAGCCACGATCTGTCCTGCACGCTCCTTGAACTCCACGAGCATTTTGTCGAGCTTTTCCCCGATAGAACTTGTCCAAGGACCGAGGATTTGCGAGTCCGGCATTGGAGTGTTGGAACCATACGGGAGAGTGGCGTGAAGCGCGAGATCGACGCGTGTCCAGCGCTGCTGGGTTTTGGGATACTTTTGCTTTCTACCGAGGAGTTCGGTGAGGAGGTCTTCCTCACACGTGTACGCCCGAGCAGCATTGGCCGCGCTCCAGTTAAAAACCATTCTCGTTGCGATGTGAAACGGCTCAGCGTCCGGTGACATTGGCCGGATATAAAGCTCGCAATGCCGGGCCCCGCTGGAGAGGTCGATTGTTTCCGACGGTTGACCGATATGCTGGAAAACCAGTCCCACGTCGCGCAGCGCATCTTGCAAACGATCTCGAAATTCCTCATAACGCATAGCTACCTCCTCCGATTCGACTTTATTTGCGTCCCGCGCGCACGCGGAAGTTTTTCCGCCGGAATAGGTTCGTTTCACAGAATTAACCTTCGACGCGTTGCAAGTTTTCTGCAGGAACCGATGTTTGGCGCACGGTCGCCAAACTCGCTCCGGAATCTAAGGTTTTTCACCGCAGATCCAGCCAAATCGCCGCCGCCGGTGAAGCAACATGCCAGAGAGAAATTCCTCATGCACGCCCCAAGAATAGCCGAACGGATGTGTGATTCGCCAAGCCAGAAGCGGAAATCAGTTGGCGCATAACCTGCAGTCTGGGATGGCGCAGTGTCGCGATCTTCTCGGATGATTTGAGGCTGATAGGCGACGCCGACTGTCTTGGCAGAAATCGAGAGCGCTGGGTTTATCTGCCCCTCTAAGAGCCAGGTATTCGCCTTCTCTGAATTTGTCCGGCAGCACTATTGATGAGCCGCGTTGCCTGCCGCAGCGTTGAGATGGGATCGGACGCCGTTTGGCTCTGATCGACATAGCGGCGTAGCACGTCGTTGATTTGCGTCTGGTATGGCGTACCTGTTCTTTCCGCCGCCGCTTTGAAGAAATTCAGAACGTCCAATGGCACCTTAATTGAAATGGCAGCACGGATGTTCTCAGGCCTCGTCATGTCCTGAATATCCTCTTCCGATACTCTATGACGCTTCCGAAACCCGTCCCGAACCCAACCTTTAGTTGGCAATTTATCTTTTCGTTTTCTAGATACTTTTGTCTTCATAAAGTCGTTCTGCTTGCTTATCTGCTGGCCATGCCGAGATGATACGAATGCTGTTGTTACGTTCCGTGAATATCACGACCAATAACCTCCGCGACGACAATCCAATGCGAATGTAGCGAGCTTCGGCATCGGAATGTTCCCGGTCAAAGTACTCGATTCCATTCGCGTCCCGAAACGTTTCGACAGCTTCGCTGAAGGCTACTCCGTGCTCGCGCAGGTTCGCATCGTCTTTGTCCGCGTCCCATTCAAAGTGCACGGTATATCCGCCAGTATATACCAAAGCCTTTCTAACTGAACATCACTGAAGGAGAGAGGGCCCAAGATGAACCGGGAAGGATGGTTACCGAGAGCGTCTCGATGAACACCGATTTCTCCGTTCGTTTGTCCAATACCGTCCAGGAATTCCTGGCGGGAAAATTGGCGGGAAAGTATAAAAGATCTTTGCAACTCATTGGACACATTGACTCGTTCGATTCCCGTTGGGGCTATTTAAAAACCTGCCATATCGTCTCACCTCGTCCTGAAAATTCGCAAAACCCCAACAAATTCATCCAGTTCTTGGCCGTGTGGTCCAGTTCTGTCCGATGCAGTCCCGAAAATATTGATGGAAAAAATAATGGAAGAGAGGAAAGTAGTGGGAAAGCGGCTTGAGAAACGCTTCTCGGCGATTGAATTAAACCACCTGCCCCCCTGGGGCGCATGCCGATGGAAATGGACTATACCTACTAAGCCCGTGCAACGGAGGTAGGCGTTATGGGACTGAAACGTGTGTGAGCGTTGTGGGCGTGTTGGGTTTGCTGGGGATCGATGCCGGTGTGGGCGCGGGAGCCGGGGTTGCCGCGGGCGTTGTGGAATAAGGGGTGGCCGGAGGCCGATCAGGTGCTGCGCCTGGGACAGCATGTGGAGATTTTGCGCAGCGATGGCATTGAGGTACAGGCGACAGTGGGTCGGGTCATGCGACTTACTTTTTCAGCAACCTGTTAGGAAACTTCTTGGCGAAAAGCGAAGAAGTCACGGCGAAAAGACTTATTGAGCGGTGAGCACCGCGTTGCAGGCTTCTCTAACCTTGAGATCCCGAAACAAACTCCAAGACTCTCCGTTTCTGAAATCCATCTCTGAACCGGAGCGCCAAAGCGCCAATATCTCGCGCTTATTCAACCGCTGTCACGCCCACGGGCCGTTCGCCAAGATTCCCCATTCAGTCGCATCTAAAGCCGAGGACATTTCAATAAAGTTTCCCTCTTGGACAGCAACTTGATTGAAAGAGCCGGTCCAGGAAGCCGGGCGACGTTTCGCGCCATCGGATCCGTTGATTCCATCGCCGGCGTAACTGCCGCAGCCGCTTATTCTTACACACAATGCCCTGCCGGCGTTGGGCTGGTGCAAGAGGATCTCGCGCTTGAACGGCCCACGCCGTGCGTTCAGGCGGCTTCCGAAATTCTGGAAACGGCATCGATGTCAAAGTCTGCGATAATTCTGATTCTCGGCGGTTGCCTTGTTCTTGCGACGACGTTAAGCTCGCCCCTTCAGGCAGGAGTCAATTTGTCAACGCCCGTTCTTTCCGCTCAGCCGAGATCCAGCGGCCCAGTTTTTCTGAGTTGGTCCGACCCGGACAACCGCCTCAGCGGATTCCATATCGGAAGGAGTTCGACAAGCGCCACCAGCGGGTTTACAGTCATCGCCGCAGTGAGCGGCAAGTCGACGTCCTACACAGACAGCGGCCTGCCCGGTGGAAAGACGTTTTATTACCGTTTACAGGCTTACAAACAAAGTTCTACTTCTCCGTACTCAGCGGTTGTTTCCGCAACGACTGTGATTCTTGCCGCGCCGACCGGCTTGGTGGCTTCCGCGGTGGCGTGCAACCAGACGAATCTTAGTTGGGGCGCCTCATCGAGTACAAACCTGAAGGGCTACAACATTTATCGAAACGGCGCGTTCGACCGCCAGGTCCTCGCACCCACGACGTCTGGTTCCGATACGGCAGTTACGGCATCGACAAGTTATACTTATGCCGTCTCGGCGGTCGACCAAAGCGGAAACGAATCTCCGCAAAGCAGTCCTGCAAGCGCGGTCACGCCGTCTTGCCCGCCGCCCGCGGCTCCTACGGCTCTGACCGCGGTTGCAGCAAGCTGCCAGCGGGTTGCGCTGAGCTGGACCGCGTCCACCCGTGTGAACGCAATCCAAAGCTACAATGTGTACCGGAATGCCGTGTTGATCCAACAGGTGGCCGGCGCCTCCACTGGCGCAACCGATTCCACGGCATCCGCATCCACGAGTTACTCATACACGGTGACCGCGGTCGATACGGCGGGGAGTGTATCCGGTGCGAGCAATGCAGCATCGGTGACGACTCCCGCGTGCGTCGATACGACTCCGCCGACTGTACCCACGGGGCTGACAGTTGCCTCCGCATCGTGCAGCCAGATCAATCTCAGTTGGAATGCCTCAACGGATCCGGATTCCCCGGTGAAGGGATATAACATCTATCGCAACGGAGCGTTCAACGAACAGGTCCTCGCCCCGGCCACGGCTGCCGCCAACACGGGTTTGGCTGCATCGACGAGATATTCTTATACAGTCACGGCAATCGATGGCGCCGGTAACGAATCCGCCGCCAGCACTGCCGCCAGCGCCACTACTAATGCATGTTCCAGTTCTGGGCCGGTGACAAACACATTCATTGATAGCGGCACATTGGGTGAGTCCTCGCTCATCGGGGTGCGTGGCCGAATGGCCGAGGTTGGCGCATGGCAGGCCCTCTTGTACGACCAAGGGTATGCGTATGATAAATACTTGTACATCCGGGACGACATTGGCAACACATCCTGGGTTTGGCTGCCCGACCTCACCGGCGACATGATCTTTAAAGCGGAGTATTTCTTTACCTCGAATACCGAGTTTTGGGTTTTTTCCAGCAATGGAATGGATTCGTTTGGTTGGCCTGGGGCGCCGGCTGTAGCCCGACAGTATGCTTTCCAGGGCTCTCCGCTTCCGACGGCTGCCACACTTGTCTCAAAGGTGTCTTTTGGGGATAGCTACAGCGCGGCGGGATCATTTATCAAGTTGAAGAGCGGCGGGTTCGTAGGACTGTGGTTTCGGCCGAATCCCAGTCCCACCACTGATCCCAGCACGAACTGGGTGGATCTAGGATTTGCTTACCGGAGTCCTACGGGGACGTGGTCGTCAATCTTCCCTGTCCGCGTGGACGGCCTTCCAGGCCACGCGCATAGTCTGGCGTTGGCGCAACACCCGGGAGACGACAGCATTTGGGCTTTCAGCAAAGGCGATAGCTTTACAACGATCTGGGCAATTCATCTTACGGAAACGGCATCTGGGCTCCGCCTGGATTCGACCAACAGCAATTTCATTACGCAAACTGCGGATGGCCCCAACGGTCCGGAGGGCGAACTGCCTTACCTGACCGCCGTTCCCGATCCTTCGCGCAATGCGATCCAGCTCGCCTACCAGAATGATCAGTACAAGATCTTTTCCACATCCCCGTTTGTCAAAGGCGCCTTCGTCAGTATCGCTCAGATCAGTGCGAGCGCCGCGAAGACATTTCTAACATTCCCCGTCTATGTCGAGCGGATCAGCGCCTTAGGGCTAATCGCGATGCCGGACAAGATCTGGCTCGGTTACCGCCCCATCAATACGAGCAGCCTTCACTATACGGACGTGTATGCCGCCAGTTACACCAATGGAGCATGGACTACTCCGGCCTTTCTAGGCACAACCGGCGCCACGGTTCGCAATATGCTCGCCTACGGTGTGAACCGCATTTCGTTTGGCCTCGGTTTGTCGGACTGGACCGTCCATTTGTACGACATCAACTAGCAGCGTAGGCTCCGAGTGGATGTCAAAAAAGAAGGGCCGCCCCGGCGCTGCCGGGACGGCCTCACTTGGTGGGTATGGCATCGGGAGGCTCTCGACTTGCGGAGCCTCTCCGATTTAACTACTGCAGGTGGCCCAGAGCCCAGCCACTCGGTTTGCATTGATCGAATGACGGGTTCAGGTAGTTACCCAGGAAGCCGGCGAACGAGTTGGCGTCGAAGCCGGCCGGGAAGGCACCTCCCGCCAACGCCTGTTGGGCGACGGCAAGGATCTGGCTGACTGTCAGGCCGTCCAGAGAACTGCCGGTGCCGTACAGCTTCAGTCCTCCGATTCCTGGATGGGAAGCGAAGGCGCCGGCGGCGCCCAGATCGACGTTGATCTTCAGCGCGGTCACCTGGCTGCCGAAGTTGCCCGTGCCGGTGTCGTTGCCGCTGTTAAAGGGGTATTCGGTAATGCCGGCAGATGGGTTCTCTACGGTCGTGGAAACGGTCCAGTTCCGCCTTAGAACACCGGCAGTATTTCCTCCGGGTTGGCTATAGGAGACGGTGGCGGAACCCGGGAACCGGATGTTCCAGTTGTTGGTTGCGCCGCTGCCGCCCACCTGGAGACCCGACGGGTACACTGTCGGGAACCAAGTTTGCAGCAAGGCCCCATAATTCCCTCCGTTCGAGCCAGCGAACCAACCGCCTTGGGTCACGCTACACGCTTGGGGCGGCACCGTGCACGTGGCTACGTTGGAGGAATTTGTGACCGAAGCCTTATCTATCGCCCCAGTCGCAACGACGGTGATCTGATCGGAGGATGGACCACTCGATGTTAGGGTGTAGGAACCAGTGTATGGGACCGAAGCGCCCACAGCAAGACTGGCAATCGTCGTCACCAACGTGTTCGCCGCGGGTTGATTGTCGTAGACCTTGATGTTCGACAGGGGCTCGTCGCCGCTGTTGGAGATGGTCCCGTTGAACGCAATGACGTATCCAACCTTCGGCGGAGTGCACAGTTTGCTGACCGTAAGGGCGGGGCTGAAGATGATACCGCAGCCCTGATCCGAGGTCGAGTTACTTACGGTTGTGTTCGTGTATTGCGACTGCGCGGTCACCGCCGCCTTGTTATACTGTGGTCCGGCTACGGTTGGATTCGGAAGATAGGAGCCTGCATACGTCGTCTGGGCTCCTACCGCGAGCGTTGTTGCCGCGGCTTGGGTGATCGTTAGATTGCTAGCGCCCGGAGGCAGGGTGTCGGTGAACTGAATATTCACCAACGGTACGTTGCCACCATTAGTGATTGTTCCACGGAATGTAATCAGTTGCCCAGGACTCACATTGCCGTCGCAGATCTTCGTAATCGCGATACTCGGATGCTCCACATAGATCTTGTTGACGTCAGAACCGTCTCCGGGGAGACCGTCGCTAGTGGCTCGCGTGAGATTCACGCCAAGAACGGAGAATGTCGTCGTGGCGTGAATTACATCGGTGCCAGGCTGGCTCGAAACGATCGTTACGGGGCACTGGCCATTTTGATCTGTTGTACAAGTATTAACGTTGTTGACAAACGTAGCGTTGTTCGGGTTACTGGCGAAGCTGAATGTCACCGGCTTGCTCACAGCCGGAACAAACCCGCCGGTGCCGTCATTTTGCTTGACGGTTGCGGTGATTGTATGCGGCTGGCTGAGATCATTTGTCGCTGTCGGCGGGGTCAGCACGATGTTCGCGTCCACATAAGTCTTCGTAGCCGGACCGCTGCTGCCGTGCGTGCTGTCTGTGCTGCGGGTCAGGGTCACGGTGTCGATGGTGAAAACCGCCGTGGCGTTCGCCGTGAAGACGCCTGCAGTATCGCTGTTGATGGTCACGTGGCAGGTTGCCACGGAGCCGACGAAAGGCACTGACGTTCCGCAATCCGACGAACTGATCGAGGACGGCGTAGGCGTCACGGCATAAGTGATGTTGGCCGACGTCGCCGCTGCGGCACCATCCGGAATTTGGTGCGCTTCAATAGTGAAAGTATGTGAATTCCGGACCTCATTGACCGCGGTCGGGTAGATCTTAATGTATCCGTCCACGTAGATCTTATAGACATCCGATCCATCGCCAAGTAAACCATCACCGGTGGACCGGGTAAGACCGACTCCGATAACGCTGTATGTCGTCGTGGCATGAATCTGCACTGTCCCGGTGTTGTTCGCGATGATGGTTAGCGGGCATTGTCCGGATGCATTAGTGGTGCAGGAGTTAACGCCTCCGACGAAAACCGCTCCGGGAGGATTGCTCGGGACCGTGAAATTGACCACCGCGCCCGGCGCCGGAACCAAACCTAAGCCGTCAGCTTTGTCTTGCAGAACGGTCGCTGTAATCGTGTGCGGCTGCCCCACTTCATTCGTCTTTGTTGGCGGGGTCAGATTGATAGTCAAGTTCGGTTTGCTGTTGATGAATGTACAAACCGTGTTATCGCCCGCAACGAAATAAAAGCTGAGCGTAACGGAATTGGGATAGGCGACCGACAGCGACGGAACGATGCTCATTCCGCTTGGCGGTCCCAGATTCGATCCGTCGGCGCCGTAGCGCGTGCAGGATATGCTAGTCACGGCGAAACCGGGGAGCGGTTTCTCTGTTATGGAATAGGTGCCGCTACCGCCATCAATCGTGGCGCCCTGCTGGGTATTGCAGTCCAGCGAGAACGAGGCAGGCAAACCATCTACTCCGCTAGGCTGAGATGTCGTGAACAGGAATCCTTGGCCGCCATCGTCGGGGCTGCATTTCTTTTGAATCTCAATCGATCCCTTGCGGACGACCATGATCGACCGGTCACGAGCGCCTGAAGCGACCTTTACGCCGTTTTGATCGACAATGACATATTCCCAATGGTATGGAGCCCCGTTGATATCGGCGGAACCCTGGCCGCTTCCCCACGTAGCCGCGGTGGCAAGATGGCCCCCAAAAGCCAGCACGATGCTGTCCGTGGTTCCGACGAGGAAGTTCGACGTGGTAAATGAGAGCGTGAGGCTGTTGTAACTCGTCCCACTGAATGGATTGTTGCTCGGGCTATAGACATAGCCGTTGTCCGAACTGGCAGCAACTCCGTTAATCGTGGCGTTCCACATCGACAGATACTGGCAGGTGCCGGTCGCGCAGTCGATCTGCCTTCCGCCCAAGTTGACTTTGTTATTCTGCGCACCCAGGATATTGTCCGAAGGAATGGGCCATAGGCTGGTTGGCGCACTGAGGGGCGTGCACGCGTACGGCAGTTTGTAGCCCCCTTGAACACGCGGCAAACAGGGATCCGGATACGGCGTCGTATTCCCCGGATAGCTGTCCGTGGCGCCGGTGTACGAAGGCAGGACGTTCGGGTTTGGCACGTAAGACGGGAATTCTGAAAATGTGTAACTGGTCAGAAAGTCATGCGCATGCTTGACAACCTTAGCCTGAACTTTCGTCGCCAGCCACGAAAACTGCAGCGTATAGGTCGTGTTCGGCTGCAAATTGTCCATGATGAAGCGGGTCGGATCCGCATCGCCCTCGGCATAATGCGAATTCGTCCAGTGGAGGTTTCCGTCCCTCCACTTCTTCTCGGTTTGCGGGCTGCCTCCATTTGACCAGTGATCCAGGTGAATCTGCACCGGACTGGCCGCCATCATTGGTTTGGAACCAAACCAGTCAATGGTCAACATCGTGAGTATAAACGCAGTCGCGGCCAGAACGACGGCGGCGATCCGCCAAACGCCCAAACCGGCAGGCCACAATCCTTTCTTCTGAGAAATTTCAAATGAGGTTCCGGCGCCGAAGCGGCTTATCAGGAACCTCAATATTCTCCCTGCCCTTTCCATATTCGTACCTCCTTGTGAATTTGCCACTTCCGTTTAGGTTTCCGTCTTCGATGGCCAAAGATCATGTGGATTCGGCCTTCGAGTAAAACCAGCCGGAGCACTCATTTGATAGCACGCCTTACAATGCGGCCGCATCGGATAGTGCGATCTTTTGAGGTGTCACAAATGTGCCGGGTCATCTAGGACTGGCGCATATTGAACCCGTCAGATCAACAACCGGTCGCTTCACTGATTGATAGAAGGAGTTCGCCGCCGCGCGTTTGGGCCGCGGAGTTGGGCGGCGCACGGAGGGATTCGCCACCAGGCCGTGCTGGTATGCGTAGAGCAGGAATTCCAGCCGGTCCTTTAGGTCAAGTTTGACGAATTTAGGGTCTGAGCAGTCCCAAGAGTGGTCTGGGGGACGGAAGCGACTTTGGAACCCGCAGCATCCTGTCCGCGATAGCCAAACAGGTCGATCCGCCTGAAAGCGCACTGAAGATCCTGACAAAAGCACCGCTACAGAACGGATGTTCTGGACGCGGGTTGCGCCGCCCGGATCGCCGGCTACCACGTCAGCGCGGTCGCATTGATTGCAGCCGATCCAGATGCCGAACACGAGCGACAGACCCTGCTCTCCGCCGAGGAGCTGCCTTTCCGGCTTGATGATTTCGCCCGACGGCATAGAGATCTGCCCGACCGACGCGCCCACGAGCTGTTCGAGGAACGAGCGCGGGCACACCCGGACGCCATCGCCGCCGTACACGGCGACAGACAGCTAACCTACCGGGAGCTCAATGCTCGAGCCAATCAGCTGGCACGAGCCCTGTTAGCGCGGGGGCTATCCCGCGAAGGGGTCGTGGGCGTGGTCACCGAGCGCAACCTGGACTGGATGACCGCGGTGCTCGCGATCTTCAAAGCCGGTGGCTCGTACTTGCCCATCGAGCCGCATTTCCCGGCCGACCGCATCGCCAGGACGCTCTCCCGGGCTGGCTGCCGGCTCGTGCTCACCGAACGCGGCAGCAC
>Ga0137371_10002761_pt1 | contig 13981 bp, 15 predicted proteins | sample SagtaG_7_FD_104919 | JGI IMG/M metagenome (GOLD analysis project Ga0137371, IMG submission 104919) | Vadose zone soil microbial communities from Sagehorn Ranch, Mendocino, California, USA - Sage1_R_40_16 metaG | ecosystem: Environmental > Terrestrial > Soil > Vadose zone | place: USA... | reverse complement strand
TCGTGGTCGTCGCGCTGTTCGCCGGTGGGATTGTCGGGCTCGTCCTGGCGCGATTCCTCATGGGCTAATTCGGCGCCTCGGAAAACAGCGCCATTTGCATTTCTTCGGGCGCGCTTTCGGCGAAACGCACACCAACTCCGATCAACCGCACTTTTTTGCCGGTGCGAGCAAAAGCTTCCGCCAGCAAGCTGCGGAATGCGGAAAGCGATGGTTCTAAACCGGCGCGTTCGGCAGTGGTCCGGGTGAAATCGGCAAATTTTAGTTTTACAAAAATTTTTGTGACGCGCCGGGTCGTTTCTTTCTGGGCCAAATCGGCCATGAGTTCTTGAAAAAGCTCGGCGAGACGTTCTTCGCATTGTTCCAGTGTCTCCATATCGCTTGAAAAAGTTTCTTCGGTGCTAAGCGACTTACGCGGCCGGTCCGGCTCGACCGGGCGATCGTCGATTCCTCGACAAAGATCGAAGAGTTCGCTGCCGAATTTTCCGAAAAGATCAACCAGTTCCGGACGCGAGAACCGCTGAAGATCTCCGCACGTTTTGACGCCGAGCTCCTGCAGTCTCTTTTCCGTCTTTTCGCCGATGCCCCAGATTTCGCGCACGGACAGGTGCTCCATGAATCCAGGGACCTCAGCCGCGGTGACTTCCAGCTGGCCGTTCGGTTTTCGCATCGCGCTGGCGATTTTCGCGATCAACTTGTTTGGCCCGATCCCGACGGACGAAGTTAGTTTCGTTTTTTGAAAAATTAGATCGCGAATCACCTGCGCAAGCGGTCCGGGCGCGCCGAGGTGTGCTGTGACGTCGAGATACGCTTCATCGAGCGAAAGCGGTTCCACCAATGGACTGAAGCGATGCAAGATTTCGCGGACGACGGCCGCTTCGCGCCGGTAAACATCGAAGCGCGTCGGCAGGACGATCAGATTCGGACAACGCTGCAACGCCATAAATGTCGGCATGGCGGAATGAACGCCGAACGCGCGCGCTTCGTAATTGCAGGTGGTCAGCACGCCGCGACGATCGCGCGCACCCCCGACACCAACGGGTTTTCCGCGCAAAGCGGGCCGGTCCCGCACTTCGATGGCCGCGTAAAAGCAATCCATGTCGAGATGAATGATCGCCCGCGTCGCTGCGTCGCTTGTCACTCGCCAATGTAGCTTCAAAAGATGGCGAGCTCATCTGGAGCTGCCGGTGATGTTTGCGTTGACTGGAAAAATTACCATCGCTAAACATGTGGCTCCCACCCGCAGGCCATGTCTCTCATCCCGAGTGAGTCGTACAGTTTTCCCGATCACTTCACGCGCACGGTCACTCCTTCATGCAAGCCGAAGAACGAGGAGTCCGAGGCGGCATCGCTCGAGACACGACGAAAAAAACCTTCGATTGTTGCGCTGCCCAGTCCAAAAGCGCAGCCAGCGCCGGCAACTAGTCCGGAAAATTCCGAAGCAGTGCGCAGCGAACCGACTGTTCCGGTGCCGAATCCAGCGCTGCGCCGGGCGAGCGCGCCGCCGGCCCGGATTCCCGAGGCGCCAGCCAGGAAGATTCCACTTCCGCCCACTTTGACACCAAAAGTCCGTTGGAACACGCGCGCTCTTGCGCAAAATGTGATTCAAATGAAGCCGGCTCGACCGGTCGCCGTCTCCAATCCGCCAGTGGACTTTTTTGAAAAGTTCGCGCAAAGCGGCGAAACTGCTCTGTGGAAGCGGCGTCGCAAAGCAAAAATGCGTCGATTCATTGCCTGCGAAAGCGCGGCATTGGCCGTCCTGCTGCTGCTCGCAATCTTAGGGGTATCGCGGCATCCGGATAATGTCGCGCTGGTTTGGATCATGAACATTTTAACGATTGCGTCTGCCGTTGCTGCCGCCCTCATTCCGATCCTTTTCTTCGCCCTCACGCCGACACTGCCCGAAAGCGAACGTTAAAATCGATCCGGTGCGGCAAGATCGACCCGCTTCGCGCCCGGAGGGCAGCCGGTTCGTTGAACCGGATGGATCGCCCAGCCTCTTCGAGCAATCTGTTTCTTCTGATCGCGCGACCTCGATTGAAGGGGCTGCCCTCTGGCGGGTTTCGGCGACATCGCATCGGCAGAATTGCGTTTTCGCGGAATTTACGCGATGACGATCGACGATTATGAAGCCGGCGGTAACGCGAGTGTTCATGGTACGGCACGGCGCGACGGTATTGAGCGCTGAGGATCGCTTTGCCGGGGCGACTGACGTCGCTCTTTCAGATGAAGGTCGCGGACAAACGCGGCGATTGGCCGATCGCTTGAGTCACGAAAAAATCATGGCCGTCTATGCGTCGCCTTTGGGTCGCACGGTTGAAACGGCGCAAATTTTGGCGGGACCGCACAAACTTGAGGTTCAGACTCGAGACGGGTTTCGCGAAATTAACCACGGACGCTGGGAAGAGATGACGCGGCGCGAAGTTGAAGAAAAGTTTCCGGAAGAAGCCGCCGAATGGGAAAAAGATCCGTACACATTTGCGCCGCTGGGCGGCGAAAGCGGATTGGCGGTGACTGCGCGGGCGTTGCCGGCATTGATCGAGCTAGTACGCGAACATGCCGGCCAGAATATTTTGGTCGTATCCCACAAAGCGACCATTCGGCTGCTACTCAGCTCGCTCCTTGGATTCGATCCCCGCCGTTATCGCGACAATCTCGATCAAAAACCCGCTGCTCTAAACGTGGTCGATTTTCGCGACGCCACTCGCGCGCGGCTCACTTTGTTCAACGACACCTCGCATTACGACAAAGCGGGAAGTGCGATTCCCGAGATTCCGGAATCACGTTTGTCGAAGTGGTGGAACGAACGCAGCAGCGCGTAACGCGTTCGACCGGAGCTTACACGTCCTGAGTTTGCGCGCGTCGATCGAGGATCTTGCTCTTGAGTTCGGCGATTAGATCCTCGTACTCTTTCCGACTAATCAGGTCCTCCATTTCGTGACGGTCTTTTTTCACGTCGAACAACCGATAGGGTTCGCCATCCCGGTTCAGCATCAGCTTCCAATCGCGATCGAGATACATCATTTCGAGCGCCAGTTCTGAAATCGCAAAACGCCGGTGCCCAATATTTGGCTGTTGCAGAATTGGGGCTAACGAACGCGCAAAGTGGGCGTAATTGATTTTTGCTTCGGCGAAATCGCTCAGAGTTGGGCCGGCATCAAACAATTCGACCGGACTATCAATGATTTTTTGGGCGAGAGATGATCTTTTCATTTCGGGCGCGCTCACAATCAGCGGAATGCGCACCGCTGGATTCAAAAAGTTGGATTTATGAATCAGATCGTAGTCGCCGTTCATTTCACCGTGATCGGAAGTGAATAAGATGACGGTCCGGTCCAATTCCCCTCGGGTTTCGATTTCCTTGAGAATCTGCCCGATCTGGTCGTCGATCAGTGTCACTTTTCCCGCGTAACTGGCTCGCAGCTCTCGGGCATTGTCGATCTTGCCCGGCGACTCAGCGAACTTTTGATCCAGTTCTCCCTTCGGGCCGTGATCTCGAACTCGAGATCGCTTGATCGGCTCCGGCATGTCGTCCGCGCGATACATACTGGCGTACGGCTCCGGTGTATCCCACGGCTCGTGGGGCCCGGCAAAGCTGACCCAGCAAAACCACGGTTCCAAGCGTTTGTAATCGCGAAGGTAATTTTTGGCCTGTTGCCCAACATAAACATCGTAGTACTCGGCCAACGGAAGCGGCGACGGTCGGACGAGCGTTTTATTTTTTCCAACGCGTTCCTGAATATCTTTTCGAAAGGCTTTGAGCAGGCCTAACGAATCCCAACGCGCCGTCATATGACAAATGGTGTCGACACTGGCGCGCGGACCCCGGATTTCATCGACATCGTCCAAGCCGTAAGAATGCAAAACGTGCTCGACCTTGCGCAGGTCTGGTCCTCGTCGATGCAGGGCGGTTTTTCCGAACAAGCTCGTTCGATAACCGGCGTCGCGGATCGCTGCCATCCAGGTGGGAGTTCCTTCTGGCAATTCATACGGGCAATTGTCCCAAACACCGGTGTTATGAGGGTAACGCCCGGTCGCCATTGAAACGCGTGCCGGAATGCAGACCGGTGAGTTCGTCACACAGTTCAAAAAGCGAACGCCGTCGCGCGCGATTTGATCGATGTTCGGAGTTTTAACCCAGTTTCCGGTGCAGCCAAGCGCGTCGGCGCGAAGCTGGTCACACATGATGAACAAAATATTGGGCTTCACAAACAGTCAGCGCTTGAAAAGCGCCTTGAAACGGTGGCGGCGACTGTGCCGAGTGTAAATAGCGTCCGCCAGCTCCCGATAGCGCGCGTACGACTCGGAAGCGTAAAATTCCTTTAGATCGCAGTACGAATCCGAATCTGAACTGACGTCCAATCGCAGCAGCGTTGGACTATTATTTCGTCCCAACGCCGTCATTAGGCGATGATTGGACGCTTCGAATCGATTGCGCAGTCGCTCCAGGTCGGCATTGCTCAGGAGACTGCGGGTTTCATCAAGGCCGAGACGCCACGAAGCTTTTTCGCTTGCTGCTCGGCGCTGCAGAAAATCCGCGTAGTCGATCGTCGTTTTCAAATCGAGCGCGTAGGCCAGGTCGTAGACATTGAGCGACACCTGAGCGCGATCGATATCGATTAAATCTGGCACGAGTTCAAGACCCGCTGCCGCGATGAAGGCGCCGAACACATCCGAAGCGACCTCGTCGTAGAAGACAACCTTGCAGCTTCCAAAAGTGTCGCGCCACGCTTCGTAATTTGCGTACCAATCGGGGCGACACAGGCGTTCGCCGTCCGTGTCGCAAAGTCTCGCGACAAATGTGCTGATATCTTCGGAGATCTCGTTCGTTTTCACCATCTGATTGAAGTAGGAGTCGATCCAACGGTCTTGTCGGCGCACAAACAGGACGACGATGCAGGGTACAGTTGTCGGAAGCAGCTCGCGTAATCGCCGGGCATGATGTGGTCGAAAGTTCTCGGCTGAAAGCACGACTGACTCCGAATCTGCTCGCCAATCCTGGAGAAGTTCGGCGACGAGCTTTGCCGGATCGAGCGCGCTCACATTGATTTCGGGAAAAGCGCGCTGGAAAGTCAGCGACGGGCGTTGGCCCAGCGCGGTCGCCAAAAGTTTCGCATTGCCCGCCATTTCCGCGACGACAGGCAGCACCGGTACGTAGATCCCGTGCTGACGCAAATGGCCCGGATCCGCGCGCAACCGGCGTTGTAGATAAGTCGACGCAGTCTTTGGAGCGCCGACGTGCAGAACAATGCGCGGGCTGCTCGCCGCAATCACAATGGAACTTTCACCGCCTTCACGAGTTTGCCTCTTTCGTATCGGTGAAGATAACCTTTTTCGAGTGAAGCCGCATTGTCTGGCAATGGCTCATACGAATGCCAGATGCGGATCGAACCGCTGATCAATTCGCCGAACCCCCGATAGTTGAAACTCGGAGAAAGCGTGTACGGATTAAAGTTCAGTAGCTCCATCGCCAGGCTCAGATAGGTTTGATCGCTCCACACCTTGTCCCGATATTTTTGCGCCAAGGCGAGGGTCAGATCGAGTACCGCGCGCACCTCCGGCTGGTACGGCTTACAAAACATCACGCCCGAGTTGTAAATGATTTGACCAAGTGGCGTGACTCCTTCGTTAAGCATCACCTGACGGAAATCGCGAAAATCGGCCAGCGAGTAATGCGGCGCCGGGACAATGGCGATGCCATGTTGCTCCGCCTTTTGGAACCCGAGCGAGATGTCGCCGATGACGCGCGTGTCGGCATCGAGGAATAACGCGGTCTCGATCTCTTCTGGCAAACAAGTGAAAAACTCGGTCTTTCTCGCCTTGCCCGACAGCTGGGAATCGCGCCGCACAACTTCAATGCCCGCTGGTAAACCGGTCACATCCGTCGCCGCATCGGTGATCACAAATATCGGATGTGGCGGCAGCTGGCTTTCGCGGATACAACTTGCGACCCGCTCCACGTACTCCGTGCCCCAGGCGGAAAACACGATCGCGCGGTTGCTCTTCATCGACATGCGGAAACTTGTGGCAGGGCAGGATATTGCTCATCAGCCTTCGCCGTGGCAAGTGTCGGCGTGACCCATTCGACTCCATTAGTCATCGGTGCGACCGGTGGCTCCGGCACCCGGGTGATTGCGCGGATCGCCAAACACGCCGGCTACAATCTTGGGAGCAGGTTGAATTCATCCGAGGATGCGCTGGAATTTTATTCGTTTCACGACGCGTGGATTAATCCGTTCGTTTCCGCGCAACGCCGGGACGAAGCAATGACGCCCTGGCAATCGGCGCGGATGAAAGAGGATTTTTACGCTGCTCTGGCGCGTCACATCCCGGAAGCGGAACGACGCGGAACGCGTTGGGGCTGGAAAGCGCCGCGCAGTATTTATCTGCTGCCGTTCTTGTCCACGCAATTCCCAAAACTAAAGTTCATTCATCTGTTGCGCGATGGCCGCGACATGGCGCTTTCACAAAACCAGGCTCAGCTTCGCAAACATGGACGCGCGGTGCTGAGGTGGCGCGAGCGACTATTTCATTCGATATCGGAGCGTTCGGCGGTGCTATGGGAAAAGGTGAATCTGCGCGCGGCCGATTATGGCGAGTCCAGTCTTCGGGAAAATTATCTCCGCGTACGTTTTGAAGATCTTTGCACCGAATCGCTGGAAACAACGGCCCGAATTGTGAACTTTCTGGAAGCGCCGGTTGATCCCGTACCGATCGCGCAAACAGAAATAACCGCGCCGAGAAGTCTTGGCCGCTGGCGTGGTTGTTCGCCGCGAATCATTTCCAGGCTCGAGACCCTGGCCGCGACTTCGCTTCGAAGGTTTGGATATTTGGAGTAAGAGAGCTTCGCCAACGCGACCCTCTACGACCAACGCAAGATTGACGATCGATCAAATTCGGACTTTGCAATGGGACTTTCCCTTTCAATATTTGCAGGCTAACTTTTTCTCGAATGGACGCTTCCACTTCTCTTCCCGCAACCGCGGGACATCACGAACCACACGCCGACGCCGGCGAGCACGAGCATCACGAGCTCGGTTTTTGGCGCAAATATATTTTCTCAACCGATCACAAAGTCATCGGCATCCAGTACGGACTTTGCGGTCTCGTCTTTCTGTTCTTCGGTTTTTGTTTGATGATGATCATGCGCTGGCAGCTGGCGTATCCGGGCCAGGCGCTTCCTTTCCTTGGCAAGTGGCTCCCATACTTTTTTGGGCCGAATACCATGCCGGACGGCAAGATGACGCCCGAGTTTTACAACTCACTGGGCGCGATGCACGGCACCATCATGATCTTTGCCGGCGTGGTGCCGGTGGCCTTCGCTGCATTTGGCAATTTTGTGGTGCCGCTCCAAATCGGTGCACCGGACATGACGTTTCCAAAAGTGAACGCCGCCAGTTTCTGGGCGTTCGCTGTCGGCGGCGTGATCATGTTGACCAGTTTCTTCGTCCCGGGCGGCGCGGCCAAAAGCGGTTGGACTTCCTACACGCCGCTGGCCGCGATTGCGGACAAGGGCGCAGGTTATCACGCGATTTTCAACGGCCAGTCCCTTTGGCTCATCGGATTCATCTTTCTGATCTCGTCATCGTTGCTTGGCGCGATCAATTTCATCACCACCATCATTCAACTGCGCGCCAAAGGGCTGACCTGGATGCGGCTTCCGTTTTTCGTATGGGCGCAGTTCGTCACCGCCTTCTTGTTATTGCTCGCGTTTCCGCCGCTTGAGGCTGCGATCGTCATGCAACTGATGGACCGCACGGCAGCGACCAGCTTTTTCCTGCCGGCCGGAATGATCGTCAACGGCGCGCCAGTCCACATCAGCGGCGGCGGCAGTCCGCTTTTATGGCAACACTTGTTTTGGTTCCTCGGACATCCGGAAGTCTATGTGTTGATCTTGCCCGCGTTCGGAATTGTCGCCGAAATTCTGGCCAACAATTCGCGCAAGCCGCTCTGGGGTTACAAGTCGCTGGTGTTTTCCGTGCTCGTGATCGGGTTTTTGTCGTTCGTCGTCTGGGCCCACCACATGTGGCTGACCGGAATGGGCTCGACCGTGAGCGCATTCTTCCAAACCACCACGCTGCTGATTTCGATTCCATCTGTGATCATCCTCAGCGCCTTTTTCATTTCGCTCTGGGGCGGATCGATTCGCTTCAACGTGCCAATGCTTTGGGTGACGGCGTTTTTGCCAATGTTCGGGATCGGCGGACTCACCGGCATTCCGCTCGCGTTTAATTCCGCCGACCTCTACTTGCATGACACCTATTACGTCATCGCGCATTTTCATTACATCGTCGCGCCGGGCACGATCTTCGGACTTTTCGCCGGCATCTATTATTGGTTTCCGAAAGCGACCGGCCGCACCATGAACGAATTCTGGGGCAAAGTGCACTTCTGGCCGTCGCTGATCTGCATGAACGTAATTTTTCTGCCGATGTTTTTACAGGGAATGCTCGGGATGCATCGCCGCTGGTACGACGGCGGGTCCGGTTGGACTTTGTCCGGCGAACACATTTGGGGTTTGACCGGTTTTCAATGGAACACTCCGATCTCCTGGGCGGCGTGGATCATGGGGCTCGCGCAGATTCCGTTCATCATCAATTTCTTTTGGAGCATTAAGCACGGCAAAAAAGTGAACGATAATCCGTGGGAAGCGACCACGCTGGAGTGGACCGCGCCCTCGCCACCGCCGCACGGAAACTTCGTCACCACTCCGATTGCTTATCGCGGCCCCTACGAATACAGCCTGCCCGGTCGCGAGAAAGATTTTACCATGCAGAACGAACCGGTCGAACCGGCCGAGCGATCTCGGCGAGCCGCCGAACCGGTATTGGTGCACTAACGAATGGAAATCCCGTACACCATATCCACTCGACCGGACACCGGTCTGTGGAACGCGAAGATCGGCATCTGGTTGTTTCTCGCGTCCGAAGTGATGCTCTTCGGCGGACTTTTTTCCGCCTACGTCTTCTTGCGACTCGACGCGCAACCGGGCGAGTGGCCACACGGTCTTCTCAACGTTCCAGTCGGGACGATGAACACCGCGATCCTGATCATGTCCTCAGTCACGGTCGTTCTCGCTTGGGCTGCGCTAAAAATGCGCCGCTACCGCGCCTACTGGTGGTACATGCTCGCGACCATCATGTGTGGCATCATCTTTCTGTTCGTAAAACTTTACTATGAATGGCCGCAGAAGTTTGAGCATTACGGCATTTTTATTAAGCCGGCCGCGCTCGAAAAATACGAGCAGTACCTCGGGAACAATCGGCGGACCGAAAAAGGGATGGAACCGCGGATCGAGATTAGCGGTCACTTGCACAATCCTGAAGCGCTTAAGGACGCGAACATCAAGGAGTACGAAATCGGCCTCGATCCGGTTTACGTCGATCCGAACAACCCGACCAATGACCGGCCACACTTTCTTTACGTTCCGCCGACCGACCACGTGATCAAGATCGGCAAAGAGGACGTTGAGCGAATCGATTCGTTCGGTCCGTGGCACAGTGCGTATTTCGCGAGTTATTTCACCATCACCGGATTACACGGCGCACACGTGCTCGGCGGCGTCCTCGTTTTTATTTACATGTGGCTGCCCGTCAGTAAAAAAGTTTACCAGCGCAATCCGGAACACCTGGCCAATCGCGTTGAGGTTTCGGGATTGTTCTGGCACTTTGTCGATCTTGTCTGGATTTTTGTCTTTCCGCTTTTTTATTTGCTCTAAGCCATGAACAACCCGCCTGACATTTCCCAAGACCCGGCCGAGCACGAGGAATACGCGCATAACGTGCAAAAGCACGTGAGAGGTTATCTCACGGTCGGCGCGCTTTTACTCGCGTTTACCGGGATCACAGTCGCGCTTTCCTATGTCGATTTCGGCACCCGCAAAGCCAACATCGGCGTCGCGATGCTTGTGGCCACTTTAAAAGCCGGACTGGTCGCCGCCATCTTCATGCACCTGGCCGCGGAAAAACGGCTGATTTACCGCGTGCTCATTTTCACCGGCTTTTTCGTGCTCGGACTTTTCTGGCTTATCTTTTTGGCCTGGTACAACCCCGTCGTCCGCTAAATGTCACTCAAAGCGTTCCATATTGTCTTCGTAATTTTTTCAACGCTGCTCGCGTTGGGCGTGGGTGGCTGGTGCATTTGGGTCAATCTGGTCGAAGACGCACCGGTTTATCTCGCCGGGGCCATCGCCTCTTTCGCCAGCGCGCTCGCGCTTGTCGTCTATGGCGTCTGGTTTTATCGGAAAATGAAGCGGCTCCGCATCATCACATGAAAAAGTTTCTGGCGATCTTGTCGAGTGCTTGCCGCGCCGTAGCCGTTGGCGTAGGTGGGTCGATCTTGCTCGCTGCGCAGCAGGCGAGCGCGTGTCCGTTTTGTTATGGCGCGAAAGATGGCAAATCGACTCAGCACATGGCGGTGGCGATCTGGTTTCTGTTCGGCGCGGTGATGTCGGTCATCGGTGGAATCGGCGCGGTTAGTTTCAAGATTTGGCGACACGGGCGGATGCCGCTCGAACCGCATCAGGAAATTAGCGAAGAAGATTTAGACAAATTTGATGAGTAGCCTCGCGCTCATTAACGAATTTCTTGGCCAGCCGCCGAATGCTTCCGAGCACGGCTACCAGATCGATCATATCCTCGAATTCGCGCACTGGTTTATGGGCGCATTGTTTGTCGGGTGGTCGGCCTTTTTCGTTTTTGTCCTGATCCGTTTTCGCCGGAGCCGCCATCCAAAAGCCGACCACGCTGGCGTTCGCAGTGGAATTTCCACGCATCTCGAGTTTTCTGTCGTGTTGATCGAGGCCGTGTTGCTGATCGGTTTCGCCATTCCGCTTTGGGCGAAACGCGTGAATGAATTCCCGCCCACGCAGGATGCGATTCTGATTCACGTGGTTGGTCAGCAGTTCAACTGGACTTTTCACATGCCTGGACCCGACGGTCAGTTTGGACGACGCGAGGTCGGTTTGGTCACGAATTCAAATCCGCTCGGCATCGATCCAAACGATCCCGCCGGCAAAGATGACATCGTAGTGCTGGGCGAATTGCACGTGCCGGTCAATCGCCCGGTCATCGTTGAGCTCTCCTCAAAAGATGTGATCCACAATTTCGATCTGCCGCACATGCGCATTGCGGCAGACGCGATTCCCGGCTCGCTCATTCCGATGTGGTTCAAGCCGATCAAAATCGGCAATTATGAAGTGGTTTGTGGTCAGCTCTGCGGCCTCGGTCATTACGGGATGAAAGGAATGCTCGTGGTCGATGAACCGGCGGAGTATCAAACCTGGTTGAAGGAACGCGCTGAATTGGCCGGCACTCAGAGCGCGCCGCCGGCGACGCAGCAGCCTGCGGGCGAACCACCGGTCGGCCCTACTTCGGGAACAGTTCCGCCGCCGGGTGCGCCGAAAACAGAAAATCCCGCCGCAAAACCGGAACAGAAACCGGCCCAACCCGCGCCAACTCCGAGCGGCGAATAGTCGAAGCGCGCAAACGTGGCGCAAAGATCGACATCGTTGCCGCGCTGGCTCAATCGCTTTGCTTGGTTCACCGCCTTCGCGACCCTGCTTCTCATTTGCAGCGGTGGAATGGTCACGAGCAAAGGCGTCGGTCTCGCTGTGCCGGATTGGCCGACCACTTTCGGCTACAACATGTTTTTGTTTCCGGTCTCAAAATGGATCGGCGGGTTTTTTTTCGAGCACACTCATCGATTGATTGCATCGACGGTAGGCTTTCTCACCATCATTCTCGCGGTCTGGCTTTGGCGGACCGAAAATCGACAATCGGTCAAGACGCTCGGTCTGATCGCGGCCGCCGGTGTGATTTTGCAGGGGATTCTCGGCGGCCTTCGCGTGACGATGCTGAGGGACCAGATCGGGATCTTTCATGCCTGTCTCGCCCAAGCCTTTCTCGGCCTGGTTGTGCTCATCGCAATTGTAACTACCAATTTCTGGCGTTCGCTCGCGCCGGTAGATGTCGATCCAAGAAAATTTGCATGGATCAAAATGATGGCGATTGCGACGACGATCGCGATTTACGTGCAGCTTGCGCTCGGAGCGACCATGCGTCATCAGCACAAAGACTTGGCGATTCTTGATTTTCCAACGGCGAACGGCGCGTGGATTCCGGACACGAGCGCGGCAGCGCTGGCAAAAATCAATGCTTGGCGAGATGCCCGCGCGCTTTCCGATGTGGATGCGTTTCAAGTCTGGTTGCAAATGGCGCACCGTTTTCTCGCAGTGTTGATCGGCGTCGCCGTAATTGCGTTTTGCGTTCGGATCTGGAAAGACGCGCGTGCGGTCGCCGCTCTTCGCCGATTGTCGATCTTGTGGGCGCTTTTATTTTTTATTCAGTTCACTCTCGGTGCTTGGACCATCTGGAGTAATAAAGCGGCCGATGTCGCGACAACCCATGTCGCCGTTGGCGCGATCATGTTATCGTTTGGCGTGAGCGCGTGGGCGATTTGCCGGCGAGTTTTGCCGACGAGAAATCTATGAAAGCGGCGACAATCGAGTCGACTCAAGCCGAAACTCGAAACGCGTGGTCTGGATTTATTCGCGATGTAGTCGAGCTGGTGAAAGCGCGGCTCACCCTGCTGGTTTTACTCACGACGGCAGTGGGTTTTTATCTCGGCGCCGACGGTCCGGTCAACTTCGCGGCCCTGTTGCACACGGTCTTTGGAACGGCGGCGGCCGCGGCCGGCGCAGCCGCGCTCAATCAATGGTGGGAGTACAAACTCGATGCGTTGATGCAGCGAACGCGATCGCGCCCGGTCCCGGCCGGGCGGATGCGACCGAGGAACGCGGTTGTTCTCGGCGCCGCATTGTCGATCTTCGGCGTCGCCTATCTAGCCTTGGTGTGCAATGCGCTAAGCGCGGCCCTCGCCGCGATCACGATCATTATTTACATCTTGGCTTATACGCCGTTGAAGCGCGTCAGCACATTCAACACGGCACTCGGCGCCGTGCCCGGTGCATTGCCGCCGATGATTGGTTGGGCGGCGGCGCGCGGAACGCTCAACGCGGGGGCGTGGATGCTTTTTGCGATCCTGTTTTTTTGGCAACTCCCCCATTTTTTCGCGATCGCGTGGATGTATCGCGACGATTACGCCCAGGCGGGTTTTCAAATGATCTCGAGCGACGATCGCAGCGGTGAACGCAGCGCCAGCCAAAGTGTCTTTTTCTGCATGCTCCTTTTTATCGTTGCTGGTTTGCCGGCATTCCTCGGGATCGCCACCGTTTTTTATCTTTTGGCGGAGCTGATTCTCGGAGGTGTCTTTATCGCCGTCGCGATGCGGTTTTTGAAAACGCGCACGACCTCGGATGCGCGCCGGTTATTTATCACATCGATTATCTACCTGCCGCTGCTGCTCGTCGCGCTGGTGTTGAGTAAAGCATGAACGCGACCACGACCGCTTTAGATCGCCCGCCGTCGAGAACTGCGACGGTTTGGAAAACCACGCTCATCGCGATTCCAATTGTCACGCTGGCGCTCTTGCTTTGGCTGCGGCAGCTCGAAGTGAATGCGCTTCGGCAGCGCACCGTTTCTTCTTACGGAACGGTTCCCGAATTCGTGCTGGTGAATCAGGATGGAAAAAATTTCGGTTCCGCCCAATTGCGCGAAAAAATCTGGATCGCGGATTTCATTTACACGACCTGCCCGGGACCGTGTCCGATGATCAGCAGCCGAATGAGTGAATTGCAGAAGCCGCTGGAAAAAACGGACGTGCACCTGGTCTCGTTCAGCGTCGATCCTGCAAAGGACACACCGCAGGTTTTGCGTGGTTATGCGGAGAGACTCCAAGCCGAGCCAGGTCGCTGGGATTTCCTGACTGGTCCGCAGTCAACGATTTACAATTTATCGCGCAACGGATTTAAACTCGCCGTCTCGGACGGTAGCGACGAGAAAGGAATTCCGGTCCATAGCACGCGGATGATTTTGGTGGATCGACACGGCGCGATTCGCGGTTATTACGACGCGGCCGAACCCGA
>Ga0137371_10002756_pt1 | contig 13993 bp, 11 predicted proteins | sample SagtaG_7_FD_104919 | JGI IMG/M metagenome (GOLD analysis project Ga0137371, IMG submission 104919) | Vadose zone soil microbial communities from Sagehorn Ranch, Mendocino, California, USA - Sage1_R_40_16 metaG | ecosystem: Environmental > Terrestrial > Soil > Vadose zone | place: USA... | reverse complement strand
TTGACGTTTCCGGTGCAACCGCGCGGGGAGAAGGTAGGGTGAGGGGCCATTGCAATTCCACCGTCTCAGGAGCTCTGAAGCGGGTCAAGCCATGATGCCACGGAGGGGATGCGCCTCGACGACTCCGGTGAGCTTGTTATTCAGGCCCCCATAGAAATAGGTGAGCTTCTCGTGGTCGAGACCCATGAGTTGGAGAATCGTGGCGTGCAGATCGCGGAGATGACAGCGGTCCACGGCGGCGGCTTCGCCGAGTTCGTCGGTCTCGCCGAAGGTCGTGCCGGGTTTCACCCCCGCGCCGGCCAGCCAATAGGTGAACCCTTTCGGATTGTGATCGCGCCCGCCGGGTTTGCCGCCGGTGTTAAAGGTTTCGGAAACGGGCATTCGCCCGAATTCGCCGCCCCAGACGACGAGCGTTTCTTCGAGCAAGCCGCGCTGTTCCAGATCGGCGAGCAAGGCGGCAATGGGCCGGTCCACTTCCGGGCAATGCAGCTTGAGGTTCTCTTCGATGCCGTGATGGCCGTCCCAGGTGTTTTGTCCGCCGGCCGCGCCGCCGCCGGAATAGAGCTGGACAAAACGCACGCCGCGTTCGACGAGGCGCCGGGCGATGAGGCACTGTTTGCCGAACGGCGCGGGGCCGAGGGCCAATGGATGCCAGTCGGGCTTCGGCTCGTCGATGCCGTATGCTTCGATGGTGCGCGGATCTTCCCCCGAGAGATCCAGCGCTTCGGGCGCGGTGGTTTGCAGCCGGAAGGCCAATTCGTAGCTGGCGATGCGCGCGGCGAGTTCGGAGTAACCGGGGCGAGCGCGCTGGTGCTCGTAGTTCAGCGTGTTGATGAAATCGATCTCGCGTCGCTGCATGTCTCGGCTGGTGCCGGCGGGCGGTTTGAGGTTGAGGATCGGTTCGCCGGTCGTGCGCAACACGGTGCCTTGATGGACCGCAGGCATGTAACCGCTCGACCAGTTCGGCGGGCCGGTGGTCGGGCCGCCGCGCGGATCGAGCATCACGACGTAGGCGGGCAGATTCTGGTTCAGCGTCCCGAGGCCGTAGCTCATCCAGGCACCCATCGAGGGGTGACCTTGCAGGATGCGTCCGCTGTTCATCTGGAGCATCGCGCTGCCGTGGGCGAACGAATCGCTGGAGAGCGACTTCACCACGGCCAGCTTGTCCATGTGCTGCGCGATGTGGGGGAAGGCGTCCGAACACCAGAGGCCGGACCGGCCGTGCTGGCGGAACGTCCGCCGGCTCGCCTGTAGAACGGCCTTCGTCCTGGTGTTGCGCCGAAACTCGTTATCGATGGTCTGCCCGTCGCGCTTCTGCAACTCTGGCTTGTAGTCGAACAGGTCGAGCTGCGACGGCCCGCCGAACATGAACAGGTAGATGACCGACCTGGCCTTGGTCGGCCGATGGGGCGCTCGCGGCAACAAAGGACCCGGCGCCGCAGTTGCGCTCGGGCCGAAAAATCCGTCGCCGTCGAGCAGGGTCGTCAGCGCCAGGCCGGCGAAGCCCGCCCCCATCTCCCAGAGGAACTGGCGGCGCGGCCGGAGAAGGTGATCGGCCGGGTTCATGGCGATGCAGTGCAATTGGAATGGCCCCTCTCAGGCCAGAGGTCAGAGGTCAGAGGTCGGAAGTCGGCGGTCGGGCACCCCGCCCGTCTGTTCTGATCTCTGACCTCTGATCTCTGACTTCTGACCTGGGTCGCTGCTTCTTCCACACGTTGCGAGAATTCCTGCACCGGGTCAGGATGCCTGTGCCTAATCGACATAGATCATCTCGTTCAGGTTGAGCAGACCGCGGCAAAAACTCTTGAGGGCGGCGCGTCCCGGCTGGGGTGTTCCTTCGGTGGCCGCGCGCTCCCGTTGGTCTGAGAGGAGGCTCCTGGCGGATGTCCGTTCGCTTTTGGTTGGCTGGCGTTGCAGCACGAGTCGGAACGCCCGCTCGATTTGGGCTTCCTCGCGCTCACCGGCGTCTCGCGTGACGCGGTCGGCCAAGGCCGCGGCTTGCGCGTGGACGAAGGAATCGTTGAGCAGCATCAACGCCTGCGGCGCCGTGGTGGTGATCGGGCGGACGCCTGCCGGCGAGGCGCTGTTGGCGAAGTCGAGACATTCGAGCAACGACACCTTGAGCGCGCGTTTCACGACCAGATAAACGCTGCGGCGATTCTGTTCGTCGGGGGGGCTGTCCGCCCAGCCTTTGCCGGACGAGTCCTGCGTACCGTGAACTTCCTTGGGCAAGGTGGGGAACACGCTCGGCCCGCCGCGCTTCGGATTGAGCGCACCGCTGACGGCGAGCATCGTATCGCGAATGACTTCGGCTTCGGCGCGCCGAAGATTCTGCCGCCAGAGCAGGGCGTTGCTTTCATCGACTTCCAAGGCGTGACGATTGCCCGAGCGCGACGACATGCGATAGGCGCGGCTGGTCATGATGAGTCGGTGCATCCGCTTCACCCTCCAGCCGCCCGCGACGAACTCGGACGCCAGATAATCGAGCAGCGGCGGATTCGTGGGGCGAAGACCGGTCTGGCCGAAATCATCCGGCGTGGGCACGATGCCGACGCCAAAGTGCCGCTGCCAAAGCCGGTTCATCATCACGCGGGGGGTGAGAGGATTCTGCGGGCTGGCGATCCACTCGGCCAACACGCGGCGGCGTCCGGTGGAAGCCGCCCCCGCCGGGGGCTCAGGGAAATTGGGCGCCGGCGCGCCCAGCACCGCAGGAAAGGCAGGCGACACTTCAGCTCGTGGCGAATGAGCATCGCCCCGGGCAAGCAGGTGCGTCGGGGTGGGCTTGGGGCCGTTCTCCGCGACAGCCAAGGCGAAGTCGAAGGGCGGCGGGAATTCTTTCGCTTGCTGCAATTCGGCTTGCCATCGTTTCTTCACCTCGGCGTCAGCGGCTTCGGCGACGCGCTTCTCGGCCGCTTCCACGCGCTGCGCTTTCTCGAACTCCCAGCGACGGAGTTGCTCGGGTGTCGCGAGGGCCTTCTCGATCCTGCCGGTGCCCCGACCGCCGCCGCCAGTCTTGTGCTGGCCGTAGGGATCAATGCTGCGGAAGAAGCCAAGCATCGAGTAGTAATCCGTTTGGCTGATGGGATCGAACTTGTGATCGTGACACCGGGCGCAGCCGATGGTCAGCCCGAGAAAGGCCGTGCCGGTGGTGACGAGGATGTCGTCCAGATCGTCGTATTCGGCGACGACCGTGCTGTCGGGCTCATCATCCCAAACGTGGAGGCGATAGAAGCCGGTCGCGATCACCGCCTCGCGCCACTCGCGGGTGGCGGATGCGGCGCGGGCCATCAGTTCCTCCGCGATTTCATCGCCGGCAAGTTGTTCGCGGATGAAACGGTCGTAGGGCTTGTCGCTGTTGAAGGACTCGATGACGTAATCACGATAGCGCCAGGCGTTGGGCTTGGCGCCGTCGCGCTCGTAACCGTTGCTTTCGGCGTAGCGAACGAGATCCAGCCAGTGCCGGCCCCAACGCTCGCCGTAGTGCGGCGAAGCCAGCAGGCGATCGACCAGTTGCTCCCAGGCGGCATCGCTGGGATTCCGCTCGAACGCCGCAACCTCCTCCGGACTGGGCGGAAGTCCCAGCAAATCGAAGAACGCGCGTCGCACCAGTTCGCGAGGAGTCGCCGGAGGATTCATCGCGAGCCTCTTGGCATCCAGCCTCGCCAGCACGAAGGCATCGAGGGGATTGGTGAGGCGTGCGGCGTGCGGCCTGAGAACGGGCAGAGCCGGCCGCACCACCGGTTGAAATGCCCAGTAGGCGCGATCCGCCTCAGAGAGAGTGAAGTTGCCGGAGCGCAATGGTGGGCCGGTCTGCGGGGCAGTATCCGCCGGTTGGCGCGGTGCCCGCGCGGCGCCGGGAGAGTCAACGGGTGAAAAGGTCACAGCCGCGCTGAGCAGCAGCCAGGTTGTCTGGCGGAGAAACTTCATGATGCGACACCGTTGACGGCCTTACCCAGCGCCTCGAGCACCTCATTGGTGAGCATCCGTTGAACGATGGAAACCAGTCTGAAACAGGTGGGCTTTTCGTAGTCCTGGCTCGCGGTCGTCATATCGGGAGCCTAGAGGAGGACGGTTGACCGTCAACCAAGATTCACCTGCGGCTCGCTGCCTACTGAATGGGCTGAAGTGCGACGGATGTCGGGGAACCTGTTTCAACCTGTCTGAAGACGAAGCCGCCTATTGCCCCAATTGCAAGGCGGCGCGGTAGAACCGTCGGATTGAGCCCTCCGTCGTGTCGCGGTAACTCCACAGGTTGGTTGCGAGCCAGTTCGTGGCGAGGGGTTGCCAGGCGTGGAGGTCGCCGGCGCTTTGCAGCACGATCCGTTGGCCGGGAAGGCCGCTGATGTCCAAACGAACCTGAGAGCCGGGCTCGCGGGAGATGGCGAGGCTGGGCGGTTGGAAGCTCGAGAAGACGGTCAAGCGCTCTGGAGCGTAGAGGTAACGACTGCGTCCGCCGCCGCGGATTTGGGCGTAGAGGGAGTGCACGCCGGGCGTCGTGTTGGTCGCGGCGACGTTGAACTCCACCGTGGCGAAGCCGAGGTTGTTTGAAGTCGTGCCGGAAACGGTCACTTGCTGCACGAGACGTTCATTGCCGTTGAACGGATTGAAGTCGTCGTCCAGGTAGAGGCTGACGGCGGCGTTGCTGGTCGGTGGTTTGGCCCATTGGTAGGAGAGCGCGACGGCGTTGCTCTGGGATTGGGCCATCAAGTTTGTTCCCGCGAGATTAAACGTGATGAGGTTTGGCCAGTCGCCGTTGTTCACCGGCAGGGCCGCGCGATTGGTCGACCGGCCGGCACCCAATTCCCACTTTTGATTGTAGCCGTCGCGGATGCGCGCGGTGCCCGGGCCGTCGGGTTGATCCACGCTCAAGCGGTTTCCGCCGCCGATGAGGCTGTAATAAAACCCGGCAATCAGGCCGCGGCCCTCGTAGCGTGTCCACCAGGTCTGCCGCTGGGTGCTCGTCAGGGTGGCGACGGTGTCATCGGCCGGGACGCGTAAGTCGACTGTTCCATGATACCAGAGATGGACATTGCTGTGGGCGGCAGCGATGCCGTCATAGCCCCCGTCCAGACTGGTCAACTCGCGCACGTACGCCCCGCCAACGGATTCGCCGAAGAAGAGGACATTGACCCCCTGGTAGTAGTTGTCATGGAAAAGCACGCTTTCGTAGGTGCGCGCCGGAGCATCGACGACGGTGTAAGGGAAATCGAAAAAGCCGTCGTTGTTCAGCGGGTGCGGATCCAGGGTCGTCAAGTGGTCAACCCACACGCCGTTGGTGCCGAGCAGGCGGCTCAACTGGCAGGCCAGGGAACCGCCCCGGCTGTGACCGATGAGATGAATGGGCAGTTCGGCCAAGGCATGGCCGTTGAGCTCCTGGATAAAGTTTGTCTGCAGGCGTCGCGGGACGATGGCGGCGGCCCCTTCGTAGGTGCTGTAGTTATTGTTCGCCAGTTGCCGCCAGTCCAGCTTGACGAAGATCTCCGCGGAGTCAGTGGAAGGTGGAGCGTCGCCTCCGAGCCGTCGCCAGGCCGGCACGTAGATCGAGTTGGAGAGGGTGAAATAGATCTCGTAGCAGGCGAAGCTCCTGCCAGGGAAACGGGAGTAGTCCGTCATCCTGTCAGCCATGGCGATGACCCAGTCGTCCACGTTGCCGTTCAATCCGTGGGTGATGAGCGTGAGGCCGGCGGCGCGCATATTGTGTGGCGTGCTGCCATTCAGCAAAGCGACACAGACCAGCAATCGAGTTAACGAACCACGGTTTGGCCGGGGAGGTTGCATGCGGGATGCCGTTTAGAGCTTGCGTTAGAATTGAAAGGGGCCCACGACGAGGGATTTTGGTCGCAGCCTTTGAATTTTAAAGTGTGCAACCCGGATCAGAGGTCAGAGATCAGAGGTCGGAGGTCAGCGGTCAGAGGTCAGAAAGCTGGGTGACCCTGACCTCTGATCTACCTCTGATCTCTGACCTCTGATCTCTGACCTCTCTGACCTCTGATCCGGGTTCGGCGGGAGCCTCACCCTCCCCGCGGCCCGAGGACTTGGTTCGGGGCTTGCTTTACAGTCGAGCGCTATGAGTCAACATATTTTAGTGGTCGACGATGAAGCGCAGATCCGGGAACTGCTTTGCATCTACTTGATAAAACAGGGCTTCCGGGTTTCCGCGGCGGCCAATTCCCAGGAAACATTGAGGGTTTTGCGGCAAGCCCCGATGGACCTGGTCGTGCTGGACATCGGGTTAGCTGACGAGGACGGTCTGAAACTCCTGTCGGAGATTAAAAAGGAATATCCAACCCTTCGGGTGGTCATGCTCACGGGCATGGGTTTCGTGGAGGACCTATTGCAGGAGGCACACCAAAAGGGAGCCGACGGCTACGTGAGCAAAGTGCTGCCGTTGGAGGAGTTGCTGATGGCCATTCAGCGCACTTTCAAGCTGGGCCAGGCTCAGTTGCAAAATGCCTGACGATGGCGAGCGGTCGTTTGCAGGCCCGGGAATCCTTCACTCAATTAATTAGCGAAGATTAGGAGTTTTATCGACTCGTTAGGGTGGCTCGACGAGGCCAAATTTGCCGCCCGGGGGAAAAAAGTCCCCACGCCGTCCCTTCCTCTGCGTGCCTCGCGCGCGGTTTACTCCGGTTCCTGGCGTCAAAGAGCTTCTTCGGTCTCCAGGAAACCTTGCAACTGCCGGATGCGGGTCGGGTGGCGCATCTTTCGCAAGGCTTTGGCTTCGATCTGCCGGATGCGTTCGCGGGTGACCTTGAATTGCTTGCCGACTTCTTCCAAGGTGCGCGAATAACCGTCACCCAGACCAAAGCGCAATTCCAAGACTTTGCGCTCCCGCTCTGTCAGGCTGGATAAGACATCGCTCAGCTTGTCCTTCAGGAGGCTATAGCTGGTCATGTCCGAGGGGTTCTCCGCCGACTTGTCTTCGATAAAATCGCCAAAGTTGGTATCTTCGCTGTCGCCGACGGGGGACTGGAGGGAGATAGGCTGCTGGGCCATCTTGAGCACGGCGCGGACCCGTTCGACGGGCATCTGCATCTCGTCGGCAATTTCTTCGGGGGTGGCCTCGCGGCCAAAATCCTGGACCAACTGCTTCTGGACCCGCATCAGTTTGTTGATCGTTTCGATCATGTGCACCGGGATGCGGATGGTGCGGGCCTGGTCGGCGATGGATCGGGTGATGGCTTGACGGATCCACCAGGTGGCGTAGGTGGAGAACTTGTAGCCGCGGCGATACTCGAATTTTTCCACCGCCTTCATCAGGCCCATGTTGCCCTCCTGGATGAGGTCCAGGAAGGAGAGGCCGCGATTGGTGTACTTCTTGGCGATGGAGATGACCAGGCGCAGGTTGGCCTCCACCATTTCGGTCTTGGCCTGCAGGGCCTTGGCCGCGAAATGCTTCAACTGGTCATAGGCTTTGAGGTATTCGTCGGAGGGCATGCGGACGAATTCCTCCAGCGCCTTAACCTTGCGCTGCTCGCCCTGGATGATCTGTTGTTGCGGCGCCGATTTGCGCTGCCCCTCCCATTCCTGAACGGTCCGCTGGCTGGACTGAATCTTGTCGTGAATGTTTTCCGCCACGAGCGCCATTTCCTCGATGACTTTCTGCTTGAAGAAAAACTTCGGGAAGGAGTCCTGGAGTTTCTTGTCGAGTTTCCTGAACTCGTGGTGAATCTTGTCGCGCCTGATCTTGCTCGGAGCGTTCTGCCACTGGGCGTATTTGTCATCCACCTGCTGGTCGAGCGTGCGCACCGCTTTGACCAGCTTACGCAGGTCCTTGAGGTGATTTTCTCTGTTTTCGATCTTCTTATCGACAATCACGCGATCGAACCGCTCTTTGGGCGGCTCGGAGATCAACTTTTCGGCCAGGGCGATGTGCTCCTTGCCGGAGAAACCGAAGCTGTAGATGATGCGCTTGAGTTCATTCTCGGCCATCTCAATTCGCTTGGAGATCTCGACTTCCTGCTCGCGAGTCAGCAGGGGCACCTGACCCATCTGCTTGAGATACATCCGGACGGGGTCATCGAGGATATCCAGGCGGCTTTTGTCCTCCTCCTCCTCCGGTTCGGGCTGCTTGACGCGATCGACTTCGGCCTGATCGACGATCTCGACATCCAGGTTGCGCAGCTTGATATAAATCTCATCCAGCTCTTCGGGGCTGACGATGTTGTCGGGCAACGCGTCATTGATGTCGTTGTAAGTGAGGTAACCCTGTTCCTGGGCCAGGCGAAGCAGTTCCTTGACCTTCTCGGTCAATTCGACTCCCGAGGCGCTCTTGAAGGTGCCGATGGCTTGCTGGGCCTGGGCGAGTTGAGCTTCGCTGGAGATGGGCACTGCCGCCGCATGTCCGTTAGTGGCAGGCTCGGGGGGCTTGGAGGCGATCATATTGGCCTGCGGTTCGGGGGGGGCTCCCGGCTTCTTGGCGGCGGGGCGGCGCGTTTTGGGGGCGGCAGATTCGTCAGACTTCCTGGCGGCTTTTGGGACGGCCCGCTTGGCCTTCGGTTTCACCATAGACAAGTTTATTTATTGAGCGAAAAGAACTTCAGCTTCAACGGAAGCCGTGAAATATGGTGAGCGCCCCCAGGCTAGTCAAGAGGGGAAGTTTAATGCGAAAGCACCCTAGGGCGTCACGGCCAGGCGTTCCTCGTTCTGTTCGCCTTTCATGAGGATCCCCTGATCCTTGTAGGCCTTGAGCAGGAAGTGCGTGGCGGTGGAAATGACTCCTTGAATGGTCGCCAGCTTTTCGGAAACGAAGCTGGCCACTTCGCGCAGGCTGCTCCCTTCCACGACCACCAGCAAATCATAACCCCCGGACATCAAATAACAGCTCTGAACTTCGTTGTACCTGGCGATGCGCTCGGCCAGTCGGTCGAAACCGCCGCCGCGTTCGGGTGTGATCTTGACTTCGATGACGGCGCGGACGATATCGCGGTCCAGTTTCTCTTCGTTGAGCACTGTGCGGTAGCCCAGAATAACGCGGTCGGTCTCGTAAGCTTTGATCCGGGCGGTCACTTCGGCTTCGGTGGTGTTCAGCATGGCGGCCATTTGGGCCGGGTTAAGGGCGGCGTTCTCGTGGAGCAATTTCAGCAACGGGTCCATGCGGGGAAAGGTAAGCAGGAAGCTCCCTGGCGCCAACCAGGAAATTCTAAGTTATGCTCACTTGACCAGGTGGCAGGCGACGCGTCTGCCGGATCGGATCTCACGCAAGGCCGGCGCCTCGATTTTACAGCGGGCCTCGGCTACCGGACACCGCGGGTGGAACGGGCAACCGCCCGGGGGGTTGATGGGCGAAGGCACTTCGCCGGACAGAATGATACGCTGGCGTTTGCCATCCGGATCCACCACGGGAACGGCGGAAATCAGGGCCTGGGTGTACGGATGGGCTGGCGCGCGGCAGATCTCTTTGGCGTCGCGCGATTCGACGATCCGGCCGAGGTACATGACGAGGACGCGCCGACTGATGTGTTCGACGACCGCCAGATCGTGGGCGACGAACAGGTAGGCCAGGTGGCGCGCCTGCTGCAGGTCCTGGAGAAGGTTGATGATTTGGGCTTGAACCGAAACGTCGAGAGCGCTGACCGGCTCGTCGCATACGATGAGTTTGGGCTCAACGGCCAGGGCGCGGGCAATGCCGATGCGCTGGCGCTGGCCGCCGCTGAACTCGTGCGGGTAGCGTTGCGCGTGCGCCGGGTCCAGCCCGACGTCTTGGAGGAGATCCGCGATCCGCTGGCGACGGGCCGCCAGGTCGGGGGCGAGGTGGTGAATGTCAATGGCTTCGCCGATGATCTCGGCGACGGTCATGCGAGGGTCGAGCGAGCTGTAGGGATCCTGGAAGATCATCTGGAAGCTGCGCCGGCGGCCGCGCAGCGCCGCGGCCTCGAGGCCAGCGAGATCCTGCCCTTCGAACCAGATCTGGCCGGAGGTCGGTTCGATGAGCCTGATGGCGGCGCGTCCGAGGGTGGTCTTGCCGCAACCGCTTTCGCCGACGAGTCCGACCGTTTCGCCCGGCGCGATGGACAAGCTGACGTCGTCGACGGCACGCACGAAGTCCTTGGCGGGACGGAACAGGCCAGGTTTAACCGGGAAATGGACTTTGAGGTTTCGGACTTCGAGGAGGCTCATGCCAGGATTCCTGCCGCGGGAGGTGACACGCTGGGTGAAGTTTCCCAGTAAGGGCAACGCACCAGGTGCCCCGGCTGGACTTCCAGGAGGGCCGGCGGATCGACAGAACAGTCCGGTGCGGCCTTCGGGCAACGCGGATGAAAGCGGCACCCGGCCGGGAAGGCGCCGAGTTGGGGGATGCCGCCGGGGATAGCGCGAAGGCGTGCGGCTTTCGCGCCGAGGGCCGGCACGGAGTGGATCAAAGCCTGGGTGTAGGGGTGCAGTGGGCGCTTTAAGAGTTGGCGGGCGGGAGCGGTTTCGACGATCTGACCGGCATACATCACGGCCACGCGGTCGGCGAGCTCGCCGACGATGCCGAGGTTGTGGGTGATGAGGAGGATGGCCATGCCGAGCAGTTGCCTGAGATCGCGCAGGAGCTCGATGATTTGCGCCTGGATGGTCACGTCCAGCGCGGTGGTCGGCTCGTCGGCAACCAGCAGCTTGGGCTGCGAGGCCAGGGCCATGGCAATCATGACACGCTGTTGCATGCCACCCGACATCTCGTGAGGGTAGTGTTTGGTGCGCGCTTCCGGCGCCGGGATGCCGACCAGCTTGAGAAGGCGAATGACTTCGGCGTCGTTGGCCGAGGCCGGTCGATGCAGTTGGAGGGCCTCCTTGATTTGGCTGCCGACGCGCAACACCGGGTTCAAGGATGCCCCGGGCTCCTGAAAGACGTAGCTGATCAGGCCGCCACGGATCTTGCGCAGCTCGGCAGCAGACATCTGCAGCACGTCGCGGCCCTCGAGCAGGATTTGGCCCGCGGGGTATTGGGCCGGCGGGCTGGGCACCAGCCGCGCAATGGACAGAGCGGTGACGCTCTTGCCGGAGCCGCTTTCGCCAACGAGGCAGAGGATTTCGCCAGCCTCGAGACTGAGCGAAACAGCGTCCACCGCACGCAGAGGCTTGGCGTCACGCACGAAATCGACCTGGAGGTTTTTGATTTCCAGCAGGGGCATGAATCAGGTTCCCAAGCTCGTCATCACGAACAGTTCGGCAGCGGCATGTCCGGGCGAAGAGTGATGGTCGCTATGGCTCCAAGCGGCGTCGAGGCTGAAAAGCGGTCCCCCTCAGATATGTGAACTGCCTGAAAAACCGGCTGCCATTCATTAGCCCGACTTTCGCGCGCCGATTAGCGAAGACATCCTGACACGTTGGAATTGGAATGGCCCCTCACCCTACCCTCTCCCCGAACTGTTGGACCGGAGCGCGGCTGTGTCGTCCTCGACCAACCGCAGCACGCGGCAAGCTCGCGACGCCTTCGAGCTTCCCACGCGCTGCGGCTGGTCTTCGACACAGCCGCGCTCCGGGTGAAAGTTAGCGGTTTTGGTACCGCTCAGCGCAGGAAGAAGCGGCCTTCGCAGCCGCGGGATCAACGGTGATGGAAGTGGCCACCGTAACCACCAAAGCGGGCGCCATAATAGCCGCCAAAGTGGCCGCCACCGAAACCGAAGCCGAGCGAAAGGCTCGGGTAGAACCCACCGTAAAGCCCCAGCCTGGGATAGCCGGAATAATATCCGGGATAACAACCGCCGTAGCCATAGCCGTAACTTGGATAACCGGTGTAGATCACAGTCGGCGAGCCGACAGGATAGACGGTGGGCGTGGCGTAGTAGGCGGGAGGTGCTTGGACGGGCGTTGGCTCGGGCACGGCAGCCGGGGTGGTGGCCGCTGGCGCTGGCGGCGCGGGCTGGGCTTGCGCTGCTGTCTCGGCGGCACGCTGGCGTAATTCTCCTCCGTGTTGCAGCATCGCGGTGATGATCGGCGTGGAGACCCCGCTGTCGCGCAATTCGAGGATTTCCTGCGCACTGGGGCGGTAGGCGATCGGTGAGCTCTGGATGAAAGAGAGGATGACGGCGTCTTCCACGCCGGCTTTCTTGAGTTTGACGATCTCGTCCACCCCCGGGGAAAGGGCCATGGTTTTCAGCAGCTGCTTTACTTCTTCCGTGTTGGGCTTGCCGCCGGCTGGAGCGGCCTTATCCGGCGTGGAGTCTGGAGGGGCGGCGAGAAAAACTGGGGGCCCCGGGTTTTGCGTGTCCGCCGCCTGGGCAACGAGGGGCAGCAGGCCCAAACCGGCCTGCGCTCCACACAGAAGGCCGAGCCAAAGGGTGGCAGTTTTCATAAATCAAAGCAGCGATGGCGATTCAATTTGGCAAACTTTTCCCAACGCAACCAAGGTAAGCACGCCCGCCTCATTGCACAAGTCAAGAGTTTGCATTCATCGCCGCTCATCCGCCGCCAGCGACACGCACACGATCTCTTTGTCGTTGCGCGCATAGACGCACTTGTTGGCGAACGCCGGGTGCGACCAGACCACGGACCGGCCGGGATCCCGGTTGATCGGATCGAGCAGGTGGGCGCGGCTGATTTCCTCGTATCTCTCCGGCCTGAGCTTCGCGATGATCAGGTCACCCTTTTCGCTGAAAAGAAAGCTGCGGTCGCCGTGGTGCACGACAAAGGCGTGCCCCCAACGCTCGGACTTGCCGCTGGTCGGGTCGAATGTTTCCCAGAGACGCTCGCCGGTGTCCAGCTTCAGGCAGCGGAACTGGCCGTAGCTGCACGGGCCGTAGATGTATCCGTGGTCAATCAGCGGTGTGGCCATGACGCTGTGCAAGCCGTCCGTGTCTTTCTCGCTGACTTTTTTGCTTTGCCAGACAAGCGACGGTTTGTCGGAACCGACCCGAAGGAGCATCGAGCCGTTGTAAAAGGAGGTCAGGAAAAGAAGGTCGCCGACCTGGCGTGGGCTGGGAATGGTCATGCCGGAGCGAACCGGCGGTGTGAAGGGGTAACTCCAAAACACAGTCCCCGTCTCGGGATCGAGCGCGTTGACCGCCTCGGGATGCCAGAGGATGAGCTGCCGTTTGCCCGCGAACTGGCAAATCATCGGTGGCGCGTAGCCCGGCTCCTTCGCGGTGAGAGCGCGCCAGAGCTCCTTCCCCGTGTCTTTGTCGAAGGCCACGGCCACGCTGCCATCCCCGCCCACGAGACAAATCACCTTCTTCCCATCCACCAGCGGATGACCGGCAAAGCCCCACGTCGGCGTCTTGATGCCAAAATCCTTCTTGAAATCGCGCGACCAAAGCGGCGTGCCTTTCTGCGCGTCCAGGCAAAGGAGGTTCCCCTCGGCGCCCAGTGTATAGACCCTGCCGTTGTCCACGGCTGGAGTGACCCTGGGCCCTGCGGGATAACTCATGGTGTAGGCGCAATCGTATTCCTGTCGCCACAAGATTTGACCATCGGCTTCCTTCAGGCAGAGCACTCGTTCGGTGCCGGGAATCTCGCCGCGGGCAAAGGCATCAGCCGGGTTACCCGCGCCCTTCGTGAGTTGGCGGTCCATGACGTAAACGCGGCCTTGCGCGACCGCCGGTCCGCCGTAACCGCCGCCAATGCGGACGCGCCAGCGAAACTTCAAACCGTTGGTGGGAAACCTCTCGAGGATGCCCGTCTCCCGCCAGACGGCATCGCGCCCCGGCCCCAGCCACTGCGGCCAGTCGTCGGCATAAAGCGCGGGCATTGCCAGCGCGCCACACCCACACATGACCGCAAGCCCGAGGCGGGCGAGCAAGGAGAACGCTTTCGATTCTCGGAGCATCATGTCGAGGATGAGCTAACCAGACGCAATCAAAGTGAATGCCTGCCGTTATTAGCCATGGTCAGAACCGCGAAGTATGTCCCGGCGCGCGGGGCTTGGCAAATGGATTGACCGGGGGTTGAATCCGACATCGCTTTTTCGGTGGAGCGGCGTGCTACAGTGAGCGTATGAAAAACAATCAAACCCTGCGGCAGATGCCCGACGGGCGGGAAAGGATGCGCGCTGTTCGTGAGCAGGACAGCGATT
>Ga0137371_10002755_pt1 | contig 13994 bp, 8 predicted proteins | sample SagtaG_7_FD_104919 | JGI IMG/M metagenome (GOLD analysis project Ga0137371, IMG submission 104919) | Vadose zone soil microbial communities from Sagehorn Ranch, Mendocino, California, USA - Sage1_R_40_16 metaG | ecosystem: Environmental > Terrestrial > Soil > Vadose zone | place: USA: California... | reverse complement strand
TCCCGAGCGAACGGCACGAGTCGCTCGGGCGGGAGCACCTCGAGCACGAGCCCGATCTCCTTCGCCTTGACCGCGTCGCAGAGCTCGCCCGTCAACACCATCTCGAGCGCGCGGCCGGCGCCGACGCGGCGCGCGAGCCGCTGCGTCCCGCCGAAGCCCGGGATGATCCCCAGGTTCACCTCCGGCTGCCCGAACCTCGCCCTCTCGCTCGCGTAGACGAGGTCGCACGCGAGCGCGACCTCGCAGCCGCCGCCGAGCGCGAAGCCGTTCACCGCCGCGATCGTCGGCTTCGGCATCGTCTCGAGCAGCCGCCCGGCCTCGTGTCCGAGCGCTCCCCACGCCTTCGCCTCCTCGACGCCGAGCCCGCTCATGTACTTGATGTCGGCCCCGGCGACGAACGCGCGGTCGCCTGCACCGGTCAGCACGACAACCCGAGCCGCGGCGTCGTCTGCGAGCTCGGCGAGGCGGTCGCGCAGCTCGGTCAGCGTCGAGACGTCGAGCGCGTTGAGCGCGTTCTGCCGGTCGATCGTGACGAGGGCTATCGCGCCGTCGCGGGTGACCTCGACGCTCAGGCCGCCACCTTGCCCTTGAGGAACTCGACGATCTCCGAGGTCGGCGCTCCCGGGGTGAAGACCTCCGCGACGCCCTGCTTCTTCAGCTCGTCCGCATCGTCGGTGGGAATCGTGCCGCCGACGACGACAAGCACGTCCTCGGCGCCGTTCTCGCGCAGCCCGTCAAGGATCTTCGGCACGAGCGTCATGTGCGCACCCGACAGGATCGAGATCCCGACCGCGTCCGCGTCCTCCTGGATGGCGGTCTCGACGATCTGCTCGGGCGTCTGGTGGAGGCCGGTGTAGATCACCTCCATGCCCGCGTCGCGGAGCGCCCGCGCGATGATCTTTGCGCCGCGATCGTGGCCGTCGAGACCGGGCTTGGCGATCACGACTCGGATCTTCCGCGCCATCGCGGGGAGTCTAGATCTAGATGGGTCGGGCTACGTTCAATGTCGCCAGGTACGTCTTACGCACCTTGCCGCCGGGACGTCGTTCGATCCGCCGGCGGATCCGCTCGTAGAGGCGCTCGCGCGTCTCGTCATCGAGCGCACGATGACCGGAATAGGTGTCGAGCACCGCGATGTACTCCTCCGCGGTGTAGATCACGTCCCAGATGTAACGGCGGACGCCGACGTTGCGGAAGCGGTCGCTCGCTTCGATCTCCGCGCCGAGAGCGGCTACGTCGTCGGGGGGCGGCGGCGGCCCCTCGTCGGCCTCCGGCGTGGCGCGGAGCGCGACGTAATCGTCCTGCACATCGACGAAGAAGTCGTCGCCGTCCTCCGGCAGCACGTGGTGCGTGGCGACCACGGCGAGCGCGCCGCCGTCGCGGAGGAGCCGGGCCGACTTCTCGTAGCGCAGCTCGGGATCGATCCAGTGGAAGGCGGTGAAGGCGACGACCGCGTCGAAGTCCGCGTCGTCCGGCTCCCACGTCTCGTAGGAGGCGTTGACGATCCTGACCGCTGGTCGGCCGGGCCCGGTCGTACGCTTCCGCAACGTCGTCGAACGTCGTCCGCAGGCGATCTCGGTGGCCGCTGGCGTCCACGCTGCGGTCGCGCTACTTCCCACCGCGCGCGCCCACGGCGGTTCTCGGCGCCCACTCGGCCACGAGCCAACGGCCGGCGAGCTTCTCGAGGCCGAGCGTGAACGCCTCTGCCTTCGCCGTGCTCTTCGGGCGCGGGTAGAAGTCGACCTCGAGCAGGGCGTGGTCGGTGTAGGAGCCGTTGACCCGAAAGCGCGCCACGGACTCGGAGACCGGGTACGGGACGACGGGGATCGTTCCGCCTTCCCACTCCGTCCGGCTCATCCCCTGCTTCAGGGCCGGTCCGACGAGGTCGTACGAGCGGCCGAGCCGGCGGCGCGCGACGGCGGTGTCCACGAATTCGCGCGCGACCGCGCGCGCCTCGGGTGAGAGCGGCACCGGCCTGGCCGCCGCCGACGAGCCGCCGCTGGTCAGGCGGCCGACCGCGAAGACGACGATCCCCGCAACGAGGACGGCTCCCGCGATCCACGGCGCCCAGCGGTCGAGCCAGCGCGGCAACTCAGAAGACGGGAGTCTCGCGCCAGACGCCCCAGACGTCGCGGAGCGCGTCGCACATCTCGCCCATCGTCACGTACGCACGCGAAGCCTCGACGATCGGTGGCATCAGGTTCCGGCCCTCGTGCGCCGCGTCTTCCTTCAGCCGGGCCAGCGCCGCCTCGGCCGCGGCCGAGTCGCGGCGCTCGCGCAGCGCCTGCACGCGCTCGACCTGCTTACCCTCGAGCGCGGCGTCGATCTTGAGGATCTCCGGCGGCGGCTCGTCCTCCAGCACGTAGCGGTTGACGCCGACGACGATCCGCTGGGCCGACTCGACCTCGGACTGGTAGCGGAACGACGCCTCCGCGATCTCGCGCTGGAAGAAGTTCTCCTTGATCGCCTCGACCACGCCGCCGAGCTTGGCGATCCGGTCGAAGTACTCGTACGCCTGGCGCTCGAGCTCGCTCGTCAGATGCTCGAGGAAGTAGGAGCCGCCGAGCGGGTCGATCGTGCTCGCGACGCCCGTCTCGTGCGCGATCACCTGCTGCGTGCGCAGCGCGAGCCGCACCGCGTTCTCGGTCGGCAGCGCCAGCGCCTCGTCGAACGAGTTCGTGTGCAGCGACTGCGTCCCCCCGAGCACCGCCGCGAGCGCCTCGATCGCCGTCCGGATCAGATTCACCTCCGGCTGCTGCGCCGTCAGCGAGACACCGGCCGTCTGCGTGTGGAAGCGCATCAGCCACGAGCGCGGGTTCTTCGCCCCGTAGCGCTCGCGCAGCTCGCGCGCCCAGATCCGCCGCGCCGCGCGGTACTTCGCGATCTCCTCGAAGAAGTCGAGATGCGCGTTGAAGAAGAACGACAGCCGCGGCGCGAAGTCGTCGACGTCGAGGCCGCGCTCCACGCACGCGTCGACGTACGCGAACCCGTCGGCGAGCGTGAAGGCAAGCTCCTGCGCCGCGGTCGAGCCGGCCTCGCGGATGTGGTAGCCGGAGATCGAGACCGGATGCCAGAGCGGCATCTCCTTCGCGCACCACTCGATCATGTCGATCACGAGCCGCATCGACGGCTCGGGCGGGAAGATCCACTCCTTCTGCGCGATGTACTCCTTGAGGATGTCCGTCTGGATCGTCCCGCGCAGCCGGTCGGCCGGGACGCCCTGCTGCTCGCCGACGCAGACGTAGAACGCGAGCAGCATCGCCGCCGGCGAGTTGATCGTCATCGAGGTCGAGACCTCGCCGAGCGGAATCCCTTCGAACAGCGTCTCCATGTCGGCGAGCGAGTCGACGGCGACGCCCTCGCGCCCGACCTCGCCGAGCGAGCGCGGATGGTCCGAGTCGTAGCCCATCAGCGTCGGCATGTCGAACGCGGTCGAGAGCCCGGTCTGGCCGTGCTCGAGCAGGTAGCGGAAGCGCTCGTTCGTCTCCTCGGCCGTCCCGAAGCCGGCGAACTGCCGCATCGTCCAGAGCTTGCCGCGGTACATCGACGGATAGACCCCGCGCGTGAACGGATAGACGCCCGGATAGCCGAGGTCGCGCTCGTACTCGAGCTCGACGTTGTCGGGCGTGTAGAGCGGCTCGTTCTCGATCCCCGAGATCGTCGAGAACAGCTCGCCCCGGCGTTCCGGCTTGGCCTCGTACAGCTCGCGGCGCCACTCGTCCGTGGCGCTGAGCTCGGCGCGGGGATCCTCGGTCGTCGCCATGACCTGGATTGTAGGTATGCCCGCCCCGGCGCCGTTCATACAGAAGTCATCCACTCTCGGCTGACACGCTGCCGATACTCAGAACATGTGGACCCGGGTCCAGCTCCTGCTCGCAGCAGCGCTCGTTGCAGGCGCGTGCGCCTCGCCTGCCCTCGCATTGAACTTTCCCGGGATCCTCCGCGCGGCGTCGCACGGCTCCGGGCTCGCGCCGGTCCGGGCTGTGCGCTTCGCGGTCGTGCCGGGCGCGACGGTCGACGCGGCCGCACGCCGGCAGCTCGCGAGCGACTATCCGAGCGCCGCGCGCGGCTCGGATGCGCTGCTGTACCCGAGCCTGGGGCTGACCGGCTCGCTCGACGAGGAGCTCTCCGCGTCGACCACGGGGCGCGCGGCGGTCTACGACGTGACCGCGAAGCGGCTCGACGTCCTGCGCGGGACCGGCAACCGGGGGGCGGTCGTCGCGGAGGCGACACGCGCCCTCGAGGATCAGCATTTCAGGCTGCAGCGCCTCGCCGGCCTTCGCACCCGCGATCGCGACGCCGCCCTTGCGGCGGCGGCGGTCGTCGACGGCATGGCCTCCGGCGCGGCGGCGGCCCCGCTGCCCGTGGCGCCGAGCGGGCCGCCGCTGCGGCGCTTCCTCGCGCTCGAGCAGCGATTGGGCGTCTCACTCGGGCGGAAGCTGCTCTCGCAGCTCCGGTACTACGGCGGCTCCTCAGCCGTCTCCGGCGCCCTGACGACGTTCCCGCAGACGACGGCGCAAGCGCTCCACCTCGACGTGTTCCTCGCGCGCACGCGGCCGTCGCCGGCCGACGCCCGGCTGCCGACTGCGGCCGCCGGCGCGACGCTCGTCGCGTCCGAGACCTTCGGCGAGCTCGACGTCCGCGCGCTGCTCGCGACGTTCGGCGTCCGCGACCCAGCGGGCTCGGCCGACGGCTGGCTCGCCGGACGCGCAGGTGTCTACCGGCTCGGGAATGGCGGCACCGCCGCCGTGCTCGGGCTCGACTGGGAGACGGGGGCGGACACGAATGCCTGGCTCGGAGCCGCCGGCGACTACGCCCGGGCGGCTTTCCCCGGGGGCGCGCCGGTCGCGTGCGGCACCGGAAGCTGCTGGAACGCGAAGGGCCACGGCGTCGCGCTCGCGCACCGCGGCTCCTACACCGTGCTGGCCTCGGCGCCGGACGTCGCGACGGCCTCGGCGCTCGCGGGCGCGGTCGTCTCGTAATCGGCGAAACCCCGCGCTCAGACGATGGCCCAGCCCGCGGGAGCGTCCTCGTCGACGCTGGCGCGACGGTGCGGTTGCATGTCCGCGGCCGGACGCGATCCTCGCGGACGACTCGCAGGCCTTCGGCGTGATACTCGCCGACGGGCACCGGACCGCTACTTCGACCGGATCGACTGCGGCGACACGCGCTGGGACGCGGCGCGCGACCATCCGGTCGGCCGGGTCCGCTACCTGCTCGTGAAGCGCGACGCCACGCGGGCCCGCGACCGCGTCTTCTTCGACCGCATCCCTGCAGGGCTATCCGACGCTCGGCGGAGTCGGGTCGCCACCCCCGTTCGCGCGGCTGCTGCACGCCAACCAGACGTTCGCTCCGTATGCCGTTCGCTGACCGACGGGATCGGCGACCCTGCGACCCCGACATCGACAACGACGGCGTCCCGAACGGCAGCGACAACTGCCCCACCGTCGCCAATCCTGACCAGCGCGACACCGACGGCGACGGGATCGGCGATGCGTGCGACACGACGCCCGCTTCACGTCCGGCAAGACGACGGGCGGCGGCGCGATCTCGGGCGACCGTAAGTTCGATCTCGACGTCCAGGTCAAGGACGAACGGCAACTCGAGAGGCGCGGGCAAGAAGGACGCGAGCGGCGGGACGGCTGCGGGGAAGGTCAACTACGACGACAAGTCGGCGGCGATCTCGGTCCGGAGCACGTCGATCACGAGCGACGTCCAGACCGGCAACTCGGCGACGATCCGCGGCACGGCCAACGTCAACGGCTCGGCGATGACGTTCCGCGTCGACGTGACCGACAACGGCGAGCCGGGGAAGAGCGACACGTTCGCGATCCAGCTCGCGAACGGCTACACGGCCTCGGGGACGCTCGACCGCGGCAACATCCAGGTGCGCTGACAGATGAGCGGTGCCGGCGTGTCTTCCGTAGCCCGGGGGGCGCGCCGGCAACCGCCGAGGCGTGGGATCTCGAGCGGCTGGCGCGCGCCCGCCGCTTCACCGACTGGGCATTCGAGCAGTACGCGCCGCTCGTCCGCGGCGACGTGCTCGAGGTCGGCGCGGGAATCGGGACGTACACGCAGCGCGTGCTCGACGCCGGCGCGGCGAGCGTGCTGGCGCTCGAGCCGGAGCCGGCGGTCGCGACCGCGCTCGAGGAGCGGTTCGGCGGCGACGCGCGGGTCGAGGTCGCATGCGAGGAGCTCCTCGACGCGCCCTCGCTCCAGGCGTCCGACGGTCAGTTCGACCTCGTCCTCTGCCAGAACGTGCTCGAGCACGTCGCGGACGACCGGGAGGCGCTCGAGGAGATCGCGCGGGTGCTCGCCCCAGGCGGCTGGCTGGCGCTCGTCGTGCCGGCGCACCCTGCGCTGTACGGGTCGCTCGACCGCGCGTACGGACACCATCGCCGCTACCGCCGCGAGGAGCTCGTGCGCCTCGTCGGGGAGTCTGGTCTCGAGCTCCGTGCGGCCTACCCGTTCAACCTTCTCGGCGTCCCCGGCTGGTGGCTCTCGAGCCGCCGGCGCGCGACCGGTCTCGGGAGCGGACCGCTGCGGATCTTCGACGCCCTCGTCCCCCTCTGGCGACCCCTCGAGAGACTGCTTCGGCCGCCCTGGGGACTGAGCCTCGTCGTGCTCGCCCAGCGCCTTGAGCTAACCCTCGACCTGAGCCTGAGTCCCTCGCCTCAGGGAGGCCAATCCACGTAACAACGTGTTACTTGGGCGTGAGGTGGTGGGACCGTGGGGCTCCCCTGGACGGGGGATCTTCGGGATGAACCGGGTTTGAGGGGCGGAAACGGCTTCAGGCCAGCGCCGGAGCCTCCGATGCCACCCGTGGAGATCGCGGGCATTCACGCACGCGAGAGAGAAATGGCGAACATCTTGGAACTGCGGCAGGTTCGAAAGTCCACGGCCACGGCCGTGGACTTCGTTCTGCTGCCGTCACCGCCGCTCGCCGTTTCGGCCGATCCCGTCGCCACTGCTTCCAGGCTCGCCACCTCTCACGGTGGCGACGGGACGGCCGCTTCCACGGCGATCGCGGCGGTGGCCCGGTGAGCCGCGCCGTCGCTGCAGTCGCCGATCCGGGCCGGCGCCGCAAGCTACTCGCGGGCCTGATCGTCACGCTGCTCGTCGGCGCGACGATCGCACTCGTGGTCGCGAAGATCGCGTTCGCCGCGTCCTCGGTCACGACGACGTCGTCCACGTCGGTCTCGGTCGATACCGCTGCGAACGCGACGACCCCGTCCTGGACGACCCTCGGCACGATGGCGGTCACTGAGGGCGTCAAGACCGACTTCGCGTCCGGGAACAACCAGACGCTCGTCCTCAGCGCCCCGACCAACTGGCAGTTCAACCCAGGCGTCGGGTCGGTGAGCTACAGCCCGGGCATCAATGTCTCGGCAGCGTCGATCGCTGTCACCGCGTCGACGATCACCGTCACCTACTCCGTCGGAGGGGCTCCGAACAACTGCTGCGACTCGCTGTCGATCACCGGGATCCAGGTGCAGCCGACCGACGGCAACCTCGTCCCGAACTCCGGGAACATCACCCGCACAGGCGGCACCGGCGTGTTCAACGGCGCCGGCGTCGGTACCGTCTTCGCCACCCTCGGAACCGTCAACGGCGCCGTCAACAAGCTCGCGATCACGAGCATCTCTCCGGCGACGCCGACCGCAGGCACCGGCTTCACGGTCAACCTCCAGTCGCAGGATCAGTTCGGGCACGCCGTCAACGTGGGCTCGAACACGACGGTCAACCTCGGCGTCAACACAGGTGGCGGCACGCTCGGCGGGACGACCTCCACGACGATCAATGGAGGGACGAACACGGGTTCCATCGTTGGGGCCACCTACACGAAGGCCGAAAGCGGAGTCATCCTGAGCGCGAGCGGCGGAACCCTCAACTCCGGGTTGAGCTCTGCCTTCACGGTCAACCCGGGCGCGTTCACCAAGCTCCAGCTGCTCGTCCCAGGCGAGACCGCGGCCCCGGGCACGGGCTCCGGCAAGACCGGCACTCCGAGCGCCCAGACCGCGGGCACCGCCTTCAACGTGACGGTGAACGCTGTCGACGCGAACTGGAACCTCGTCAACACGGTCGGCGACACGGTCGGGATCACGTCGACCGACGCGAACGCGACGCTGCCCGCCAACGCCGGGCTCGTCTCCGGGACGAAGACCTTCAGCATCACGCCGAAGACCGCCGGCTCGAAGACGGTCACCGCGTCGGACATCACCTCCCCGCCGAAGACGCCGAACACGAGCCTGGCGATCACCTTCAACGCCGGCACATTCACGAAGCTCCAGCTCCTCCTCCCCGGCGAGACGGCGGCGCCCGGGACCGCCTCCGGCAAGACCGGCACGCCGAGCGCGCAGACGGCGGGCACCGCCTTCAACGTGACGGTCAACGCCGTCGACGCGAACTGGAACCTCGTCAACACCGTCACCGACGTCGGTCGGATCACGTCGACCGACGCCGCGGCGACGCTGCCCGCGAACGCGGCGCTCGTCGCCGGCACGAAGACCTACAGCGTCACGCTGAACACCGCGCCCGCCACGCCGACCGTGACGGCTTCGGACTTCACCGACGGCTCGAAGACCGCGAACACGAGCCCGGCGGTCACGGTCAACGTCGGCGCCGCCTCGACCACCACCTCGACCGTCACGGCGGCGACGAGCCCGATCACGGCGAACGGCGTCAGCACGTCCACGATTACCGTCCAGCTCAAGGACGCGGTCGGCAACAACCTGACCGCGAGCGGCGGCACGGTCACCGTCTCGACAAGCAGCGGCACGTTCGGCGCCGGCTGCACGACCGACTGCGCCACGACCGACAACGCCAACGGCACCTACACGGCGACACTCAAGTCGTCGACGGTCGCCGGCACCGCGACGGTGACCGCGAAGCTGAACGCTTCGCTGCTCGCGAGCTCGGCCTCGGTGGTCTTCGCGCCTGGCCCGGCCGATCACATCACCTTCACCAGCTCGACCGCGAACCTGACGTCGGGCGCCACCCGGACGCTCACGGCCGAGATCCGCGACGTCAACAACAACGTCCTCACCTCCGACAACTCGACCTCGGTCACCTTCGCGCAGACGGCCGGCGCCGGCAGCGTCACCGGCCTCGGCTCGGCGACCGCCGCGGCGGGTGTCGCGTCGCTGACCGTGACCGCCAAGGCGGCCGGCGCGATCACGATCGGCGGCACGAGCGGCGTGCTCACGGCGGGGAGCTCCGCGTTCACGATCGTCGCGGCCGCGTTCTCGAAGCTTCAGATCCTGCTTCCGGGCGAGACGGCGTCGCCGGGCAGCGCGTCGGGCAAGACCGGCTCGCCGAGCGCCCAGACCGCCGGGTCTTCCTTCAACGCCACCGTCAACGCCGTCGACTTGAACTGGAACGTCGTCAGCGCAACCGACACGATCCAGATCACGTCGACCGACGCCAACGCGGGCCTGCCGGCCAACGCCGCGCTCGTCGCCGGGACGAAGACGTTCAGCATCACGCCGAAGACCGCCGGGACGGCGACCTTCACGGCGACGGACGTCACGAACGGCGCGATGACGGCGAACACGAGTCCGTCGACGACGATCAATCCGGGCGCGTTCACGAAGCTCCAGATCCTCGTCCCGGGCGAGACGGCCGCGCCGGGCAGCGCATCGGGCAAGACCGGCTCGGCGAGCGCCCAGACGGCGGGCACCGCCTTCAACGTCACCGTCAACGCCGTCGACGCGAACTGGAACCTGGTCAGCTCGGTGGTCGACACCGGGCACATCGCCTCGAGCGACGCGAACGCGACCCTGCCGGCAGACGCCGCGCTCGTGGCCGGGACGAAGACGTTCAGCGTCACGCCGAAGACCGCGGGCACCGCGACCTTCACGGCAAGCGACGCGAGCGACGGCTCGAAGAGCTCGAACACGAGCCCGCTGCTGACGATCAACGCCGGCGCGTTCGCGAAGCTGCAGCTGCTGATGCCGGGCGAGACGGCGGCCGCGGGCACGGCCTCCGGCAAGACCGGGACGCCGTCTGCTCAGACCGCCGGCTCGGCTTTCAATGTCACCGTCAACGCGGTCGACGCGAACTCGAACCCGGTCAGCTCGACCGACACGGTCGGGATCACGTCCACCGACGCGAATGCGACGCTCCCCGCGAACGCGGCGCTCGTCGGCGGGACGAAGACGTTCAGCGTCACGCCGAAGACGGCGGCGGCGGCGACCTTCACTGCGACCGACGTCAGCGACGGCTCGAAGACCGCCAACACGAGTCCCTCGACCACGATCAACCCGGGCGCGTTCGCGAAGCTGCAACTGCTTATGCCCGGCGAGGGCGCGGCACCCGGCACCGGCTCGGGCAAGGTCGGGACGCCGAACGCACAGACGGCCGGGTCGGCCTTCAACGTCGCCGTCAACGCGGTCGACGCGAACTGGAACCTCGTCAACGCGACCGACACTGTTCACATCGCCTCCAGCGACGCGAACGCTGCCCTGCCCGCGAACGCTGCGCTGGCGTCCGGCTCCGGCACGTTCTCGGTGACCGCGAAGACGGCCGGGACAGCCACTTTCACCGCCAGCGACGTCACCGACGGCTCGAAGACCGCGAGCACGAGCCCGTCGACCACGATCAACGCGGGCGCCTTCGCGAAGCTGCAACTGCTGCTGCCCGGCGAGACCGCAGCGCCCGGTACCGCCCCGGGCAAGACCGGCACGCCGAGCGCCCAGACGGCAGGGTCTTCCTTTAACGTCAACGTCAACGCGGTCGACGCGAACTGGAACCCGGTCTCGGCGACCGACACCGTCTCGATCGGCTCCACGGACGCGAACGCGACCCTGCCTGCGAACGCTGCGCTCGTCGCGGGGACGAAGACCTTCAGCGTCACGCCGAAGACGGCGGGCAGCGCCACCTTCACCGCCACCGACGCCAGCGACGGCTCGAAGACCGCCAACACGAGCCCCTCGACGACGATCAACCCGGGCGCCTTCGCCAAGCTCCAGGTCCTGCTCCCGGGCGAGACGGCCGCACCCGGGACGGGGAGCGGCAAGACGGGCACCCCGAGCGCGCGGACGGCCGGCTCCGCCTTCACGGCGACGGCGAACGCGGTCGACGCGAACTGGAACCTCGTCAGCTCGACCGACACCGTTGCGATCACCTCGAGCGACGCGAACGCAGGGCTGCCCGCCAACGCCGCGCTCGTCGCCGGCACGAAGACCTTCAGCGTCACGCCGAAGACGGCCGGGACCGCCACCTTCACCGCCGCGGACGCAAGCGACGGCTCCAAGAACCCGAACACGAGCCCCTCGACGACGATCAACGCGGGCGCCTTCGCGAAGCTGCAGATCCTGACTCCGGGCGAGACGGCGTCACCCGGCTCTGCGAGCGGCAAGACGGGAAGCCCGAGCGCGCAGTCGACCGGCTCCTCGTTCAACGTCACCGTCAACGCGGTCGACGCGAACTGGAACCCGGTCTCGGCGACCGACACCGTCTCGATCGGCTCCAGCGACGCGAACGCGACTCTGCCCGCCAACGCAGCCCTCGTCGCCGGCACCAAGACCTTCGCCGTCACCGCCAAGACCGCCGGCACCGCCACGGTCACCGCGACCGACGCGAGCGACGGCTCGAAGACCGCCAACACGACGCCCTCGATCACGGTCAACCCGGGCGCCTTCTCGAAGCTCCAGATCCTGCTACCCGGCGAGACGGCGGCGCCCGGCACGGGCTCGGGCAAGACCGGCACGCCGTCTGCTCAGACCGCGGGCTCGTCGTTCAACGTCACCGTCAACGCCGTCGACGCAAACTGGAACCCGGTCAGCTCGACCGACACGGTCGGGATCACGGCCACCGATGCGAATGCGACGCTCCCCGCGAATGCTGCGCTCGTCGGCGGGACGAAGACCTTCAGCGTCACCGCCAAGACCGCAGGCACCGCGACCTTCACCGCGGCCGACGTCACCGACGGCTCGAAGACGGCAAACACGAGCCCGGCCGCGACGATCAACGCGGGCGCGTTCGCGAAGCTCCAGATCCTGCTTCCGGGCGAGACCTCGTCGCCGGGATCGGGGTCCGGCAAGACCGGCAGCGCGAGCGCTCAGACGGCCGGCTCGTCCTTCAACGTCACCGTCAACGCGGTCGACGCGAACTGGAACCCGGTCTCGTCGACCGACACCGTCGGCATCACCTCGAGCGACGCGAACGCGGGCCTGCCCGCCAACGCCGCGCTCGTCGCCGGGACGAAGACGTTCAGCGTCACTGCCAAGACCGCCGGCACCGCGACCTTCACGGCGACCGACGTCACGGACGGCTCGAAGACCGCGAACACGAGCCCGGCCGCCACGATCAACGCGGGCGCCTTCGCCAAGCTGCAGCTCCTGCTCCCAGGCGAGACGGCCGCGCCGGGTACCGGCTCGGGCAAGACCGGGACGCCGAGCGCCGAGACGGCCGGATCCTCCTTCAACGTCACCGTCAACGCGGTCGACGCCAACTGGAACCTCGTCAGCGCGACCGACACGGCCTCGATCGGCTCGAGCGACGCGAACGCCGCACTGCCGGCGAACGCGGCGCTCGTCGCCGGGACGAAGACCTTCAGCGTGACCGCGAAGACCGCGGGCACCGCGACCTTCACCGCAACCGACGTCACGGACGGCTCGAAGACGGCCAACACGAGCCCGTCGACGACGATCAACGCGGGCGCCTTCGCGAAGCTCCAAACGCTCGGCCCGGGCGAGACCGCGGCGCCGGGCACCGCCTCGGGCAAGACCGGCACCCCGAACGCGCACACCGCGGGCTCGGCGTTCAACGTCACCGTCAACGCGGTCGACGCGAACTGGAACCCGGTCTCCTCCACCGACACCGTTGGGATCACCTCGAGCGACGCGAACGCGGCCCTCCCCGCCAACGCCGCGCTCGTGGCCGGCACGAAGACCTTCAGCGTCACGCTCAAGACCGCGGGCTCCCCGACAGTGACGGCGACCGACGTCTCGGACGGCTCGAAGACGGCGAACACGAGCCCGGCGATCACGGTGAACGCCGGCGCGTTCGCGAAGCTCCAGATCCTCGCGCCCGGCGAGACGGCCGCGCCCGGCTCGCCGAGCGGCAAGACCGGCTCGGCCAGCGCGCGCACGGCCGGCTCCGCCTTCAACGTCACGGTCAACGCGGTCGACGCGAACTGGAACCCGGTCTCCTCGACCGACACCGTCGGGATCACCTCGAGCGACGCGAACGCGGGCCTGCCCGCCGACGCGGCGCTCGTCGCCGGCACCAAGACCTTCAGCATCACGGCGAAGACCGCGGGCTCGTCGACGTTCACCGCGACGGACGTGACCGACGGGTCGAAATCCTCCAGCACCACCCCGCTCCTGACCGTCGACGCGGGCGCGTTCGCGAAGCTCCAGATCCTGCTCCCGGGCGAGACCGCCGCGCCGGGCACAGGCTCGGGCAAGACCGGGACGCCGACGGCGCAGACCGCCGGTTCGTCCTTCACGGCGACCGTCAACGCGGTCGACGCGAACTGGAACCTCGTCAGCGCTACCGACACGGTCTCGATCGGCTCCAGCGACGCCAACGCGGCGCTGCCGTCGAACGCGGCCCTCGTCGCCGGGACGAAGACCTTCAGCGTCACGCCGAAGACCGCGGGCACGGCGACCTTCACGGCGACCGACGTCACCGACGGCTCGAAGAGCGCGAACACGAGCCCGGCGACGACGATCGACCCGGGCGCGTTCGCCAAGCTCCAGCTGCTCGTCCCCGGCGAGACCGCCGCACCGGGCACCGCCTCGGGCAAGACCGGGACGCCGTCGAACGCGACCGCGGGGTCGTCCTTCAACGTCACCGTCAACGCCGTCGACGCGAACTGGAACCTCGTCAGCTCGATCGGCGACACGGCCGGGATCGCGTCCAGCGACGTGAACGCAGCGCTGCCGGCGAACGCGGCGCTCGTCTCCGGCACGAAGACGTTCAGCGTGACGCTCAAGACGAGCGGGGCGCGAACCCTGACCGCGACCGACGTCACCGACGGGTCGAAG
>Ga0137371_10002753_pt1 | contig 14003 bp, 12 predicted proteins | sample SagtaG_7_FD_104919 | JGI IMG/M metagenome (GOLD analysis project Ga0137371, IMG submission 104919) | Vadose zone soil microbial communities from Sagehorn Ranch, Mendocino, California, USA - Sage1_R_40_16 metaG | ecosystem: Environmental > Terrestrial > Soil > Vadose zone | place: USA... | reverse complement strand
TATCTGTGCCCTCAAGTGCGGCAACTATGCGCTGCACCACATCCTCTGGCAGGACCAACGGTGATGCTGGCCGCCCGGTTCCCGGTCCCCGCCTGTCACGTGGCGTGCGCCGGGGCAGAGGCGAGCCGCCGCTGTCTTCGGCCATCGGCCACCCCCGGCGATAGACGACCGCGCAATCTGTCCGGGAACAGATCAGCACATGAGGCTGCTGCTAAGCAACCAGCAAGGCAAAAGTGCTACTGAGCAGCTACTCAGCGCATCTAGCATCGCACCAACTTGTGCCCGTTTGGGTGTTTCCGGATGCGCCGGGCGAAAAATCACGGGCGTCCATTATGAGTGACGATTCGAAGATGTCTCGTGACACTGTGTATCAAATAGGCAAAATCGCCCCCTGGGGACCGATTGAACAGTAGCTTTTTGTGTGCGGTAGCTCCGGCAGGGGCGTATCGCCACAATATGTGACGATGTTGGCACATAACGTGGGCTGCGGGGGTGGCGTGCGTCTCCTCTGATAGGTCCCTGAGGCGGGGCGGGTGCTACCCATGGATCATGGCGCGGTGAGGGGCGGAGCGAGGTTCCCGGCACCGGTGCCCGGTGGCTTGGCATGGGGGGAGCAGCGGCCGGACGACCCAGCGTGGGCTGAGGAGCCAGGCTCGGTGGCAGCGACGGCTGCCACGGGGATGAGGAGATCGTCTGCTGCGGGTGCCCGGGCGCCGGAGCCCGCTTCGGAGGCGCGGGCGGGGCAGTCTGCTGCGGTTACGCCGGTGCCGGGCGGGCGCCAGCGGGCAGGCTCGCGGCGGCGCAGCCGCAACGGTGGGCTCTGGTTGGGCGTGTGGCCGTTGCTGGCGGTGCTGGCAGTGCAGGCGGCCTTGTCGCTGCGGCTGGTTGGGGCCGATACGGCGTTCCAGGATGAGGCCACCTATCTGTGGGCCGGACACCTGCAATGGACGCACTGGCTGCACGGCACGCCGATCCCGCCGTTCCCGGCCTACTTCTCGGGGGCGCCGGTGATCTACCCGCCGCTGGGGGCGCTGGCAGACAGTGCCGGAGGGCTCGCTGGCGCTCGGGTGCTGTCCCTGGTTTTCATGCTGGGGGCGACCGTGTTGCTGTGGCGCAGCGCTGGCAGGCTGTTCGGGCGGCGGGCCGCGTTTTTCGCCGCTGCGCTGTTCGCTGTGCTGGGCCCCACGCTGCATCTGGGGGCCTTCGCCACCTATGACGCCCTGTCGGTGCTGCTGGTCGCGTTCGCCGCCTGGTGTGTGATCCGAGCTGGGGACCGGGGGGAGGGGACCGGGTGGATGCTGGCGGCGGGTGCCGCGCTGGCAGTGGCCAACGCCGCGGCGTATTCGTCGGCCCTGTTCGACCTGGTGGTGCTGGCGCTGGCGCTGCTGACCGCGCTCCCATCCGGTGGCAGGCTTGCTGCCCGGCGGTGCGCGGTGTTGCTGATTACCGTGGCGGTACTGGTCACCGCAGGGTTGCTAGCCGGCGGCAGTACCTACCTGACCGGGGTCGAGCAGACCACGCTGGCGCGGGTCGCCAGCTCCGACTCCCCGTTGTCGGTGCTCATCAATGCCTGGTCATGGACCGGCGTGGTGCTGGTGCTGGCCGTGGGCGGGGTGATCATCAGCTGGGCCAGCCGGGCGGGGTGGGTGCAGACGTGGCTGCTGGCGGTGCTGGCCGCCGCGGCGGTGCTGGGGCCGGTGGAGCAGGCACGCCTGCACACCCTTGCCTCGCTGAACAAGCACGTGGGCCTGGGTGCCTGGTTCGCTGCCATCGCAGCAGGTTATGCCGTGGACAGGTTTATCGCGGCCGCGCCGGCGGGCCGGACGCAGGCCGTCACTACCGGGGCATGCGTGGTCGCGCTGGTGTTTCCCACTGCGCTGGGAGCCAGCCAGTCCTGGGTGTTTTCCACCGACTGGCCGAACGCGTCCAGCTTCATCGCGATATTCGGCCCGCTGGCCGATCACAGCAGCGGGCACTGCTGGTCGAGGACGCCTCCATCGCCCGGTACTACCTGTCCTCCGGGAGCAACTGGAGGCGGTGGTCCAGTACCCGCAACATCGTCCTTCCTTCCGGCGCCAATACCGCCGGCCCGTCCAGCGCGGCCGGGGTCACCGGCGCCGGCAACGCGGGCGTGTACGCCGCGTTCATCACCCATGGCTACTTCTCCTACGTCGCGCTGAACTTCGCCGACACCACCGCCCTGGACCACAAGATCGCCGACCAGCTGCACCGCGACCCCCGCTACCACATCATCACCGCCGGCGTCATCCCCTATGGCAGCCCAGCCAACAGCCACGGCACCTACATCGTCTGGCAATACGAGCGGCCATCGTGAGTCCTCCCCCTCGCCAAGCCATCACCCGCGCGACCGCCGCAGAATGGCGCCGCCGCCGCGAAGCCAGCGCCGAGTTCTCCCCGCCACTTGACGACGAGAATGCCCGGAACGGATTCCGCGTCCCGGCTTACGCCGCCACCTTGCATTTTACAGACGCAGCCACCAATGGCTTCGCCGCGTCGCAGCAGGCCGGGCTCAATGCGATAGCCAGGCTTGCGAAAGCCACTTCACCGAGCCGCGATATCCAGGTGGCGAATAGCGTCGCCCTGCCCGTCTCGGGCCTGGCCCGGGAGCAGTCCGTTGAGCAGCAAACAGGGCTCCCGGCGCAGCCACCAGAGCCTACCCGAGCAACAAGGCTCCATGTCCCGCGACTGCTGCTAGTTATCCTGACCGTTCAGGCAGTCTTGTCGGCGCGCTTGGTCCACGCTAACACGGCATTTGAGGATGAAGCCCTCTATCTGTGGGCTGGGCGTCTCGAATGGGCACATTGGCTGCATGGCACACATATTCCTCCGTTTCCTACCTATTTTTCCGGAGCGCCGGTCATCTACCCGCCACTCTCGGCCCTCGCCGACAGCATCGGCGGACTAGCTGGAGCGCGGATCCTGTCCCTCTGCTTCATGCTCGGCGCGACTTTGCTGCTGTGGAAAGTGACGGATCGTCTGTATGGGCCTCGACCTGCATTTTTTGCTGCCGGACTCTGGGCAGTTCTCGGACCCACGCAGCGACTGGGAGCGTTCGCTACCTATGACGCTATGGCCCTCTTTCTTGTTGCGCTGTCCGCTTGGTGCGTGACCAGCGGCAGAGGGCGGCGAGACGCCACCGGCTGGATGCTCGCTGGGGCATGTGCGCTCGTACTGGCAAACGCTACCAAATACGCATCGGCGTTGTTCGATCCGACAGTCGTGGCACTGGCTCTCCTGACCGGCTACCCCCCAGGGGGAAAGGTTGCGCGACGCCGAGTTGCATATCTTCTGGCAATCATGATAGCAGTAATTATTGTCCTGCTCCAGATAGGTGGCGGCTGGTATATCGCAGGAATAGGTCAGACGACGCTTACCCGCCACGCCGGCGGAACACCTGCATCTGTTGTCCTGCGAAGCGTTTGGGACTGGACGGCGGTTGTGATTGTATCGGCTGCATTTGCATTGGCCATTGTCTTCAAGACTGAGCGCACCGCCGCGGGCCGCTGGCTCCTGGCGGTCCTGGTGGGTACGGCACTTCTCGTGCCAATCGAACAGGCACGTATCCATACTTATACAGCCCTAAGCAAGCACGTTGCCTTTGGCGTCTGGTTCGCCGTCATCGCCGCCGGTTATGCTGCCGATCATGCGGTACGCTGGCTACACGGCCGAAGCGCGCAAATAGCAGCGACTAGTGCTTGCGCCGCAGCGCTGGTCCTGGTCGCGATATCTGGTATATCACAAGCAAACAGCTTCTTTGGGTGGCCCGGAGCTAAGAACCTAATTCCTGTCGTTAGGCAACTAACGGCTCATGGTGGTGGCCGTTTCCTGGCTGACAACACCCCGACTCTGGAGTATTATCTTCCCGAGATCTCCTGGCGCAGGTGGAGTAGTGTCTATGGCATTACGCTTCCGTCAGGCCGCAGGGTGCCCCAGAGCGGGAATGGTATCGGCCCCTATAGAGAGTTGCTCGCTGCCCACTACTTCAACGCAGTCATTCTTGCTTTCACGGACAAGCCGGTGCTTGATAATTCTATAGCATCGTACCTGCAGAATGACAATAACTACAGATTCGTCGGTGCCGTCCCGTTCAGCAATCCCGGCGCACATGGCAGCTACCTGATCTGGGCATATCGGGGTTCTCCATGACGGCGGCGACAATTTCTGGGCGTCACCGTTCTACAGGGCTAGTCCTGCCGCTACCACCAGATGACACGGAGAAGCTAGCGTACAGTCGACGCTCACTGCTCTACTTGGCAAGCGGGCTAGCGATTAGCTCAGCATTCGTTGTGGCTGCGCAGGTGCTTTTTGAGGTAAGTAATCGGATCGCGATCCCGTTTGCGCTCTATACTGCGATATACATCGTATATCAGATCGTAAGCCTCCCGGTGAATTTCGCGGGCCGCAGCTTCGACCTGGCCGCACACGAAGTGCGAGTAAGCGAATGGGCCCCGTGTCGTTGGCCGAGTGTGGACATCTTTCTGCCAGTCTGCGGCGAGCCGATTGAAGTGCTCCGCAATACCTGGACAGGGGTCTTCGAGCTCGTCCAGGCATATCCGGGCGAAGCCTATGCCTACGTACTGGACGATGCGGCGAGCGACGAAGCGCGGGCGCTCGCCCCGTCGTTCGGTTTTACCTATGTGCGCCGCCCGAATCAGCGGCAATTTAAGAAGGCAGGCAATCTCAACCACGCTTTCGAGCACACCAAGGGCGAGCACGTCGTGATCTTCGACGCCGACTTTCGGCCACGGGCAGACTTCCTTGCCGAGACGCTTCCTTACATGGACGACCTGGCTACGGGGATAGTACAGACGCCACAGTTCTTTCGAGTGAGTCCGAAGCAGAAGTGGGTCGAGCGGGCAGCAAGCCCGATGCTTGAGGTTTTCTACCGGGTAGTGCAGGTATCCCGAGACCGGTTCGGCTCAGCGCTGTGCGTCGGCTCTAACGCAGTCTACCGACGGGCCGCACTCAGGCTGGCCAGCGGCTTCACCGTGATTCCGTACGCTGAGGATTCCCACACCGGCCTGGACCTGCGCTACTACGGTTACCGGCTCGTCTATATACCAGTGCCGCTCGCAGCTGGCATCTGCCCCGCAGCGCTCGACGCTTTCATGCGCCAGCAGTACCGGTGGTGCTGCGGGGCCACATCCCTGGTCTGGACGAACCATATGTGGCGCGTGCGGATGTCGGTGGCGGCCCGATTGCCTTATATCGCGGGCTGGCTATGGAACCTGACCACCGGGCTGCGGACGCTGGTCCTGCCGCTAATCCCAATAGTCCTGCTTGCGTTTCTGCCAAGCGAGATCCGGTTTCGCAACGCGCTGCTGCTGATACCTGCGGTCATTACTGGAGTCATTCTCTACCCGCTATGGCACGACGCCCCCTATAGCCCTAGGATCTGGCCGCTGGCCATCGCGGTTGGCTGGGCACAGGTTCTCGCGATCTGGGACTATGGGCGCGGCAAAGTCATGTCTTGGCAGCCAACGCGCGGACCAGGGGACGCCACCCGCCGATTCTGGCGCGGCGTTACCCTCTGGAATGGCACGCTAGCCATTGTGTGGCTCAGCCTTGCCGCTTGGCGCCTAGAGCAGACGGGCTCGCCAAGATTCGCCGTTGTGGCGGGATTTGGCATCCTCAACGCTGTCATCGTCGGCCGACTGATCTTTCCGAGAAGGAACCGCATATGACCATGCCACCATCAGGCCCGGCCGCGCATCGCCCCCTGCGATCGTCGCGACAGGGCCGTCGTTTGAACCGGAGCATTGGGCGCGGCCTTCTGAGTGCGGCAATGGTCGTCGCGATAGCGACCGTCACGGCAGGCGTGATACACGTTGTTGCCCCGAGCAACTCGGTCCAGCAGCCTTCAATTGATGGTCCCGCTACAATCGGGACATTCAGTCACCACCATGTGGTGATCACCTTGCCAGCCCATACGGCGTCATACCAAGGCGCCTTCGTCAGGGGCGTTCCCGAAAGTTACGCACCTATCCGGGCTCTCGAGGATGTCACTGGGGTACATTTGAACATTGCGCTCTACTACAGCAGCTGGTACGAAAGGTTCCAGTCCGCATTCGCCACCGGAGTGAAAGATAATGGTGCTGTACCATTCATTCAAATAGAGCCGACGAACGTTCGGTTCGCTGCAATAGTTGCCGGGAGATACGACACGTACCTGGAGACCTTCGCCACGGCTGTGGCCAGCTACGGCGCGAAAACGGGGCAGGGTGTTATCATTGGCTTCGGCCACGAGATGAACGGTTACTGGTACCCCTGGGGCTACCGGCATGTCGCTCCAGCATTGTTCGTGTCCGCATGGCGTCACATCGTGGATGTCTTCCGTCAGCAGGGTGCTTACAATGTGGCATGGCTCTGGACGGTTAACATCATCGCTACGCCCAGAGGTGTTCCTTCCCCGGCTGCCTGGTGGCCGGGCGACTCATATGTGACCTGGGTAGGAATTGACGGCTACTATTACAAATCATCCTGGACGTTCGCTTCCTTGTTCGGGCCGACTATTAAGGCTATACGCGCGTTGACTCTCGATCCGATACTCATCGCCGAAACAGGCGTGGCGCGTACGGCCGACCAGCCAGCGAAGATCGCGGACCTGTTCGCTGGTATTCACTCCTATGGATTGCTGGGATTCGTTTGGTTCAACGCCGATGGGGTCCGGGACTGGCGTCTTAGCGGCCCTGCGGCGTTTGCTGCATTCCGCCGGGGCGCCAAGACATTCCAGAGGCTTGCATCATGAATGTTCGGCTGCACCTAACGCTGCTCGGCGCCAGGTACCTTGCTCTGACCTCAGTGGTCTGCGTGCTGAGCCCTGCATTCAATGTCCTCGGCGCGAGCACAGGCCGCTCTGGCCACCATGCCATGTGGATTGCCGGGCGTCGGGCTCGAAAGGACCATACAGCCAGCCTTGGACGTTCCGGCACTGAGTCCAATCACCGTGATAGGAGGCATTACAGTTCCCGCTGAAACCCATCGACTGGGGCGCCACCGGAAAGCCTCGTCGCAGCTCCGAAACCTGGTCCGCCGACACCGGGCTAGACCAGCCACGTCCAGGAGTTATGGCCGGGTTGTCGCTCGTCCGGCGCCCCAACAGCGCCATGATCGCGGGAGGAGCAGTCGGAAGATGCCAACACGGATCGTTGTAGTCGCGGCAGCGATCATTACCGTAGCTGCAATCGTTCTGGTTCGTGGCCTCCACAGCCAGTCTTCGGGAGACAAGCTCGTCGAGCCCGCGGCACCGCCGTCGGCCGCTGTTCCCCACAAGCCGGGGACTTTCCTGGGCGTATATACGGCCGGAGTGCCTGAGTCCTGGGCAGGGGTCAAAGCCTTCACTGCGACAACGGGGGTCAGGCCTGGAGTGGTCCTGTACTACAGCGGATGGATGGAGCGCTTCCAGGCCCACTTTGCTGCGGTAGCAGCCAAGCACGATGCGGTGCCACTGGTGCAGATCAACCCGACTGGCATCAGCATCGCTGCGATCGCATCGGGGCACTATGACGACTACCTGCGTTCCTATGCTTCCGAGGTGAAGGCATTCGGTGGCCGGGTGATCCTTTCCTTCGGCCATGAGATGAACGGTCACTGGTACTCATGGGGCTACCGGCATACGTCACCGGCGGTGTTCGTGGCCGCCTGGCGGCATATCGTCACCGTCTTTCGCAAGGTCGGCGCCCGGAACGTGACCTGGCTGTGGACGGTCAACGTCATGCATCCGAGCGGCGGCATTCCGTCCCCGGCCCGCTGGTGGCCCGGCGGCTCATACGTGAACTGGGTAGGGATTGACGGCTATTATCACAAGAAATCGTGGGAATTCGCTCCCTTGTTCGGGCCGACCATTAAAGCCATCCGCGCTCTGACTCTGGATCCCATACTCATCTCAGAGACAGCCGCTCCGGTTGCGGTCGACCAGCCGGCGAAGATCGCCAACCTCTTCGCTGGCGTTCGCGCTTACGGGCTGCTGGGTTTCGTATGGTTCGACGTCAACAAAAAACGGTACTGGCGCGTCAACAGCCCCGAGGCATTCGCCGCGTTCCGCCGTGGCGTCCAGATGTTGAAGAGATCTGCGTCATGAACGACCGTATACGCCTTGCCGAGCCAATTATCTCTTCCACCACCCACGCGGGCAACGCGCCGGTGCGCCCCCGCCTTGAACGGCCCGGGGCGGCCACCGTGAATGAAGTCGCGCTGAGACCCTCAGTGAGTACGGCCACCACCGCAGAGACCGCGCCTCGTCAGCCCGCTCTGACCCTCCCCCCGCCGCCCGACGACAACGAGAAGTACTCGTACGTCGACCGTAATCTGCCCTACCTGACGATCACCCTTGCCGTCAGCGCGAGCTGTCTCATCTACAGCCAGCTCCGGTTCGAGCTCCACGACCCCGTGGCCTTGCCGTTTATGGTCTTCACCGTCACGTACATCCTCTACCAGGCGATCAGCCTGCCGGTGAACTTCACCGGCCGCGGCTTCGACCTGGCGGCCCACCAGGCGCGTGTCCAGAATTGGTGCCCGGCCAGATACCCAAGCGTGGACATCTATCTGCCGATCTGCGGCGAGCCGATCGACATGCTCCGCAACACCTGGACCGCGGTGTTCGAGCTCATCGCGGGTTACCCAGGGCTGGCGCAGGCGTACGTCCTGGATGACGGGCCCAGCGACGAGGCTCGCTCGGTATCGGAATCCTTCGGCTTCCACTACATCCGACGGCCCAATCTGCGCGAATACAAGAAGAGCGGCAACCTCCGGTACGCATTCGCGCGCACCCGGGGCGAATTCCTGGTCATCTTGGACGCTGACTTCGCGCCGCGCAGCGACTTCCTCGCCGAGACCCTTCCCTACCTCGACGATCCGGCGATAGCGATCGTCCAGACGCCGCAGTTCTTCCGGGAAAGTCCCGCGCAAACGTGGATCGAGAACTCGGCCGGTGCGATCCAGGAAGTGTTCTACCGGTCGATCCAGGTTAGCCGCGACAGGTTCGACGCAGCCATCTGCGTCGGGACTTCCGCAGTTTACCGGCGGGCAGCGCTGCAGCCGGAGGGTGGGCCGACGCTCATACCGTATGCCGAGGACGTGCACACAGGACTCGACGTACGCAAGGCCGGCTGGTCCATGGTCTACCTGCCGATCGTCCTCTCAACCGGCATCTGTCCCAACAACTTCGACGCTTTCGTGCGGCAGCAGTACCGGTGGTGCACCGGGAACGCCGGCATCGTCTTCTCACGCAGGCTGTGGACCACACCGATGTCCATACCGGCCCGGCTCACCTACATCTCCGGGTTCTTCTACTACGCCTACACCGGTCTGCTCACGTTCTTCGGGCCCATCCTCCCCATCGTCTTGCTGGCGCTTCTCCCCGGTCAGGTCCGGCTGCGGAATTTCGTCGTCCTCGGCCCAGCGATTTTCGCCGGGTTCGTCCTTTACCCACTATGGCACCACTCGACATACGGGCCGTCGGTCTGGCCCCTGGGGATCGCCCGGGGCTGGGCGCATGTCTTCTCCATCTGGGACAGCGCCACGGGTAAGACGATGAGCTGGCATCCGTCCCGGACGCCCGGCAGCGCGCTGCGGAGGTTCCGTATCTGGGTCACCGCGTGGAGCGGCGGCACGGCCCTGTTGTGGGCGGTCCTGGCCATCTGGCGGACGGTGACCGCGGGCTCTGCCCAGTTCGCGGTCCTGGTGTTTTTCGCCATGCTCAACCTCGCTGTGGTGAGCCGTGTCATCTTTCCAGGGGGCAAGACAGCATGAGATCACGCCTGGTGCTGCTGGCGGCCTTGTCCGTCGCGGCCGTCGCCATCGCCTTCACCGGAGTTCGCTTCAATGTCCTGCCCTCCCCACCGCCGCCCGCACACGCGCCGCTACCACCGAGCCCAGGCTCCTACCTTGGCGTCATCGAGGCTGGAGCGCCCCCTTCCTACCAGCCGATCGCGGCCTTCGCCAAAGCGACGGGCAGGCATCCGAACATGGCTGGCTACTACAGCGGATGGGCGGCGCCCTTCGCGGCATCGTTCGTGCGGAAAATTCACGATCACGGCATCATCCCGTGCGTGCAGATCGACCCCACCTACGCGTCGGTCCCGGCGATTGCCGCTGGCAAGTACGACGACTATCTGCGCACCTATGCCGACAGCGTCCGGGCCTTTGGCCATGCGGTGGTCATCGGGTTCGGGCATGAAATGAACGCCACCCGGTACTCGTGGGGTTACGGGCGCGTCCTGCCATCGACGTTCGTTGCGGCCTGGCGGCACATCGTGACGCTGTTCCGCGGCCAGGGCGCAGGAAATGTCACCTGGCTATGGACCATCAACCAGGACCGTCCTGGCAGTGGGCCGGTCCGATCCTGGTGGCCAGGAGCGAAGTACGTCACATGGGTCGGCATCGATGGCTACTACTTCCGGCCGTCCGACACGTTCGCCAGTGTCTTTGGAAGCACCATTGACCAGGTGCGGGCCTTCACTGATAAGCCCATACTGCTGTCCGAAACCGCCGTGGGGCCCCAAGCCGGCCCGTTTGTCAAGATAGGCAATCTGTTCGACGGGATGCGCCGGGCAAAAACGCTCGGGCTTGTGTGGTTCGATATTCCCCAGCAAGGAGGGCTCCTCCATCAGAACTGGCGAATTGAAAGCAATCCCGTGGCCCAAGCGTCTTTCCGCCTTGCTGTCGCCACGCTGACGCTGATACGTCCCACACAGTAGGCCGGTCGCAGCGGCCAGTCATGGCGAAGGCCGTCTCACGAGCACCTGGGCCGTCGGTCAGGGAGAGGGCTCGGTGTAGCGCCGCTCCCGGTCCCGACTTCTGACACGCTCGGCGTTCCGAAGCGCGTGTAGCGCGCTGAACTGTGGTTTTGCCAGTTATGGGGAGCGGATCTGCGCACTGCCATCGCAGATGACCAAGCCGGGCTGGTGAGGGGGTTGCAGGCCAAGGGTCAGACCGGACTGGGCGAGGAAGGCGCCGGTCAGGGCTGGCTGGATGCCCTTTAGAGTGTGTCCCATGACGGGCGAGGTGGCGCCGCTGGGGCGCGGCGACGAGGCAGCCCCACCTGACGGACTGCGCGCGTCGCACCAGGACCGGGATCGGGTCGCCGAACTGCTGCGGACAGCCGCCGGTGACGGGCGGCTGACCGCCGAAGAGCTCGACGAGCGGCTCGAGAAAGCGCTCACCGCGCGCACCTATGGCGAGCTCGCGGCGCTGAGCAGAGATCTGCCGGCCGCACCGGGTTTCCCGGCGGGCGGGCCGGCCGCGGAGCCGAAGAGCCTCGTCCGCATCGACCGCCGGAGCGGCAGTGCGAAACGGGACGGCCGCTGGCTCGTGCCGCAACGCATTGAGGTCCGGGTCACGAGCGGCCACGTCAAACTCGATTTCACCGAGGCGGTGATCACGCAGTCGTCGCTCCAGATCGACGCCGACGTCAGCAGCGGCTCGCTCAAGCTGGTGACGAAGCCCGGCATTGTGGTCGACACCGATGACGTGGCGGTCCGCAGTGGCAGCGTCAAGGTCCGGGCTCCGTGGGGCCCGGAGGTGCCCGTCATCCTGCAGGTCCAGGTGTCAGGCAAGGTCGGCAGCGGCCATATCACGGCACGCCCGCCCCGCCGCAACTTCTGGCAGTGGCTCCTGCGCCATCCCGGGCCCTATGCGCCCGCCGCGCCCTGACCCGGCGGCGGCCCAGCGGGCGAGCCCCCTGATCGCCGTCGGGCCCCGGCCAGCTAAGTGGGCCGCCGATGCGATCCGCAGGGGCGGCGGGGAGGTCGTCGCGCTGGACCGCAACCCGGTCGGCCTGGTCTGGACGGACGGCGCAACGACGGAGAGCCTCCGCACAGTGATCGCGGCCCACCCAGAGATCTCGTGGGTACAGCTGCCGCAGGCGGGCGTGGAAGCGGTGGCCGAGTCCGGGGTCATCGACCGCCGGCGGCGGTGGACCTCGGCGAAGGGCGCCTACGCCGAGCCGGTTGCCGAGCACGCGCTCGCGCTGCTGCTGGCGGGGCTGCGTCAGCTGCCCACTCGGGCCCGCGCCCGGTCCTGGGGCGAGCCGGCCGGGGTCAGCCTGTTCGACCAGCGGGTCACGGTCGTTGGCGGGGGAGGCATCGCCGCGGAACTGCTGCGCCTGCTCGGGCCGTTCCGCGTGGACGTGACCATCGTCCGGCAGCGGCCCGAACCGCTCGCTGGCGCCTCCCGGACGGTCGGCGACGACCGGCTGCTGGAGGCCCTGGCCGGCGCGCGGGCGGTGGTGCTCGCGCTGGCCCTCACCCCGCACACGCGGAACTTGATCGGCCCGGCGGCGCTCGCGGCGATGGAGCAGGACGCGTGGCTGGTCAACGTGGCCCGCGGCGGGCTGGTCGACACCGCGGCGCTCCTGCACGCCCTGCGGTCCGGGCGGATCGGCGGCGCCGCGCTCGACGTGACCGACCCCGAGCCGCTGCCGGCGGGCCATCCCCTCTGGGACTTGCCCAACTGCCTCATCACCCCGCATACCGCCGACACCGAGGAAATGACCCGGCCGCTCCTCGCCAACCGGATCGCTGAGAACGTCCGGCGGCTGACCACGGGCCAGGAACTGGTGGGCCGGGTGGATCCAGACCTCGGTTACTGACCGTGGAATAATCGCGGGCGCGCTCGCGATCTGCGAATGGACGCAACCGATGGGACCGCTGCCGAGGAGGGCTGCGTGGACTCGGGCACACCGGACGGCTGGCCGCTGACGTTCACCGCGCTGGCCGAGCCCTTCCCCGGGCCTGGCTGGCAGGGCGCGTTCTCCTCGGCCTGGCCCGGCTACCGCCGCTGGTATCTGAGCGACGGCATGTCGGCACGGACCGACCTGGACACCTGCGCCGGGATGCTGGCGCGGCACATGCCGGAGCTGGTGCCGACCTGGGAACGGCTGGTCGAGCTGGCCGGCGGTGACCCGCTCGCCGCCCAGATGCTGACGCTCTACAACCCGCCCGCCTACCTGACCGGCTGCTCGCAGGCGGTTCACCTGGCCGAGCCCGCCCTGGTCCGCAACTACGACTACGCGCCGGATCTGCTGGAGCGGGTGGTGCTGGGCACCGCCTTCACCGGACGGCGGGTCGTCGGCATGAGTGACTGCCTGTGGGGACTCGTCGATGGGATGAACGACGCGGGGCTGGCCGTCTCGCTCGCCTTCGGCGGCCAGATCACGCTGGGTCCCGGCTTCGGTATTCCGCTCGTGCTCCGCTACGTGCTCGAGGTGTGCGGCTCGGCCGCGGAGGCGCGTGACACGCTCGCCCGGCTGCCCGTCCACATGGCCTACAACGTCACCGTGGCCGACCGGTCCGGCGACTACTTCACCGCGTACCTCGGCCCGGACCGCGTTCCGCACTTCACCGCCGATCCGGTCGCCACCAACACCGAGCCGCCGGCCAACCCGGGGCCGGTGTCGGCGCCGCACAGCCGGCACCGCCGGGATGTGCTGGCCGGCCTCGTGTACGACCAGGCGGTCGACCTCGAGGGCCTGGTGGCGGCGTTCCTTGAGCCGCCGCTCTACGCCGGCCACCACGAGCACGGATTCGGCACCCTCTACACGGCTGTGTACCGGCCCGCGGACCTGACGCTCGAATACCGGTGGCCCGGCTCGTCCTGGCGGCACTCGATCGGCTCGTTCAGCAGCGGCCAGCACCAGGTCGTGCTCGGCGGCCGCCCGTGCCCGCAGCCGTAGCGGCCCGGCGCCGCCAGCGCGCCGGGCTACCCTGGCGGCACGTCCAGCGCTGGATTGCGGTCGAAGAACCCGGCTGGCTTGAGCCAGAACGAGACCCGGTCAACCGGCATGACCGGCCAGTCCTCCGGCCGGGTGATGTGGTGGATGCCGAATACATACCAGAGCACGACGTCGGTGTTCTCGATGGGCCGGTTCTCCGCGGTCCACCTGGGCAGCCCCGAGTCACCGTCGCTGAGGTTCGGGAAATCGCCGCACGGCCAGCGCTCGTCCTCGCGGTACGGCGTGACCCACAGGGTGTGGCCGATCGCCC
>Ga0137371_10002750_pt1 | contig 14009 bp, 9 predicted proteins | sample SagtaG_7_FD_104919 | JGI IMG/M metagenome (GOLD analysis project Ga0137371, IMG submission 104919) | Vadose zone soil microbial communities from Sagehorn Ranch, Mendocino, California, USA - Sage1_R_40_16 metaG | ecosystem: Environmental > Terrestrial > Soil > Vadose zone | place: USA: California... | reverse complement strand
TTCAGTACAAAAAATGCCAGGCGCAGCAGTTCAAAACGGCGCATCTGCTCCGCTGTCTCCAGCAGGCAGCCGGCTGGAAATGTAAAGCTGGTATCCGTAATATCTGATTCGGCAGGACGCCGTGCTGCACCTCTACCTCGACTGATAGCCATTGTGAGTTCTCCTATTCATTGTCATGGTATGCAGATATGTAGTGGCCCCCTCGCGGGTGCTATGTACGCATCAGCCGAAGAAAAACCCATCAACATTCGTAGGGGCGGGGGTGGGGATGATGCGGGGAGGGGGCCTTTATGGCCGCCCGCGTGGCCCACCGCTAGAATCATCCCCAGCACCACCAACGATCACGCTGAGACGGGCGGCCATAAAGGCCCCCACACCACCCCACGCCACCCTCGCCCCTACGGGACAAGGTCTTCGCCTGCATATCTTAGGTTGATGCGCATTTGGTACCCCTTGCGGGCACCAGGTTTCACTGCAAAATGGACTTACCACTTGCAGGATCAACATCAATCTATGGCAAGCAGTCTAGCAGGCGCAGGATGTAGTTAAGTTGAGGGGAGGTTGGGATATGGTTAAGAAATAAGCAAGCGAGTAGTGAAACTAGTACCCGGGACTCGCTGCCTGCTCCACGCCCGGCATGTTCAGGAAGGGCCTGGTACAGGACTTATTGTGGGCCGAGGAGCGTATGGCGAATCAACATCAGGTGGGTAAGAGGACCAAGGCCACCAGGCACGGGCGTGAGAAATGACGCTACTTCCTTGACGCTCGCAAAATCTACATCCCCGACCACTTTTCCGCCAACGGCGTTGATGCCCGCGTCGAGCACAACGGCGCCCGGCTTTACCATCTCGGCTGTGATACTGGCGGGACGCCCAGTGCTCACTACCAGAATATCGGCACTGCTGGTGATGCTCCCAAGGTCCTGCGTATGGGAGTGACAGATGGTTACGGTTGCGTCACCGCGCATCAACACGAGAGCAATTGGCTTGCCGCCAACATTGCTGCGTCCCACAACTACAGCACTGCGGCCCGCGATGGAGATAGCTGCTTCGCGCAGCATCGTAAGTACGGCATCGGCAGTACTTGGGATAAAGCTGGGAAAGCCCAGCATGAGGTTACCAGCATTACACGAGCCAAGGCCATCAACGTCCATCTCGGGACGCAAAACATCCGTCACAACACGCTGCCGGATATGGGCAGGTAGTGGCAGTAGCAGCACAACGCCATCGGTATTTGCGTCCTCGCTCAATGTGGCTACCTCTGCGCGCAGTTCCTCTTCTTCAATTTCGAACGGGTAGGCCAGTGCCGCACAGCCCAGGCCGATTGTACGGCAGGCGCGCACCAGTTGCCTGCTGTAGACCTCTGCTGCGGGATCGTGTCCTGCTACCAACTGTGCCAGCCGGGCAGAGCGATGATGCTGCCTGCGAAACTGCGCCGCCCCCTCCTGCAGTTCTTCGATCATGCGCGTCACAAGTGGCTTACTATCAAATATGGTTGCAGGCATGAATAAATGACCCCTGTTGGTTCTTAAAAAAGACTCTCATAGCATGATTGCACCTGGAACATAGCCCGTCAACGTGGCGTGGCAAGGAGAACTATCTAAGCAAGCAACTCACCACGTGAGACGGTCACAGCCCGCCCGCCGAGATACACACGCTCTCCTTCCACGCGCACGTGTATCTCGCCACCGCGCGCCGACGCCTGGTAAGCAACAAATGATGTCCGCCCGAGTCGCTTGCTCCAATAGGGACCGAGGGCGCAATGCGCCGATCCCGTCACCGCGTCTTCAGCGGTGCCTACCCCCGGCGCGAAATAGCGAGAGACGAAGTCATACCCGGGTGTACTGCTGCGACTCGTGACGATAACCGAGCGTATCGACACCTGGAGCAGTATACTGAGATCAGGCTTCATAGCGCGCAGCGTTTCCTCGGAGTCGGTTTCCACCAGGTACACTTTCCGGCTACTCCTGCCTACATAGTTCATAGGGATACTCAGCGCCTCAACAAGATGGTCAGGCACCTCTGCTGCTTCTATGGGTTGAGCCGGAAAATTCAATTCGATCAGATCCTCCCTATGTTCTGCGACCAACGGCCCGCTCAAGGTGTAGAAGTTGGCCTTTTCATCCGGGCGAAGGTATTCCAGCTCCCACATGATATGTGCGCTCGCCAGGGTAGCATGACCACACAGGTCTATTTCAACGGTGGGAGTAAACCAGCGCAGGTCGAAGCCGCCCTTTTGCCAGCGTAAAAATGCCGTCGCCGGTACATTCATCTCCCGCGCCACATATTGCAGCCAGCGGTCGTCGCGCGGCTCATTCAGCAGGCACACCACCGCCGGATTCCCTGAAAACGGTGTGCTGGTGAAAGCATCGACCTGAAAGATAATTGGTGCCATAACAATATTATAAACCAAAGAGAAGCTCGCGGCTGTCCCACTTGGGGGATAAGATTGGCAAATTTTAAGCAAGTGCGTTACAATGCCCAGAAAGACGTAACATCCTGATATTCAATGTGGTATGTAGAAGAACCTTCCCCGTAATAGCTATTAGTGCTGGATATATAACAAAGAGAGGACTTTCAATGGCTGGCGATTGTTCATTTGATGTAGTTTCTCAGTTCGACGAGCAGGAATTAGTTAATGCCCTAGACCAGACGCGGCGAGAAGTACAGACGCGCTATGACTTGAAGGACACGAAGACCGAGATCGTCCACAACAAGGATAACATCACCATCGTTACTAATGGGCAACTTACACTCAAGAATGTGCGCGACATACTTGAGACTAAGGCAATACGGCGTGGCCTGTCACTAAAAATATTCAAGCCAGGCAAAGAAGAAGATGCTCCCGGCGGGCGAATACGCCAGGTCATCCAGTTGCAGCAAGGTCTGGCGCAAGACCTGGCCAAGGAGATCAGCAAGTATATTCGTGACAACTATCCGAAAGTGCGACCACAGATTCAAGGCGATGCTATTCGGGTCACAGCTAAGAGCCGCGACGAGCTTCAGGCCGTGATAGCGCTGCTCAAACAAAAAGACTACTCGGTAGCGCTGCAATATATCAATTACCGTCAGTGACCTCACGGATACATCCGGAGGCTTGAAAAACAGCCTCGATGCTGACCAGCTCCCGTCTTCTTCAGAGGACGGAGCCGTTCACAAGGAGTGCGCCAGTTCGGACCCAGGAGTAGCCGTTCCAACTCCTGGCCCTCCAATCTCACGGTTAAACAGAGACATGAGGTGTAAAACTCAGTGCCGCGAGAAGATCGCCGCTTGTGAACCTGAGCGAGGAACACGTCACCCAGGTGAGGCAACTCATTTGGAGGCCCGAGAGGGCTTTGCAGGAGACTTTTCCATGTCCTATGTCCTGGTGATTAATCAACAGAAGCAGCCTTGTCAGCCGGTCCATCCTGCCCAGGCCCGCAGACTTCTCAGCACAGGAAAAGCCGTCGTCTATCGGCGGTTCCCATTCGTCCTTTGGTTGAAGGAAGTCCAAAAGCCGCCGCAGCACGCGCTTCGGCTCAAAATCGATCCGGGCGCGAAAACCACAGGCATGGCTATTGTCAACGACGAGAACGGCCAGGTGCTCTGGGCTGCCGAGATCTCCCACCGTGGGGAGCAGGTGAGAGAGCACCTGGCGAAGCGGAGGGCTGTGCGTCGTGCGCGTAGGCAGCGCACAACCCGCTACCGTCCGGCGCGCTGGCGGAACCGGCGACGCCCGCATGGTTGGCTTGCCCCCTCCCTGATGAGCCGTATGGGCAATGTGCTCGCCTGGACGGCTCGACTACGGCGATGGTGCCCTCTTGGGAGCATTTCTCTCGAGGTGGTACGCTTCGACACCCAGGCGCTCCAACATCCTGAAGTCGCGGGCATAGCCTATCAGCAGGGCACGCTTTTCGGCTATGAAATCAGGGGTTATTTGCTCGAAAAATGGGGCAGGCGCTGTGGTTATTGCGGGGCAACCAACACGCCGCTCCAGATTGACCATGTCGTGCCCAAAGCGCGAGAAGGCTCGGATCGTGTCTCGAATCTGGTCCTGGCATGTGAAGCCTGCAATCTTCACAAGGGCAACCAAGATGTGCGCGCATTTCTCGCAGATCAACCTGAACGCCTGGAGCGCACCCTGGCGCAACTCAAAACGCCGCTTCCGGCCGCCGCAGCCGTCAATGCAACGCGCTGGCGCATGTATGAAGACTTGCTGGCCACAGGATTACCGGTCGAGACCAGCACAGGAGGTCGTACGCAGTATAACCGCATGCGTCTTGGACTGCCGAAACAGCACTGGATCGATGCCGCCACCACCGGAGCGAGCACACCGGATTCCCTGCGCATGGCCGAAGTGCGGCCCTGGCTTATTACCGCGACGGGTCGGCAGAAGCGTCAGATGGTCAATGTGGATGAGCACGGGTTTCCTCGTGGGAAGGCCAAAGGACCAAGCTGCGTGAGAGGCTTTCGCACCGGCGACCTGGTCAAAGCCGTGTGTCCTGCCCATCTGGGCGCGGCGGGCACACATATCGGACGTGTGTTAGTGCGGACGCGCGGGATCTTTGATGTCGTGACCAGGCACGGGCGGGTCAGAGATATTCCGGCTCGCTGCTGTCGGAGTTTGCACCGGAAAGACGGGTACGCCTATCAGCTTGGGGCGGCGCTTCCCCCTCATGCCTGAAGGCGGAGGCGCCCGCGCCCCGCTATTGTGGATAGCTCGCTGTTAGAAGCTCACCAATATAAGGTACTTTAGTACCAAAAAAGAGCCTGAAGAGTAGAGATGTAGTAACCTAGTTTTGACTGGAATATGACTTACACAGGTTATGTAGACATCAAAGTGCAGAGAAATTCCCCCCTCACAGCAATGTCTACATGATACGTTAGTACCAATCGAGAAAGTGAATATTTCATGCCTGGGAACAGACAGGTCTTCAGCACAGCAATGAATGCAGCCGATCGCTACCGCTGGGATAGTCAGTGGGCAGCGGCAGCACAGGAGTACCAACGGGCGCTGGCGGAGTTCCCAGATGATGCGGCGGCACGTGGCGGATTGGGCTTTTGCTACATGCAAACTAAACAATGGCAGCAAGCTCTCGACGAATACGAGCATATTTTGAGTCGCGATCCCAGCAATGTGATCGCCTTGAGCAAGACTGCTGAACTATACGCCATTCTTAATCGACGAGGCGATGCCTATAAGGCATACCTCCACCTGGCTGAGTTATACTCGCAGGCCGGTCAGGGCGCACGCGCAGAAGCGGCATGGCAAAAGGCGGCGCAGTTGTCACCCGACAGCCCCGAACCCCATGAACGCCTTGCAACATACTATGCCGGGAAAAAAGATATTGCTTTAATGATTCAAGAACGCCTCGCGGCCGCGCGGGGTTTCCTGCAGCGTAACGAAATAGTTGCAGCGCGCATGCAATGTGAAGAGGTGCTGCGCGCGGATACAACAAATGCTCAAGCTCAACTCTTGCTCTCGCACATCATGGGGTCTTCTGATGGATTGTCACAGGGAGCAAATGCAGCGTTTTCACCGGCTGCGGGCACGATAACAGGTTCATCGTTCATGACAAGTGCACCTCCAATAGCTGGTGCATCTTCTGGTCCACTAGATTTCACAGGTAGCCCGGCGACAGACAATGTTCCACCGGGTAACACAAGCGGAGGTAATACTGGCATCATGGGTAATACGGGTAGCTCGGGCAATTTCGGAGGGACAGCTAACTATTCAAGGCCGAATCCTGTTGCATCGTCTATAGATGGCGATGGAGCACGGCCAATCCCTCATAAACGCATCACAGCAAGCCAGGTCACAGGAGTACTGCGGCAGGCTCAAACATATCAGACCCAGGGCCGCTTCAATGATGCTATCGGCCTTTGTGAACAAATCCTGGAGAGTGGTTTTGACCGGCCAGATGCACGCTATTTCCTGGGTTGGTTGTATCAAGAACAACAACGCTGGAATGACGCCATCCGCCAGTTCCAGTTACTGTTAAATGACCCCGATTACGCGCTCTCCTGCTACTACGCGTTGGGGCAGTGCTACCGGGCGTGTGGCGACCTGAAGACAGCATCCATGCACTTTGATGAGGCTGTAGACCGCGTGAATCTGGATGCGCTGACTATGGAGGAGTCCGACCAGTTGGTGCAGCTCTGTCAGGAAGCGGCAGAAGCGCACCACATGCTAGGTGAACTGGATCAGGCGCTTACGGTCTACAATGCTCTGCTCGGCTTCCTGCATAGCCGGGGATGGAATGACAAAATTGCCCAGGTTGAGTTCATGCTCCAACAAATGCAGCATGCTCCTGCGCCACCACAGTCCGGACCATTACAACCGCAGACACCACAGCCGGCCGAGCCATTCGGTACACCCCAACAGGGGAATGCGACTCGTGTTTTGCCTCCCGAGCAAATGGAGACAATGGATCAGCCTTCTGTGATGCCAGCGCAAGCAATACCCGATGCTGCAACTATGGCATTTAGCGTAGGGGGGACACCCATTTCGCCATCTTCCGCTCCTGTACAGCCGCAGGCGCCTGCACCTCTCAACGGTTTCGGCGAGCTGCCTGAATGGCTCACAGGTATCCTCAGCGAAGAGGATAAGACCATTACTCCCAATAAGCAATCGTCCCCCAGGCTGGAACAGAAGCCAGCACCGGCCCAGTCACAGAACGTGCAGCCAGGCATAGCCAACCAGCCCACTATAGAGCAGCCGGTTCTACCCAGCGCAGCCATGAGCGAAGTAACAACGCAGCAGCCCATGTCCCTCGCTGCACAATCTGGCACATCACCCGCACGGCCGGACCTGGACTCAGTGGAGATGATGCAAAGTGCATCCACGACGAAAGAGGCAAAGCCTGGCGCCGAAGAGTTGCTCAGTCAAATGGCCGGCCCGGTGAAGGAAGAGGGATTAAATCACGTCGCCGAAGCTGTTGTGGCAAGCACAAAATCCCTGCCAGAAAATATTCGCCTTCAGGTGATCCAGGCTATGCAGGATATCCAGAAGTATGTCAACTATGGCCTGCTGGCACGCGCCACCCAGGAGTGCTTGCGGGTGATTGACATGGCCCCGCAGTACGTGGATGTACACCAGGTCCTCTGCGAAATTTATGTGCGCCAGGGCAAAATCGAGCAGGCGATAACCAAGTATGCCATCCTGATCGAGACATACCTTGCCAACAATCGCATCGATGATGCCATTGCCACGTACCACCGCATCTTGCAACTGGAGCCAAATAACCTGACCTACCGTGTGCGCCTGATCAACTTGCTCACGTCACGAGGCAATAAAGAAGAGTTGCTACACGAACGCATGCTTGCTGCCGAGACATATTTGCATCTGGGCTATATGGAGCGTGCTGTGACCGAGCTGGAGCAGGCTCTACAGGAGAGCCCGACCAGTGTGCCAACGCGCCTGAACTATGCCCTCGCCTTGCAGAAACTGGGGCGTTCCCAGCAAGCAGTAACGGAGTATCAACGTGTGTTGCAGGTAGACCCGCGCAATATCACCGCGCTGGTTCGCTGGCATATCTTAATGATTACAGACAATGGTGCTGGCCGCGCCAAGGCGTTAGAAGTGTTGACACGCATTTGCTGGCAACTGCGCGGGGCGGGTCAGCGAAACTATGACCTGGTGGTCGGTGAGTACAACCACGCGGCAGAGAGTCATCCAAATAACGCCGATGTGCCCTTTGCGCTTGGCCAGGTGCACCAGCAAGCTGGTAACTTCGATAAGGCCATTGACTCCTACACGCTGGCAATGCGCGATAGTTCACTTGAAGTGATGGCTCGCGTCAGTGCGGCGCACTGTCTGCTGGCACAGGGGAAGCCAGAGGCAGCCATCCAGCAGCTTGAGCAGGCGCTGCAATCCGTCCGCCGTTCGTCAAGTGTACCTTTCGATCCCGGCGTATGGGCTGCGCGCCCCCGCGAAGAGGGCGAAGAACACCAGGCGCCAGAAGTGGAAATCTCCATGTTGCTGGCCAAAGCCTATGGACGTACGGGGCGGCAGGATCAAATGGAGGCTACCCTGCGCAAGGTGAAACACGCGACAACCTACCAGGACGAAGTATATTCCACACTGGCAGGGATTTCTGCTCGCCAGAGCAGTGTCGATAGCGCATTGCAGGAGTACGCTGACCTGGTACGCCACTACCGCGGCAGCCGCCAGGTAGACAACGCCATCACCGTCTTGAATGAGATGGTACGCCTGGAACCCCAAGACCTTCGCGCTCATGTTGAACTGGGTGACATCTACGTGGGTCGTGGCCTGTTGGACGAGGGTATTGCCGAGTTGCGCATACTGGCCGATATCTACTTGCGCCGCAACCAGAAGGAAGAAGCCAGCGCGGTACTGCGTCGTATTGGCAACATCTATGATGAGACGGGGAATGGCGAAGAGGCTCTGATGAACCTGCGCCGGGCTGCCGAGCTTGATCCAAGCGATATGGACCTCCTGCGCGAGGTCGTCGGCTTCTGCTGGCGAACAGGACATACCAAGGATGCCGCGCAGTACCAGACAATTATCGCTCGCCATTACTTCGATACCCACCAGGTCAAGGAGTCGGTTGCTGCCCTGCAACAACTGATCACACTCGACCGTAACAGCTATGAGGCCTATGATATGCTTGGCCAGACGTATCAATCAGTGGGCGAGTACGAACAGGCCAGCCGCGTCTACAAGAACCTTGCCAAACTGAACCCCGGGAGCACTATTGCCCGCGAGCGCCTGGCTGCCCTGCAAGAGCTGCGAGCGATGCACCAGTAATGCGTTCTTCAGGTTAAGCTCTCATGGCAGCCGTTGATCCCGTGGCCCCGTCGGTTCTTACGGCACCCGCAAGGGGTGCCACTACCATGTTACAATCGTAAACCGTATCATGGTAGTGGCTGGGCTTGCCCCAGCCATGTCTCTACTCCCAGCCATGTCTTTATCTCCATGGCTTTACTTCCCCATGGCTTTACTCCCAGTCATGCCTTCCTACAGCCAGGCTTCTTCCTTTGGCTTAACCTTTGCAACTGGCGTCTTATCATCCCATCTTTGTCTTCGGCGGCCAGGTATTTACGCAACATCCTGGACGTATTGTAGATGTTCCAGGTACATACCTGGGCGGGGACCTGGCGGATGCAGTTGACAAGATACGGCATATGATGCAGGCTTTCCCGGACTGAAACAAAAACCCGGCCGAAGCCGTGTTAATGGTAAAAATATGTGGAGGAATTTTGTGACAGATAAAGTATCACCATTACAGCCAGAGCAGGAAACTCCAAAACGTCGACCGCCGGAAATAGATGCATATGTAGACCATTTTCTCTCGACCATGTGCGAAACAAGCCGCAGGCAAATCCTGGAACTGCTTGCCCAGCCCAGAAAAGATGAGAGCGGCGCTGTCCTGGAGCGACGTTCCACCGACATTGCCAGGGAATTAGGTCTCTCGCCTTCGACAACTTCGGAGCACTTAAAGCAACTCACACGAGCAGGTCTCATCCTCCCACGTAGGGAAGGCACAACCGTCTGCTATCGCATACGCAACTTCCTCGTGGTTCAAGCATTTCACGACCTGATAAAGGCGTTGGACGAACATTACAATCCCCATGGACTTGAGTCGGATCAGTAGGTTTCTTAGCCAGCCCTAACAGATGACTCTTGCCCGGCTCTTCCTGAAAACCTATAATGACTGTTAAGGACAGCGACTGAGGTATTTCAGGCAAAGAGTTGGAGTAAAGAAGCTATGAAAACAGATCAAGCCGCGTTATCGGACGTGGTCGTAGTTGACCTCTCACGGGTGCTTGCAGGGCCGTACTGTACCCAGATTCTGGGCGACCTGGGAGCAACCGTGATCAAAGTCGAACAGCCAGGCAAGGGTGATGATACGCGCCAGTTCGGACCGCCCTATATCGCCGGAGAAAGCGCCTATTACCTGGGACTGAATCGTAACAAGCACAGCATCACCCTGGATTTCGGTATCCCCGAGGACAAGCAGCGGCTGCTTGAGCTTATCAGCACCACGACAGTCCTGGTCGAGAACTTCCGCCCGGGCACCCTGGAACGGCAGGGATTGGGCTACGAAACGCTGCGCGCTACCAATCCCGGCTTGATCTACTGCTCGATCAGCGGCTATGGACAAGATGGCCCCTACGTCTCGCGCCCGGGCTACGATTTCGTGGCCCAGGCTGAATCCGGCATCATGGCCGTGACAGGAGAAATTGAAGGCGAACCACAGCGTGTCGGCGTACCGGTTGCCGACATCTCCGCCGGTATGTTCGCTTGTATGGCGATCCTGGCGGCCTTGCACGTGCGCGATCTCACCGGGCACGGGCAATACATCGACATCTCCCTGCTGGAGGCGGCAGTCTCTCTGTTAAGCAATGTTTCATCGAACCACCTGATCTCTGGTGAAGAGGCGGAACGCTACGGCAACGCCCATCCCAACATCGTACCGTACCAGGCTTTCCCCACGCGCGATGGCTATATTGTCGTCGCCTGCGGCAATGACCGGTTGTACCAGGCCCTCTGCCATCTCCTGGGACACGATGAGCTGGCAGCAGATGCGCGCTTCGCCACCAACCCACAACGCGTGCGCAATCGCAAGGAACTCATCCCCATCCTGCGGGAGCTGTTTCTCAATGGCGATACCGCTGCGTGGCTGGAAGAGTTACGCGCGGCAGGCATACCATGCGGCCCCATCAATCCCGTCAGCCAGGTCTTTCATGATCCACAGATCCAGGCGCGCGGCCTGGTATGGGAATGTGAGCATCCCAGCGCCGGCAAGATTCTGCTCTCCGGCTCGCCAATTCGCCTCTCAGAAACCCCTACGCGCCTGTATAAAGCGCCACCTCTGCTGGGCGAGGACAACGAGACTATCAAATAATACGCTACACCCACTACACCTGCTACTCTGACCCTGCTGGGCGAGGACAATCAGACCATGAGATAATACCGATCCATGAAACAAAATAGAGGTTGGAGCGTAGAATATAGAAATGGTCCTGCAACAGAGAAGCGGTTTTGCTATGACGCCACAATTCGTCTAGAATCCCCGTACATAGAATGCAGGGGTCTTCAAATTGGAGGTTTTGATAAGAAGAGACAATGCTCCTTCAAGTTCCTATGAGGTCACGTTGGAAAGCATCGCTCAATCACATGATGAGATTTCCCGCAAGCTCCGGGTATTAGCAGGCTACAGGGCAGCGCTCATCCAATATAAAAGTCGCCGTGGATTGGCACGTATTTCATGGGTCACCTGGATTGTTACCCTCGGCACTATTGCCACCTGGTGCTATACCGCTGGCCAGATAGCGCTGGCCTCGGGGGCTCATAGCCTGCGCGATGTCATCACAAATATCCTGGCCAATGCCGTCAACATCCAGCAGAACGACACTCTTGCCACGGTCCTCATCACCTACGGCGCAAAAGACAACTCGCTGATCCAGGCCGGGCAGTACTGGCGTTTTGTGACGCCCATCTTCCTGCATGCTAATCTGCTGCACATCGCTCTGAACATGCTCAACTTCTTCGTCCTGGGTGTCTTTCTGGAACGGCTCGCTGGACACCTGCGCTTCCTGCTCATTTACCTGGTGACCGGGGTTATCAGCATCATTGCCAGCTTCTATTTCGCGCCACAGGAGATCAGCGTAGGAGCATCGGGAGCCATCTTTGGCCTGGTGGGAGCCTACAGTATCTTTGTTCTCGCTCATCGTAAGGCACTGCGAGGTAGAGGTATCCCCGCACTGCTATGGCTCGTATGTATCATAGGAGCGAATCTCAGCGTAGGATTCTTCATCGCCGCCGTTGATAACTTTGCGCATATCGGCGGATTGCTCAGCGGCTTTCTACTCGGCTGGTGGTTTATGCCGCGCTACGTTCAGGCGCCAGGCGGCGAGAAAACATCCTGGATAGATACGCACAGCCTCTCCCGTCGCTGGCCCTTGGCTTTATTGACAATACTAGGTACAATACTGCTTGCAATGATTGCATTGCATTTCACTGGAGGATAACTCCTATGCGAGCACTGAGCCGCAGACTAGACGCGCAGCGTCGGCCGACAGCATGGGGTGCTGTCGTGAAGCTGCTAATAAGGAGTTGAAGCTTTGGAAGCACAAACAGATATACAGGATTACCTGGAGCGTGGCAAACAAGCACTGGCGCACGGACAGGGACGAGAAGCTGCTATCGCCTACGCCCATGCCGCCCAAATTGAGCCGAACAACCCGGTAGTCCACCTGGGCCTGGCAGAGGCAAACCTGGCGCTTGGCTCATACGGCGTGGTGCAAATGGCCTGCCGCAAAGTACAAGAATTACAACCAGGCGGTGGCGTTGAAAGCAATCTTGCTCAATCACTGCTCGACTTGCTAGACCGTCGCTATGACCGTGCCTTGCAGGATCTCGATCCCGTCATTAGCCAGGACCCCGCCAACGCCTACGCTCATGCGCTGCGAGCTTACCTGCTGCGCCTCAATGGACAGGATTACGATGCAGGACTGGAGAGCTCGCGCGCTGCCCGCCTTTCCTACGGCGGTCGCTTTGAGAACTGTTTCCCGCCCGCCGAGCCGCTCTACACGTCTGGCTATAGTGGTCCTGGAACCGGCCTGAACAATCAGGTCGACCAGAATGCCGCCGGTGGCCCCAGGTCTGAACGCGAAGCTGTTCCCACCTGGTCGCGTCCCAATGGCATGCAGCGCCAGGTGATTCGCACGCGCTTCGCGTTGAGCCAGAATCCGCGCCTCCTGACCAACATATTGATTGGCACTAACGTCGCCGTCTACGTGGTTCTCGCGATACTCAGCCAGAATTTTATCCAGATTGACCTGAACACCCTCGTCAATGCGGGAGCGCAGGTCAACTTCCTCGTCTCACAGGGCCAGTACTGGCGCATCTTCACCGCCATGTTCCTGCACTTCAGCATTACACACATCGGCCTGAACATGCTTTCACTGTTCTTCATCGGCCCAGCTGTCGAGGTCTTCTATGGCAAATGGCGCTACCTGGTCATCTACCTGGTTTCTGGTCTTGTCGGAGGAATCCTCACCTTCTTCATATCGCCACCAGCGACTATAGCGGCTGGGGCTTCGGGAGCCATCTTCGGGGTCTTTGGCGCCCTGGGAATCTTCTACATCGTCAACCGGCAGGCATTGGGCGCATACGGGCGGGGCGCCATCACAAACTGGCTATTCTGGATAGCCATTAACCTTGTCTATGGCTTTGCGGTCCCGGGCATAGGCATCTGGGATCACATCGGTGGACTCCTTGCCGGTATGGTCGTGGCATTCTTGTTGATGCCAAGGCTGCGCCGGCGTACGCCATAAGCTGGCAAAAAGACACTCCACTGTGGATATCAAATATGCATCTGCGCATGGATACATTATGATACTGTATGATACACATCTTGCTTGTTGAAAGGACCGTTACACTGAATATAGGAAGCTGAGTTTGCAACTTTGCTGTGACGCGGCTGAGTCACAAATATCCTATCCATGCCCTTTACCCCCATCCTCAGCTTCCCAGCCCTTTCTGGCGACTCGCTACAGGAAATGGCCGAAACAGTCCAATAAATGCTTTTTGGGAAATTGGCTTACTGACCTCTGCATATCCTACCCATTTTTCCTAGACCTTTTTCCTTCATGAAACATCGCACTATAGCGCTCGTTTCATGCTATAGAATGGTATTTCGGTATCAACCGAAAAACCGAACTGGTTGCATTGGCGAGCGAGGAAAAGTTAGAAACAGCATCGATATGTCATTCATATTGTATTATACATATACATTTCGTCCACCACCGAATAAGATGAGGTTAACATGGGGACAAGGAAAGGAGATGATAGAAGCGCTACGTCAAAGGACCCGTTCAGACGACTGCTTCTGGTAATGACGATCCAGCGCTCGTAGCAAATCTTGAAAAGCCTGGACAAGCATATGGTTCGACAAGCGATAGTAAACAGCTGTTCCCTGTTTGCGCATCGTAACCAGGTGGAGATCGGCAAGCTGGTGCAAATGCTCCGAAGTGGTAGCGCTGCTCAATCCCAGCTCTTCA
>Ga0137371_10002728_pt1 | contig 14067 bp, 10 predicted proteins | sample SagtaG_7_FD_104919 | JGI IMG/M metagenome (GOLD analysis project Ga0137371, IMG submission 104919) | Vadose zone soil microbial communities from Sagehorn Ranch, Mendocino, California, USA - Sage1_R_40_16 metaG | ecosystem: Environmental > Terrestrial > Soil > Vadose zone | place: USA... | reverse complement strand
CGAGGTGCTGGGGACGGACGACGGTCGCGTCACGGGCGTGCGCCTGCGCGACACGGTATCGGGCGAGACGACGGAGATCACCGCCGACGGCATCTTCGTCGCCATCGGGCACGATCCGAACACGGAGCTCTTCCTCGACTGGCTCGACCACGACCAGCAGGGCTACCTCGTCACGGAGCCGGGTTCCACACGCACGAACATCCCCGGAGTCTTCGCCGCGGGAGACGTCCAGGATCACGTCTATCGCCAGGCCGTGACGGCAGCGGGGTCCGGGACCATGGCTGCGCTCGATGCGCAGCGCTACCTCGAAGCGCGCCACCACGAGGCTCGTCCTGCGGATCGCGCTGCCGACACGCTGGCCCCCGCCGCGAAGACGTAGCTCGAGTGCCGCGCGAGTGATCGTCCGACGGCGGGCCTAGGCTCGGCGCAATGGCGGTCCGCTGGCTCGACCTCGTCGACCCGACGCGCGAGCAGCTCGTCGACGCCCTCGAGGTGCACGTTGCCTCCGAAGTGCTGGAGATGCTTCTCGCTGCTCCGGTCGAACGCCCGCGTCCGCATCTCGAAGGCCACGGCGAGTACGTCTTCGGCGTGCTCGTCGCGATGTCGCCTGTTCCCGAGGAAGACCGGATCGAGAGCCGGGAGGTCGGCTTCGTCGCCACCACGGAGCGGCTCCTGACCGTGCGCAAAACCCCACCCGTAGGCGAGGCCTGGGCGCCCGAGTGCCTCGAGGTGGCCGGCGACGTCTCCGTCGGCGAGCTCGTCTTCCGCCTGGTGGACGACGTCGCCGACTCGTTTCTCGATGTCGTGGACGCGGCCGACGCCGAGATCGACGAGCTCGAGGACCACATCGACGACTGGCCGAGCGCCAGGGTGCGGCGCCGGATCTCTTCGCTACGCCACGACCTCATCCACGCCCGCCGGACCGTGGGAGCGACCCGTGCGAAGGTGCGGCGGATCATGGACAAACGGCTCGACATCGCGAACGAGGAGCTCTTTCCCGAGAAGGTGGAGCGGCTCTTCGCCGACACGTACGAGACGCTCTTTCGCGCGGGAGAGGAGCTCGACATGGCGCGCGATCTGCTCGCCAGCTCGCGCGACTACCACCAGTCGCTCATCGCGGAGAACCAGAACGAGGTCGTCAAGAAGCTTACGGTGATCGCGTCCGCGCTCTTGCTCCCGACCCTCATCGTCGGCTTCTACGGCCAGAATTTCTTGCACTCGTTCAACGACTTCTACTGGTCGATCGGCGTGTCCGTCGGGCTGATCGTCGCTTCGACGATCGCGCAGCTCGCCGTGTTCCGCTGGCGCCACTGGATCTGAGTTCGGGGCTCGCGACCCGCGACGCCGGACAGAGCTCCTCGACGACACAGCTCTCGCACAGCGGCCGGCGAGCGTCGCAGACTCGTCGACCGTGCCAGATGAGCAGGTGCGGAAAACGCGCCCAATCCGGTCGTGGGACGACGCGCTGGAGATCGCGCTCGATCTTGACGGGATCGTCGTTCCGGGTGAGCCCCAGGCGCTGTGAGAGGCGCCGCACGTGTGTGTCGACGACGATCCCCTGCGCGTGACCGAGCTCCGAGGCGACGACGTTCGCCGTCTTGCGCGCGACGCCGGGGAGCTTCACGAGATCCTCGAGCCGGCTCGGAACCTTGCCGCCGTACTCGTCTGAGAGCACCCTCATCGTTCCGCGGATCGCCCTCGCCTTCTGCCGAAAGAACCCCGTCGCGTAGATGTCGCGCTCGAGCTCCTCCTGCGGCACCTCGAGGTAGTCCTCCGGCGTCCGGTATTTCCTGAAGAGCTGCTCGGTGACGCGGTTGACGTTCGTGTCCGTCGTCTGCGCCGAGAGCATCACGGACACGAGGAGCTCGAGGTCGGACCGGAAACGGAGCGCGATCTCCGCGTCGGGGTGCTCGGCAGCCAGCCGCTCGACGATCGGCCCGATTCGCTCGCGACGCCGTCCAAGTCCACGCCGTCGCGCCTCGCCGACATAGCTACGCGCCACGTTTGCTCTCCCAGAAGGCGGCGACCTCGTCCGGGTCGGGCGGCTCCAGCAGCCAGCCCACGACCTGCTCGGAGAGCGGGGCGCCTGTCTCGCGCATCGCAGAGACCGCAGCCTCGACGTCGTACTCCGTGTGCCGCGGCTCGACCTCGCCCCCGAGCAACGCCCAGAACGCCCCTCGTTTGCCCTGATAAGGCATTCCGATGCTCCCGGCGTTGAGGACGCGGAGCCCGCTCGGGAGACGGCGGTCGAACTGGACGTGCGTGTGGCCGCAGACGAGAAGGTCGACCTCGGCGGATCCCAGGAGCTCCCCGAGCTCGAAGTCCGGCGTCAGCCGCGTGAAGATCGGCTCGTCCGAGTACGGCGTCGCGTGGCAGAACGGGACTCGGCCGAGGCCGTCGATCTGGATCTCGGTAGTCAGGGGCCAGGAGGCAACCGTCTCCAGGCGGTCTCTTCCGAGACGGACAGCGCACCATGCGTGCAGCCCCTCTTGCTCCTCCGGGGACACGTCGACCACGAGCCGGTCCGCGTTCCCGCGCACGAAGCGGACGTCCGGAAGGGCGGTGAGCCGATCGAGGACCTCGGCCGCGAAAGGGCCCGACACGAGGTCGCCGCCGCTGACCACGGTGTCGACGCCCGCCTCCTCGACGTCGACGAGCACCGCCTCGAGAGCCGGCAGGTTGCCGTGGACGTCGTACAACGCGGCGACTCGCACCGCGTGGAACCTACCCGGCGAACGGCAGGCGCGGCCCTGCGCAGACGAGGTCGAGGGCCGGACAGTCGGCGCATGCGAACTCGCTGGGGGTCGGGCGAAAGTCTCCAACACGAATGCGCGCGATCGCAGCGGAGAGCTCGACCTCGAGAGCGGGAACGTCGTCAGCTGTGAACGTGGCCGAGACGACGTCGTCGGGCCGCTCGAGGAACTCGTACGCGATCTCGACCTCCTGCGCTCCGTCGCGCAGGCAAGCGAGGGCATAGACGAGACGCTGCAACCGGTATTCGGCCTCGACGACCTCCCCGGGGTCGGCGCCCTCGAGAGCGTTCGACTTGTAGTCGACGACGAGCCCGCGTGCCCCGTCCCGCCAGAGGACGTCCAGGCGCCCGTGCAGAAGCACGCCGTCGTGCTCGAACGCGAAGGGGCGCTCGACCCGTGCCCCGGGAAGGCCCGCAAGGCGGCTCGCAAGGCCCGAGGCGCAGTGCGCGGAGACGAGGTCTGCGATTCTCTCCAGATCGAGCTCGGCGACCGTCGGATACCACGCACGAACCGCCTCCTCGAGCTCTGCGCGAGAAGGCGGACGCGGATCGTCGAGCGGAACGAGCTCGAGCAGACGGTGTACGGCGTCTCCGACCTCGGTCCCTGCCAGCACGCCTCCCTTTTCGTCTTCGACACCGGGGCCGGCGGGGGCAACCGGAGACAGCCCGACGACCCGTTCGGCGAAGTAGCGATACGAGCAGCGTTCGAAGAGCGCCAGCGCGCTATACGAGAGCTGCCGAACGTCGTGTGCAGGCGGCGCGGGCAAGTCGAGAAACGGCGAGAGCTCGAGGCCGACGGGAGCGGCACTCAGGGGGAGCTCGCCGAAGAGCGCGAGCTGGACGACTTCGCTCTCCTCGGGTAGCTCGTCCGGCCGCGGACCCGAGGAGCGGTCGACGCGTAGCACGAAGCGAGCGTCGTCGCGCTCGAGCTCGATCGACTCACGGCTGGCGGCTGCGACGGGCTCCTGCGCGTCGAGACGGTCGAGAACCCACCCGATCGGCGTCTCGCGATCAGTCGCACGTTCGAGGTCGATCGCACCCGAGACGACCAGACGGTCGATCGCGCGCGTCATCGCGACGTAGTAGAGACGAAGGCGCTCGGCGCGCTCCTGCTGTCGCTCGATCTCGCGAACGTCGTCGAAGTCGAAAACGGGCTTGCGATCACCGCTCGTCGGGTCGACCATGCGGAACCCGAACCGCCCGTCCGAGAGCGCCACTATCTCGTCCCGTCCGCTTGGCCCCCCCACGTCGCGGCCGGCGTCGGCGACGATCACGACCTTGAACTCGAGCCCTTTGGCCGCGTGAATCGTGAGCAGACGGACTGCCCCCGCACCCTCCTCTTCGGCCACAGCCTCGAGCTGCTTCGCGCCGAGCGCCTCCTGATCGCGAACGAAATCGACGAAGCCCGCGAGATCGGCGCCGCGCACCGCCTCGTAGTCGCGAGCGAGGCGTCCGAGCTTACGCAGGTTCGCGAACCTGCGGCTCCCGTCCCAGCGAGCGAGCACGGCGAGGTCGTAGTCGTGCTCGGCGAGGATCTGCTCGCAGAGCGGCTCGAGCCGAATGCGCGTGGAGACGCGAACGAGTCTCTCGTAGCGCTGCCGGAACGCCCGCAGCAGGCGCTGGTCGTCGGCGCCGACGCCGTCGGGCAGGCTGCGCTCGAGGGCCGTGTACAGCGGGCGCCTGGGTGCCCCGCGGCGCAGGAGGACGAGAGCGTCGTTCGAGACGCCCACGAACGGAGATGCGAGGACGCTCGCGAGGGCGACGTCGTCGTAGCGGTTGTGGAGCAGGCGCAGGTAGGCGAGGAGGTCCGCGACCTGTTGCTGCCCGAAGTAGCCGCGGCCAGTGGCCCGGTACGTCGGGAGATCCTCGCGCCGAAGCGCCTCTTCGTATCTCTCGGCATCCGTCCCGGCCGCGAAGAGGACGACGATGTCACCCGGTTCCGCCTCGCCCGTATCGACGAGCTCCCGCACACGGGCGGCGATCTGCCTCGCCTCGCCGTTGCGCCAGTGTTCGCCGGACCCGCGGTAGCTCGCCTTGTCGGTGACCAGAAGCTCGACCGGGTGCCCGAAGACCGGATCCGCGAACTCGGCCGAGGCGACCAGCGGCTGAAACTCGTCTCCGAACTCGCCGGCAAAGAGGTGGTTGACTGCCGCGAGCACCTGCGGGCGAGAGCGGTAGTTGCTGCGCAGCGTGAGGAGGTTCGGTGCCTGCTCACGACGCGCGCGGAACACCTCGACGTCCGCATGGCGGAACCCGTAGATCGACTGGAACTCGTCTCCGACGGTGAAGATCTCGGTCGCGTCCGGATGTGCGACGAGGTCGATCAGCTCGCACTGGAGCCGGTTGGTGTCTTGGAACTCGTCGACCATCACGAGCCGGAAGCGAAGCTCCACGGACTCGCGGATCTCCGGGCTCGAGCGAAGGAGCTCGCGCGCGGCAAGCTGCAAGTCCTCGAAGTCGACGACCGACTCGCGTCGCTTGGCCTGCGCGTACTGCTCCGCGAAGAGCTCGAGCAGCTCCTGCAGGAGATCGCGGTCGGAGGCGGCGAGCTCCTCGAGCGCCGCCCGTTCGAGCCCACGGCGCGCCCGCTCGTACGAAGCCGCCCGCGAACCACGGCAGCGAAGCGCGGAGAGGTCGACCAGGCGCTCGGGGAGAGACCCGGGCACGACGAGCCTCAGCGCCTCGCTCGCATTGCTTCGTTGGGTCGGAGTCGCGTCGACGTCGCGCGCCAGGCAATCCGCCTCCTCGCGAAACGCCTCCACCGCCTCGGCCAGGTTCGCTCGCTCGCCGAGCTCGAGCACGAGGTCCCGCCCGGCAGAGCGGAGCGTCTCGTACACCCCTGTGAGCATGCGTCGGAGCCCGGCCGCTCGGTACGTGGCGAGAAGCCGGATGCGCTCTGGCGCCTCGGACGAGCAGAAAGACTCGAGCGCCCGCTCGAACGCCTCCCCACGCAGCACCGCGGCACCCGAGTCCTCGAGCTCCCGGAAGCGCGGGTCGAGCCCCACGGGGAACGGATGCGCCTTCAGAAGCCGGTTGCAGAAGCCGTGGACCGTCGAGATCCACGCACCGTCGAGCTCGCGAGCGAGGTCGGGCCGGCCTCGCTCGACGAGCGCGGCACGGATCCGGGTACGGAGCTCTCCCGCGGCCTTGCGCGTGTACGTGATCACGAGAATCGAGTCGATGTCGAGCCCGAGCTCGCACACCGCACGCACGTACCGCTCGACGAGAACGGAGGTCTTGCCGGTTCCCGCGCCGGCAGACACGAACACCGTCCCCGTGGCCTCGATCGCGGCCAGCTGCTCGTCGTTCAGGCCAGGTCTCGTCTCGAGCACTGTCATGCGCGATTCACCCGGCAGATCGGCCACAGGTCGCACCACGAAGGACACCCGTCGCCCTTGGGATCGTGCTGCACGTCGCCCGCCCGAATCCGCTGGGCGTACTCCGCGGCCCGGTCACGGGCGGTCTCGGCGTGGGACCAGAACTCGTCCTCTTCGAGGTAGTCGTCCTTTGCGAAGCCCGGCAGGTCCTCCCGTGCGGACTCGCGCAGCATCCCGCGCGTCACCCGCTTCCCCGAGAGCGCCCGGTAGATGCCGCCGAGCGGCTCGACTCCGACGAGGTCGCGCAGAACGAGGGAGTAGAGCGGGATCTGGAGCCGCCGCTCACGGTCGATCGAGCGAGCGGAATGTGCGCCGGCGCCAGACTTGTAGTCCTGGACGATCCCCCTGGCGCTGAACGGGTCGAGATCGATCCTGTCGATCTTTCCGGAGAGCGAGAGGCCGTCCCCGAGCGAGAGGCCGCGCTGCAGCTCGGGCGCCGCTCTCTCCGAGCCGAACGAGACCTCGAGCTTACGCGGGACGAATTGCACCTGCGATTCGGCTTCGTCGCGGACGAAGCCCTCGAGGTCGGAGAGGAGCGTCTCGCGCAGCTCGGCAGCCTGCAGCGGCTTCAAGTCGAGCCGCACACCGGACTCGAGCGCGGTGTCGAGACATCGGCGCACGAGGTCAAGCGCAGCACCGACGTTTTCGGGAGTCACCCTCTCGGCGTCGAGCTCCCGAGGGAGCATGGCGTAGAAGCGGCTGAGCGTCGTGTGCACCACTTGTCCGCGCAGGAGAGCGTCCGGCTGGGCGTCGATCGTCTTCGGGTCGATCACCTTTTCCACGAACCAGGCGGACGAGCAGTCCGCGAAGCGCTCTAGCTCCGTCGCCGAGAAGACGGTCCGCTCCGACATCCACGAGAGGACGGCAGGGCTCGTCAGCCTCGTCTCCCTGTCGAAAGCCGTGAGCGCGCGGTCGAGCCGCCGCGACCAGCCGTTCGTGGTCGCAACCGCCCTGGCAGCATCGAGGTCGTCTACCGCCATTCGCGCGAGCGCACGTAGCCGCTCGCGCTCGCTGGGCGCGGTGTCGAGGGTCCAGGTGAGGCTCGAGAGCGAGCGTCGACGCGTGGCCCGCTCGACGTCGTCCGGCGCGAAGAGCGCGCGCAAGTCCGCCCAGAACGGGCTCGGCTCGCGAGGGACGCCCTCGTCGTTCGCCGCCTCCCGAACGAGCACCAGTCGGCGGCGAGCGCGGGTGCACGCCGTGTAGAAGAGGTAGCGGTCGCGGGAGATCGAGTTCGGACGCTCGAGTCTGCCGCCCAGCTCCCGCCGCCGGTCGTCGTCGAGGAACGGGGAGGGCCGGTCCCTTCGCGGAAAGCTCCCTTCCTCGAGGCCGAGAAGGAAGCACGCATCGAACGTGCGCGTCCGCGCGCGCTTGTACTCGAGGACGACGACGCGACCCTTGTCGCCCGCGCCGGCTGATCGGACGGTCGTCGCCTCGAGCGCGCCGAGGACGTCGTCGGGCGAGAGCGCGCCCTCGTCGGCTCGGGCGAGTAACTCGACGTCGTCGAGCGTCCGGAGCGCCGCCTCGTACGCGCGTATGTCTGCGCGCGCATCCTCACTGGCAGGCGGCGATTCGAGCCCCCAGGCGTTTCTGATCATTCTGCGCAGGAGCGTGCGGGCAGCGAGGACGGGATCGCTCTCGGAGCGAAGCTCGGGGAGAGCCGGCAGAGGTGCGCCGCGCCGACGCTCGCTCTCCTCCTCGATCCGAGCCGGATCCGTGACTGCACGACCTCGGAGGCGCCCCTCGACGAAGTCGACGGCACGGCGCTCGAGGCCCGAGAACGGAGACCGGAGGAATACGAAGAGATCCCCCCGCTTTCCCGGGCCCCACGCGTAACGCAGAAGGGCGAGGAGCGCGCGCCCGAGCGACGCGTCCGCGAGCTGGCCGCGGGCGTCGATGACGTACGGAATCGCGAGCGACGAAAACGCAGCGTCGAACAACGCTCCCCAGCGGTCGATCGAGTCGCAGACGACGCCGATCTGCTCGGCCGGCGTGCCCGCGCGCAGGAGCGAGGCGATCTCCGTGGCGACGAGCTCGGCGGTCGCTCGACCTCCCGCCCCCTCCAGGAAACGCAGTGAGCCGTCGAGCGGCGGGCCGACGGAGTCGGGATCGGAGAAGAGCATCCGCTCGAGGTAGGAGAACGACCTGGGCACAGCGCGCTCCGAGCTCGGCGGGAGCTCGTGGATCGCGCCGTCGGCGAGCCGAGCGAGGTCTTGCACGGTCCTCTCCAGCGAGGCGAAGACCGCCCGCCCCGGCTCGTAGGGCACGGACACCACGACCTCCGTGCGACCGGCGAGCGCCTCGAGCAGCGCCCACTCGGCTGCTGTCAGATCCTCGAAGCCGTAGGCGAAGACGGGCTCGCCACGCCAGGCCTCGAGCTCGCTTTCGAGCCTCTCGACCGCGCGCCGGCGAAGCAGGCTCCGGTCGCAGAGACCGAGCCGGTCGAGCTCCTCCTCGTAGCCCGCGTGAAGCGATGCGACATCTCCATCGAGCCGAGCAGGATCGACGAGCGCGGATCGGATCTCGTCGAGGGCCCCGAGGAGCGAGCCGGTGAACCCCCGAGAGCCGGCCGACCGTCCGAGCCCGTCGAGGTGAGCGCGAGCGATCGCACGTCTGACGACGAGCGCCCGTTGCACATCGCTAGCGACGGGACGCAAGCTGCCCGCGATCGCCGCGAAGACGTCGTCGAAGGTGCCGATGCGCCCGGCCAGCAGAGCCTGTCTACGCCGAAGCAGGTCCCTCTCGACACGCTCGACGTCGGCGCGGTTCGGAACTACGAGCCAAGGATCGCGGTCGAGCGAATCGAGATAGCGGTCGAGGAGCAGAGCGACCTTGCCGGCATGTGCCGGCCCCACGACGAGCGAGAGCGCCATTCGCCCATCGTAGTCCTGGCCTCCGACGCGTCTTCGTACGCGCGGACGTCGACGCTACGCAAAGAGCGAGGAAATCGACGGTGCTTACGCGGCCACCATGGACTTCGGCCTTCGCCCGCGCCGAGCGACCGCGTGACCCGGCATACCGCCGGCACAGTTGTCACAGAGATCCGCCTGCCTCGAACCGCGGCGTGCATCCGTGAAGTTGACGCGCATGACTGCGCCTTTTCCTTCAGCCACTTCCTTGCCGCAGCTGTCGCACACGAGAATCGTCTTTCGGGCCACGATTTCCTCCTGAGTTCGGTATTGGCGAGAGGCAAGCGTAGAGAATCATGATGCCGAATTGCAAGTGCAAAGAGATCGGGTGTTTTCGAGGCTCGATCCCGCGAGTAGGATCGCGACGTGCGGGTTATCGTCGTTCTCGAAGGAGACCAGACAGGCCAGGAGCTCCTCGACGAGGCGCTGCGCGTGCTTGCTCCGGACGTGACCGGGATCGACCTCGAGTTCCCGCGCTTCGACCTCTCGCTCGAGTCGCGACGGGCTACGACCAACCGCGTGGTCTACGAGGCGGCCGCAGCGATCCGCGAGAACGGATACGGGCTCAAGGCCGCGACGATCACGCCGGAGGGCGTCGGCGACATCGGCTCTCCGAATCGAATCCTGCGGGAGGAGATCGGCGGGAAGGTCATCGTCCGGACCGGCCGCCGCATTCCCGGAGTCGTCCCGCTCGGAGGTGTCCATTCTCCGATCTCCGTGGTACGGATGGCCGTCGGCGATGCCTATGGCGCCGAGGAGTGGCGAGAGGGAGCGGGCGACGACGAGGTGGCGTTCCGTACGGAGCGAATCGAGCGGCGGGTCTGTCGTGCCGTCGCCGAGTTCTCGTTCCGACAGGCCGAGCGGACGGGAGCGAAGGTGTTCGGCGGACCGAAGTACACCGTCAGCCCTGTGTACGAGGGACTGCTGAAGGAGGAGATGGACGAAGCCGCCGCCCGGCATCCGGGCGTGCCGTACGAGCCACAGCTCATCGATGCGACGTTCGCTCTCCTCATCTCGTCGAGCGGTGCGCCGATGGTCATTCCTGCGCTCAACCGGGACGGCGACATCCTCTCCGACCTCGTCCTCCCGCTCTTCGGCTCGATCGCGGGATCGGAGTCACTTCTCGTCGCGTTCGACGACGACCATGTGCCGAGCGCCCTTATGGCGGAGGCGGCGCACGGCACGGCACCTGCGCTCGAGGGAAAGGACGTCGCCAACCCGATGGCGATGATCCTTGCCGGCGCGGCGCTTCTCTCACACGCGGACGAGAGCGACAGCCAGAGTGCCGGTCGTGCGATCCGTGAGTCGTGTCTCGAGGCAGTCGCCGACGGAGTCCGGACCGCGGATCTGGGCGGGCACCAGGGGACGCGCGACTTCACGGACGAGGTAATCCGAAGGGTGAAGACCAAGCTCGACGTGTGGGCGAGCCTCTAAGGGGGTTCCGAAGACGGCCCGAGCGCGGGCAACATAGAGTTTCCGTCGGCCATGCGAGTCGCGGTCCCGAGGGAGACGGCTCCCGGAGAGCGTCGCGTGGCGCTCGTTCCCGAGACCATCTCGAAGCTACGCGAGACCGGATTCGAGCTCCGGATCGAACGGGGAGCGGGCCAGGAGGCGGGCTTCCCGGACGACCTCTACCAGGAAGCCGGGGGCGAGCTCGTCGGCGCGGACGCGCTGCTTCCGGGCGCCGCGGTCGTCGCCTGCGTCGCGAAGCCCGCGTCCGAGCGAGTCGTGGCCATGGATGCGGGTACCGTCCTCATCGGGTTTCTGCAGCCGCTCACCGATCGGGGAGCGGTGGACGAGCTCCGGGAGCACGGGATCATCGGCTTCGCGATGGAGTCGATCCCGCGGATCACGCGCGCACAGTCCATGGACGCGCTCTCCTCCCAGGCGACGGTCGCCGGCTACAAGGCGGTGCTGCTCGCCGCCGACCGCGTGCCGAAGCTCTTCCCCATGCTGATGACGGCCGCCGGCACGATCGCGCCGGTGCGGGCGCTGGTGATCGGCGCCGGCGTCGCGGGGTTGCAGGCGATCGCCACGGCACGCCGGCTGGGTGCAGTCGTCTCCGCCTTCGACGTGCGGCCGGCCGTCAAGGAACAGGTCGAGAGCCTCGGGGCGTCGTTCCTCGAGCTCGGGGTTCGAGTCGAGGAGACGGAGGGTGGATACGCGCGCGAGCTGACCCCTGAGCAGCAGGCCGAGCAACAGGCGGCCCTCGAGGAAAAGATCCCGGACTTCGACGTCGTCGTCACGACCGCGGCGGTGCCGGGCCGCGCGGCGCCGAGGCTCGTGCCGACAACCGCGGTCGAGCGGATGCGACCCGGCTCGGTTATCGTCGATCTCGCCGCCGAGACGGGCGGTAACTGCGAGCTGACGCAGCCGGGCGAGATCGTGGTGCACGGGGGCGTCACGATTGACGGGACGACGAACCTCCCCTCGCTGATGGCCTTTCACGCGAGCCAGCTCTACTCGCGGAACGTCGAAGCGCTCCTCCGGCACCTCGCCCCCGAGGGCGAGCTCGTCCTCGACTGGGAGGACGAGATCACGGCCGGCGCGTGCGTCACCCGCCCCGAGGCGACCTCATGAGCACAGCTCGCGTTCCTGAGGCGGGGACGTGAGCCTTCCGCTCGTCATCGAGCTGACGATCCTGGTCCTCGCGGCCTTCCTGGGCTTCGAGGTCATCTCGAAGGTCCCGACGATGCTGCACACCCCGCTCATGTCGGGGACGAACTTCATCCACGGCATCGTCGTCGTCGGAGCCATTCTCGTCCTCGGCCAGGCGGACGACACGTTCACCAAGGTCGTGGGCTTCGTCGCGATCGTCCTGGCGTCCGCCAATGTCGTCGGCGGCTGGTTCGTCACCGACCGGATGCTCGAGATGTTCAAGCGGCGCCCGGAGCCGAGGAAAGAGGAAAAGCAGTAGTGATCTCGGACCCGAACGTCGTCGACCTCCTCTACCTCGTCTCGATCGTCTGCTTCGTCCTCGCCCTTCGCTTCCTCTCTTCGCCCAAGCACGCCCGCAAGGGGAACTGGCTCGGCGGCGCGGGGATGATCGTGGCGATCGCGACGACGCTGCTGCTCGAAGGAATTGGGAACTGGCTACTGATCGTCGTCGGCGCTGCGATCGGCAGCGCAGTGGGAATCGTCGGCGCGCGGAGGGTGAAGATGACCGCGATGCCGCAGATGGTGGCCCTCTTCAACGGGGTCGGAGGGGGAGCGGCGGCGCTCGTCGCGCTCGCCGAGTGGCACCGAACGGCGAGCCCCGGAGGAAGCGAGACGGTCTCGATCGTCCTCTCGGCGCTCATCGGCTCGATCTCGTTCGCGGGCTCGCTCGTCGCCTTCGCGAAGCTGCAGGAGCTCGTCAGCGGGAGACCGATCGTCTTCCCCGGCCAGAACGTGGTCGACGCCGTGGTGCTCGTCGCGGCGGCCGTGTTCGGGATCGCAGCGATCGACGGCGCGAACGGACACTGGGTGCTGTACGGGCTCATCGCCTTCGCACTGCTCTTCGGGGTGATGTTCGTGCTCCCGATCGGCGGCGCGGACATGCCGGTCGTGATCTCGCTGCTCAACGCGTTCACCGGGGTGGCGGCGTCCGCGACGGGCTTCGTCCTCCACTCGACAGTCTTGATCGTCGCCGGCATGCTCGTCGGCGCCTCGGGCACGCTGCTCACGCTGCTCATGGCGAAGGCGATGAACCGCTCGATCGCCAACGTCGTCTTCGGAGCCTTCGGGCAGGTGCAGAGGGGGCCCGGCGCGGGTCGCGCCGACGACGGGAGGACCGTGCGTGCGACAACTGCGCAAGACGTCGCCGTCCAGCTCTCCTTTGCGCGCAAGGTGATCGTCGTCCCGGGCTACGGGATGGCCGTCGCGCAGGCACAGCACGATGTTCGTCAGCTAGCTGACGTCCTCGAGGGACGGGGCGTCGACGTCAAGTATGCGATCCACCCCGTCGCCGGTCGCATGCCGGGGCACATGAACGTGCTCCTCGCGGAGGCGAACGTCCCCTATACGCAGCTCTTCGAGATGGACGAGATCAACCCGGAGTTCCCGCAGACAGACGTCGCGCTCGTCATCGGCGCGAACGACGTCACGAACCCTGCCGCCCGCAGCGATCCGGGGAGCCCGATCTACGGCATGCCGATTCTCGACGTCGACAAGGCGGCCAGCATCGTCGTCCTCAAGCGGTCGATGCGTCCCGGGTTCGCCGGGATCGACAACGAGCTGTACCTCGACCCGAAGACGACGATGCTGTTCGGGGACGCGAAGGACTCCGTCCTCAAGCTGATCTCGGCCGTCAAGGCTCTCTAATCGGGCTCGAGCCATGGTGCCGGTCTTCCGTGCCGAGGACGTGAGACGCGCCGTGCCCTCGCTTGACGCGTTCGACGCTGTGCGCGAAGCGTTCCTCGCCTACGCGAGAGGCGAGTGGACGATGCCGCCGAAGGTCTACGTCACGAACTATCCGGCCGGCGACTTCCGGGCGATGCCGGCGCTCGGCGGAGGCCACGCGCTCCTCAAATGGGTGACGTCGTTTCCCGGCAATCCCGCCCATGGCCTGCCGACCGTGACCGGGCTGGTGCTCCTCTCCGACGCTGAGGACGGAAGGCTGCTGGCCGTACTGGATGCCTCAGCCGTCACGGCGCTCCGGACGGCGGCAGCGGCCGTCCTCGCGGCGGACACGCTCGCGCAGCCCGATGCTTCGTCCTTCGCCGTCGTCGGTTGCGGCGTGAACGGCGCCGAGACGGCGCGGATGCTCGTCGCCCTGGGAAGAGCCCCGGTTGTCTGGGACGTCGATGAGAGTCGACGGCATGCACTGGCAGACGAGCTCGGAGCACGCGCGGCCGAGAGCGCGGCCGAGGCGCTTGCGTGCGACGTGGTCGCCACCGTGACGCCCGGCTACGAGCCGTTGTATCGCGAAGGCTCGCTCCGTCCCGGTCAGCACGTGTCCCTGATGGGCGCCGACGGGCCCGGAAAGGCGGAGGTGGAGCTCGCCGAGCTCCGCCGCGCGCGTCTCTTCTGCGACGACTGGGAGCAGGCGAGT
>Ga0137371_10002721_pt1 | contig 14078 bp, 13 predicted proteins | sample SagtaG_7_FD_104919 | JGI IMG/M metagenome (GOLD analysis project Ga0137371, IMG submission 104919) | Vadose zone soil microbial communities from Sagehorn Ranch, Mendocino, California, USA - Sage1_R_40_16 metaG | ecosystem: Environmental > Terrestrial > Soil > Vadose zone | place: USA... | reverse complement strand
GGACCCGGCATCATCGAGCACGCCAGGGATATGGGGCTGAAACTCCCACCGCAGCTGGACGACCCCTCCGCCAAACTCACGCCCCAGGTCATCGTCGAAGTCATCAGGGACGTCGCCTTCCACTACTTCCCCCAGCTGGCGCTCGGTGGCGCTGCAGCCCAGCCTGACGTTGGGCATGGGCCTGAGCAGCGCTTCAAGTGACCTGCTCGTATGTCCTCATCGACGGTCAACCCCTGCGCTCCGGCCGGTGGAACCACGTCACATCGACACCGATTGTTCCGGCAACGTAGATCGTGTTGCCCACCTTCACCGTCTGGCTGTGGCGGGGGTACTCCGGCGCGTCGGGCGTGGAGATGACTTCCCGGGGCATCAAATGTGCTCCTGTCTGGAAGTTCTGCCCAACTCAGCGCAGCGCGGCGTGGATCACCTCGGGCGTATCCAGGTGGCACGTGCCAGGCCGACTACCTGTCCGGCGGCGGTGAACAGTGCGGAGCCAGCGAACAGCTTGCGGCCATCCTCACCAAGGTGCCAGCCGGCCACGACATGTGGTTCGCCCGTCTTGACTGGGCCGGTCTGGTGGGCTGCGAACCGGCCAGCACATAGGCGGGGGCGCCGGGCGCGTCGCCGATGGCACCGAGAAGACCGGCGCAATCGAGCGCTGCCCACACGAATTCGGGCCGCAGGTAGCCATCTGGCCGGGCCAGGGATTGGTCGGGATACCAGACATCGGCCGAAAGGTCCCGGCCCGCGAGCGGCCCGGGCAGGATCCGCAGCCCGTCCCCAGGCTGGCGGTGCGGCCCGCACACGAAACAGGACGGAAACGGATGCTCGTCTGGGTGGGTCCGCAGCCGCGACCTGGCACCAGCGGCGCGGGCCTCGCTGAGCGGAACCGGGCCGGGAGGCTCCACTTGCAAGCTGACCGGCAAGCAGGTTCCCTCGGCTACCAGGGTGCGGCCGTCCAGGACGCGGACAGATCCCTCGGCTTCGCGTTCGACCGTCATCGGAGTCGCCAGCGGAGACGGCGCGCGCAGTGTGATCTCTGCCTGTCCACCGAGGCGGCCGGCGATGAGCCCGCATACGTACCCGCCGTTGCCGCTGCCCGGCGGGCCGCAGAAACGGGGCGCGATGACGTGAAATAGCGCAGGATCTGGTACGCGTAATAGCTCTCCCGCGGTCCGCTGGGAGCTGTGTATTGCCAGATCGGTTCAAGATCAGCCAGCTGACGGCCGGTCTTTCCTGGGCGCCGTACCGCGCCACCGGCGAACTCAAACCGGCGGCACGCCAGCGGCCCGTGCCAATGGCCGCCGAAGCCCGGGTCAGTTCACCGTTGCGGCCACCAGCCGAATCCGCCGCCGGATATCCGGCGGCGGATTACACGCAATAAGGGGGAGGGCCAGGTCAGCGAACTCCGGTGTACTCGCTGCGGCCCAGCTGCACGAGGTTGGTGTCGTCGCTGCCCTGTGGCTCTGCGACGTCGCTGTACTGGCTGCCGTCCAACCGCACGACGCGGAAGCCGCTCCCGGAGAGCAGCTTGCGCAGGTGCCGCATCCCGCTCATGCCCGCGAGCGCGACAGCGATGGCGGCGGCGAGGACCGAGCCGCCGAACAGCGCGAGCCCGCCGGCGACGTGTCCCAGGATCATCATGACCAGTGCGGCCAGCAAGGCCACCGGCACGGCCGCCACCAGCAGCAGCGCGAGCAGCGTCACGGCGATCATTGCCCTGGCGGGCCTGTCCGGCGTCCGCTCCGCGTACCAACCGGTCATCACGCTCACCTCTCCAGGCCCGGAGCCGCCAACGGCCCAGGCCTACCCAGCAACACGATATGTCGTGTCCCCTCTGGTCAACGCGCCTCCCGATCAGAATCATCCCGCAACAGTCCAGCGCGCTGACCGCGGGCGACACCAACTGCGCGCCAAGCGGCAGTAGGGACGTTCTCCGCTCACGGTGGTGATGGATGTTTATGCAAGCTGGCCAGTCTGTTCGGTCCTCTGCTTAGGCTGCTGATCCTCGTTGAGGCAGGCGGCTGCGCTGGCGACGCCGGGGTGCCGACGGCCGGATCGGTTGAAGTTCAATCTGGGTGTTGAGACCGGACGAGGGGAGGAAGATCTCGTCCACTATCCCCGTGATGACCTGTTCCGATGGTGGTCTGCGGTGCAGGAAGAGTTCCTGGCGGACCCCTGCGGGTCACGCATCTGCTCGTGCAAGGCGTCCAGGTCCCGTCCTCCACTGGGCGCAACGCCACAACCGCCATGTGCAGAACTCCCGGCCATACGCACGCCAGTGTCTAACTGGCCCTCCACCGGCCAGCCTGCCAGGAACGCGAACATGCCGTTGGCCGCATGAGCGGGTGCGCCCTGTACGGCTACCCTTTGCTGTCGTGACCTTTCGCCCCGCTGAGCCCGGCGACGTGGATGCACTGCGCAGCATCGCGGTCATGGCTTACCAGCACTATGTCCCCCGGATCGGCCAGGCACCTGCCCCGATGACCACCGACTATGCGCAGGCGGTCCGCCGCCGGCAAGCGTGGGTTGCAGTTGAAGGTGGCGAGGTCATCGGGTTTGCCATCCTGATCGCCCAGCCTGGCTACCTGCTGCTGGACAACGTTGCCGTCCGGCCCGATGCGCAAGGCCGCGGGATCGGCACGCGTCTGCTCGACCTGGCCGAAGAGCACGCCCGCAGCCTCCATCTCGGCGAAGTCCGGCTCTACACCAACGAAGCCATGACCGAGAACCTCAGCTACTACCCCCGGCATGGGTACGTCGAGACCCACCGGGCCGAGCAAGACGGCTTCCGCCGTGTGTACTTGCGCAAACCGCTGGACTGACCCACTCGCGGCATGAGCACGTTGCGTGCTCTGCCGACGCGAAGGCAGCGGTACCGAGTCAGCTCGGAGGGCTGGGATCCGGTCGAGTTGGCTTGAGCAGGCGCAGGATCAGAAATCCTGGTTCTGTGCTCAGCTGCTCGTAGTCCTCGGGATAGCGCTCGCGCATGGTTTCGGCTGGGACCGGCTCGATGAGTTTTTCGATGAGGAATCCAGCATCCGTGGCCGCCGTGCACAGACCTGACTTCGGCCACGATCTGGCAGTGATCAGTCCCGCAGGTCGCTGACCTGCGGGTTCGCTGTTGGTGATTGCTCAAGTTGCGCACTAGGCGTGACCACGGGCTGGGCTGCTGTGGCCCTATGTGCGGACGGCGAGGACCACCTGGTCTGCGACGGCCGTGCAGATCGTTCATTCGTCGCGGCGCGGTCGCGGGCCATCGATCACAGCGGCGCGTCTGATGATGATGTGGAGCTTGAGCTGCTGAAGGCCAGCACGCAGGGCTTCAGGGCCCGGAACACCTGGCTACGACGTCGTAGTGCGCCCAGATGGTGCCGTGAGCGCCGACCTGGACATCTATTGCTCGCAGCTGCTCGGGGAGCGAGCCGGGTTCGAGCGGCGGGCCATCGATGATCGATGGCGTGCCGAGCCCGCCGATCAGTGCGGGGACCGTGATGATGTGGAGTTCATCGACCAGGCCGGCCCGAAGGAGGGCGCCGTTGAGCCCGCCGCCAGCCTCCGATACTAGGCACTCTGTGCCGAGTTGCGCCCGGATCTTCGTCAGCGCGGACGCCAGATCCACCCGATGGGCACCGGCCAGGAGGTAGGGAATCCGGTCCTGGCGCAGCCGGGCGAGGTACGGCAAGGGCGTGCTGCGACTGGCTATGACCAGCAGGCTGGTCTCCTCGTCGCCCTTGTGCGTCCATGCCACCCTGCCGCGACCGTCCACGACGGCGAACCACCTTGCGCTGCGGTAGGGCAGGAAGTCCGTCCACAGCACGTCCGCCGGCACGCTCGTGTCCGGAAGATGCAGTGAGCCGGCGTCGTCGGCTACGAAGGTGCCACTGCCCTCCAGGACCACGGTGGGATGATGACGCTGCTCGATGGCGGCCGCCCGGCGCGTCAGCAAGTCGCCGGCATCCGGCGGCCACGCGGCCTTCCACCGCAGCTTCGGGCCGTCATCGAGCAGCCGCTCCACGCGGCTGAGCGTGACACGCCCATCCGCAGTCGCAGTAACTGAGACGATCACCCGGGGACGAGTGACGCCGGCCTGGCCAGCCGGATGGTCCGTGGGCATGGCAGGACGGTAGCGCCAAGCCCTGACACTCGGCGGGCTAGCCTCGCGCTCATGACCGTGAAGGACGACCTCAGCCCTCGAAGCGATCAACGGCGCCCGCTGACTTGCGCACTAGCATGGCCGAAGTCGGGAGGAATCCAGCATCCGTGGCCGCCGTGCACAGAGCTGACAGCGGTTCACGCCAAAAGCGCACTGGCTGGTCTCCCGAGGGGGTAGGCCAGATGTCGGTTTCCAGGGTGGTCTGGAAGTAGGAGCCGCCTTTGCGCAGCCAGTCCATCACCGGGTGCTGCGTCGATACCACCGCCGCCCCGCCCGGGCGCAGGACCCGGCAGAACTCGGCGAACGTGGCCGCGCGGTCGCTGGCGTAGTGAATCGCCAGCGCGCAGACGATGAGGTCGAAGGCGCCATCGCGGTAGGGCAGCGGCTCTCCCAGCGCCTTCTGGTCGATCCGCACCGGGCCCGGCGCCTGCTGCCTGGCCAAGGCCACCATGACCGGGCTGGCATCAAAGGCGGTAACCTCGGCCCCCGCTCCAGCAGTTCACGCAGGTACAGGCCGGGCCCGCAGGCTGCGTCCAAGACCTGCCGGCCGGTGACGGGCCCGAGCGCGGCCAGCACCGCTGGCCGGTCGTAATGGGCGTTGGCCGCACTGTCCGCAGCATGCCGCTGAAAGCTCAGCCCCATCGCGTCGTAGGCATCCCACAGGTCCTCACCACGCCAACACCATGACACACCCCGGCAACACCGGCCCGCCGAGCCACCGCCACCACCGGTGGTTCCACCGCAAGCGAGCCTCGCTACACCGTGGACCGAGCACGACGACCTTGCCGGACAGCGCACCAATGCGGCAAGAGCGCGCGTCCGAAAGCTCAGGGGATCAGGCTGTAAGAGCCGTCAGGATTCTGCAGGACGTATTCGGTGTACCCGCCAGGATTCCCGCGCCGATGCTTCGGCAGGAACACGCCATATGTGTGATTAGCCACCCAGGACACGCGCGCCGCACATCATCGGGTCGGAACCGCGGAGGAAGGTCTCCGCGGGCTACCGCACGTCTTCGGCGAACCCGCTCATAAAAGCTATGTGTGGCATCAAGGAGACCAGCACCCCAACCTCGCCGGCCGCCGGCCGCTCGGCGGCACAAGGGGATGAGTCGTTTCACGCAACTCGTCGCGCTGTCAGCAGCGTCGTTCGCGGATCTGGCGCTTGATCCGGGCCAGCATCGCTGCCATGCCGCGCAGCCGCAGCGGGCTCACCAGGTCCTGCAATCCGAGCTGGCTGGAGAACTCGCCCGGCGTGGCCAGCACCTCGTCCGCGCTCAACCCGTCCAGTCCGGCATGCAGGATCCCGGCGAAGCCGCGGGTGGTCGGCGCTTCTGGCGGCGCGTCGAAGAACAGATGCACGGTCGCGTCCTGGTCCACCTCAACGGCCAGGAACAGCGGCGACTGGCATTCGGGCACGGGCTCGAGCAGGCCGGGGTGCTCGGCGTAGCGGCCGGGCAGGGGCGGCAGGTCCTGGGAGAATTCCAGCAGCAGCTGCAGCCGGTCGGCGCCCGCGATGGCGTTGAATTCGTCGGCGATGCCCTGCAGCCGGGGATTGAGCGTGGCAGCGGTCACGGGCTCTCCCCGCGGGTGATGGGGACCCGGACGGTGTTCCCCCACTCGGTCCAGGACCCGTCGTAGTTGCGCACGTGCGGGTAGCCGAGCAGGTGGTGGAGCACGAACCAGGTGTGGCTGGACCGCTCCCCGATGCGGCAGTAGACCACCACGTCATCATCGGGGCGCAGCCCCGCCTCATCCTGGTAGATCGCCTCGAGTTCGGCGCGGGAACGGAAGGTGGCATCGTCGGCCGCCGCCCGTGACCACGGGACGCTCTTGGCACCGGGGATGTGCCCGCCGCGCAGGGCACCTTCCTGCGGGTAATCGGGCATGTGCAGCAGCTCGCCGGTGTATTCACCAGGAGAGCGCACATCGATCAGCGGCTTGCCGAGGTGGGCCAGCACCTGGTCCTGGAACACGCGGATCTGCGTGTCGTCACGGTCGACAACCGGGTAGTCCACCCGCGGGCGCTGCGGCGCCTCGGTGGTGACCGGGCGGCCTTCGGCGATCCACTTGACCCGCCCACCGTCCATCAGGCGCAGGTCAGGGTGCCCGAACAGGGAGCACACCCACAGCGCATACGCGGCCCACCAATTGTTCCTGTCGCCGTAAAGCACCAGCGTGGTATCCCGGCTGATCCCCTTGCCCGACATCAGCTCGGCGAACCCAGCCCCACCGACATAGTCCCGCGTGACCGGGTCGTTGAGCTCGATATGCCAGTCAAGCTTGACCGCGCCCGCGATGTGGCCGGTCTCATATAGCAGCACGTCCTCGTCGGACTCGGCCACCACCAGGCCAGGTTCATCAAGATGCCCGGCCACCCACTCGGTCGTCACGACCATCTCCGGGTGGGCATAATCGGCGAACTTCGCCGCGGAATCGTACGGCAGCGCCACGGTTCACCTCACCTCCACCCACTATCGGCCTTCGCAGCAGCGCACCAGCCGCAGCGGGGACACGCAAACCACACTACGCACTCCAACGCGGTGGGCCAGGCCCGCCTTCCTCACTTGCCCAGCCGCCGTGAACAGGCGCACCGCGCCCACGCTTCCGCCTCCCGTATCCGGCGCCGGCGTCCCGTATGCGTGTATCAGGGCGTCTAACACAACCAGGTTTAGACCGTGAATGACGGGCGAGATCCCACTGACCGATAACTGCACCGTCATGCCCCGCCCCGGCCGGCAACTCCGATGGGCCGCCGGATCTCGACCCGATGGGACGGGGGCACGTTTCTACGGATTTGGGGGTTGTGTGATGAGGGCGGGCGCTGCCCGCGGCCACGTGGGCCACTACCACGAAGCCGGCTTCTACGGCTCCGACGCCGAGTTCGCTGCCCTGATCGTGCCGTTCGTCGAGGAAGGTGTGGCCGCGGGCGAGCCGGTCATCATCGGTTACGACGACCGGAAGGCCGGCCTGCTGCGGTCGTGGCTGGCCGACCCGTCCGCCGTCGAATTCATCGCCGATCGGGGCCTGTACGCAGCGCCAGCGCGGGCGATCGCCACCTACCGGCGGCTGTTCGAATTCCACGCCGCCATGGGCGCCGGGCAGATCCGGATCGCCGGGGACGTGCCGCACCCCGGCAACGGGGGACGGTTCGAAGGCTGGGACCGCTACGAATGCGCGGTTAACACCGTCTGGCAGGACTTCCCGGTGTGGGGCCTGTGCCTGTACGACACCACCACCGCGCCCCCGGCGGTGCTTGAGGTCGTCGAACGCACCCACCCGCGCCTCGTTTCGCCCTCCGGGCAGCGCCGGGCCAGCGAACGCTACCAGCAGGCGCCGGTATTCGAAGGCCTGCCGCCCGCGCCCGACCCGCTCGAAGCCTCCACCCCCGTGATTGAGCTGACCGACCGGCCCGCGGCCGACACCCGGCACGCGCTCGCGCAGGTCGGCCGCAGCCGGGTCGCCGACACCGCGCTCCAGGACCTGATCATCGGCGCCTCGGAGGCAGTCAGCAACGCACTGCGCCACGGCCAGCCGCCCGCGACGGTCCGCATCTGGGCCACACCGGACCGGATCGTAGTCAGCGTCCACGACCCCGGCCCCGGGCCCGCCGACCCCCTGGCGGGCATGGTCCCGGCAGCGCACAGCCCCTCGAACCCGGGCCTGGGGCTGTGGGTCATGCACCAGCTCGACATCGATACCGCACTCATCCACACCGGCGACGGCTTCACCGTCCGGCTGCGCGCCGGGACCATGCCTGACTGACCCACGCCATACCGGCCACACGCTGAACGGACGTAGCCTGCCGCGGGTGGACTGAGATGACGGGCTGCCAGATAATGGCCTGGTCAGAGCGGCCGACCTGGACCTCAGTCCGGACCGAGGTGGCTGCCGCTAAGGGCGCCCTGCAGCATCGCTGGCTCCAGACCCCGGCCGGAGGTCCGACGTGGGTGATAACGCCCGCAACACCACGGCGAAGCCGCTCGTGGTGCCGGAGATCATCACCTTGCCGGGCGAGATCGATATCACCAACGCCCAGAGCATCGGGGATGAGCTGCACGCGGCCTTCGGGTCTGGTGTAGCTGTTGTGATCGCCGACATGAGCGGGACGGCATTCCTGGACTCCTCTGGTGTCCGCTATCTCCTGCTGGCCCACGAACACGCCGCACAGGCTAACGCACAGCTGAGGCTGGTCATCGAGTCTGACGCCGTGTTTCGTGTCCTGCGGCTCACGGGAGTCGATCGGCTGCTCAAGACTTATCCCAATCTGCAGGCCGCTCTGGCGAACCCAGGACCAGCCGGGGCCCAGGAAGCTCCCAGTGGCGGCTAGGACTGACCCAGGGTCGGCCAGCCATCCGCTAGCCGTCAAGATCATCGTGCCTCTGAGTCTGGGCATGTCGGTGCCGGGCGTGATTGCTGGGGCCGACCAGGGTTGGTGCTGGTGGTGCCGGGTGACTCTTAACGTGCCCGACTGCCTGGTGGCGTGTCTTGCTAATGACATGTCCCTGGTGCTGCCAGCACCGGCCTGGCCACCCTCGTTGGCCTGATCAGGAGCTTGTCCGGCCGCAGGGCCGTGACCCATCACAGGATTGCCGCGGGAGTTTCCCTCCAGGCCGGTGCCGCCATTTCAGGATCGCTGATGCGCGGAGGAGCTGCAGTGGCACTTGCCGGTGAAGCCGGTCACGTAATCGGTGTCGACACGCAGAGGGATACCCATACCGCGGCGCTGTGCGATGCGCGCGGCAGGGTGCTGTCGCGGCTGCAGGTGACGGCTGACCCTGCGGGGTATGCCAGTCTGCTGGCCTGGGCTCAGGCCGCAGCCAGCGCTGGCCGTCTGGCCTGGGCAGTGGAAGGCACCCGTCATTACGGACTGGGCCTGGCCCGCCACCTGGCCGCCGCAGGCCAGCAGGTGACCGAGATCGGCAACACCGGGCACGTGGGCAAGCGCCGCAAGGGCAAGAGCGACCCGATCGACGCGGTCCGCGCGGCCAGGGAGCTGCTGGCCCGCCCAGAGGCTGGCCAGCTGCGCTGCGACGGGGACCGCGAGGCGCTGCGGCTGCTGATGGTCGACCGGGACAACGCCGTGCAGTCGTGCAAGACCGCCCGCACCGTGCTGACCTCGGTCATCGTGACCGCGTCCGGCCAGCTGCGCGAGCAACTGCGGCACCTGCCCCGCGGGCGCCGGGCCCGGGCATGCGCCGAGCTGGCCTGCCCCCCAGACGCCGACCGGCTGACCCGGGTCCAGTACCAGACCCTGATCCGGCTCGGCGGGCGCGTCGCCGCGCTCGATGCGGCCGCTGCAGACATCGAGGCCCAGATCGCGGCCATCGCCGAGAACCTGGCCCCGGCCTGGTCGCCGGCGAGCACGGCGTCGGCGCGCTCAGCGCCGCGCAGATCCTGCTGTCCTGGTCCCACGCCGGGCGGATCCGCAGCGAGGCAGCGTTCGCCATGCTGTCTGGAACGGCGCCGGTCCCGGTGTCCTCCGGCCGCACCGGCCGGCACCGGCTCATTCGCCTCGGCGACCGCCAGCTCAACCGGGCCCTGCACATCATCGCCGTCACCCGGATGCGCAATCACCCGCCCACCCTGGCCTACATCCAGCGCCGCCGCGCCGAAGGCAAGACCGGCAAGGAAATCCGCCGCTGCATCAAGCGCTACCTCGCCCGCCATCTCTACCGAGCCCTAAACCAGGCTTGACAAACATAGGAGTCGTCGATGTCGCGGCGGTGACGTCCTGCGGGGTGAAAATCGGGGATGGTTGCCCGCCGACGCCGGTGATGCTTGGTGCCGCTGAGCCCGCATAGGAGCGTCATTAGCAGGGGTCGGCTGCGGTATCTCACGGCTATTCACGGACAACAGTCTGGCCAGGTCAGCGCGGCCACACCGGGCGGATACGTCGCTTTGCCAGCAGGTGCTCGACGTAGCCCATCCTAGGAGCTGCCGAGTAGCTCTTTTCTTTCCACGCTGGGTCTATCCGCCCGATGGCGCGTGGATCGCGTGGCAGTACTGCCGGGGATGGGGCGGCGCCTCACCGGGGCTCTTGCAGCATCCGGCAGCCGGTGAACTCGGCTTTTGAGTGGCCTGCCCCCAATCCAGCAGGGCCGGAATGCGCTCAGGTTGAGGGAGCAGGCCTGCTGTCAGGCCCGTTGCCGGGGGTGGCAAGCGACTGCTCGGCGTCGCGGTAGACCGGCACGATCTGGTCCAGCCCGGTGAGCTGGATGATGCGGGCGGCGGGTGAGTCGCCCAGGGCAAGGCGCAGCTCGCAACCGCCAGCGGCCGCCAGCTCGTGGGCGCGCGCGAGCGCGTTAACTCCCGATGAGTCACAGAACGCGGTGGCGGTCATGTCAGCCGTGATCACCTCAGGAGACTCGCCGGCCACGGCTGCCAGCAGGTCACTTACGCCGGAGGCATTAGTGATGTCCATCTCGGCAGGCATAGTGACCACAGCGTGCCGGCCCGACCAGCGAACGCCCCGATCCGGTGCGGTCCCGGTACCCGCTGGCTGAGATGAATCCGGCCCGCTGCCACCTGGCTCACCAGGCGCCCGGCGGAGCATCAGCAGGGCAATGTCGTCGGTGTGCGGGCTGTAGCCGGCCATGGCTGCCATCACCGCCGCACAGCCGGCCTCGGGATCTTGCGCGGTGATGGCCGCGCACAAGCGGCCGATGCCTTCGTCGATGGGCCGGTCGCGGCGCTCGACCAGACCGTCGGTGTACAGGCACAGCACAGCGCCGCGCGGGAAGTCCAGAATGCTCACCTGGCGGCGCTCCCGGCTGGAGACGCCGATGAGCACATCGGAGGCGACCTCAGCCACCGCAGCGGGCTCGCCCGAGCGGGCGATGATGGGCGGCAGGTGCCCAGCGGAGCAGACGCGCACCTGGTCGCGGGCCGGGCTGACCACCGTGTACAGGACGGTCGCCAGCGCGTCGGGCTCGAAGTACCGCATCTTGCGGTCCAGCCGGTCCAGCACCTCGGCGGGATCGGCTGTTTGCAGCGCATAGGCCCGCATCACGCTGCGGATACGGCCCATGATCACCGCCGCCGGCAGGCCGGTGCCGGCCACATCGCCGATGACGGCGCACACCTCACCCGAGGGCAGGGGAAAGACGTCATACCAGTCTCCCCCCACATGCCCGCTGCCAGGAACATAACGGGCGGCCATCGCCAGCCCCCCGGCCGCGGGCAGCGCCGAGGGCAGCAGGCTGCCCTGCAGCGCCGAGGTAGCCGCGCGGTCCAGCTGGGCGGTGAGCGCCTGCACCGCGACCGCGGCACGGTCGGCGGCGAGCTGGAGCAGATCCACATCGTGGTCAGCGAACGCGCGGGGGCTCAGCGTGCCCACATGCAAGACGCCGACGACCTTGCCTTCAGCCAGCAGCGGGGCACCCATCAGTGACCGGATGCCCTTCTCCAGCAGGATGGGATTGATGACCTTGGTGTGATCGACCTCGTCAATGATCACCGGGCTGCCCTGCGCCGCGATCCGCCCGGCGAAGCCCCTCCCCACCGGTATCTGCACGCCCTGCTGGACCTCTTCTTCCAGCCCGCTGGCCGCCGTCGCCACCAGCTGGCGGGACCGGCGATCCAGCAGCAAGATCGCGGCGGTATCGGCCTCCAGGGCCTCCCTCACCCGCCCCACCAGCACATCCAGCAAAGCCCGCGGATCAAGCATGGACAACGCCGCATCGGTGATCGACTGGACATCATGAAGCTTTTCAGCCCACTCCGGCGGCGCAACCGGGCGCGGCGGGCCCGCCGCAGAACCGTCATCATCGTGATCGAAGGCAAAAGCCGGCACACCAACTCCAGCGGCAAAATCCTGCTCATCGTTACGCACCAGCCCGCACCGCCTTTCCCCAGCGCCGGGCACCGAATCCGAGAGAGCGGGCCTGGCTTCATAAGCCCACCCAGCTTTCAGCCGATCCTAGCCCTGCAACCAGTGTCGATCATCTGGTTGGCCTCGTGGCCACCGGCCGCAGCCACATCGGGCGGCCCCCCGGAGCGCCATAAGCCCGCAGCGCGCACGACTGGATTATTAGGAGTTCAGGTGCATGTGCAGGCTAGCGACGCGCCGCCGCGCTCGCCGAGCCGCCGGTATGCACAGCTCTGGCGTGCGTACTTTGATGTCGTCGGGCAGCGTATAACCCGGTGGTTCTGGGCCGGGATGCTGGCATGTATCTGAGCCGAAGTAGTCAAGCGCGACGGGGACCGGGAGTGCCGGAGCGTGTGCTGGTCTTGCTGGGTGATCGTGCGAATCCTGCGAGAGCGAGGTTGACTCCCTGATGGAATCACTCGACCCGCGCGAGCGCGGATTTCTGTCCTGCGCCGGGGACTGACCGGGGACTATTAGATGGAACCTGCTGCGGCGATGTCCGCTTCACCGGTACCCACGCTCGAGCGCGAGTCGGCGGCATTGCGGGCGCGCCGCCTGTCCGCCGCGCGCCGACGAGCCACCGCTCTCCTGGTGGGGGCAACGGCGCTGTTTGTGGCCGTGACCGCGGTCGGCGCTCACGGGACCCTCCTCGGCTACGTGCAGGCCGCCGCCGAGGCCTCCATGGTCGGAGGCATTGCAGACTGGTTCGCCGTGACGGCCCTCTTCCGCCGTCCGCTAGGTTTGCCGATACCGCACACCGCGCTGATCGTCGAGCGCAAGGGCCAGTTCGCGGCCACGCTCGGCCAGTTCGTGCAGGAGAACTTCCTCAACGCCGATGTTCTTGCTGAGCGGATCCGCTCTGCTCGCCTCGTTCCCCAGCTGGCCGCCTGGCTGGCTGACGAGGCCAACGCCGCCCGCTTCGCCGGTCACGCCGCGGATCTGGTGGTCAATGTGGCCGAGGCTCTCCGCGATGAGGATGTCCAGCGCGTGCTCACCGCCGAACTTACCCGGGCGGTGGACGCCGTCGAGGTGGCGCCGCTGGCAGGGCGGGCCCTAGAGGTCATCATCGCGGGAGGCCACCATGCCGAGCTGTTCAACACCATCGTGTCCGCCGCCGACCGCTATCTCGCCGATCATCACATGGAGCTGCGTGAGCGGTTCCAGGCCGAGTCACCCCGCTGGGCGCCTGACGCTGTGTACCGGCGGGTCTTCGACCGTCTATACAACCGCCTGCGCCAGCGGCTGGTGGCCATGGCCGCCGACCCCGACGACCAGGCCCGCCGTCAGTTCGAGGAATGGATCGCCGGGCTCCCCGCCCGCCTGGAGGCATCTCCAGAGCTGCGCGAGCGCGGAGAGCGCCTCAAGCGCGACATTCTGGGCAGCGCCGAGCTGCGGGACTGGTCCTCGTCGCTCTGGCAGAAGGCCAAAGACACCCTGCGGACCCAGGCGGCCGACCCGGACTCTGAGCTGCGCCATCAGCTGGCCGCCGCGCTGGTGGCAGCCGGCCGGCGCCTCGGGTCGGACCACCGCCTGCAGGAGGGTCTCGAGCGCGTGATCGAATCGGGAGCCAGGGCACTTGCCGACCAGTTCCACGACGAGCTCGCCCACCTCATCACCGGGACAATCGAACGGTGGGACGCCGCGGAGACGTCGAGCCAGCTGGAACTGCTCCTCGGGCCCGATCTGCAGTACATCCGCATCAACGGCACGGTGGTCGGAGCCGGCGTAGGACTGGCCTTGCACGCCATTGCCCTGGCTCTGGCCTGATGGCGGCGGCTCACCCAACCGCACTTCCAAACCGTCTGCTCGACCGGCCCCCCCGGCGGAATCCGTCGCCGTACCTGTCCACAAGACTTGCCCCCATCCCGCCGCTCCGGCATGGCCCATAGCGCAGGGTAGTGCGACGTATAGGCGGTGCGCCGCGTCGCTGTCAGCGGCATGTGCGGGCGTTCAGAAGCACGCCGTCAGCGCTCGCCACCGTTCGCGAGGGCGGCCTCCTCGGTGGCAGCCAGCATCTCGGTGAAGGTCGCCGTGAGCATCTTGTCGATCAATGGGC
>Ga0137371_10002716_pt1 | contig 14087 bp, 13 predicted proteins | sample SagtaG_7_FD_104919 | JGI IMG/M metagenome (GOLD analysis project Ga0137371, IMG submission 104919) | Vadose zone soil microbial communities from Sagehorn Ranch, Mendocino, California, USA - Sage1_R_40_16 metaG | ecosystem: Environmental > Terrestrial > Soil > Vadose zone | place: USA... | reverse complement strand
GTGCCGGCCGTGCCGAGCAGGCCGTCGCGGCGCAGCTCGTCGACCAGCGCGCGGCGCAGGGTGGCGCTCCTGCTCTCCTGAATCGGCTCCATGTCGGTGAACCCCTGCAGTACCGTATCGCTTTGGTGAGCAGTGGAAGCGAGAGGAGTTCACAATGCCACACCTGGTCCGTGGGGTCGTGTCACGGTCGAAGGGCGCTCCGGTGGAGGTCACCACGGTCTCGGTGCCCGATCCCGGTCCTGGTGAGGCGCTCGTCCGGGTGCAGGCCTGCGGGGTCTGCCACACCGACCTGCACTACCGCGAAGGGGCGATCACCTCGGACTTCCCCTTCCTGCTCGGCCACGAGGCCGCCGGGGGGGTCGAGGCCGTCGGCCCGGACGTCACCAACCTCACGCCCGGCGATTTCGTGGTGCTGGCCTGGCGGGCCCCCTGCGGGCACTGCCGCTCCTGCCGCCGCGGGCGGCCGTGGTACTGCTTCGACTCCCGCAACGCGACCCAGAAGATGACCCTGGAGGACGGCACCGAGCTGCGTGCCGCGCTCGGGATCGGCGCGTTCGCCGAGAAGACCCTGGTCGCCGCCGGCCAGGCGGTCAAGGTCGACCCCGCCGCCCGGCCGGAGGCCGCCGGGCTGGTCGGCTGCGGCGTCATGGCCGGCTTCGGCGCCGCCCTCAACACCGGAGGCGTCCAGCGCGGCGACACCGTCGCGGTGTTCGGCTGCGGCGGGGTCGGCGACGCCGCCATCCACGCCGCCGCCCTGGTCGGCGCCCGCAAGATCATCGCCGTCGACGTCGACGAGCGGAAGCTCAAGTGGGCCAGGGAGTTCGGCGCCACCGACATCGTCGACTCGTCGCAGACCAACCCGGTCGACGAGATCCGCCGCCTCACCGACGGCTTCGGCGCCGACGTCACCATCGAGGCCGTGGGTCGCCCCGAGGTCTTCAAGCAGGCCTTTCACGCCCGCGACCACGCCGGCGTCATGGTCCAGGTCGGCGTCCCCGACCCGTCGATGCGGATCGACCTCGGCATGATCGACTTCTTCGGCCGCGGCGGCGCCCTGAAGCCCTCCTGGTATGGCGACTGCCTGCCGACCCGGGACTTCCCGATCCTGATCGACCTGTACCTGCGGGGCCGCTACGACCTCGACCGCTTCGTCTCCGAGACGATCCCGCTCGACCAGGTCGAGGAGGCCTTCGCCAAGATGCAGCGCGGTGAGGTCCTCCGCAGCGTCGTCGTCCTTTGATTCGTGCTTGCGATGTGCCCGTCACTAGCTGCAAAATGCATCTATGACAACGATCACGATTCGGAACGTGCCTGACGAAGTCCGCGACGAGCTTGCTGCTCGCGCGGCGGCGACTGGCCGTTCGCTACAGGAGTACCTCCGAATCCGGTTGATCCAGATGACCCAGCAACTTGATGCCGAGGCCTGGGTCGCGCAGGTGCGTGCCCACAAGGCCGCGACGGGTGGGGGGACACTGACAGCCGAGGATATCCTCGCCAGCCGCGACGCTGATCGTCGATGACCCTGGTCGTGGATGCCTCATTGGTGGTGGCCGCGTTCGCTGGTGTCAGTCCACTCGGCAGTTGGGCTGACTCGGTGCTCGATACCAACGAGCTGTTGAGCGCGCCGCACTTGATGCCTGTGGAGGCTGCCAACATCCTCCGGCGCGAGGCTCTGCTCGGACACATTTCGGCGGACGCCGCCTCGATCGCCCATGCCGATGTGACGGCCCTGCCAGTCGAGCTATTTCCGTATGTGCCCCTGGCCGCACGGATCTGGGAGCTGCGCCCCAACCTCACAGCCTACGACGCCTGGTATGTCGCGCTCGCGGAATATCTCGACGCGAGACTCGCAACGCTCGACCTCAAGCTGGCCAAGGCGCATGGGCCGCGCTGCGGCTTCGTGACCCCTCCCTGATCAGGCCCGCCAGGGGTCAGCGGGGCAGCAGCAGCAGCTTGGCGGTGGTCCGCCGGCCGGCGAGGTCCTCGTGGGCCTGGGCGGCCTCCTCCAGCGGATAGGTGCCGCCGATGCGGACCGACAGGCGGCTGTCGCGGATCCAGCCGAACAGGTCGCTGCTGCGTCGCAGCAGCTCGTCGCGGGTGGCGACGAAATGGACCAGGGTCGGGCGCTGGATGTACAGCGAACCGCCGGTCATCAGGCGGCGGAGCTCGAAGGGGGGGACCGGCCCGCTGGCCGCCCCGTACAGGATCATGGAGCCGCGAGTCCGCAGGGCGTCCAGGCTCGCGTCGAAGGTCGCCGCGCCGACGCCGTCGTAGACCGCTGCCGCGCCGGCACCGCCGGTCACCTGCTTGACCACCTCGCCGAAGTCCTCGTACGTGGCCAGATGATCCGCGCCGGCCTGCTTGGCGAGCTGGGCCTTCTCGGCGGTCGAGGTGGTGGCGACCACGATCCCGCCGCGCATCTTGACGATCTGGGTGAGCAGCAGGCCGACCCCGCCCGCCGCCGCGTGGATCACCACCACGTCGCCTTCGCCGACCGGGTAGGAGCTGCCGGCCAGGTAGTGCGCGGTCATGCCCTGCAGCATCACCGCTGCCGCGACCTGCAGATCGACGCCGTCGGGGACCGCCACGGCACGCTCGGCGGGCACCACGTTCTGCTCCGCGTAGCTGCCGCCGACCCCGGCCCAGGCGACCCGGTCACCCGGCTTGAACTCGGTCACCTCGGGACCGGCCGCCGCCACCGTCCCGGCGCCCTCGCCGCCAGGGGTGACCGGCAGGGTGCCACCGTAGGGCGGCTGGCCCTGCCGCTGGTAGATGTCCATGAAGTTCACGCCAGCGGCGGCGACGTCCACCAGCAGCCCTCCCGGACCCGGCTTCGGCGGCTCCTGGTCACGGACGGTGAGGACTTCTGGTCCGCCGTGCTGACTGACGACGATCGCGCGCATGCGGCGCCTCCCTCTCTCTGTTCCGGTACCTGTCGTGGTGGTGTTGCAAGATCGCATCGTCGGCTTCTCCCCGCCCTGGAGGCAATAATGACCCAGAAACCGCGGATGGCTCTCAGCGGGATCGTCCTTGGCACACCCGATGTCCACGAGCTGGCCGGCTTCTACCAGCGCCTCCTCGGCTGGACGGTGGACCAGGACGAGCCGGACTGGATGAAGCTTCGCCCGCCCAACGGCGGGCCGGGCCTCTCGTTCCAGACCGAGCGGGACTACGTCCGGCCCACCTGGCCGGCCGGCCCCGGCGACCAGCAGATGATGCTGCACCTGGACTTCGAGGTCGACGACCTCGACGCTGCCGAAGCCCAAGCGTTGGCCGCGGGCGCGGTGCTCGCGGACCATCAGCCTGAGGATGACTGCCGGGTCTTCCTCGACCCGGCCGGGCACCCGTTCTGCCTGTTCCTGCCTGGCGCGTAGCCTCAACAAAGGGTGGGAGCGCAGATGACATCGGATGAGCGGTGGCTGGCAGCGGCATGGCGGTTCGTCAGTGACTGGCTGCCGCCGCCGCCGGCCAACGTGCTCGAGATTGGCTGTGGGCCCCTCGGCGGCTTCGTCCCCGAGTTGCTGCATGACGGGTACGCGGCGGTCGGGGTCGATCCCGAAGCGCCGGAGGGACCTGCCTACCATCGGATCGAATTCGAACAGTACGAGCCGCCACAACCGGTGGAGGCCGTGGTCGCCTGCACGTCGCTGCATCACGTGGCCGACCTCGACGACGTGCTGGACCGGGTCAACAGGATGCTGGCGCCGGACGGCACGCTGGTGGTCGTCGAATGGGCACGGGAGCGGTTCGACGAAGCCAGCGCGCGCTGGTGCTTCTCCCGGCTGGCGCAACCGGCGCCCGGAGCTGAACCGGGGTGGCTGAACCGTCACCGGGACCAGTGGGATGCCTCTGGCCAGCCATGGGGAGCCTACTGTCAGGCCTGGGCGGACGAAGAGGGCCTCCATACCGGCCGGGCGATCGTGCACGGGCTGGAGATGAGGTTCGAGCGCCTGCGATGCGCGGACGGGCCGTACTTCTTCGCCGACCTCGCCGAGACCACCCAGGCGGACGAGCAGGCCGCGATCGACGCGGGGCAGATCCAGGCAGCTGGCATTTGGTACGTGGGCAAGCGTCGCTGATCAACCACCACGCCAGCTGCTCAGGCGGCGGGGATGACGCGGACCAGCACCACGCCATGCGAGGGCACGGTCGCGGTGAAGCTGCCCGCGAAGGTGCCCCGGTTGGCGTGACCCCACAGGTCACGGACGGCAGCGTCGGAGGTGGTGAGGCCGACCGTGGCCCAGCGGGCGCTGATCGGCGCGGTACGTGCGGTCCGGTTGAGCAGCGCGACCGCGCGCGAGCCGTCGTAGAGCGGCTTCGACCAGACCTGGAGGCCAGGGGCCGGCTCGGCGACCTTGGTGCCCTGGATCCCGGCCGGGTCCTGGTCGACCGCGACGACCTCACGGTTGGTGAGGATGGCCCGGGTCGCGGCCGACATCGTGGCCACGTCATTTCCGGCGATCAGGGGCGCCGCCATCACCGCCCACATGCTGAAATGCGCCCGATCCTCGGCCGGGGTCATCCCGCCGTTGCCGACCTCCAGCACGTCCGGGTCGTTCCAGGCTCCCGGCGCGACCGCGCCGGCGTGCGCGGCGTTGGCGTCCATGACGCTGAGCACCGTCGCCCAGTCGTCGGCGATATCGCCGGTGGTGCGCCACAGGTTGGCGACCCTCGGCGCCCAGGCCCACGGCTGGTTCTGGCCCCACTCGGAGATGCTGAACACGATCGGCCGGCCAGTGGCCGCGAGCGCGTCCCGCATCGCCACGTACCGGTGGGTCGCGTCGACGCCGCCGTTGTAGCAGTTGTCGTACTTGAGGTAGTCCACGCCCCACCCGGCGATCGTCTTCGCGTCCTGCCGCTCATGGCCAAGCGACCCCGGGAACCCGCTGCCGATCGCGGCGGCACAGGTCTGGGTTCCGGCGTCCAGGTAGATGCCGAGCTTCAGGCCCTTGGCCTGCAGGTAGGCTGCCGTCCCGCTGATCCCGTCGGGGAACTTCGCCGGGTCGGGCACGAGGTTGCCGGCACGATCGCGGCTCGGCAGCGCCCAGCAGTCGTCGATGTTGACGAACTGATACCCGGCGGCCGCCATCCCGCTGGCCACCATCGCGTCGGCCTCCCGCTTGACCAGCGCTTCGCTCGGCGTCTTGGCGTCGCACCCGAAGTGGTTCCAGTTGTTCCACCCCATCGGCGGCGTCCGTGCCAGCCCATTGCCATGGGGCTGGACGCTCTGGCGAGGGAGCAGAGCGAGCCCCGCGACCACCAGGGCGACCAGCAGCGCACCGGCCGCTCCGCGGGGAGTTGAGGGGCGAGCTGGAGATGGCCAAATCACGAGGGCGCTATCGTACCCGGCCTCGCCCAGGGGCCTGGTGACGTCTCCGCGGGCGCGCCTGGGCCTGGTCGCGCAACCGCTGGAGCTGATCAGGTGCGCTTGTCAGGCGACCTCGCGGAGCTGGCCGTGCGCAGCGAGCTTGTCCAGCACGGGTGAGAGATTCTAATTCGGCGTGAACGCCACGGCCGAGGTGGCCGGCCCGGCGATGTGGAGGTGCTCGAGCAGGGCCAGCTCGCGGCGGAGCAGGCCAGCCTCGGTCCGCAGCCGTTCGGCGGCTGTCTCGGCGACCAGCAGGCGCTGCTTGTCGGCCAGCTCGATCTGCAGCCCGGCAGCGATCAGGTAGGAGGCGGCCACCGGGTCGTCGGGAACCTCGAGCTGCTCGCTGCCCTCGCTGGCGAACCTGAGCAGGGTCGTCAGGTAGCGGGTGAAGAGCCAGCCGACGCGGGCGGCCAGCCGCTCGGCGCCGGCACCGGTCTGCTCCGGCAGCAGGGCGATGTCGCCGACGATGTAGGGCGCCGGCTCCGCGATCCCCTCGATACGGAAGCGGCGCTCGCCCCAGGCGACCACGTCCAGGCGGCCGTCCGGGTAGCGGCGCACCTCGCGGACCTCGGCGACGCAGCCGACCGGGTGGTGCTCGGGGAGGTCGCCGACCTCGCGGCCCCGGGCGATCGCGACCACCCCGAAGCGGCGCTCGCCGGCCAGGACCCGCCCGAACATCTCCCGGTAGCGCTCCTCGAAGATGTGCAGCGGGATGGGCAGCCCCGGATACAGCACGGACGATAGGGGGAACAGCGGGAGTTCCACGCGCGAACCCTCAACTTCGATCAATCTCGCCGTAATTCGACTCATGGTAGGCGCTGGCTCGCCTGGCCGCTCGCCCGGTCGCTCGCCCGGCCGCTCGCCCGGCCGCTGGACCCCCTGGAAACCGCGTCGCGGGTGCCCGGCGGCTGCGGTAGGGTGGCCCTCTCCGGAGGTGGACCGTTCCACGTGCTTTGTCGTTCATGGAGTGTGCCCGTGCTATCCATCATCGACCTGCGAGGCTCCGACGCCAGCCGTGACCCGGCCGGGCTGCTGCCACGCGCCCCCGCTGACGACCTGGCTGTCGCCCGTGCCAGCGTCCGCGCGCTGGTCGCCGACGTCGCCGCCCGCGGCGACCCAGCCGTGACCGAGGCGGCCCGCCGCTTCGACGGGGTCGACACCGCGCCGGAGTGCTGGCGGGTCGGCGCCGACGAGCTGGAGGCAGCCGAGCGCGCCCTCGATCCGGCGCTGCGGGCCGCTCTCGTCGACGCGATCGAGCGGGTGCGGGCCTTCCACCAGGCGCAGCGGCCCGCCAACCTGGTCTGGACCGACCCGGGACGGCCGGGGGTGCGGCTGGCGCAGCGGTTCGTGCCGCTCTCCCGCGCCGGTGTCTACGTGCCGGGCGGGCTGGGCGCCTACCCCTCCAGCGTGGTCATGAACGTGGTCCCCGCCCAGGCCGCCGGGGTGGCGTCCATCGCGCTGGCGACCCCGCCGGGCCCCAGCGGGCGGGGGCACCCCGCGATCCTCGGCGCCGCCGCCATGCTCGGCGTGGACGAGATCTGGCTGCTCGGCGGCGCGCAGGCGGTCGCCGCGCTCGCCTGCGGCACCCGGACCGTCCCGGCGGCCGACTCGGTCACCGGGCCCGGCAACCGCTACGTGGCGCTGGCCAAGCAGGAGGTCGCCGGCCAGGTCCGCACCGACGGGCACGCCGGCCCGACCGAGATCGCGATCGTCGCCGACCACACCGCCGACCCGCGTCTGGTCGCCGTCGACCTGATCGCCCAGGCCGAGCACGACTCGCTGGCCGCCTGCCTGCTGATCACCGACGATCCCGCCATCTGGAAAGCGGTCGAGCCGCTGCTCGCCGAGGAGGTCGCCGCCACCCGCCACCGCGACCGGGTCGAGCGTGCCCTCGCCGGCCAATCCGCCGTGGTGCTGTGCGACCCCGGCGACCGCGACGCCATGCTCCGGGTCGCCGAGGCGTTCGCGCCCGAGCACCTGGAGCTCCTGGTGGAGGGCGCGGCCGAGCTGGCCGCCCGGGTCCGCAACGCCGGCGCGGTGTTCGTCGGGCCCTGGACCCCGGTGGCCCTCGGCGACTACGCGGCCGGGACCAACCACGTCCTGCCCACCGCCGGGACCGCCCGCTTCGCCGCCGGGCTGTCCACCTTGAACTTCCTACGGGCCATGCAGGTCGCCGAGTTCGACCAGGACGCCCTCGCCGCCGCCGCCCCCACCATCGCCGCCCTGTCGGCGGCCGAGGACCTCCCGGCGCACGGCCGCGCGGTGGCGGTCCGGGCCGGGACGGCCCCTGGCCCCGCCGCCACGGCCGGCGGTGCCCTTGCCACCCAGAGCACCCCGCGGAAGGTGGACGCATGACCCGCCTCGACGGGCTCGACGGGCTGGACGACATGGCCAGCCGGGTGCGGGTCCGCGACGACCTCGCCGACCTCACCCCCTACGGCGCGCCGCAGCTGGACGTGCCGGTGCGGCTGAACACCAACGAGACGCCGTTCCCGGTGCCGCAGCCGGTGCTCGACGACATCGCCGCGGCGATCCGGGGGTTGGAGCTGCACCGCTATCCCGACCGGGAGGCGCTGGAGCTGCGGGAGGCGCTCGCCCTGCACGCCGGCCACGGGGTCGAGGGCACCTGGGCGGCCAACGGCTCCAACGAGATCCTGCAGCAGCTGCTGCAGGCGTTCGCCGGGACGGGACGGGCGGCGCTGGTGGTCGAGCCGACCTACGCGATGCACTCGCTGATCGCCCGAGCGACCGGCACCCGGGTGCTCACCAGGGTGCAGCCCCGCGACCTGCCGCTCACCCCGGAGATGGCCGCCGAGCTGGTCGGCGACGCCGCCGCCGAGGTGACCTTCTGGTGCTCGCCGAACAACCCCACCGGCGAGGCGGCCACCTCCGACGTGCTCGCCGCCGTCTGCCAGGCCGCCCCCGGCCTGGTGGTGGTCGACGAGGCCTACGGCGAGTTCGGCGGCTCCCACGCGGCCACGCTGCTGCCGAGCCACCCGAACCTGGTGGTCACCCGGACCTTCTCCAAGGCGTTCCGGATGGCCGGGGCGCGCCTCGGCTACCTGCTCGGCGACCCGGCCGTGGTCGACGGGATCCGGCTGGTGCGCCTGCCCTACCACCTTTCGGCGCTCACCCAGACAGCCGGGCTGCGCGCCCTCGCCCACGTCGGCACGCTGATGGACCATATCGTGGCGACCAGGCGGGAGCGCGACCGGGTTGCGGCCGGGCTCGTCGCCCTGCCGGGGGTCGGGGTGCTGCCCAGCGACGCGAACTTTCTCTGCTTCTCGACCGGCGTGTCGCCGCGGGTGCTGTGGCGGCGACTGCTCGACCGGGGGGTCCTGGTCCGCGACGTGTCGGGCTACCCGACGCTGGACCGCTACCTGCGGGTGACCATCGGCACCCCGGCCGAGAACGACGCGTTCCTGGCCGCGCTCGCCGCGGAGCTGGCCTGATGGCCGCGCCAGCTCCGCCGCGTGCGCCCCGCCGCGCCCGGGTCGAGCGGCGCACCAGCGAGGTCGCGGTCACTGTCGAGCTGGACCTCGACGGCAGCGGGCAGGCCAGCGCCGACACCGGCGTGCCGTTTCTCGACCACATGCTCGCCCAGCTCGGCAAGCACGCCCGCTTCGACCTCGCCATCGTCGCCAAAGGCGACCTGCAGGTCGACGCCCACCACACCGTCGAGGACACCGGCATCGCGCTCGGCCAGGCGTTCGGCGAGGCGCTCGGCGACAAGTCGGGGGTGCGCCGCTTCGGCGACGCCACCGTCCCCCTCGACGAGGCCAGGGCGCGCTGCGCCGTCGACCTCTCCGGCCGCCCCTATCTGCGCTGGGACGTCCCGGTGGCCAGCACCCCGGGTGAGCTCGGCGGCTTTGACCCGCGCCAGGCCCGCCACCTGCTGGAGGGCCTGGTCGCCAATGCCCGCTGCACCGTCCACCTGCTCCTGGAGGCCGGCGACCTGCCCCATCATGTCCTGGAGGCCTGCTTCAAGGCGCTCGCCCGCGCCCTCGGCGACGCCTGCGCCCCCGATCCCCGCGCCGGCAGCGGCAGCACCAAAGGAACCCTCGCATGAACCCGAACCGCTCCAGACCTCGCGCCAGACCGCCCGTGGCCCTGCTCGACTACGGCGTCGGCAACCTGCACTCGGCCGCCAAGGCGCTGGACCGTGCCGGCGCCGAGGTGCGGATGGTGCCAACTGTGGCCGCCGCGGAGGCGGCGGGGGCCTGGGCCATGGTGGTGCCGGGCGTGGGCGCCTACCGCGCCTGCCTGGAGGGGCTCGGCCGGGCCGGCGGGGCCGCCGCGGTCGCCGCCTGGATCGACGTGGGCCGGCCGCTGCTCGGCATCTGCGTCGGCATGCAGCTCCTGTTCGAAGCGAGCGAGGAGGGCCCCGTCGGTGATGGCATCGGCGCGCTCGCCGGCACGGTCCGCCGCCTCGGGGGGTTCGGGGGGCATGGTCCCGCGGCCGGAAGCACTGAGGCCGTTTCCCAGCGTGGTCGCGGGGCCCCCCGATGGGTCGGGGGCCCGGTCAAGGTGCCGCACATCGGCTGGGACGAGGTGACCGTTCAGCCGGGGGGTTCGGGGGGCACGGTCCCGCGGCCGGAAGGAGTGCGGGCCGATTCCACTGCGGCCGCGGGGCCCCCCGATGGGTCAAGGAGCCGCCTGTTCGCCGGGATCGCCGACGGCGCCCGCTTCTACTTCGTCCACTCCTACGCACCCGAGGCGAGCGGCGCGGCGGTCGCGGCGGTCTGCGACTACGGCAGCCCCTTCGCGGCCGCCGTCGAGCGGGGCAACCTCTTCGGCACCCAGTTCCACCCGGAGAAGTCCAGCGCGGCTGGTCACGCGCTGCTCAGCAACTTCGTCGCCCTGGTCGCCGAGTGGGGGGCGGGGGACCAGGAGCCGGAGGGAGCGCGGGGCGCCGTCCGGGGAATCTCATGAGCGCGGCAGCGGCGAACGGGCCGGACCACGGTGACGCGGCGGGGGAACGGGAGCTCACGGCGACGGCCGTGCCGCTGACGCTGCTGCCCGCCGTCGACCTGCTCGGCGGGCAGGCGGCCAGGCTCGTGCAGGGCGCCCTCGGCACCGAGACGGCCTATGGCGACCCGGTGGAGGCCGCCTGCTCGTTCGCGGCCCAGGGCGCCGAGTGGCTCCACGTCGTGGACCTCGACGCCGCCTTCGGACGGGGCCCGCGAAACCGTGCGCAGATCGGCCGGATCGTGGCGGCGGTCGCGCCGGTCCGGGTGGAGGCCTCCGGTGGGGTGCGCCACCCCGACGACCTGGACGCCCTCCTCGGCCTGGGTGCCGCCCGGGTGGTGATCGGCACCGCCGCGCTGGAGGATCCCGCCTGGGTGGGCGAGGCGTGCGAGCGGCACGGCGACCTGGTCGCCGTCGGGCTCGACGCCCGCGGGCGTGAGCTGCGGGCACGCGGCTGGACCACCGGCGGCGGCGACCTGTTCGAGGTGCTGGACCGCCTCGACCGAGCTGGATGCCGCCGCTTCGTCTACACCGAGGTGGCCGCCGACGGCATGCTCAGCGGCCCGGCGCTCGACGGCCTGCGGGCCGTGCTGGCCGCCACCAAGCGGCCGGTGGTCGCCTCCGGCGGCGTCGCGACCCTCGACGACCTGCGCGACCTCGCCGCCCTTGCCTCCGGCGGCCTGGAGGGCGTGATCGTCGGCAAGGCTCTCTACGCGGGCCGCTTCACCGTCGCTGAGGCGCTCGCCACCGTGCGGGCGGCGGCCGGCATTGGGGAGGCGCGGCCATGACGCTCGCGCGGCGGGTGATCCCCTGCCTGGACGTCACCGCCGGCCGGGTGGTCAAGGGTGTCTCGTTCGTCAACCTGGTCGACGCCGGCGACCCGGTGGAGCTGGCCGCCCTCTACGACGCCGAAGGCGCTGACGAGCTTGTCTTCCTCGACATCACCGCCACCGTGGAGGCGCGTGAGACCCTCTTCGACGTGGTCGCCCGCACCGCCGAGCAGGTGTTCATCCCCCTCACCGTCGGCGGGGGCGTGCGCACCCCCGACGACGTGCGGCGGCTGCTGCGTGCCGGCGCCGACAAGGTCTCGGTCAACTCCGCCGCCGTCCGCGACCCGGATCTGCTCTCCGCCGGGGCGGACACCTACGGGGTGCAGTGCATGGTGCTCGCCATCGACGCTCGCCGCCGCCCCGGCGCCCGCCCCGGCGCCCGCCCCAGCGGCGGTGGCACCGGCTGGGAGGTGGTGGTCGACGGCGGCCGCACCTCCACCGGCCTCGACGCCCTCGCCTGGGCCGAGGAGGGCGCCGCCCGCGGCGCCGGGGAGCTGCTGGTCACCAGCATGGACGCCGACGGCCAGCAGACCGGCTACGACCTCGACCTGGTCGAGGCGGTCACCGCGGCGGTCGACATCCCGGTGATCGCCAGCGGCGGCGCCGGCAACCCTGACCATTTCACCGCCGCCTGCCTGGCCGGCGCCGACGCCGTCCTCGCCGCCAGCGTCTTCCACTTCGGTCAGCTCTCCATCTCCCAGGTCAAGGACAGCCTCGCCGCCGCCGGCCTCCCCGTCCGCACGTAGCTTCGACGGTCAGTCGCCGGTGTCGCTCAGGTTGCGGATCTCCCGCAGGGCCACCGAGACCATGGCGATGTCGACCGCGTCCACCTCCTTGAGGTCGTCGAACAGGGCGAGGCAGCGGTCCACCGCAGTGCGGTTGACGTCGACCCAGGCGTTGACCAGCTGCTGGGCGTCGCGGTCCTCAACTCCGGGGCGCAGCACTTGGGCGGTCAGCTCGCGCTGCTCGGAGTAGAGGTCGTCGCGCAGGGCCCCTTGGGCGAGCGCCTGCCAGTGGGTCACGGTGGGCAGCTTGGCGATCTGGTCGCGCAGCCAGTGCAGGTCGAGGCGGGCGCCGAGCGCGAAGTAGGCCGCGGCGACCGCCTCCACGGTCTCGCCGGCGGCGCTGGCCACCTCGATGACGTTCAGGCCGGAGAACAGCGCGTCCATGCTGGCGACCCGGTTGGCCAGGTCGGGTGGGACGTCGAGGGCGACGAAGCGCTCGGCGGCGTGGTCGAGCGACTCGGAGTCCGCGGGAGCCAGCAGCTTCGGCAGCTCCTGCGCCAGCGCGGTGATCCCCGGCGCGAAATACGACACCGTCGCGGCGATGTCGAGCGGCTGGCGGCGGTTGCGCAGGAACCAGCGGGCCGCCCGCTCGATCAGGCGGCGGCCCTCGGCCATCAGGGCCGTCTGGACCGACGCGTCGACCTGGTCGTCGAGCTGGCCGAGCTCCTTCCACAGCCGGCGGGCGTCGAACACTTCCCGCGCCACCGTGTACGCGCGGGCGATGTCCGGCGCGTGGGTTCCGGTGTCCTCGCGCAGGCGGTGCACGAAGGTGGTGCCGACGCGGTTCACCATGCTGTTGGTGATGTGGGTGGCGATGATCTCGCGTCGCAGCGGGTGGCGGCGGACCTGGTCGCGGAACGGCTCGCGGAGCTTGGCCGGCAGGTAGCGCTCCAGGTCGTCGGAGAGGTAGGGGTCCTCCGGCACGTCGGAGGCGAGCAGCTCCTCCTTCACGCCGACCTTGCCGTAGGCGAGCAGCACCGCCAGCTCCGGCCGGGTGAGGCCGTGCCCGGCGGCGCGGCGCGCGTCGAGCTCCTCGTCGCTCGGCAGGCCCTCCAGCCGACGGTTGAGCCGGCCGGCGCGCTCCAGGCTGCGGATCAGCCGGAGGTGGTCGTCGAGGCTGGCGGCGGCGCGCGACTCGGTGATGCTGAGCGCCTGCGCCTGGCGGTAGTTGTCGTGCACCACCACCTGGGCGACCTCGTCGGCCATCTGGGCGAGCAGGCGGTCGCGCTGCTTACGGGTCATGTCGCCGTCGGCGACCACCTGGTTCAGCAGGATCTTGATGTTGACCTCATGGTCGGAGCAGTCGACCCCGCCGGAGTTGTCGATGAAGTCGGTGTTGATGCGGCCGCCGCCGAGCGCGTACTCGACCCGGCCGAGCTGGGTGAAGCCGAGATTGCCGCCCTCGCCGACCACCCGGCAGCGCAGCTCGGCGCCGTCGACCCGGACCGCGTCGTTGCCGCGGTCACGGGCGGCGGCATGGGACTCGCTGCTCGCCTTCACGTAGGTGCCGATTCCGCCGTTCCACAGCAGGTCCACCGGCGCGCGCAGCAGCGCGCTGATCAGCTCGCTGGGCGTCAGCGCCTGGACGCCGGCCTCCAGGCCGAGCACCTCGCGGGCCTCGGCTGACAGCGGGATCGACTTGGCCGTCAGCGGCCAGACGCCACCGCCCTTGGAGATCGCCGCGGGGTCGTAGTCGGACCAGGAGGATCGGGGGAGGGTGAACAGCCGCTCCCGCTCAGCGAAGCCGCGTTCGGGATCCGGGTGGGGGTCGAGGAAGATGTGCAGGTGGTTGAAGGCGCCGACCAGTTTGCTGTGGCGCGATCGCAGCATGCCGTTGCCGAACACGTCACCGGACATGTCGCCGATGCCGACCACGGTGAAGTCGGTCGTCTGCGGGTTCATGTTGAGGGCGCGGAAATGGGCCTTGACCGACTCCCAGGCACCCCGGGCGGTAATGCCGAGCTTCTTGTGGTCATAGCCGGCCGACCCGCCCGAGGCGAAGGCGTCGTCCAACCAGAAGCCGTACTCGCGGGCGATCGAGTTGGCCAGGTCCGAGAACGTCGCCGTGCCCTTGTCGGCCGCGACCACCAGGTAGGGGTCGTCCTCGTCGTAGCGGACCACGCCGGCGGGCGGCAT
>Ga0137371_10002713_pt1 | contig 14092 bp, 13 predicted proteins | sample SagtaG_7_FD_104919 | JGI IMG/M metagenome (GOLD analysis project Ga0137371, IMG submission 104919) | Vadose zone soil microbial communities from Sagehorn Ranch, Mendocino, California, USA - Sage1_R_40_16 metaG | ecosystem: Environmental > Terrestrial > Soil > Vadose zone | place: USA... | reverse complement strand
ATCGTGCGCGCCCGCCGAGGACGGCCACCGAGAGCAGGATCCAGAGTGGGAGCGAGACCGCGAGAACGACGACGGCGACGCGAAAGACGAGCTCGTGCACTCCCGCTTCGTCGTCCGCTTCCGACGTGCGACCGTCCCCCGTTCGAGGGATCCGGCACCCGCCGCCGCGGTTCGTACGCTGTACAGTGGCAGATGGACGAGTGGCAGGAGTCTCTGTATGGGTCGCGGTTCGCCGCCGACTACGACCTTCGTGCGTTCGGTGGCCCTCCGGACTCCGATACCCAGGAGGCGGTGACCTTCCTCTCCGGTCTCCTCGCTGCACCCGGAGGCCGTTTGCTCGAGCTCGGCTCCGGCACCGGGCGGCTGCTCGTCCCGCTGGCCGAGGGTGCGTTCGACGTCCAAGGAGTCGAGCTCTCGCCCGAGATGGTCGCGCGCATGCGAGACAAACCGGGGGCAGAAGGCATTCCCGTCCTCGTTGGCGACATGTCCACGTTCAGCCTGGACGCGCGCTTCGACATCGTCCTGCTCGCATACAACACGCTCTTCAGCCTGCTCACGCAGGAACGCCAGGTCCAGTGCCTCGAGCGCGCCGCTGCTCATCTCGAGCCGGACGGGCAGCTGGTGCTCGAATGCTACGCGCCCTACCCGATGACGAAGCTGCCGCCGAAGAACGTGCTCACCTATTCGTTGACGCCGGACGAGGTCGTGCTCATGCCGACGCTGCACGACCAGGTCGCGCAGACGATCGAGGTCAACGTCGTGGCCCTGCGCGAGGACGGCATTCGCCTGTTCCCGTCCCGCGTGCGCTACGCCTGGCCGCCGGAGATAGACCTCATGGCGCGGCTCGCAGGGCTCACGTTGCGCGAGCGGTGGGCCGACTGGACGCGCGAACCGTTCGGCCCGGGCTCCGACGGCCACGTCTCGGTGTACGCGGCGAGCGCGAGCGTGGACTAGCCGCTGATGGCCGGCGGCTGAACGGTCGCTAGGCTCTCCCGCCGATGGTCGAGGAAGGCAAGCCCGCCCCTGATTTCAGTCTCGCGAGCGATACGGGCGAGATCGTCGCGCTCGAGTCGCTGCGTGGCTCCCCGGTCGTCCTCTACTTCTACCCAAAGGACGACACGCCCGGATGCACCCGCCAGGCATGCGGGATCCGCGATGCATGGGGCAAGTTCGAGCAGAGCGGAGCGACGATCCTCGGCATCAGCCCGGACAGCCCTCGCTCGCACGTGAAGTTCAAGGAGAAGTACGGGCTCCCCTTCACCCTGCTGGCCGACGAAGACCACGCCGTCGCCGAGGCGTACGACGTGTGGGTCCAGAAGAGCTTCGCCGGGAAGAACTACATGGGCATCGAGCGCTCGACGTTCGTCATCGACGCCGACGGGAACGTCGCGAGCGTGATTCGCCGCGTCAAGCCCGACGAGCACGCCCACCGGGTGCTCGCGGCCCTGGCCGGCTGAGAGTGCGGGCTAGAATCTCCCCCTCCGCGCGGATGTGGCGGAATTGGTAGACGCGCACGGTTCAGGTCCGTGTGCCCGAAAGGGCGTGGAGGTTCAAGTCCTCTCATCCGCACTGCAGCCGACTCTGTGGCTCAACTCGTCTCAGTCCTCATGAAGCGGCGCGGCGCCCTTCTGGCGGTTGCACTACTGCTCCTCCCGTCAGCGGGAGCGACGCGCGACGGAGGGTCGCGCCTAGCAGCAACCGGCCGCAGCGAGGTGGTCGTCACGCTCTCGGCGCCCCCCCTCGCGCTCGCCCCCCATGGAGCTGCGCGTGTCAACGCGGCTCAGCACAGTTTCCGCACCGCACTCGGGGAACGGCTTCCCGAGGCCAGAGTGCGGTGGCGATATCGCCTTGTCCAGGACGGCTTCGCGGTGACACTCCCCTTACGGGATATACCGGCCCTGCGAGACCTCCCGGACGTACGCGACGTCTACCGCTCTGCCCGGTATGGGCCGGAGCTCGAGCAGAGCCCCGGAGACATCGGCGCTCCTGCCGTCTGGGGTGCCGGCCTCGCAACGGCGGGGCAGGGGGTGAAGATCGGGATCATCGACAGCGGCGTCGACGAGCACCACGTCTACTTCGATCCGGCCGGCTACACCACGCCCGCCGGCTTCCCGAAGGGGCAGCGCGTGTACACGACCCCCAAGGTCATCGTGGCGCGCGCGTTTCCGCCGCCCGGCTCGTCCCCCGCTGCTCGACAGCCGTACGTCCAGGGAGACAACCCTCACGGAACGCACGTCGCGGGCATAGCCGCAGGGGACCCGGGCACGCACGCGAGCGGAGGTCGCACCGCATCGGGCGTCGCCCCGAAGGCGTATATCGGGAATTACAAGGTCTTCGTGCCGACGATCTCCGGGGTAAGCCCGAACGCGAACTCCCCGGAGATCGTCGCCGCGATCGAGGCCGCCGTCGCCGACGGAATGGACGTCATCAACTTCTCGGGCGGGGAGACGGAGATCGAGCCGAGCCGGGACATCGTCGCGCGGGCGCTCGACGCGGCCGCCGAGGCCGGAGTCGTCCCCGTCGTCGCCGCCGGCAACGCCTACGAGGACGAGGGAGTCGGCTCGGTGTGGTCGCCGGGGACCTCCCAAAGGGCGATTACCGTCGGCGCGGCCGGGATCGACGGAAGCCCTGCGACGAGCTTCCACGCCGACTTCTCGTCCGTCGGCCCCACGCCGATCTCGCTCCGCATGAAGCCCGACGTCGTCGCGCCGGGCGTCAACGTCCTCTCGTCGGTTCCTGGCGGCTGGTCTTCGATCTCGGGGACGAGCATGGCCTCGCCGCACGTCGCCGGCGCGGCGGCACTTCTGCGTGAGCGCCATCCGAGCTGGACGGTCGAACAGATCAAGTCCGCGCTCGTCGAGACCGGCAAGAGCGTTCGTCTCGAGCCGGACTCCGCTGTGCTCGCCGGACCTCAGTTCGTGGGCGGCGGGTTGATCTCGTTGCCGGCTGCCGATCAACCGCTGATCTTCACCGACCCAACCGGTCTCTCGTTCGGCCTGCCACGGCCGGGAAGCGATACGAGGCGGACGGTTCAGCTCACCGACGCCGGCGGCGGCGGGAGCTGGCAGGTGAGCGTCGACCAATGGAGCGAGCTGCCCGGCTCCCAGATCGTCGTCCCCGCGACCGTCGACGTCCCAGGAACCCTCCCGGTCGAGCTCGCCGTCACCGTCGCCGGAGCCCAGGGGGACGCTTCGGGCTTCGTCACGCTGCGTCGCGGAGCCGATGTGCGGCGAATCCCCTTCTGGGGACGCGTCAGCGTCCCCGCTCTCGCGCGGCACACCGCGCTCTCGCTCGTGCATACAGGTAGCCACTCGGGCTCGACCGTCGGCCAGCCAGCACTTGTGGGGCACTATCGCTATCCAGAGGACCCGCGCGGACTCGGCGTACACGTGAAGCTGCGCGGCCCCGAGCGCGTCTATCGGGTGCGGATCAGGAAACGCGTGGCGAACTTCGGTGTCGTGATCACCTCGGAATCGATACGCGGCGGCGTGGAGCCCAGGGTCGTCTCGGGGCTCGACGAGTCGAGGCTCACCGGAGTCGCCGCCTTGCCCGTGGTGGGAAACGCGTACATGCCCGAATACGGTGCGCGCGTGCCGGTCGCCGGCGCTCTCCTACCACGCCCGGGGGAGTATGGAATCGTCCTCGACAGCCCGAGCGCCTCGGGGGCCGCGCGTTTTACGTTTCGCTATTGGGTGAACGACGTCACGCCGCCGAAAGTGCGCCTGAAGACCCGTACCGTCGGGTCCGACGAGCCGGTGCGTCTCCGCATCACCGACTCGGGCTCAGGCGTCTACCCAGCCTCGCTCTCGGCCTCGGTCGACGGCGAGCGCGTCGACGCGCGCTACGTACACGGCCGTGTCCTCGTGTCGACCGCCGGGCTCGCTCCCGGCAGACACCGCCTGCAGCTCCGCGTGTCCGACTACCAGGAGACGAGGAACACGGAGAACGTCGCGCGCATCCTCCCGAACACGCGTTTCTTCTCGGCGTCGATCACGATCCGCGGCCGCTAGGAGGCACGACTCCTCAGGTCTTGCGGTCCTTCTCCTCGATCGTGGGCAGCGCGTCCAGGTCGCTCGCCACGCTGCGGATGAAGGCGTCCCGCTCGTCGTCGGCGGGCACGACGTGGAGCTGCTTCTTCCGGCGCGCACGCGCTCGCTTCCGGCGCGCTTCCGCCCCGTAGCGCTTCGAGAGGCGCGGTGCTTCGGCCGCGACGACGAGCGCGGCCGCGAAGACGAGCGCCACGAGCCACGGCCAGCTCACAGATCCGGATTGTAACCCTACGCCGACGTCCGGCCAGTACCCATTCATCTCACGAAGATCTCCATCGGCAGACGCGAGAGAGGTACTCCACCCTCCGACGTGACGAGCCATGTCTCCTGCATGTACAGGCAGTCATCGCCGACGGCCGCGATCGCATGCGGGTGCATCGAGAGCACCATGTTCTCCGCGAGCTCGGTCTCGACGCCTTCGCCGATCTTCGGGAACTCGATCATCGTCATGCCGATCGAGTGCCCAGTCACGTGGCCGAGGTGGTAGCCGCGCCGCACGAAGCCGGCCGAGACCGCACGGTGGACGTCGTGGCAGCTCGCTCCCGGCCGCATCGAGTCCCGGGCTGCTGCGAAGTACTCGACGTATGCCTCGAGCATGCGCTTCGTGTCGTCCGAGAGCCGCGCTTCGCGGGCGGCGATCGCGCGCGAGACCTCTACCCAGTGCATCCCGGGACCGGCGACCTCGAGCGACGGTAGGACGAGCTCCCCCAGAACCTCGTCGCGGCGGGCGATCTTGAACTCGGGACGCGCGGCGGAGTCGCTGCCCGTGAGCACCATGTTCATCGTCAACCGGCCGCAGCCCTCGGCGACGAACCACTCCTCCGCCGCAGCCATGACCTCGGCCGCGGTCCTCCCCGGCGCGTAGTGCTCGAGGAAGATCTCGAATCCGCGTTCGTTGATCCGCACCGAGTCGCGAACCGATTCGAGCTCCGCCTCGCTCTTGACGGCTCGCGCGAGGTCGAACTCGACGTCGAAGGGGACGACCTCGAGCGTCTCGAGAGCGCGATAGTCGCGCACCGTCATCACGTAGTCGAGCCCGTACACGCCGAGCCGGCGCCAGCCCGCGCCGCGGGCACGGTCGGCGATGTGCTCGCCGGGACGGTCGTGGAAGACCTGCTCGATGCGAGCGGTCGCGTGCTCCCCGACGTAGCGGGCCTCGCTCGGAAAGACGACCGACGGATCGCCCTCGCCCGGCACGACGACATAGGCATAGCGGTGCACGATCTGGAACCCGGTGAGGTACGTGACAGCACCTTCGAATCCCGTGTACTCGCTACCGGAGACGACCAGGGCATCGAGCCCGTGCGCCGCCATCGCGGCACGCACGTTGGCGTAGCGCCGCTCTAGCTCAGCGTCCACGAGTCCTCGAGCCCCTTGACGAGCGCAGTGATCGCGTCGTTCAGCGGCGTCGGTACGCCAAGCTCGCGGCCAAAACGCGCGATCCCGCCGTTCAGGTAGTCGATCTCCGTCGGGCGGCGCGCCTCGACGTCCTGCAGCATGCTCGACTTGTGGTCATATGCGACGTCCGGCTTCGCCGCGTGATCGATCATCTCCTCGGGGTCGGCGTCGAGCGTGATTCGCTGGGCAGCCGCAACCGCCCTCCCCTCGTCGACGAGGCCGCTGATCACGGCGCGCAGGTCGGGCCGCTCGCAGGCCCGTCCGTGCGTCAGGCGGGTCAGTGCTCCGACCGGGTTCGTCGCGGCGTTGAAGACGACCTTGCGCCACTGGGCCGGGCGGGCGTCCGTAACGGCCTCAGTCGGCATGCCTGCTCGGGTGCAGGCGTCCGCGAGGCGCTCGATCTCCTCCGACGCAGCGGGGCTCGGCTCGAAGGGCCCCAGCGTCGTGTCTCCCTTCACGTCCCACTGCACGACTCCCGGCGAGACGACCTTTCCCGCGGGGAACGTCGTCCCGCGAATCACGCGCCGTACATGCCGCGCAAGTGTCTCCTCGTTCCCGATCCCGTTCTGGACCGAGGCGACGGCGCCCTCCGCGAAGGCGTGCGCGGTGACCGCGATCGCCGGCTCCGTGTGCATCGCCTTCGTGGCGACGATGCCGAGGTCGCATGCAGGGAGCTCGCCGGCGTCCGTCGTCGCACGGACGAGGCCGAGGACGTCGCCCGCGCCGATGAGCCGGAGCCCGTTCGCATTGATCGCATCGACCTGCGCTCGATCGAGGTCGTAGGCCCAGACCTCGACGTCGTCGAGCTGCGCGAGGTTGGCAGCGAACAGCGATCCCACCGCGCCACACCCGACCACGCAGACCCTCACGAGTACGAGGCCTCGCGAGCGCGGACGAGCGCGTAGAGCGAGCGCTGCAGCGGAATCTCCACCCCGAGCCTCTCTGCCTCGCGCACCAGCGCGCCGTTGATCGACTCGACCTCCGTCGGTCGTTCGGCGTTCACGTCCTCGAGCATCGAGGGGTAGTGCCCGCTCCCACGCCCCGTCGCGTGGACGTTCATCTCCCAGGGGTCGTCGGCGGTCCCCGGGCCGGCTGCTTGCGCGACCGCCGTCCCTTCCTCCATGAGCGCATGGACCAGCCGTCCCAGGTCGGTCGGCTCCGCCTCGGACGCGAAGTGGAAGTCGTGTGGGAGGCCAGTAAGAGCAGCGACCCCGTTCACGGTCGCGTTGAAGACGAGCTTCGACCACTGCAAGGGTCTGAGATCCTCGAAGGCCTGCGCCCTCAGGCCGGACGAACGGATCAGCGCCTCGACCTCCCGGACGCGCGCAAGCGGCGTCTCCTCGTACGGGCCGAGCCAGGTCGCCGTATCGAGGATGTATTCGACCTCGGTGTCGGAATGCCGCGTCCCGCTCATGAACGTGATCGCCGAGATGAGCGGCCAGTCGCCGTGCCGGCGCACGACGCCTTCCGCGCCGAGGCCGTTCTGCACGGTCATGAGCGTCGCCTGGGCGGCGCGGCCCTCGAGTGACGCCGCGACGGTCTCGAGGTCCGTTCCCTTGCAGCAGACGATTCCGAGGTCGAACTGGGGAAGCGCGGACGGGTCGGCGGTCGCGTCGAGCCGAGCGGTGAGCTCCGTCCGGCCGGTCACCCGCAGCCCGTGCTCGTCGAGCGCCTGCGCATGCTCTCGGCGGCGCGTGAGGACGCAGACGTCCACGACTTGGGCCAGATGCCCCGCGAAGAGGCTCCCGATCGTCCCGGCGCCGACGATGCAGACCCGACCGATCACGACGCCGATCCTCGCACCGGTCGACGTATCCGCGGCAAGCGTGGCAGCCCGAACTCCCGGCCGTTGGTCAGCCCCGACGGGAGCAAGACGAGAACAAGAGCCATGAACGCGGCCACCCCGACGAGGCGGCTCCCTCCCCAGAGCGGCTTGCCTAGGAGATCGTTCACGAACCCGACGTCGCCGTTCTCCGCGTCGAGGAGAAAGGAGCCGAGAGCGCTGACCACGAGCGCGCCGACGACGGCGCCCCACAGGCTGCCCACGCCGCCGACGACGAGCATCGCCAGCGTCAGGAAGGTCAGATCGAGGTAGACGTCCCCGGCCTGGAGCGTCCCCGCCTGGTGGACGAAGAGCCCGCCCGCGAACCCGCAGAGCGTGCCGGAGAGCGCGAAGGCCCAGAGCCGCTCGCGGTGGATGTCGATCCCGGCAGCCCGGGCCGCGGCCGGATCCTCTCGCGCGGCGCGCAGCTTGCGACCGAAGCGGCTCCGCTGGTACGCAAACGCGACGAGCACGACTCCCACGGCTCCCAGCGTTCCCTGGAGCATTCCCGTCGTCTGCGGGATCGTCGTGAGCGTCAGCGGGCCCGGGCCGATCTTCGTCCAGTTCCCGAGGATGTTGTGCGTCACGCCGAGAACCGCGAACGTGGCAATCCCCGCGGAGAGTCCCGACAGGCGCATGAGGGGGATCCCGACGAGCAGCGCGAAGACTCCGCCGACGAGGGCGGCGAGCACGAGCGACGGGACGTTTCCCAGCGAGTGCCGCGCGAGGAGCGAGAAGAGGCCGGGCGTGATCGTCGGCTTTAGCGTCACCGGAATCGTCATCACGCCAGCGGCGAACGCCCCGACCGCGACGAAGCTCACGTGGCCGAACGAGACGACCCCGGAGTTGCCCACGAAGACGTAGAGCGACACGACGATCGCGACGGACACGAGCGCACCGAGGATCTCGACCTGGCGATCCGGGGAGACAAACCCGAGGCTCCCAATGATCCCGACGAGGACGACGAGCCCGATCGGGCCGAGGAGCTGCACGAGGTCGCCGCGTCTCACACCCGGTCCACCACCGAGCGTCGCGAGCGCGTGAAGAGCCCCTCCGGACGCAGGAGCAAGACCACGATGACGAGCATGAACACGGCCGAGTCGAGGTAGACGCTGCTCGTGAAGGGCCAGGATCCGGAGCTCGGCAGGAACCCCGAGAGCGCGCCGACGAGGAAGCCCATCGTGAACCCGCCGAGGGTCGCGGTGAGCAGACGGTCGATCCCCCCGACGACGACGCCGACGAGGACGATGATCGTCTCGCGCAGCGCGTAGTCGGGCGTCACCAGGATCCTTTCCGGCACCGCCATCGGGAGGATCACGGCGACGAGCGCCGCGATCGCTCCGGAGATCAGGACGGCGACCGTGATCACGGCGTTCGCCCGCACGCCGAGCAGGCGTGCGGTCTCCGAGTCGATGGACGCAGCGCGCATCTGCAGCCCGATCGACGTTCGCGTGAGGAACAGCGTGAGCGCCGCAAACACACCCGCGGCGACGAGGATCGTCACGATGGTGATCCAGCGGACGTGCAGGCTCCCGATGGTCAGCGGCTTCGTGAGCTGCGGGATCACGACCAGGATCTTCCCGATCGCCCCGAAGCGGACGAGAGCGATGCTCTGCAGCAGGTAGCTGATCGCGAATGTGGCCACGAGCATCGTCGTCGGGGACGCGTTCCGGAGCGGCCGGAAGGCCGCGAGCTCCATGGCCAGGGACAGCGCGAGGACGACCGCGAAGCAGAGTGCGATGGAGAGGACGACCGACACGTCCTGTGTGAGCGCAAGCGCGTAGGCACCAGCCATGACGAGCTGGCCGTATGCGAAGTTCACGAGGCGGAGCACGCCGAAGACAAGCCCGATGCCGATCGCCATCAACCCGTAGATCGAGCCGAGCGCGACGGCGTCGAGGAGCGTCTGGACGTGCTCGGTCACCCGGTCACGACCCGAAGTACGCCGCGACCATGCGATCCGTGTCCCCGGCCTCTCCGGGGCCGAGCGTCATCCGGAGCTCGCCGTTCGCCAGCACGTAGGTGCGGTCCGCAAACGCGACCGTGCGCTGTGCCCGCTGCTCGACGAGGAGGATCGTCACGCCTCGGTCACGGATCGCTCCGAGCTTCTCGAATACGGCGTCGACGATCGTCGGGGCGAGCCCGAGTGAAGGCTCGTCGAGGAGGAGCACGTCCGGCTCGGCGACGAGGGCGCGCCCGATGGCCAGCTGCTGCTGCTGGCCGCCGGAGAGAAGGCCCGCATGGCGCCTCCGGGACTCACGGAGAACCGGGAAGAGCTCGTTCACCATCTCGAGCGCCTCGTGTGCACCGTTCTTCGAGCGCCTGCCGGCGAGCCCGAGGCGGAGGTTTTCCTCCACGGTCAGCGCGGCGAAGATGCGCCTCCCCTCGGGGACGAGCCCGACTCCCGAGCGCACGATCCGCTCCGGGGCCTGGCCGCGGATCGAGACACCCCCGAGCAGGATCTCGCCGGCGCTCGCGCGCACGGTGCCCACGATCGCGTGCAGGGTCGTCGACTTGCCGGCGCCGTTCGGCCCGATCAGCCCGACGATCTCGCCGCGTTGCACCTCGAGATCGACGTCGCGCAGCGCCGGGACGCTCCCGTACCGGACCTCGAGCCCGCGAACCTGGAGTATCGGGGCGGCGTCAGCGGTCGGCATCGGGCTGTCCTTCCTCGGGGATGGCGCTCTCGCCGAGGTAGGCGGCGGTGACGTCGAGGTTGCCGCGCACGTCGCGCGGGGTCCCCTCCGCCAGCGTCCGCCCTCGATCGAGCACGTGGATCCGGTCGCACACCTCCATCACGAGCGCCATGTTGTGGTCGATCAGCATCACTCCCGCTCCGCGCTCGTCTCGGACCGTTCGCAGGACCTCTGCGAACTGGGGGATCTCCGCCTCCGGCAGGCCGGCCGCCGGCTCGTCCAGGAGCACGAACCGAGGCTCGATCGCGAGCGCACGCGCGACCTCGAGCTTCCGCTCCTGCCCGTGTGAGAGGACTGCTGCCGGAGCCTCCGCAGCGGAGGCGAGACCGAGCAGGTCGAGCAGCCGCGACGCGCGCCGACGCGCCTCTCTCGGGCTCGCGCCGACCCCGAGTCCCGCTACCTGGACGTTCTCGCGCACCGAGAGGCCTCCGAACGAGCGGCTGCCCTGGAACGTCCGTGCGATCCCGGCCCGCCCACGGCGATGCGGGCGCCATGCAGTGATGTCCCGCCCCTCGAGCTCGACCGATCCGGAGTCGGGGACATCGAAGCCGGTCACGACGTTGACGAGGGTCGTCTTCCCTGCCCCGTTCGGCCCGATGAGGCCCAGTACCTCGCCACTGCGAAGCTCGACGGTGACGTCCTCGAGCGCGCGCACTCCTTCGAACGCGCGTGAGACGGCGGTGGCCCGGAGATTTCCCCCGGGCCGCCGGTCGGATGCAGGCGTCGTAGCCTGGATCAAGTCGGTCAGCCGATGTTGGCCGGCTTCCGCGTGATCCAGAGCTTCAGGAACTTCGCCTTGTTGTTGTTCACGAACATCACGCGGTACGCACGACCTGTGACGCCGTGGATGCTCTTCGAGTAGGTGATCTTCCCCGAGGTGGCCGGGAGCTTCTTGAACCTCTCGAACTGCGCGGCGAGCTTGGCGCCGCTGGTCGAGCCGTGCGCGCGCTGGATCGCGGTGACGAGCGCGTCGACGAGGTCTGCGCCCGGGATGAAGCTCCCCGTCGCGGGCAGCTTGCCTCCGTTGAGGGCCGTGACCTGCTTGACCAGCCGGTTGACACCGGCCTTGGGATCGTCGCCGTAGATCGAGCCGTAGGTCACGTAGTAGTAGTTCCGGACCTGCGGGTTGGTCGGCCACCAGTAGTTCCCGTCGCCGCCCCACGAGTTGATGATCGGCGTCGAGTTCCCCAGGGCGCGAAGACCGCCGACGAAAGGGGCGAGCCCGTCGAACGCCGTCGGGAAGGCGATCACGTCGGCCTTGGTGTTCGCCACCTTGCTGAGAGCGGCCTGGATCGTGTTGGAGAAGGACGTGAACGACTCCTCTTGCACGATCTTTCCGCCGAGCTGGGTGAAACGCACCTTGAAGGCGTCCGCGATGTTCTGGAAGTAGGCGAGCAGGTTGTCGCGGACGATGACGGCCGTTCTCCAGCCACGCGCGTACGAGTACTCGGCCATGGCCGCGCCCTCGTCCTGGGCGATGTTGCCGAGCGTGAACGCTAGCCGGCCTTTCGGCCCGAATCGCTTAGGGCCCATCTGGTCGGTGCCGATGCACGGCGAGAGGGTGAGCATTCCCTTGTTGATGAACTCCTGAACCGACGGCGCCGCATACTCGACGTCGCACGTCACGACTCCGATCACAGCGCCCTGCTTGATGAGCTTGAGCGCACACGCCTGCTGGAGCTTCAGTTGGTGGTTGCAGACCTTCAGCTGCAGCTTCCGGCCACCGACGCCGCCCGCGGCGTTGATCTTCTTGATCTGCGACTCGACCGCGTACAGAGCCGGGGTGTCGTAGGGCGACATATTGGCCGTGAGGTCCATCGAAGCGCCGATGATGATCGGCCCCTTGCTCGGCGTGCCTTGAGCTCCGGAAGCCGCGAATACCGTCGCGGCGCTCGCCAACGCGACAAAGGTCGCGAGGGCCGCCCACTTGCCGGGTCGTCTCATGCTTTCCCTCCTCGTCGTGCCTGCTCGCAGGACCGGACGAGTATCGAACGCAGTGACATGTCAGTCAATGCTTTGCGCAAGACCGGAATCCGCGCACCGCACGGATTCCGGTCGCGCGAATACCCCTGAAGACGGCTGCTTCGCAGCCTTGTGTTCGCGGCAAGTCAAGCTGTCCCAGCCACCCTCCCGACGAGTCGGCGGAACTCGCCGTCGGTGAGAACGCGACGCTTGCGTGTGCCCGCGCGCTTGACCGCCTCGAGCAGTGCGGGCAGCTGCTGATCCGGTAGCTCGAGGCCGAGCTCAGCGAGCTTGATCCTGATCGAGTCGAGCCCGCTCTTCTTCCCGAGCACGATCCGCCGGTCCGCGCCGACCAGCTCGGACGAGTACGGCTCGATCGCCGAGGGGTCGTGGAACTGCGCCGCGACCGCGCCCGACTCGCGCGTGAACAAGTTGTCGCCGGTCACCGCCTTCCAGGGAGCGAGCGGCGTCCCCGCGAACTCCTGAACGCGGGCAGAGAGCTCCCGCACGCGCTCGAGCCGAAGCCGCGTCGGAATACCGTAGAGCGCCTCGAGCGCGAGTGCGACCTCGACGAGGTCCGCGTTCCCGCCGCGCTCACCCATCCCGTTCACCGTGCCCTGGACCCAGCTCGCGCCCGCCTGGACTGCCGACACGGCTGCCGCCGTCGCCAGCCCGAAGTCGTTGTGCCCGTGCCAGTGCACGGGCACCTTGGGCCCGAGGCGATCCACGACCTCGCCGACCAGATAGGCCGCCGCCTCCGGCGTCGCGATCCCGAGCGTGTCCACGACGACGACCTCGGCCGCCCCGGCCTCAACTGCCGCTTCATACGCACGGCGGACGAACTCGAGGTCGCCCCGCGTCGAGTCGACGCCGAAGAACGCGACGCGAACGCCGTGCTCGACTGCGAAGGCGACGGCCGAGCGGATGCGCTCGACCATGGTCTCGCGCGAGACACCGAGCGCCGCGAGCTTGCCGTCCGACACCGGACTCTCGATCACGGAGGCGGTCAGACCGAGCTCGACGAGGGCCTCGACGTCTGCTCGGACGGCTCGGGAGAAGCCCCAGATCTGCGCCTCCAGCCCGGCTTCCAGGATGAGCTCGATCGCGCGCGTGTCCTCCGAAGAGACCCGTGGAAAGCCGGCCTCGATGCGGTCGATCCCGGCGGCGTCGAGCGCTCGAGCGATCTCGAGCTTCTGCTCCGGGGAGAGGACGACGCCGACCGTCTGCTCGCCGTCACGGAGCGTCGTGTCGTAGAGGCCGACCGTTATCCGCGGCTGCGGCTCGAGGGCCTTCGCGTTCAGGTCGCCCGTCCAGACCTTCGCGCGGTCGATCGTCACGGTCGGACTATCGCATCCGGGAGATACTGGCTCGGTGATCTTCGCGCCCCAGGCCGAGACCATGCCACGCGAGGCACTCCGCGAGCTCCCGCTCCAGCGACTGACCACGCTCGTCCGCCACGTGAAGGCGCGGGTGCCGCTCTATCGGGAGCGGCTCGCGGACAGAGCGGCCGCGGTGTTTGCGTTTATGACGCACGCGCTCTAGGCCTGGACGATCCCGTCCGGGAACGGGCTGAGCTTCTCGGCGCCAGCGGCCGTGATCAGGAAGTTGTCCTCGACGCGAAGGCCGCCTCCTCCCTCCCAGTAGCACCCGGGCTCGAGGGCGAGGACCATGCCTTCGGCGATCTCGCCGCCTCCCGCCTGATGCGCGTAGGGCGGCTCGTGCGCACGCGCTCCGACACCGTGGCAGATGGGATGGGAGGGCTCCCCCGGGAAGTGCATGGTCTCGATCCCCGCACGGACGCGACGATCGAGCTCCGCGAGGCTGGCGCCGGGACGTATGAAATCGATGGCGTCCTGGTAGACCGTCATGAGCGATTCCTCGAGCTCCCGGTAGCGCGGCGTCAGCTCTCCCACGACCAGATTTTTCGTGTGGTCGCACCAGTAGCCGTCGGCGCAGACCCAGATCTCGAACAGCGTCGGCTCGCCCTCGACCACGGGCCGGTCCGCGGTGGCGGTGAACGTCTTGATCCCGAGGCCCGACCAGACGAGCGAGAAGCCGAGCGCGAGGTCCACCTTCCGCTCCAAACCCGTGCCCTCGCCGTGGAAGACGCTCTGCCACTCGGCAGCGAGCTGCGACTCGCTCATCCCTGGCTCGACGACGATCTT